>Ga0187864_10004774_pt1 | contig 10454 bp, 12 predicted proteins | sample June2016WEW_11_4_FD_132985 | JGI IMG/M metagenome (GOLD analysis project Ga0187864, IMG submission 132985) | Peatland microbial communities from SPRUCE experiment site at the Marcell Experimental Forest, Minnesota, USA - June2016WEW_11_40 | ecosystem: Environmental > Terrestrial > Soil >... | reverse complement strand
CGAGGCGTGGGACGGCGATTGGTATCGGCGGGCCTTTTTCGACGACGGCGAGCCGCTGGGCTCGGCGGCGAGCGAGGAATGCCGGATCGATGCGATCGCACAATCCTGGACCGTGCTCTCGGGCGCGGCGGCGCCGGAGCGGGCGATGCGGGCGATGGGCGCGGTCGAACGCGAACTGATCCGGCGCGACGACGGCCTGGCGTTGCTGTTCGCGCCGCCTTTCGACAAGACCGCGCGGGATCCCGGCTACATCAAGGGCTATCCGCCTGGCGTGCGCGAGAACGGCGGCCAGTACACCCATGCCGCCTTGTGGTCGGTGATGGCCTTCGCCGCGCTTGGCGACGGTGACAAGGCGGTCGACCTGTTCTCGCTGCTCAACCCCATCAATCATGCGCGCGCCCGCGCCGACGTGCTTCGTTACAAGGTGGAGCCCTATGTCGTCGCGGCCGACGTCTACGCGGCGCCGCCCCATGTCGGGCGCGGCGGCTGGACGTGGTACACTGGTTCGGCGGGTTGGATGCAACGCGCCGGCGTCGAGAGCATTCTCGGGCTGCGCATCCGCGGCGCCTTCTTGCACCTCGACCCCTGCATTCCCAAGGCGTGGGCGACGTTCGAGATGAGCGTTCGGCGACAATCCGCGCGCTACGAAATCGTCGTCGACAATCCGGCCAGGGTCAGCTGGGGCGTTCGCTTCGCCGAGATCGACGGGGTTGAAATCACCGAGCGGCCGTTGCGACTGCGCATGGTCGACGACGGCGCCGTCCATCGCGTTCGCGTGACCTTAGGCTGAGACGCGCCGCCGTCGCGCGGAGATCGCCGCCGGCTTCTCGCTTCGACTTGACGCGGCGTTGGGATGATGCCCGGGCGGCACGCCGGTCGACGCCGCCATCGATCCCCCGCGCCATTCCGCCGGCGAACCCGGCAAGTCTCCGGTCACTTCGACCTGGGCCACGTCGTTTGCGTGGCGAAGCTCCTTATCGGAGAACCGCAAATCGAGCAGTCGGCCGTCATCGGTGAGGAGTTGAACGCCGAGCCGACCGAAGACGCTCTTGAGGTCGGAGGGGGAGAGGCTGATCTCTCCGGAGCTCACGACGACGCCCCGCGGCCTGCTGAAGCCCTCGAAGTCGTACGAGGCGCGGGCGACCGCCTCGCCGTCGCGCGTCAAAAGGCCGCTGCCCGCAATTCGACCGAGATATTGCATGATTGAACTCACTTGCTTGGCGACGCGACTTACGAGCCGCAGTGATCGGCTTCGAAGGCCGCGGCGAAACGTCAGCGCCGTCCGCGTCGTTTAGGCCTCAGCCCTTGCGTTTTGGCGGGCTCGTCGCGACCGATGCGCCCTTCACGGCAAAAGGCGACGGCGGCGCCGCGACGGGCGCCTTGACCGCCTTCGGCTTGCGCGCTTCCCGATTGCCGCGTCGTTGTGCCTTGGCCATTTTTCTCTCCTATTGGCGGCGTTCGGCGCCGCGAAGTTCGACGGCGCCAACCGCCTCAGCGTGGATCGGCTCGGCGTTCGTCAGACCGCGCTCCCGCCGCAATTCGCGGCTTACGAAAAAGTGTCGCCACGGCTCGACCGAAATATTCCCAACCGCAAATCGAGCGCATCATTGCGTCATTCAATATATAGATCACAATCGCAGCGATACAAGATTCACATGCCGCCCGCGCTTAACAGTTTGGCGGCCATTTTGGGACAGATCGCCTGAGTAAAACCCATTGGGCATCTAAGTTTTTCTGAGATCGACACTATCTGTCATTCCGGCGGTTGGCCGTGCGCCGGCCGGCGCAAAAGCCTCGCCGCGGGGAAGCGGGGAGGCGCGTGTTGAACGACGTTTGCGCCAGCGGCGCGAGGATCTGCCGATGATTGCGCTCGAGGTCCGTCATCGCACGACCTACCGGTATCGTCAGTTGGTAAGCCTTGGGCCGCATCGGCTGATGCTTCGCCCGCGCGAGAGCCGCGATTTGCGTTTGATTTCGAGCGCGGTGACGGTTGCGCCGGCGGCGCAAGTCACATGGGCGCATGACGTCTTTGGCAATTCCGTCGCGACCGCCGTGTTCCAAGGCGCCGCGGACAGCCTCGTCATCGACAGCGTCGTGGAACTCGAACTCTACGGCTCCGCTTGGCCGGTCTTCGACATCGCGGCCTCGGCGATCGTCTATCCCTTTCGCTATTCGGACGACGAATGGACGGACCTCGGCGCGCTGACCATCCAGCAATATCCAGACCCGGCCGGACGGCTGGAAAAATGGGCGCGGGCGTTCGTCGGCGGCGATCGGACGGATACGCTCGCCCTGCTCAAGGACCTCAGCGTCGGCGTGTCGGGATGGATCGGCTATCAGAGCCGCGAAGACGAAGGCACGCAGTCGCCGATCGAAACTCTGGATCGCGGCTGGGGCTCCTGCAGGGATTTCGCCGTGCTGTTCGTGGAAGCGGCGCGCTGTCTCGGCTTCGGCGCGAGGATCGTCTCTGGCTACCTGTTCAATCCCGACCAGAGTCTTACGGGATCGACCGGCGCCGGATCGACCCACGCCTGGGGCGAGGTCTTCGTGTCGGGCGCCGGCTGGATCAGCTTCGATCCGACCAACCGCAGCGTCGGCGGCTCCAACCTCATCCCCGTCGCCGTCGCGCGCGATATCCGGCAAGCCATGCCGGTCGCCGGCAGCTTCGTCGGAAACAGCGACGCGTTCGAGGGAATGACGGTGGAGATCCGCGTGACCTCAGGCGCTGCGCCCGCTTGGGACTCGCGCCTTCGAAACGACGTCGAGCGTCGGCGGGGCGCGTAGGGATGCGGATCGCTTCCGAGCCTGACAGGGCGCGCCGACGTCGTCGGAATGTCCGGCGCATTCACGCTCGACGCGAAGCGGTAGCGATTGCGCCAGAGTTTGTGGCCGTTCGGCTGGATTTGCAGGCTGAAGCCGTCGCCATCCGAGATGCGGTACGGCTTGTCCTCCGGGCGCGCCTTCTGATGTCGAGGAGCGAGAGCTTCATGCGGGCGCCATTTTGCGGGCACGGGCGCCATATCCGCGACGGCGCCCACAAATTGGCGCGATGCAACGTGACGCGATGCGACGCTATGAGGCGGTCTCGCGTCGCAAGTCATTGATTTTATTTGAGTTTTGAGACTCTATATTACACCATGAGAAGGTGTGATGGTGCCCAGGGGCGGAATCGAACCACCGACACTGCGATTTTCAGTCGCATTTTCTGTTGTTTCAGGCGATCTCGCCCGCTCTCGGCGAGAGCTCGCAAACTCCCAAAATACTTGACGTTCCGCGAATTTGGCATATCGTGTGATCTCAGGCAATATCACCCATTGCCGGCCAATTATGTTGTCCCCGTGTTGTCCAGCTTGGCCACGCGACAATTGATCGGAGTGTCCGCGATGGTTGCGAAACGCGATTTCACCGACCGCTTTTTGAAGTCGATCAAGCCGGCCGAAATGGGCAAGCGCGTCGTGATCTATGATGCCCAAATTCCCGGTTTCGGCATCCGCGTCACGGATCATTGCACCGATGACAACAAGGGCGCTTTTGTCCTGATCACGCGGTTTCCGGGAAGCTCCAATCCGGCGCCGCGCCGCATCGGCGACTACCCCGCTATGTCGCTCGCCAAGGCCAGAGAGATCGCCAGGGAATGGCGAGAGGATATCGGGCAGGGGATTGACCCAAAGGTGAAAGAGGCGGACCGGCTGCGCGAAGAGCAGCGTCGGCGGGCGGACACGTTCGCGGCCGTGTTCGGCTCCTACGCCGACGATTGCCTATCGACGCTGAGAACGGGCGAGGCGGTAAAGGCGGCCGTCAGAAATCACGTATTCCAGCATTGGGGCGAGCGCCCGATTTCTCAAATCCGGCGAGCCGACGTGAACGAACTAATCCGCGCGCTGCGCAAGGAAGCGCCGATCGGCGCCAATCGCGTTCTCGCGTACTTGAAAACCTTCTTTGGCTGGGCAGTCGATCAAGAGCTGATCGAGGCGTCGCCCGCCTTCGCTGTCAAGAGACCGACGAAGGAAACTAGGCGCGACCGCGTTCTAACTGACAGCGAAATTCGTGCAATTTGGCAAGCATGCGGCGAACTCGGCGCGTTCGGTCGGGCGTTCAAGATGATGCTCGCCACTGGCCAAAGGCGCTCCGAAGTCGGCGACATGACTTGGAGCGAAATAGATCGAGCGCAAGGGCTGTGGACCTTGACGCGGGAAAGGACGAAGGCCGATCGGGCGCATGAAATCCCGCTTTCCGAATTGGCCATGTCGATCATCGAAGAATGCCCGAAGCTCGGCAACTTCGTCTTTTCCAGCGGCCGGACTTCGCCGGCGAGGGCAGGGCAGGCGTCCAGCGCTGGCCCTCTTGTCGGCTGGGGAAAGGCCAAGGCCAATCTCGACAAGCTCGCGCTGGCGAAGGCGCAGGCGATAGCCACCGAACGCGGCGAAGACGCGCCGGGCGCGTTCGCCGCGTGGCATTTGCACGATTTGCGACGTTCGATGGCGACCGGATTGGCGCGCCTCGGCGTCGACCGCGTCGTCATCGCGAAGGTTCTCAATCACGCCGAAAGCGAAGTGACGGCAATTTACGACAGGCATCGGTATGACGCCGAGAAACGCCGCGCGCTTGATCTTTGGGGCAAGCGGCTGGCGGCGATCGTCGACGGCACGGATGGCGGGAATGTCGTGCAGCTTGCGACGGCGAGGGGCTGATCATGGCCTACGCAAAGAAAGGCGCCACGGCCGCGCCACCGCAGTCTAAGACAATCTCAGCCGCCGAAATCGGCGACTGGCTCAAGAGTTCTCGGACGCCGGCATTGAGCGCCTCGCGATGCGAAGAGGTGGCCGAGCGGCTCAACAAAATGCGATGGCCGTCGGACCCGCCGCCTCCAGACTCTATTAACGAAGCCGGTGATGATCGATGGTGGGATTTTCGGGGCGCGACCAAGGCCGCAATGACATTACGGGAAAGTCTGCCCGCGATGCTCGCGTATTGGGAAGGGCAGCGTTGGGCGCCCGAGACTCGCGGCGGCTATGACGCGATAAAGGCCCTCAGTGACGCGCTCGACGGCGCGATGCCGTTTATCGAGTGGCCATTTGGCGTTTATGAGCGTCGGAAGACACCATGCGCGCGACGGCGCGATCTCGACGACTGGCATTTCTCCGCGATCTTGATCTTCAAGTGGGCCGCCCAAGCAATGCTTATGGACGGACGCGCGTTGCGATCACTCCATCGCAATAGCGTCGTCGTCAAGGCCGTTCATCGGGCGTTGGTCCGCATGGGATTTCCCAATATGGAAATGGTCACAGAGAGTGCGATTGCAAAGCATCTCTCGAAAAATTCCGAGATGTTTGGGTTGCAGGACTCCAAGTTTTTAATGGACGGCGAGCCTCGTCTCGAATGACCACAAATCGCGCCATCGCCATTAGTGACCTTTCGCGATAGATCGGGCCTCTTAGTGTTGCCTCATGAACGCCGCCGATATCCGGCGCGCGCGAACGATGAGGCCGAGAATGTCTCTTGAACAAACACCCGAGCGGAATCTAACGCCAGGGACGGGACACAAAGGCGTCCCGAGCCTGCGGCCCTTCAATCGATTCGTCGACCTCAAGGCCGCTGGGCTCTTCCACTCTCGCATGACGCTGGACCGCGCGATTGCTCGCGGCGATTTCCCGCCAGGGCGGCTCATGGGCAATTGTCGGATTTGGACGCTTGAGGAGATCGAGGCGTCCCTCGCCCAATTGCCAACGGAAAAGCTGCTGACCGGCATGGCGAAGCGCGAAGACGTCGCCGCGTGATCGATGCTCAAAAAAATAGGGCCGAGTGCTTGCGACGCTCGGCCCATGAAGGCGAATTCCAAAAACTTACCTGCGCAACATAGCGCTTTCGCCTTCCAATCGCAACTGTTCATCGTCGTCGCGCCTCTCGTTTTCGGCGAGGCGCTGCCATGACGACTGCCTTACTCTCTTCGACGGCGATTCGCCTCGTCTTGGGGATCGACATCGGCGTTGTCGGCGCGCTCGCCTTACTCGACGCCAGCGGCGAGTTGCGCGAAGTTTTCGACATGCCTTGCCTGGCCGACGGGCCGGCCGGCCGACGCAACGTCAACGCGGCGTTGCTCGCCGAGATCGTCGCCAAATCGCACGCGACGAGGGCGTTCGTCGAATTTGTCTCCAGTCGACCTGGAGAAGGCGCCGTAGGAGCCTTCAGCTTCGGCCGCAGCCGTGGCGTCGTCGAAGGGGTGATGGCCGCTCTTGGACTTCCTGTCGCGTTTTTGACGGCGCCGACGTGGAAGCGCGCCGTAGGCATTGCGCCGGGGAAGCAGGGCGCGAAGGACGCCGCGCGATCGGAAGCGATTCGACGTTGGCCATCGCATGCGTCCTTGTTTTCGCGCGTCCGCGATGATGGTCGCGCGGAATCGGCGCTGATCGCGGTCGCCGGCCTTTTGAGGGAGCGCGCCCATGTCTGAACGCGAGCGTCTCTCCGATCGGCGCAACGCCGAGGTATTCGATTTCGACCACGGCGACCGACGATGGACGGCAACAATCTCACGTTTCCGCGACGGCCGCGTGGCGGAAATCTTTCTCGACGGGCCAAAGGATTCGGTCCTAGTCGAAATGGCCAAGGAAACGGCCCTCACGGCCAGCCTCGCCTTGCAGTGCGGCTGCCCTCTCGCGACTTTGCGGCATGCGCTCACTGGCCGACATGCGGGGCCGCTCGGGACCGCTTTGGCCGCGATTGACGAGGGCGCGACATGAGCGCGCCGCCAGACGGGGCCGATGGCGGTCCCTGCGACAATGATCGCTTCGCTGCGATCGAGGAATTTGCGGACCGAGCGGCGGTCGATCGCCGAGGCGGCCTTCCTTGGCGAACTCGAGATCATCGATATTCACTGCCACAAGATCGCTGTGCGGACGAAAGCGACTTTTGCGACCGTCAAGCAACTCGGCGCCGAGGCGAGCGCGGGATCGAAGGCCGCAGCATGAACCGATATGTTCCGCTCGACGACGCAGAACCGCCAGACGAGGCCGAGGGCGTATCCTTGAACGATTTCCACGCCTATATGCCGATGCACTCCTACATCTTCGCGCCCTCGCGCGAGATGTGGCCGAGCGCCAGCGTCAATGCGCGGATTCCGCCGGTCCCGCTCATCGACAGGGACGGCGGGCCCCGCGTGAACGAAAAGGGCGAGGAAAGGACGATGCGGGCCAGCCAATGGCTCGACCAGCACCGGTCGGTCGAGCAAGCGACCTGGGCGCCCGGCCTGCCAGAACTCATTCGCGATCGCCTGATTTCGGACGGTGGATGGATCGAGCGTGCTTCCGTCACCTGTTTCAACCTGTACCGGCCGCCGACTATTGTTCCGGGCTGCGCCGCCGAGGCAGGGCTGTGGCTCGACCACGTGAACAGGGTCTATCCCGACGACGCCGGCTACATCGTGAAGTGGCTCGCGCACCGCGTGCAGCGGCCGCAGGAAAAGATCAATCACGCCCTCGTGCTGGGAGGCGCGCAAGGCGTCGGGAAAGACACATTGCTTGAACCGGTCAAGCAGGCGATCGGGCCGTGGAATTTCCAAGAGGTCTCGCCGCAGCAAATGCTCGGACGGTTCAACGGATTCCTGAAATCCGTGATTTTGCGCCTCAGCGAGGCGCGCGATCTAGGAGAGACCGATCGCTTCGCCTTCTACGATCACATGAAAGCCTACACCGCAGCGCCGCCCGACGTTCTGCGCGTCGATGAGAAGCATTTGCGTGAACATGCCATCCTCAATTGCTGCGGCGTCGTCATCACCACAAACAACAAATCTGACGGTATTTATCTTCCATCCGACGACCGTCGACACTTCGTGGCCTGGACCGATCTCAAAAAAGAGGCCTTCACGGCCGCCTACTGGAATAAACTTTGGCGATGGTATGGCGCCGGCGGCCATAGCCACGTCGCCGCGTACCTCGCCGAACTCGACATCTCGACATTCGATCCCAAGGCGCCGCCGCCCAAGACAGCGGCCTTCTGGGCCATCGTGAACGCCAGTCGAACCCCTGAGGACGCCGAACTCGCCGACGTGCTCGATAGCATGAAAAACCCCGCCGCGATGACCCTCGCCGACGTCGTGAGACAGGCGGACGGCGAAACCTTGGGATGGCTCAACGATCGCAAGAACCGCCGCGTCGTCCCCCATCGGCTAGAGCGTTGCGGCTACGCCCCGGCGCGCAACCAAGACGCAACTGACGGGTTGTGGAAAATCAACGGCAAGAGATCGGTGATATACGCTCGCCATGACTTGTCCGCAGCCGAGCGTTCGAAGGCGATAACCACGCTTATCGCCGATAACAGGCCGCCCGCCGACGACACGTAGTTCTAAAAAGCGGCCGCCGCGATCGAGGAAGCCGGCGAAGAAATCCGGCCGCTCGTCAAGGCCGCCCCCTGGGATAACGGGCGATGGATATGGCTTCATCGCGATGGGTTAGGGCAAGTGAACAGGAGGCAACAAATGTGGCGAAACGATCTGCAATGCAACGTCAGTGGGCTAGAATATGATTTCGTCTCGCACATCGGCAAGGTACACATGGGTGACGGCCAATGTTGCGACATGACGGCCTGCGTCAAACTATTTTTGGGGATCGATAACGAGGCTAGGCGGATCGAAACCTTCGCGGGCGAGGAGCGAGACACGGTCTATAGGCTCGACGCAAACGGCGGCTGGCGGGCGTGGACGTTCGACGAAACGGGGTGGCGCTCCTGGGAAGGCCTATCCCGCGATCGGTGAAGTAGGTGAAGTCAGTGAAAAACCCATTATCATATTTGTTGCCCCCCCCTTACCCTTTCACCCACAGCCTCACCAATGAGAAAGCCCGCACGCGCGAGAGGGGGTACGCGTGGATGATAGTGGAAATATCACTGATCTCACTGATCACACTGACCGGCGAGGCCGTCGAGGCGTGCCAACGTATAGCTCCTTGCGCCGATTTTTTCTCGCGGTTGCTCGACGCTTTGTCGCTTCTCGCCTAAGAGCACGTGATCTATTATCGCGTGATATCGTCCGATTTTGCATGCGACGAAACGGCGGAATATCCAATGATATCCGCTGGGAACGGGTGCGTGGCCTTGACTTTGGCGACGCTTACGAGATAATGCGGACAACCATATGGACAACATCGGAGGCGTTTCGTTGCTCGAAAGCCAAACCGCCGCCGACCGCTCGCCGACGCTTCGCAGCCGCGTCACGAACGGAAAGGAGTTGCTTGCCAACGTCGACGGCCGAACGGCGGCCGCGCGCCGCTATCGCGACTTGTGTATGTCCCTTGCCGACGACCTCGGCGGCGCGGCGAGCCTCACGGAAGCGCAACGCGCTCTTGTGAGACAGGCCGCCGCCATGATCGTCCAATCCGAAAAGCTTCAAGGCGAGGTCTTGCGAGGCGAAATCGTCGATTGCGAACAGCTCACCCGCCTCGCCAACGCGGCGACGCGCATCTTGACGCGGCTCGGGATCAAGCGCGAGCGGCGCGACGCCGCGCCGACCTTGCATGATCGAATCGCAGCCAAGTATCCCGCCGCGAGACTTCCGGGGAGTGTGGCGCGGTGAACATTATCGAGGCAATGGACGATCCCGGTGTGTTTCAGCCATGGTTCGCCGGCGCCTCTTGGGATGCATGGAAAGCGGTGCTGCGCGCCGCCTTCGCATTGCCCATGTCTGAGGCCGACCTCGCCACGTTTGCCCGTCTGGCGGGCGGCCGTAAGCCACCTGAGCGACGTGTCAGGGAACTTTGGATCGTCGCTGGCAGACGATCGGGCAAGGATAGTATTGCGAGCGGCCTCGCCGCGTGGTCGGCGGGCATCGAACAAGGTCACGTCGGCAAGCTGCGGCCCGGCGAACTAGCGAGCGTTTTGTGTCTCGCATGCGACCGCGATCAATCGCGGATCGTCAAGGGTTACGCCGATAGTTATTTCACGGCGATTCCGGAACTCGGCGGCATGAAGATCCGCGAGACGCGGACGGGCCTTGAGCTCGACAACGGGGCCGAGATTGTCATTGCGACGAACAGCTATCGGCAGGCGCGCGGTCGCACGATCCTCTTCGCGATCTTCGACGAATGCGCGTTCTGGCGCGATGAAAGCTCGGCGACGCCGGATATCGAGACGTACCGCGCCATTCTGCCGGCGCTCGCCACACTGCCTGACGCGATGTTGGTCGGCATTTCGTCACCGTATCGAAAGGCCGGCTTGCTGTATGATCGTTGGAAAGCCTTTTATGGCCAAGACGACGATCGGGTGCTCGTCATTCAAGCCGAGTCGATCGAACTCAATCCGACGCTCGATCCCGCGCTCATCGCGGAGGCGCTTGCGGCTGATCCAGCCGCCGCGCGCGCCGAATGGCTTGGACAATTCCGCGACGACATCGCCGGCTTCCTCGATATCGAATTGATTGAGGGCGCAGTCGATCGCGCCGTGATCGTGCGCCCTCCGCGCCCCGGCCT
>Ga0187864_10004773_pt1 | contig 10455 bp, 7 predicted proteins | sample June2016WEW_11_4_FD_132985 | JGI IMG/M metagenome (GOLD analysis project Ga0187864, IMG submission 132985) | Peatland microbial communities from SPRUCE experiment site at the Marcell Experimental Forest, Minnesota, USA - June2016WEW_11_40 | ecosystem: Environmental > Terrestrial > Soil >... | reverse complement strand
GCCCGGACAGGCAGGATGACGAAGGCGGCCAAAAAGAGAGGCTTTCGCCCCCATCTGTCAGCGGTACGGCCTACCAGCAGCGCAGTCGGCAGCATCACCAACTGCGCGGCGACGATGCAGGCCGACATCATTGCCGTCGCCTCTTTCGGATATACGGCCGCGAGCTTCTGTCCCACCAGTGGCAGCAGCGGCGCATTGGCAAAATGGAACAGCATGACGCACAGACCGAAGATCACGAGCGGTCGCGACTCAAACAAGATGCCATAGCCGACGACACCGTCCGCGCGGTCGGCGTCGGGCTTTCGGTCCAACCCCCTCGCCCGGTCGAAATCGATGGCATGAGAAGGAATGGACAGCACGGCGATACTCGTCAGCACTGCGAAGACTGGCACCATGAGGAAGACGGCACGCTGCGACAAAAAATATCCGACCGCACCCGCAGCGATGGCGATAGCGACATTGCCGGCATGGTCGAAGGCCGAGTTCCGCCCCATGCGCCGGGCCAGCTTCGCGCGCGCGTACAGGCCCAAGGTCAGGGCCGCAACTGCGGGACCAAAAACGTCGCCTACGATTGCCATCAGGCTGTTGGCGATCATCACCGGCCAGAATGTCGGTAAGGCAAAGATAACGACGGCTGCGATGGCGAGGACGGCAAGTGCGAGGACGATCGCCCCTCGCTTGGCGCGGGTCTCGTCGATCCAAGCGCCGATCGGTGTCTGCACGGCGAGTCCAAGCAAGCCGCCGACCATGGTCACCATGCCGACTCCGGCCTGGCTCCAGTGCTGCCGGGTGACCAGGAAGACATTGAGATAGGGTCCGACGGCGCCGCGCACGTCGGCGAGCAGGAAGTTGATGGCGTCAAGCGAGATCGGGTGGAAACGGCTGCTCTTCTGATCTGATGTCATAGATACAATCTAAACCCGTATTGCCAGAATACCCGGACTACGATCTTCGATGCACTTGATTCTTTGCGAATTTCCTGTGCCAAGAGGATTCCGGTAAGGCCGAAGGTTGTAAAAGGAGCGTAAAAGCATTTCATGAAGAAAAATCCGATGTGGACGTTGTTTCATTCTGTACGCTCTCATTCACCGGAGCGGCCTGTAAGCCTTTACAACTGCGGTCTCCCTGTCCTTCATTATCAGAGAAATGCCGAAAGATTACAACAACTATAATAACCCTTTCCGTTAGAAAGAGGGTATTCACGGTCACTAGGTGAGAAACTCTGTTTCAGGAAGATACACGTACTTTACTTCACCTACAAGGTGAATATGTGCCCTTCCAACCTTGATCGTGGATTACCACAAAAAACATGGACATTGGGGGCAACAAGCAATGTCTTGAATGATATCATCGCCGCAGATAATTCTGTGTTTCCGCTCAGCGAAAGGAATGAAACACCGTCCCTGTTACGGAACGTGTTTTGCCTCCTCCCATCTACACGAGCAACGCACAGAAACGCCCTAATTCAAGATCCAACAATGGACAGTTTGTATTTTGTCCAGTTATGCCTTCCGACGCGAGGAATAAACGTCCGGTGGATTTAGAATGGCGATACATTATGAAATATTGCGAATAAGTCCATCATTTAAATAGCAGAAAATCGAGACGGCCAACTGCGTATTTGTCTTTGCCAGGGGCATGTCAGCTTGCTTTGCGGCCGCTGATTCCAGCATCACTCTCGTCTTCCATTGGTCCAGCCCTCGGTGACCACCTGCAGAGCGATATAGCACTGTAGGTCGGGACCAAAGCGCAGGCTCCGGCCGGCAGAAAAGAGCAGGTTATACCCCTCACTCAACTTCAACGTACCGCCCAGGTTGAAGCCTATGTCATACGTCTCACCCACATTCGTGGCGGTATTGGTATAGAGCTCTGCCCCAAGTTCCAGCCACTCGCTGATTCTTCTATTGAGGACGGCGCCCCCATACCAAAAATCCCGCGTATCCTTCGCTGTCTGGATCCAGTAGCCGAGATTCCCGTAAAGCTTCCACTCGCCCCATGTCTTCTGCGGCACAAGCGGCAAGAGCAATGAAGGTTTGCCGTCCGCCAGGCCCTTGTTTCCGATAGCCGCTGGAAGGGCGATCTGGGGATACGTGGCCAGAAGGAAAAGCGTGTCCTTCTGTTCGTAAAAACGCCACTTGACGCCGACAAGCGTGTCCGGTAACCCCGGTGGCTGCTTTTGGCTTTCCGGACTGGCATAGAGGTAAGGAGATTCAACCTTGAGCTGCACGTTGGGCTTGTAGCCATAGTTAATGTCGAGAAGGGGCGTCTGCATGGTACGATCATGTCCGGTTTGCTGCAGGGTGAGCGCATTATTGATCTCAAACCCGTGCCATTCAGGCGTCTCAGGGTCATCTGTGACGAAGGGCGGACCCCCAAAAACTATGGAGGGGACAAAGGAGAAGCAGACAACGAGGGCCAGTATGAGCGAAGCTGCTCCGAGGTGCGCACTTGACGGAGAGGCGACGTCGCTGTTTTTCACGCTAATACTGCAACGCCGGATATAGATTATATGTGGACTGGTATGTTGATGGGCTGATCCTATTTTTCCTTGGGTATCTTGCCAATTTCTTCGGCTTCCCGCCGCGAACTTCTTCATAAGAAGTCGGGTTTTTGTCGGGATAGGTTACATCCTCGTCGGTAGTTATTTCCCCACCACCAGGACGGTGAAACTGTCCTTGATCATCGTGGGGCGCGGCCTTGATCCCTCCGCGGTCGACGCTTTTTGCGGAGAAAACTGTGCGGTGGGCAGATAGATGTTGCCCGTCTTGGGATCGATCGCCATGGTGCGGGACCCCCGCTGCGTGGCAACGATCTCCAACACGTCGTACTTACCCGGAGAAGACTCGTACACCACGGTAAGGGTGCCATCTCCATTGGAGCTGAAAGCCAGCCCCATTTCCGGATCGAAGCCATTTCCGTCGACGCCCTCGCCGATCGGCACGGTGGCGATCACCCTGCCGATCTCCGTGTCAAGGACGGTCATGACCTTATTGTGGCATCCCGAATAGACGCGGTGGCGCTCCGCATCGAGCCCCATCCCGCTAGGTTCCTCGCAGGGCTTGAGTGAATACCTTTTTGTCAACAAGAGCTTTCGGCTATCTATTTCCACTACTTCGTTGGTGTCTTCGATATTTACGTAGACCTTGCCTCTGCCGTCCGCGGCCGCATATTCGGGTTTACCGCCGAGGGTGATTGTGCCCGCAACCTCACCGGATGCGGCATCGAACGCCGTGGTATCCTTGCTGCGGCCATTGAACGTGAATACCCGTCGAGAGGCAGGGTCGTAAAGGATCGCATCGGGGTTTTCTCCGGTTTTCACCTGACCGAAGACCTTCAGTGTTTTCAGGTTGAAAATCGTGGCCGTATTCGCCTTTCCGTTACTGGTAAAGCCCCGGTTTAACTCCGGCGCCAGAGCAATTCCATGCACGCCGGGAGTGTCGGCAATATCGCCCACGACCTTATCTGTGTCGATATCGACCACCATGACATGGGTGGACCGGGAGATGTAGAGCCGCCTGGCTGCGCCGTCGACAGTCAGGTAGTCCCAGCCGCCGATCCCGCCCAGTTGTACCTTTTTGATAACGCGATATCCTGGGTCGGCAGCATAGGAAACGGTGCCGATGAGGAGACTGCAAAACAATATCAATGCTTTCACGATGTCACCGCCTTTTGGCAAATTTTTCAAAAAAATCAGTTTGATGGGAAAGTAGCAACCGGTCCGGTGCATCTTTTTCGGAGGTCCCCAGGCAAGCCGCATGAGAGGAGAAAAGAGCGGGGCGGAGTTTTGCCTCTCTACCGGTTGAACGCAAGGACAAGCACCCCGCCCGCCACCATGATGATGCCTGCCCATTCGCGGGTCGTAGGTCGCTCACCGAGAAACGCGCACGCGAAGACAGCGACGAGAACCAGACTGAACTTGTCTACCGGAGCGACCTTCGATGCGGCACCCGCCTGAAGCGCCCGAAAATAACAGACCCAGGATGCGCCCGTTGCCAGGCCGGACAGACCCAGAAAGAGCCAGGTCCTGGAAGGCAGCGTGAAGAGTGGCCAGAGGGACGTTCTTCACTGGCTTCACTTGCTGAGCTGGAGTGGCCAGAGGGACGTTCTTCACTGGCTTCACTTGCTGAGCTGTTGACCCCCAGCCTACCCATTTATCAATTACCACTCGTACGCGAAGAATGCAAGAGAAACTCGACGGTTATCGAATAAATAAGGAAGAAGGTAGGGACAGCTCTGGGTCCCGCCACCGGCCCTCTGAGGCCATGGTGAAGTCATGTTTTCCAAAAAACCGCCTCAGGCGCTTTTTATCATGCCTGGTTGTCACTCCTCCTTGTCACCCCTGGTTGACACCCCCGGTTGTCACTTTGACAGGAAGCGGGAAAAGGAGGAAAATCTTATCAGGCCGGGCAGTCATTTTGAGAGGCCCTGAAGAGATGACATAGCCCGGCCCGTTTGAGCCGGTTTCGGGCGATCCCAGAGGCCGCGCCGTTCTTTGACAATTGAACCCCGACAGCCGCATCCGACGGCGGTGCTACCCGGCCGGGCGCTTTCGCGTCCGGCCGCGATACCCGCGTCAGACCGTGGCCGTTTATTCAACATTTATAATTTATAATTCAACATTGTTTTTGCCCCCCCCCTGAAACCGTGCAGAATCGTGCACTTTCGTGCACCCCCCTTCTGAACATCCCTGCAAGAGAAGGGAATCTAAAGGGGCCGGGCGGGTGCCTTAAGGAGACCTTGGGCGGTTCGAGGCGCAAAAAAAGGGCCCACGCCGCCTCCGGCGCCGTGCCGGGGGCCAAAAAGAGGAGAGCTGGGGATAGATGGCGCAAAAAAAGTCGGCGGAAGAGAAGCTCCTTGCTTGAAAACCCCTCCGCAAGAGAGTACTATTGGCTATTGTGAAGGTGGTTTAGCAAGGGGCTTTCGCGAAAACGATGAACCCAAGGAGGCTGTCGTGGCATACGTACAAAAGGACAACGGAGGTGAAGGCGGCAGTGCCGGCGTGAACCTGCCGAATCCAAGGATCGTCAAGCTGTTCGGGGCATTTGTCCTCTTTTTGCTCCTCCTCGCTCTCGTGTCGAAGGCCTCCGGCTGGCTCGTCGACTGGCTTTGGATGAAGGAGCTCGGCTACAGCCCCCTCTTTTTGCGCCTCATCTGGATAAAGCTCCTCCTCTTCGCGGCCGCCGGGACGCCGGTATTTCTCTATCTCTGGATCAACCTCAAAATAGCCAAGGGCAGCAAAAGGAGCGGCTTCCTCCACGTGCAGGGCCCGCAAGATGCGGACATCTACGAATTCCGCGCAAGGCCGCTAAGGATAGGTTTGCTCGGCTTCTTCATTTCCCTGGTGCTCGCGCTCCTCTTCGGCCTCGCCTTTTCAGCGGACTGGGATACCTATATCCGGTGCTTCTGGGGCGGTCCATTCGGCCGTCCGGATCCGCTCTTCGGCATGGATATCGGCTTCTACATCTTCCGTCTCCCCGCTTTTGAAGCGATACAGAAGAGCCTCTCCTTGCTCACATTCCTTGCAATGCCTTTCACCTTCCTCGGCTACCTGGTGAGCCGTCAGGTCAGCCTGAGTGCCGCCTCTTTCAAGAACGGGCGGATGTTCGTCCACCTGTCAGTCCTGTTCGTCCTTTTTCTCGTCGTATGGGGCAGCGGCTACCTCCTCGACATCTTCGCGCTCCTCTACGAAAGGCGGGGGGCCGTCTTTGGAGCGGGCTACACCGACTACCATGTCGTGCGTCTCGGTCTCCTGGCCATGGCCGCGGCCACAGCGCTCCTCGCCGCGTGCGTGCTGGTCAACCTGAAGCAGAGGAGACTCGCCGTCGTCCTCGGAGGCATCGCGGTCTATTTTGTCCTTATGGTCGTCATCCTTGGCATCATTCCGGCCCTGGTCCAGTCGTATGTCGTGCAACCCAACGAGCTGGCCCTCGAGAAACCCTACCTGGAGCACAACATCAGGCTTACCCGCCAGGCATACCAGCTCGATCGGGTTGAGGAGCGCCCTTTCTCCGCCGTCAACGACCTTTCCCTCGGCGCGATCTCCCGAAACAACGATACCCTCAAGAACGTCCGTCTCTGGGATTGGAAGCCGGTGCTCCAGGCCTTCAGGCAGACGCAGGAGATGCGCCTTTACTACAGGTTTTACCAGGTGGACGTCGACCGCTATCTCCTCCCGGGTGAGGGGTACCGCCAGGTGATGGTTTCAGGGCGGGAGCTGAGCGAGCAGGTCTTCCAGCAGGCGCGCACCTGGGTTAACCAGTACCTGGAGTTTACCCATGGCTACGGCCTCGCCATGTGTTATGTGTCGGAGACCACGGAAGGACACTTACCCCGCATGGTGGTCAAGGACGTTCCGCCCGAATCCCCGCTCCTCAAAATCAGCCGGCCTGCCATCTATTATGGGGAGCACATGGCCGGTTACCGCATCGTAAAAACAGGCGTCGAGGAATTCGATTACCCTCAGGGGGACAAGAATGTCTACACGAGATACGCAGGCACGGGGGGCATCCCTCTCAGCAGCTTCTGGAGAAAACTGCTCTTCGGCTGGCAGCTCGTCGACACGAACATCCTCATGTCAAACTACATCACACCGGAAAGCAGGGTTCAGCTTTACCGGACCGTACGGGAGCGGGTCGGCCGCATCGCCCCTTTTCTCTCCCTTGACCCTGATCCTTATCTGGTAGTGAGCGAAGGAAGGCTTTTTTGGATACAGGACTGCTACACGACCTCCTCCCGCTATCCCTACTCCGACCCCTACACGAGCAGTCTCAACTACATCCGCAACTCGGTCAAGGCCGTCATTGACGCTTACAACGGCTCGGTCTCCTTCTATGTGAGCGATCCCGATGACCCGCTCCTCTCCGCGTACGCCAGGGCGTTCCCCGGCGTCTTCAAGCCGCTGGCCGGGCTGTCGGAAGACCTGACTGCGCACATCAGGTACCCGGAGGACATATTCCGCATCCAGATAGACAGGCTCATGACGTACCACATGACAGACCCGAGGGTTTTTTACAACAGGGAAGATGTCTGGGCCCTGCCCAGCCAGAAGCGCGCGGCAGAGTCCGCCCCCATGGACCCGTATTACACGCTCATCAGGCTGCCGGGACAGGAGAAGCTGCAGTTCCTGCTCATGCTCCCGATGACGCCCTTCAAGAAGGAGAATATGGTCGCATGGATAGCGGCCGGCTGTGACCGTCCGGATTACGGAAGGCTCGTCACCTACCGTCTGCCCAAGGACCGCCTCATCTACGGCCCCACGCAGATCGAGGCGATGATCGACCAGGAGCCGACCATCTCCCAGCAATTGTCCCTGTGGGACCAGAGGGGCTCCCGGGTGATCAGGGGTAACCTCCTCGTCATCCCCATCGAAAACTCCTTCCTCTACGTGGAGCCTGTCTACCTCATCGCCGAGGAGGTGAATATCCCGCAGTTGATCAGGGTGATCGCAGCCTACAGCAACCGCGTCGTGATGCAGCCCACCCTGGACGAGGCGATCAAGGCCGTCTTCAGCGGTCTTCCCACCGTCGCCGCCGGGCCGGCGGGAACCCCTGTGCCCTCTGTGCAGGCGCGGCCCTCAGAGGATGCGCTGGCACGGGTGCGAAAAGAATTCCACCAGGCGGAGGAAGCTCTGAGGCGCGGGCAATGGTCCGAGTTCGGGCGCGCCATGGATGACATGAGCAAGCTCCTGGGGAAATAGGGTAAAGGACAAGCCAACTGAAAACAGAAGACTTATATTATTACTACGTTACGTGAAGACCTGGAGGTTGGGCGATGAAAAAGTTCAGCATGTACAGTCTCAGCACCTGTCCGTGGTGCAAGCAGGCAAAACAGTTCTTTGAAGAACAGGATATTCCTTACAGCTACATCGACTACGATCTTGCCTCGGTTGAAGAGCAACAGAGAATATCGCAAGAGATGAGCAGCTTCCGGATCAAGGGGTTTCCGGTCATCAAGGTCGGGGAAGAAGCCGTGGTCGGTTACAGCCTGGAGAAGTATTCCGAGATGATCAAGTCGGCATCACTTAAGTCATCGGACTCATCGGAATAAAGCCCCCCGAAGACGGACTGCCCGCCGGGTAACTACACTTACAAGAGGCGATTTTTCGGTGACATACCCCCGAGTGCTCCTGGTAAGGCTTCCGTGCAGGAAGATTTACCCTATAGGCCCTGTCTACGTCGCTGCCGCGCTGCGGCGCGCGGCGCCCCTCCTGCCCCTTCGCCTGCTCGACCTCGCCCTGATCGATCCCGCCTCACGGAAGAAATGCCTGAAGGAGGCGATAGCCGGGTTCCGGCCGGATGTCGTCGCCTTCTCGTGGAGGGACGTGCAGGTCTTCTCGCCGCAGGACATGGACGGGGCCATGAGGGACGCCTTCACCTTCTTCTACGACCCTTCCCCCTTCCGGAAAGCGCGGGCGGCCGTCGCCGGGCTCCTCCATATCTGCTCCTACCGCAGCGCCCTCTCGGGCAATCTCTCCCTCATTCGCGAGGCCCGCAAAACCGCTCCATCGGCGCTCATTGCCGTGGGAGGGCCGGGTATCAGGATATTTGAGGAGCCCCTGCGCCGCCGCATGCCCGGCCGGGTCCACATGATTCCGGACCTGGAGCAGTTCTTCCCCCTTCTCGGGGTCTCCGCCCCGGAAGACCTGCTTGAGCCCATGCTCGATCTCGAAGCCCTGGAACGCCTCTTCCCTCAATGGACCGCGTACCGGGCCGCGGAAATCGGCGTGCAGACCAAGAGGGGCTGTCCCCACAACTGCCTTTACTGTCTCTATGGCTTTCTTGAAGGCAGGCAGGTCCGCCGGAGGGAACCCGAACGCGTGGTAAAGGAGATCGAGGCGTACCACACAAGGTGGGGGGTGAAACGCTTCTGGTTCGCCGACAGCCAGCTCCTCTCCGACGGGAGTGATGAACACCATCTGCAGGAGGTACTCGAAGGCATCGCGGGAAGGAGACTCGACCTGTCGTGGTCCGGCTATATGAGGATCAACAGACTCAAGCCGGCCCTTGCGCGAGTGATGGTGAAGACGGGCTTGCGGGATATCGAAATCGCCCTCAACTCGGGCGCCCAGCCTGTGCTTGACGGGCTTCGGATGGGCTTTTCCGTGGACGAGGTAATGGAGGGCTTCCGGGTGCTCCGGTCTGCCGGTTATACGGGAAAGGTCAAGATAGACCTTTCGTTGAACAGCCCGGGTGAAACCCCGGACACGCTCAGGGAAACGATTGACTTCGTCGACAGGGTGGCTGGAATCTTCGGCCCCGGCCGCGTCACCCCCGTCATTTTCTTTCTGGCGGTCCAGCCGCATACCGGCCTCGAACAGAAGGCCCTGGAGGACGGCAGCCTTAAACGAGGATACGACCCGATTTCTGTATGGCCGTGGGATATCCGCACGCTTATCTACAACCCCCCTCCTCTCGGCAGCATGATAGGCCGCTGCTGCAGCCGCGCCTTCCGGCATCCTGACGGGGAGAGGGGGGACGCGATCCTGGCAAACCTCGGGGCTGCACTTTCGGACAAAGGGAGGCAAAGATGGTAAACACCGGCTTGGTCGCCAGGAGGATAAGGGTCTATTTCGGCTTTTCACGGATGTCCCACTCAGTGCTCGATATCGGTCATCCAGGCTTCGGGGCGCTCCTCGTCCTGGGCGCATTTCCCCCCTTCCCTACCCTTATACTCGGGGTGCTCGCGGCCTTTGCCGGATTTACCGCTGTCTTCGCCCTCAACGACCTGATCGATTTCAGGGTGGACACGGAACGGATCGAGAAGTATCAAAGGGAATTCACCGACTTTGACATAGACGTGCTCGGCCTTCGTCACCCTATAGCCCAAAAAGCGCTCTCTTTCACCCAGGGCCTTATCTGGGTGCTCTTCTGGGGCATGCTTTCCTTAGGCATAGCCTTCAGGCTTAATCCGGTCTGCTGCCTCATACTGATCTCGGCCATCGGGCTGGAGATCACGTATTGCGCCCTCCTCAGAGTGACGCATTGGAAAACCCTGCTCTCCGGGGGCATGGTGGGGATAGGGGCCCTCGCGGGTGTTTTCGCCGTGGTAAGAGAGCCGCCCTGGGCCTTTGTGCTCCTTCTCTTTGTCTGGGGCTTCGCATGGGAAGTAGGCGCCAGGAATATCCCTAACGACTGGACCGACCTGGACGAAGATATGCATCTGGGGATAAGGACCCTCCCGGTCCGCTACGGCAAGTCCGTATCGGCGCGCATCTCCTTTCTCCTGCTCTGCGTCACCGTCCTCGTCAGCCTTTTCCTTCCCATTCCCGTCTCCTGCTCGAATGTGGCGCTCTATGAGGCCGGCGCCCTCGCCGCCGGCGGCTTCCTCCTTGTCGGGCCCGGCTGGCGCTGGATGAGGGAGAAGTCGGTCGGCGCGGCCATGGGGTTGTTCAACAGGGCCTGTTTTTATCCCGCGGCGATGCTCGCTGTAGCGGTCATGTCGCTCTAAGTGATGGGG
>Ga0187864_10004772_pt1 | contig 10457 bp, 7 predicted proteins | sample June2016WEW_11_4_FD_132985 | JGI IMG/M metagenome (GOLD analysis project Ga0187864, IMG submission 132985) | Peatland microbial communities from SPRUCE experiment site at the Marcell Experimental Forest, Minnesota, USA - June2016WEW_11_40 | ecosystem: Environmental > Terrestrial > Soil >... | reverse complement strand
CTCTTGCTTCTCCCGCTGCTTGCGCGTGCCCATTGCCATGCGCACATTCTACGAACCAAGCCTGTGGATACTTCAACATTTTTTGCTCACGCATCTAGACTTGCACCACAGGCTGCTAAGCCCAGTATCGTGGCAGGACGAACGGAGTTTACCTACAACGGTCCTATCGTCGGAATTCCCCAGGGAACGGCACCGAGCATTCTTAATCGATCATTCACCATCACCGCCGATGTCGAAGTACCAAATGACGGTGGCGAAGGCATGCTGACGACTACTGGAGGGCGATTTGGAGGATGGGCGTTCTACGTACTCAAGGGGAGGCCGGTGTTTGTGTATGACCTGCTCGACCTGGCTCGGGAACGCGTCGAAAGCAGCGAAGTGCTTTCGCCCGGGAAACACACGGTAATCTTTGATTTTAAGTACGACGGACCCGGTTTAGCAAAAGGCGGAACCGGCGTGATCACCGTCGATGGCGCTGAGACGGCTCGGCAACAGATTACTCGAACAATACCTTTCGTACTGGAAGCCAGCGAGACGTTCGACGTTGGCTCCGACACTGGAACCGGAGTCGAAGATAATGACTACGAGCCGCCTTTCTCCTTTACCGGCAAGCTCAAGAAACTCACTATCAAATTAGGTCCGTCTGGTCTATCACCTGCGCAGCAGAAGGAAGCACAGGAGAAAGCTGCTGCAATGCAGGATTCGCCCCGACAGGAATGACCCGCCTGCGGACCGGACGCTGGGTACTTTGAACCTTGAGGAGAATTCATATGGCGCGCTTCTATTCGATGAAGTTCTTAAGCTCTTGTTTTTGCTGTTTGCTTTTTGCAACGACGATGTTCAGTCAGGACAACTCAACCCAGGCTTCAAATACAAACGGTGCCACTACGCAGGCGGAGTCGCCACAAAGCAATGCAGACACCCTAAGAAAAGAGGCGCAAAACCCAATTGCCAGCCTGGTTAGCGTGCCGATTCAAAACAACTTGAATTTCAACATCAACCCGGGACAGCGCACACAGGACGTGCTGAACATCCAGCCGGTAATTCCGGTTGCTCTGACCAAAGATGTGAACCTCATTGTTCGCTGGATCACGCCGATCATCTGGCAGCCATTCCCGTCATCGACACCCGGCACAGAGGTCGGCACTTATGGCCTCGGTGACATGCAGCCAACCTTTTTCTTTTCACCCTCGAAGCCCAGCAAGCTGATATGGGGTGCGGGACCTATCTTCCAGCTTCCCACAGCGACAAACAAAGCCCTTGGTCAAGGCAAGTTCGGAATAGGACCCAGTTTCGTTTGGTTGGTGCAGCCTGGAAAGTGGACTGTGGGTACGCTCGTGAACAACGTCTGGTCCGTGGCAGGCCCGTCGGATCGTCCTGACGTCAATCAGATGCTCCTGCAGTACTTCATCAACTACAACCTCCAGAAAGGCTGGTACGTCGGTGAAATGCCCATCATCACGGCTAATTGGCAAGCCCCAAACTCACAGCGCTGGGTGGTACCAGTAGGCGGCACCCTTGGACGAATTATGAAGCTAGGGCCACAACCGGTGAATTTGCAGCTTGGTTTCTATGCGAATCCGATTCGTCCTGCAAACACCTCGTCCTGGAAGATGCTTATCCAAGTTGCCTTACTTTATCCAAAGAAGCCTAAATAGTGGGTAGGGAAGGTGAAAGATGTACCCGTCGATGGATTCTGGTCGGTAACGGTCTATAACGTGCAGGGATTCATGGAGAAGAACGACAAAAATGCATATTTGTTTAACTCCGTGACGGCGAAAAGAAACGACGATGGCAGCATCACCATTCACTTCGGTGGCGATCCAGGTTAAGAGGCATGGTCGGGGGAAGCGGAAGGCGGCGTGACCGTCTTTCGCTTTTGTCGTTTGGTGCCGCGCTTTGGGCCGGGACGATTGGGATTCGCCCGTTCAGCGACCCGCCGCAGGTGTTCCATCGGATGATCCTCCGGCTTACGCTCCTGCTCCAGATTCAGCAATGCGAGGGTCTTCTCGCAGAGGAGTTGCTGGTCCAGGGTCGCGCCCTCAACTTCGTCCTCGTCATACTGTGCGCTGAGCCAGTTCTTCGGATCGAAGAGCTTATTGACGAAGGCCGTCGCATCCTCACCGTTCCGGTTGAACTTGGTCCGAAGATCGAGGAACCGTTTCGCCCGGTCCCAAATCACGAGGCCGCCGGCCCCACGGAATTTGCCGCGAGGTTCCGCGGCGAGCGCCTCGATCGTGTCAGCGGTGATCGAATCATTGGCCGCTTTGAGAAGTTGCAGGTAAGCGCCAGCGCTCCGCTTCGGCGCGGCGAAGTCCTTGCCTGTAGAGGAATTCTTGTACCCGAGCCAGGCCCGCCATGTCGGCCGATCAGGATCGACCAGAAGGCAGAACATCAGGAACGCCTCCCGCGCCGCCCACGACTCCAGAAGGCCTTCGGAGAAGCCGAGGTCCACCCGCAACTTGGGGTCTAGTTCTGCGATCTCGTCCCGCAGCCAATAACCGAACTGCCGCCGAGTGACCATCGCAAGGTGCCGGTCGTTCGGGTACACGTGGAGGTTCTTCACGATCGCCGCAGCCATACCTGCCGCCTCAGCTTCGGGAGTCTTCCAAGTAACAACGTGAATGTTAGCCGCCGAGTCGCTGACCGGCACCATCGCCTCGACGCCGGACAATGCCATAAGTTGATTGGCAGCCACGACAATCGGCTTCGGGCACCGCTGGCATTCGGTGATAACCACATCCGTTACGGAGCCGCCGTTGCCCACGAGCGTTTCGAGCTTCGTGAGACCATGAGGATCGTTCCCGCGAAACGTGTAGATCGACTGGCGCGGATCCCCCAGGGCGATAAGCTGGCCGCCAGGCCGTCGCAGGCGGAACATCAGCTCCTGCTCGCCAGCCGTCAGATCCTGAAACTCATCGACAATCACGTAGGCGTAACCCTGTTCGGGAAAGTCGCCGCCCTTCAGCCGCTCAAGGAGGAGCCGCGGAAGATCGCTGACGAGATGCGCCTTATGCCGCAGCAGCCACTGTCGTGCAGCTTGCCACAAAAGTAGATGGTCAACGTGACCGGCCTCGTGATCTCGGAGCGCCTGCTTGGTCTCGTAGAAATCATCATACAGTTCCGCAACCGCGGGATACTCCTGGAGCACGTCGTAAATCATCGCGTCGACTTCGTGGGGTAGGAGCATCCGCAGTTCCTCACCGATCACATCGACGCACAGGGCGTGAATCGTTCGGATGACGGGCTCGTGCGTGCAGGCGAAAGTGTTCAATCGCGCCTGAATATCGACCCTGAGCTGCCGAGCGATAACCCGGTTGAAGGCGACCACGAGGACGTTGCGGCCGTCAACACCGAGCCCATCGGGATGCAGGATACGCTCAACCCGTCGCACCAGGCCGAACGTCTTGCCGCTTCCCGGACCGGCGACACAGCGGATCGTGTCCGCGTCCGAATTGATGAGGGGCAGCAGCTGCCTGCCGCGAATGCCTTCGTTCCATGATTCCGGCATAGAGACAGTTTAGTGCTGCTCGTCACCGTCCGTGAGAGGTGTTGAGGAGCGTCCCGGGGAGGCCCGCAGTCAAAGGGCAAGAAGGACAAGATAGCGTGGGTAAAGCGCCGCGGCTTACGAAACCGGGGCGCCGCCGTAACCCTCGCAGGTCCAGAGCTTTACCAACCCCCGGGGACTGATTCGGGGCCGATCTGCGATGCACTTCTGCAGGGAGATTGTTCCGGCAAGGTACTATGAACGCAGCCTGCCCGAAATCTTCTGTTAATGGGCAGGCAAACCGCACGATCTCGCGGGCCACAATATCAAGCACTTAGCGGCTTAGATTCACGGGGGTGATTGGGCAAGCCGGAGAATGCCAATCTGAGCAAGGGCCCATGCTGGCATTGAGCGGACAAAGCGAATTACTTCCGTGTTTGCCGTCGCTCGGGAGGAATCTCAGTGATGTCAGCGGCAGATCTCCCAGAACAGGACTTCTGGGGAGTCAAAGGGATGTCCGGTAAATGCGTTTGATAATCAGGGATTAGGAAATCCGTTGGGATAAATTCTGCATGTGCCACCGCACACTAAGTCGGCCAACGGTAGCTCCTCTGGATCGATCCGTGCGGCCCAGCCCCAAACTAGTTTCCGGCGCAGGGCTCCGCCACTCCAGAAATCGGGACGCCGTACTGGTTCGCTCCGGAAACGCGCGAGCCGTCCGCCGAAAGGGTGACGCTATCTACTGGGTTCGGCCATGTCAGCGCATAGATTCCGCGCGACGCATCGATTGCCCGCCACCTCCCGTGGAACGACGCCGCCGAAAATTTGCCGTCCCGAGATACGGTCACCGGCACGCCGTTTGGCCAGCGCCAGGTTCCTACCAAGCCGCTGCTCCCCGCGATGCGCGTACCCGAAGTAGGAAATCCATACTGATTCGATCCCTTCAGCGATTGCTGGTCCGGCGAGATGGTGACGGTGTCCGTCGCTTCCGGCCATGTAAACGTGTACCCGTGCCGCGCTGTGCTCACCCGTCGCCAGTGCGCCGTGAACGGTCCGCCAACCATGGTGCCGTCCGCGCGAATCACAACCGGCACATTGTTGAACCATTGATAGCAGCCCACGATCGGATCGACACTGGCGATCACGGCCGGCGACGGAGGCGGTGGTACTGTTCGTGAATCCGGCGTGCCCGGCTTGCTTGCAGGGTTCGAATCGATCGTTCCATTTCTACCACCAGGAGGATTCGTCGCGCTCGGTACACCCGCCCCTCCCTTCGAACTCCCTCCACCGCGCAGCAGGATCACTCCCACCACGACCGCCGCAAGCACAACCACCGCCGCCACGCCGACCCAAATCCTCTTCGCGGATGACGCGCTGGCGGCCTGACCAGTGGCTGTAGACCGAACCGCAGCCATTGGCACCGCCGTCGCCGGAATGCCCGGCGCGCTTTGCGGCGACCTCCCAGACGCTCGCACTGCGGGCGCGCCTTGCTCTTCCGCCATCACGGGAAGCAACTTGTGAACTGTCGCCGCCAGATCATCGAGATGTTTTTCCATCGGCGGCGTCATCGCGTCGAGCCAGTGCACGGAGCCAATGAAATAGTCAAGCGACTTCCCCGGCGCGACGTCCTCGATCCGGAACGGAAGGATCGCCAGGCCGTTGCTCACCGCGCGTTCCACTTCCTTCGGAATGTGCCCAGAAGCATTTGCGTTCGAGGAAAAGACCAGCACCATCACTTTCGCGCCGTGTATCGCTTCAATGATGGCTTCGCCGTAAGACGTGCCCGCTACGATGTCCCGCGGCGCGATCCAGCAGCGAATGCCGGCTGCCTCCAGCCGGGCGCACACTGCGTCAGCAACGATTTTGTCTTTTGAGGCATAGCTGACGAATACATCGAACGCCACGGGAAGGACCTCCGCAGCCGGTCAGCGCTCTACAATTTTCGCCGCGTGCCGGCTTCGCATAAGAATCTTATACCTGCTAAACCGAAATTTCCGTTCTAGACGTCTGGCTCACGCATCGTACGCTTCTCCTGTCCTGCACTCAACGGATACGCCGCCAGAGCACACCCCAGTGAGATCGCGGCAGAGTTGGACCTCAGCACAATCGGCCCTAGAAGCGGCGCCAACTCCTGATTGCTCGCATAATCGGACATTTGAAACCAAGTGACATCTACATATCCGGTTTGCGCGTTTACTTCTTTTCTCTCGTAGACCCTGTAGGATACGGTTTGGCGATTCCTTCGCTGACTTGGGGGTTGGGTATGATCGTTGAGTTCCGCGGAATACTTGGTGCTGGATTATCGTGGGGGGATTTGGAGTACGTAAAGCTACATTGAACGTTACAGAATCAAACCGTAAGACGGGCCGCGGCCAGGCGCGATTTCCCCGCGCGAGAGGGCTAAGAATTGACTAAGTCGAAAATAGCCGGTTTCGATCGCGAGCAGGTTCTGGCTCCCCTTGTTATCGGCATTACCGGACATCGCGACATCCGCGAAGAGGACCGCCAGGTTCTTGAACACAAAGTAAAGGAAATTTTTCTCCAGTTCCGCAAGGACTACAGTGCCACTCCTCTGATCCTATTATCCGCTCTTGCTGAAGGCGCCGACCGTTTGGCGGCAAAGGTAGCCGTTTCTCCTGAGGTTGGGGTTCGACTGGTCGTTCTAGTTCCAATGCCAATTGATTTGTATTTATTGGATTTTGACAGCATTTCGGTACTGGGGACGCCGCTGGGGACAGCGGCAGCGAACAGCAGTTCCCGTGAGGAATTCCGTGCTCTGCTTGATAAGGCATACACCCGCTTCGAGTTGGGCCTCGTTGATGGTGAAGAGTGGGAAACGATCGCGAAGCCAGGTCCAGAGCGAGATCGGCAATATGAACTCGTGGGCAAGTACATCGCGCAGCAGAGCCAGATTCTGATCGCCTTATGGGACGGCGTGGACTCCAACCGCGTGGGCGGTACCGCTTCGGTGATTCACTTTCAGACGGGAGGAGTGCCCGGGCCGGATCCTTGTGCGCTCGAAGCTCCGGAAGGATTCCCCGTTTATCACATTCTTACACCGCGGCTGACAAATCCCTATCCCCAAGGGGAAGTTCTGAGTCTCCGCACAATCTATCCTAAAGTATTCCAGGGGAATCAAGCCCACGCACACGAGTATTACGGGAAGATGTTCGGCCGTCTGAACGAATTCAACAGATATATCACTCATGCTGACCGTGGTCTCGACAACAAAGTCATAGAAAGTAAAAATTACCTTTTACAAAACATGCGAGAGGACGAACTCCCTGCTGGGATGGGATCAGCGCTAAATCGTTACGCAGTGGCCGACGCCCTGGCGATCCGCTTCCAGAAACGCCTGTTCTGGGCCCAAGTACTGTTGCATGTAGGGACGTTCTCTGCGTTCCTTTGCTTTTTGCTGTTCGTAGATCTAAAGGACTATCAGCTTTATTTTCTTGCAGCTTCCGGGATTCTATCGATTGGAGTTGGTGTTCTAAGGATCTTATCTGGAAAATGGGCTTTGGACACTCAACATGAGGATTATAGAGCTATGGCCGAGGGACTCCGGGTCAAGTTTTTCTGGAAGCTAGCCGGAATTACAGAATCAGTCGCAGACCATTATCTGGGTAAGCAGAGATCGGAACTGGATTGGATTCGCAACGGATTTCGAGGCTGGAATGTTGGGGAGAGCCCTCAGAATCATGAAAAACTGGACTCCTTGGATGGTGAGGATCAGAGGAATCGGCTGGAATTCGTACGCAAGTACTGGATCCATCACCAACAGAGATATTTCCACCGGGCCGCTAAGCGCAACCTCAAATATCACGAACTTATTGAACGCTTAGGAAATATTTGCGTTGGCGCTGTCGTGGTACTGGGCCTAGTCCTTCTATTCCTTTGTGTCCGGAATATTGAACTTCATCGCGGTTTGGCCGTGATCGGACTGGAAGCATTGCTGGCCGCCGCGGCATTACTGCACCACTTCAACAACAGAATGGCTTACGCCGAATACAAGAAGCAATACGACCGCATGGACTCGTTATTTGCCCGCGGGTCGGATCTCCTTGGAAAGTTTCTGAAAAGCCAGGATTACAAGAATGCGAGCCGTTGCGTGAAGAAAGTTGGTATCGAAGCATTAACGGAAAACGGTGACTGGGTGTTCTTACGCCGTGAAAGGCCGGTCGAAGTACCTCACCCGTAGCAGGTTCTTCGCGCTGCTCAGGAAATTGAGTGTGAAATCGCCAGATCACAAGTAATACGGAATCGCCCCCTCGGAGATCGCTGGAACCCTCGTAATCAAATGCATGACAAAAACAATGAGAAAGCGAGAAACATATGAGTAACTGAGTTGATTTTGATCCAGAATGGATTTTATACGTTCCAGTTTGACGGGCGCAACGTGGGTGCACTCAATCTAGGTGGAATAAGCTTTCCTCACCCTCAGCCACAGATAGGCGAGAACTCCGTACAGTGCGGCATTGGTGAAAGGACTCAGATACCACCAGGTCGATGAGCTGTCGCTCAGCAGCAAGACTGGACACAGTACGTAAGGAATACGTAGAACTGTGTTGATCCAAAAATTGCTCGCCCTAGGACTGAACAGCAGCACCGCGACGAATCCAAAAAACACGGGCAAGAGAAAGCCAACAGCAGCCGCGATGCCAATCCTAACCGGAATTTCCGTTTTAGCTCTCAAGACCCCCACACTATATACACATCGCGGGACTCCAGCGCACTCTTTATTTCTTTGGCTGGACCCAGCGTGCGGGAACAGGGTCCCGTCTCTCGTATGGTCAAGAAATTCGACCGGGTTGAAAAGGCGAGGCTTGCAGCCTTGACTAGTCGCTTCTCGTCCTCGTGCGTTTTGCTACCGCGGCGTGATCTCCAATTTGCGATGCTTATAACTTATAACTGATATGGGCCCCATCTAAATCTGCACATCCAACCGCCGAACACCCGGATGGAGTTTGCGGCATCACAATTATCAGCGGGAAGCGGCATGAGCCTCGGTCGGGTAAACTCCTCGGAAGCGAAGATGAGTTTCTTGACCGTACGGGACCAGAAAGCTGGGTCATTGTGCTTTGCCCGCGTTCTTCGCCTTCAGGAACCGCGGCCACGCTGCCCGGCCAATCTTCCAGACGACCCATAACAGCGCACCGACGGTCAGCGCCCACAAAAGGATCAGCGGCAGCCTGATGAGGACCGCCACCACCCAATCCGTCCATTCGCCTAGGCCGACCAGCAGCTCGCGTGTCGCAATCTTGGCGTTGTACAACGGCCGCCACCGGATGCCAAGTACCCGAGTGTCGGACTCCTGCGACAGGGTAATGCCCACCGCCGACATCTCGATATCGTGGGTCATGACCTGGATTTGCGCCTGCAGACGCTCGATCCTGTCGCGCACATCGCTGAGTTTTTCCGATACCTCCAAGGTATCGGACACGGTGTGCGCCTGCTTCATGATCGTCAAGTACTGTTGTTCTTCCGCTCGCAGGTTGCGCATGTGGGCTTCGTTGTCGTAGAACTCCCGTGTGACATCGCGCCCGCTGACCTGCTCATGGTCTGTGCGCACCGCCAGCTTCTTATATTCCGTCAGTGCGATTTCCAGTCCCGACGCCGGTACGCGGACCACGAGCGTCGCGGACACGGACCCGCCGCCGCCCTCGGTGATTTCCAGATTGTCGATTTCGCCCCGGCCCGCTTCGGTGATTCTCCGAATCTGCTCGGCAGCCGTGCGCACGTCTACGACCGTCAATCCCAGCTCGGCGTTATGGATCAGCTTTCTATCGGGAACCGCGCTTGCGCTGTCGGAAGTCGCGTTCGGCTGAACGAGCCCGATATTCTCTTGCCTCGTGTTATGCAGCCCAGTCGCCGCTGTGCTTGCCCATGTGCTGGAAAGGGCGGCCTCCTGTGGGCCCGGGCGCGGTCGCCTCAAATTAGGCAAGCTGATGGCTACAAGAAATAGCAGAAGCAGAACTGCTACTGCTGCCCACAATACCTTCCGACGCTTACTCATGACGCCTCCCGTCCAGGCCGCTTGCGGAGCGCCCTGGCCCCCGCTCAATGACTTTGCTTCCGAGGATTGAACGAAACTGCCAGGCAAACTTGCAGCGCTAACGTGGAAAAGCGCCTCACTCGTACTATTTTCTGGCTGCACCAACCTGGCGGGGAAGGTGGGGATGAAAGGCGGTACGATCCCAATATCGGCGGGCCTACTTCGCTACCAGCTCAAACAACGGATAATTCTGCGCCATGGCCGCAAACGCCTCCGCCGGAGATCCCTCGTAGAAACCTGGGTTTCTGGGCGTGCGGTCAGTATAAATAGGGGTGACTTCAGGACGTGCGTTTTCGGCGCGAGGTGGGTCCAACAGGAGGATTAGTATTGATAACAGGCCATCCCGTAACCTAACTGAAACCGGACATAATGCTCCGAGCAGCATTCGCTTGTCATATTGGTCAGAAACCCTCTTCAAGGACATGTGCCGCAGTAAGATCTCCCGAATACTGTGATGGACCAGAAGAGGACTTTTCGGGAGTTACTGTTCAACGTCTCCATAGATCGAGGATCCTTGTCTGTCAGCGGGTGTCTCTGGCGTGACATAACAGCAGGAGACAATCGTGAGGGGCCTAGCGCTATTTTCGTTGCTTCACACCTCATCACTGACAAAGGCATACGAACTGGGGGATGCTATTTGCATGAACCAAGGATCGACCCTCCCTAGCGCTCACCGCAATCGCGACGGCCGGAAGTGTTCTATGCTCGATCACCTGATCCACAAGTCATTGAGTGATCCACGAGTGGCAGTTTTCTTGCAGTTGCCCACGGCTGCCCGGACGAGTGCGCTGGCCACGATCCTCGACAGCGAGGAAGGGAAGAACTTTCGAGAGGAGGCGAGCCAGTGGATCGTTGAGGCCCTATCTGTCAGGTACCTGGTCCCGGAGCGGTATGCAGAGTGGCGGCCGGTGGTGCGCG
>Ga0187864_10004770_pt1 | contig 10457 bp, 8 predicted proteins | sample June2016WEW_11_4_FD_132985 | JGI IMG/M metagenome (GOLD analysis project Ga0187864, IMG submission 132985) | Peatland microbial communities from SPRUCE experiment site at the Marcell Experimental Forest, Minnesota, USA - June2016WEW_11_40 | ecosystem: Environmental > Terrestrial > Soil >... | reverse complement strand
TGCTGCATCGGCTGTGCGTTTCTGGGAGCGACCGGCAGGCGGAGCGGTGGCGGCAGGGCTACTGGCTGCCGGGCACGGAGGGTTTGGCGTTGCATCACTGGTATCGAGCCCTGGCGTGGCTGGGCGAGACGTTGGCGGCAGGGCCGCCGGGGGCGAGGCCGTTGGGGCCCCGCTGCGTGAAAGACCAAATCGAGGAGGCGTTGTTTGCGCGACGACGGGATTTGTTCAGCAGCCTCTCGGTGGCGTTCTTCGACACGACCAGTCTCTATTTCGAAGGGCCAGGCGGGGAGAGCCTGGGACGGCGGGGCAAGTCCAAGGACCACCGACCGGACCTGCGGCAGATGGTGGTGGGCGTGGTGCTGGATCAGAGCGGCCAGCCGGTGTGCAGTCATCTCTGGCTGGGGAACACCACGGACGTGAAGAGCCTGGTGCCGGTGGCCAGGGACTGGCAGCAGCGCTTCGGGGTGGGACAGATTTGTGTGGTGGCCGATCGGGGGATGATCAGCGCGCCGACGATTGCCCAGTTGGAGGTGATGGGGTGGGAGTACAGAGCCACCCCCTCCGCTACGTGGGGTTGCGGCGGCTCAAGCCACAAGGTTCTCTGTTTGCCGACGGGAGTGACCGGCATCACCATGCGGTTGTGACTAATCTGGGCTGGGCGGGAGATCGATTGCTCAACTGGCATCGGAAGAAGGCGGGCACGGTCGAGCACGTGCATGACGAGATTAAGAACGGTTGGGCGGGCGGTCATGTGCCCAGCCAACTCTTTGGGGCTAACGCCGCCTGGTTCAAACTGACGTTGATGCTTTATAATATTGGCAGCGCCATCAAAGGGTTGTGTTTGGAAGGGCAAGAGCGCTTAGCGCGTTGGAAGAAGCTCCGCCTGCTGCTGATCCATCTTTCGGGCCGCCTCAACCGCAACGCGTGCGTGTTGCGATTGAGGTTCTGTGCGAGTCGGGAGGCCATCGCCCGAATCCAAAGAGTTTGGGAAGTCTTTGATTTACCGACGCAAGCCAGCCGCACCACGCCTTTTTCCAGCAGCTAATCGCAGCCTTGGGTTGGTTGCCGGTTGTCCGCCCAAGGCGGAGAGGCGGAGCATTGTATAAAATGCGGGACGGTGGCGTCGGGCCCCCTGTAGCCCGGACGTAAGTGATTCCACCAGTAAATCCGCCCCAAATTCACCAAAAAAACTACGCCTGGCTTTCAAGACGTTCACGATTCTCGGCCTTACGCGGGGATTTGGGCGGCTTGTTCCCACTTGACATCGGGCCACCGCTGAGCAACTGTTGTAGCGATCGGAAAGAACATCTGGTTGGCTGCGCGTTGATTGAACTCTTGGCGCGAAGCCACGAGTTGGCACGTGTGCCCCGGCAAGGCCACGGCTGCTCAACGAAAAACCCGAGTTCAGGAAAGGACAGTGATGTATGGCAAGGCAAATGGAAACTCCCACGAAGCAGACGTTTCGTTTCTCCGCACCGGCAGCTATGAGCGTTTTGTTGGCCGGTGATTTTACTCGCTGGCAACAGCGCGGCATTCCGATGCAGAAAGGCAAGGACGGAATCTGGACGGCAACGGTGTCGCTGCCGCCCGGGAAGCATAACTACCGCTTCATCGTAGATGGCGAATGGCAGGACGACCCGGAGTGCACCCTGCGCGTTCCCAATCCCTACGGCAGCCAGAACATGGTCCGCCAGGTTAGCTGACCATATCGCTCGTCAATAACGGAGCCAGCCGAAACGCGGGCGCAACCGCGCGGGAGGTCCAAGACCGCTACCCTGCGGTGATGCCCTCTGCTGGGGCGAGCTTGGCTTCGCTTTTCGTGCCAAATCTGTCTCATCGCCGACTGATCTGCGATGAGAACCTGCGGTATTCTTGTTCGCATGGTTAACGTTAACGGCACACTAAACATGATCATCCGGCCAGCTAAACACCCGTTTGGAGCCGTCATCGCGGGGCTTCCAGGTTCTATCCCGCCCGGCCCGCTACAGGCAGACTGCCGGTTCAGATGTAGGTCGCTTAACATTACAATTAGCTAAACTGCTACGTGCTGTGTTTTTGCAACAGTTACGCTTTTTATGCACAAAATAGCCTCTGTTCTACATTCGGTAACGTTAACTCTGACGAATCCGCAGATGTCATGGCTTGGAATCTGAGAGACTGAATGTTTGTCTATCCTAAGGAATATGATGTCATCGTAATCGGTGCTGGGCATGCAGGGGTCGAGGCTGCGTTGGGCGCAGCCAGAATTGGCTGTCAGACTCTGCTACTCACAATCAACGCAGATACGGTTGGGCAGATGTCTTGCAACCCGGCTATTGGTGGTCTCGCGAAAGGCCATCTTGCCCGTGAAGTTGATGCTCTGGGTGGGGAAATGGCAAAGACGACCGACATGACCGGGTTGCAGTTTCGGATGCTTAACCTTAAGAAGGGACCTGCCGTTTGGGCTCCGCGTGCACAATGCGACAAGAAGGCATACCAGTTCAGAATGAAGTGGGTCTGCGAGCGCGAGCCGAATCTGGATCTCAGGCAAGCGGAGTGTTCAAGGCTCCTCCATAAGGACGGCCAAGTGTATGGGGTCGAGACTACCCTCGGGGTCCAGTACCACAGCAAGGCGGTAGTCGTCACTACCGGCACGTTTCTCAAGGGCTTAATACACATTGGCCAGAACCAGCAGTCCGGTGGTCGTGCTGGTGAAGCCGCTGCGCTGGGGTTATCGGCTTCTTTGGTGGAGGTCGGATTGGAGCTTGGCCGGCTTAAGACAGGCACCCCTCCACGCCTCCTGGGCCGATCGATTGCCTTCTCAAAGACCGAGGTTCAGCTTGGGGACGATGCGATTCCTTACTTCACCCATTGGAAGGACGATTTGTTCCACGTGGAACATTCGGCCGTCTCGGGAATAGCACTACCCACCGACGAGGCTAAAGACGGGAAGTTCCACGTGGAACATCCGCCCAAGTATCCGGTTGGCTCAATCCTGGAACGGATCAACGGCCAACGCCCATGTTATATCACCTATACCACGGAGGCAACGGCTCAGATCATCCGAGACAACCTGCACAAGTCTCCATTGTATTCTGGCGCGATCCAAGGCATTGGGCCACGCTACTGCCCCTCCATCGAAGACAAGATCGTCAGGTTTTCCGACAAGGAGCGGCATCAGATATTCCTCGAACCGGAGGGTATCGAGACCGATGAAATCTATGTGAATGGCTTTTCCACATCATTGCCATTCGAGGTTCAAATCGAGCTAGTGAGGACCATTATAGGCTGCGAGAACGCCGAAATCGTCCGGCCTGCTTACGCCATTGAATACGATTTCTGCTTCCCGACCCAACTACATCCATCCCTCGAAACGAAGATTTGCAGAAACCTTTACCTGGCCGGTCAGATCAATGGCACTTCCGGATACGAGGAAGCAGCGGCACAAGGGCTTATGGCAGGGATCAACGCCGCCCGCCGGGTGCGAAACCTAGACGCTGTAATACTGAAGCGTAACCAAGCCTATATCGGCGTGCTGATTGACGACTTGGTGACGAAGGGGACGACTGAACCATACAGGATGTTCACTTCTCGCGCCGAGTATCGTCTGCTGTTAAGGCAGGACAATGCCGATGCCCGTCTGTCTCGCCTAGGCTTTGACATCGGCCTGTTGCCCGAGCGACACTATCACCAGTTCGAGGCCAGGCAGAAAGCTGTGGAGGCGGAGATCGCACGCCTGGAATCAACCCGGTGCGGCACACAAACGCTGGCTCAACTGCTGCGCCAGCCTGGAGTTAAGTATAATAGTATAACATCATATAACAGTAGTATATCAGATTATGTAATTTCAAAGGTCGAGATCGCCATCAAGTATGCCGGCTATATTGCTCGCCAGGAGAACGAGGTGGCCAAATTGAAGAGCCTGGAGGACAAGCAAATTCCGGAGGGGTTCGACTACAGGTCGGTGCCGAGCTTGCGGATTGAGGCGCGGCAGAAGTTCATGAAGATCCGCCCGGCCACGCTCGGCCAGGCATCCCGCATCTCGGGGGTGTCGCCGGCGGACATTGGGATCTTAATGATCTGGCTGAAACGGGGCGGTGCGGAACCCCAGCCACGGAAGGATTGAAACCTCCCTCGGCGCTGCGGTCTGCCGGCGGTTTTTCACCGCATCCGGCCCAGTCGCCCTCGGTGGTTCCCGCAGGACGTGTTGCCCAAATCGTTCGCGCTCGAGAAAGTAGACCTACTTTCAGCGATAGCGGTTAGCCGGACTTTAGCTACTCGCGGTGGGGCGGAGAGGAAAACCGTTGGCGTGCAGTCCCTCTGGTCCAAAGGTCTGCCCTACAATTTCCCTTCCGAAAGGCGGCTTTTCCATCCCATGGAATAAACATCGCTAATGCCGGCTACCTCCCGAGTCTCTCCCGGTCCACTGACGCCTTGGCAGCAGGGCGGGAGCAGTGGGATAGCAGGGAGGCAACAGGGGAATGAGGTGGAGACAACCGATCATTTACTGGCGGCTAAAACGGGGGATGTGCATCTATCATATTGATAATAAGCGACTTATGCAATGAGCCTGGGGCTGACAGGGGGCAAAAAGGCGGAAACAGGCGGCAAATTGGGGCTTTGCTGTGAACCCAGAAGCCGCACTTGGACCCGTGATTTCAAGTGCACGGCCAGTCAGAAGTCTCGCCATATCAAGCACTTCGCATGGATGCACCGCAACTGCGCCGCAGTTGGAATGGTTCACCTGTCAGGTGAAGACTTCCCGATTTTCGATTGATACCACTTCCAGCTCGACGAGGCACTATTTGCTGTAAGGTAAACAGGTACAGTAGCTTGTGCCATATTTGTACAGACCTTGGGGGCTACCGCAGGCACGAAGACTACTGCTGGCGGCGGTGTGGCGGGTATTGGGAACATCATCGGAGCGGCATCATGCCGTTACCGGTGTCTGTATCGCAATCTTCAACTTTCTGCCCTTCCGCCCATAGTCGTGTCGGGTTCGACGCTACCAGAACCGCTTCTGAGTGAGGCTCGCTGGTGCCGTGACTGCGGCTTCCAGGATTATATCCGTTAATGCCTCCGAAAACGCGTGGGTTTGAGATTCGCCCCCCTCGCGCGACACGTAATACCAATTCCCATTGTAAGTCGGCACATTGGCAGGGCGCGTCACTCCGTGCGCGCCGCAAACGTCGTGGGGACGAGCGGCGGGCAGAGGACTGCCCGCCCTACCGAGGTTTGTTCCGGTTTTCATTGAGAAATGGTATAACACGCCTCACGCAACACGTCCCCCCTTCCTTTTCGCCTTCGGCCTTCGCGCGACACTTTTCGGTTAAGGGGCCTATTGCCCTCTTCCTGATGTCGCCTCAATCAGTCACGGGGCACAAACCCGCTTGCCGCCGCATCGTCCATAGGCTAGAAAGCGGCGGTGAATTTTTGCCGGCGCTGGTTTCTTCTGCTCCTTCCGGGCTGCCTCTGCCCTTTCACTGCCCAGGGCCAAATTGATCCGGTCAACCGGGAGTTGATTCAGCTCGGCTACAACGCGGCGGTGGAGGGACACCCGCCGATCTCGGCTTACGCGTTTTATTATCGGAACGAGCCGGGTTTCCTGCGCACGAACCTGACGTTGCGTCTGGCGGTGGCGCCGACGTATCTGGATTCGGAACTGGGCATCCGCCACGTCCTCGGCGAGAACACGGACTTGGGGATCGGCCTGGCGGGCGGCGGGTTCGCAGACAATTATTGGGAAATAGACCGGGGAACAGTTGAGCCGAGCCAATCTTTCACCGGCTACGGCGCCGAAACTTCTCTCAGCCTCTATCACCTTTTCAATCCGGGCCGGATGATTCCCCTGAACGGCCTGGTGCGGGGCACCGCGCATTACTCGACCTACGAGCGAAATGACACCACGGCCGGCAATTTCCAACTGCCGGAGGACCGCGGCACCTTCAGCGTCCGCAGCGGTCTGCGCTGGGGGGGCCGCGAACCAACGCTCTTTCCGGCGTTGGCGATGGAACTTTCCGGCTGGTATGAAGGCCAGTTTCGCACGGGGTCAGGCACCTATGGATTTGGGGACCGGACGGTGGAGCCCGAATCTCATCTGTTCTGGGGCGAGGCGTTTCTGGCCTATACGCTGCCGGAACTCAAGCACCGTTTTTCTCTCGGTGTGACGGCGGGAACGAGCATCCACGCCGACCGGTTCAGCGCCTATCGGCTAGGCTCGCTGCTGCCGCTCATCTCCGAATTCCCGCTCTCCCTGCCCGGCTACTATTATCAGGAAATCAGCGCGCGGGAGTTCGTGCTGATTGGCGGGGACTACATGGTGCCGCTCGATTCGAAGCAGCGCTGGAACCTCGCGGCCATCGCCGACACGGCGGTGGTCGATTACCTCCCCGGGCTGGAGCAGCCGGGCCATTGGAATACCGGTGTGGGCGGCGGGATTTTTTACCAATCGCCTTCGTGGCGGGTCATGGTTGATTACGGGTATGGCGTGGAGGCGATCCGGTCGCATGGCCGCGGGGCGCAAAGCATCGGACTGTTGCTCCAGCTCGACCTGGGGCAGGCCCGAAAAGCCCTGCGCAACTCCACGTAGCGTTGCCGCCGGACCGCGAGCCGTCCCCGGCTCGCAGCGCGTTCGACTGTGCAGGGAGCGGGCCAGAGGTTCGATCGCCGTTTCGCATTGGTGGCCGCTGCGAGTCGGGGACGGCTCGCGGTCCCTCACCGTTGGGCGTGCTCACTTCCTGGTGCCAATGTCGCTGCGCCCCTGCAGCAACGCTGGCGAACTTTTGGCTTGGCAATCAGGGGCGTTATCCCACTCTTGGCTTTGTGATCCATCCAACCGCCATCATACATCCCAGGGCGAAACTGGAGGCGACTGTCCAGGTCGGACCTTACACTGTCATTGACGAAGGCGTGGAGGTCGGTCCGGACTGTGTCATCGGCCCGCAGGTCTATCTGACGGGGCTGACGACCATCGGCGCGCATAACCGTTTTTATGCCGGCTGCGTGATCGGGGAAGCGCCGCAAGACCTGAAATACACCGGCGAGCCAACCCGGCTGCGGATCGGCGACCACAACATTTTTCGCGAGCACGTCACGGCGCACCGCTCGAACCAACCGGCGGAGGAAACGGTGATCGGCTCGCGGAATTTTCTCATGGCCCACTCCCACGTGGCGCACAACTGCCGTCTGGGCAACGGGGTCATTCTCGCCAATGGCGCGCTGCTGGGAGGGCATGTGACGCTGGAGGATCGCGCGTTCCTTTCCGGCAACTGCATCGTCCACCAGTTCGTGCGCGTTGGCACGCTGGCCCTGATGCAAGGCGGCTCGGCCATCAGCAAGGACCTGCCGCCCTACACCGTGGCCCGCGGCGATAACGGCATCTGCGGGCTGAACACCGTCGGCTTGCGGCGCGCCGGGTTGACGCCGGCCGAGCGGCTGGAACTGAAACAGCTCTACCACGTGCTGTTCCGCGAGGGGCGCAACCTGCGGGCGGCAGTGGCCAGCGCGCAGGAGAGATTCTCCAGCGCGCCCGCCAGGGTGATGCTGGACTTTCTGGCCGCTTCCACCCGCGGGGTCTGTTTCGACGCGGGCGAGAGGCGCGAGACGGGCGAGATTTGAGCTTTGACGAACCCGGCGGGGGGGGCTACGATCTTGATGGCAAATGAGTTTCAGGCTTTCGAGTCTTCGAATCTGCTGGGGCGTGGCGGCAGTCGCTTTGGGCGGCTTCCTTGTGTACAGCGCGCAGGCGGGCGGCAAAGAGCGCGGCCGGGCCATTGAGTTCTCCGAGCCCAAGAGCGACGAGGTCACCACCAACCTGCATCAGTTGACGAGCAAGAAGGATGGCCTGAGGCAGTTGGAGGAGGACCTCTACCAGCCGCTGCAGTCGTTCACGCCCAAGAGTTCGCTCGAAGGCGTCGTCGCTCCGCCCCCCCGCCCCCCTGCCGAGCCGGTCATTCAGAGCAAGCGCGCCCGGGAGTTGCTGGAACGCCGCAAGAACTGGGAGTTCATGAGTCCGGAGGACTTGATGGCCGGGCCGACCTTGGAAGAGGTTCTCAAAGTGCCCGAATACGACGCGGAGGGCCAGCACAAGCAACAACTGCAGCCGATGGAGCGGTACTACCAGCGCCTTTCGGCCAAGCGGCCCGGCGGCAAGAGCATCAACCAATCGAAAGACGACGACCTGTTCGGCTCTTCCAGGAAAACGAACCCGCGCGATCAACTCGCCTGGCGCGACGACTCGAACCTGCCCAGCGGACTCAAGGAGCGCGCGGAGGCGCTCAAGCAGTTGTCCGAATCGGATACCGCCGGCGACCCGTTCGCCCAAGGCGCGACGCGGGGCGGCTTTTCTGATATTTTCGGCCTGGGCGACAACACGCTGTCGAAGGAGCAGATGCTGGATCACAAGAAGCTCATGAACGAATACCATTCAATAGTGGATCCGAGCTGGCGCCCGCCCGCCGTCGCCAATACAGCCAATCCGGCGGTTGGTCTGACCGAGGCCGCCCAACCCAGGAGGAACGCGCCAGCAGGTTTGGCTGGCTCCTCCAGCCCAGCCCCGCGCAAGGGGTTGGAGGCGCAGTGGGACGTCCTCTATCCCATACTCGGTCCGGCAGGGCTGCCGGATGTGAATGCCCAGGCGCTCGGACAATCAAGGCCGGCGCCGCCGGCGCCGAGCGTCGAGTCGCCTAAAGTGGTTGCTCCAACCTTTACCGCCCCGAAGCGGGCGTTTTAGACGGCTGCCCGCTTCGAAGTCCGAGATACAGCCGAAGGACCAACATCCGAAATCTCCGACTCCTTACTGTTCCGTCAGGAGAGAGGGGTGATCTTTACGCACTCGCATTCCGGGTTTGTTTCAGGCTTCGTGCCTGGGGTCTATTCCCAGCGCAGCACTGACACGGCGGCCCCCGCAGTCAATGTTGTATTGGCCGGCACCTCGACCAGGCCGTTGGCCGCAGCCACGGAACTCAGGACATGCGAGGCTTGCGCGCCGGCAGAATAAACCTTGCCCCTCGGGTCCACCTTGACCCTCATAAAATGCCGGCGCTCAGAGTCATTGGCCAGCGGCTCGGCCAGCACGCCCGGGTGGGCGGGCAGGGAAACGTTGGCCGCGCCTTGCCAGCGCAACAGCGCGGGGCGCACGAGCAACAGAAACGTGACGAGCGCGGAAACCGGGTTGCCGGGCAAGCCAAACAACAGTTTTCCCCGGCAGCGGCCAAACGCAAAGGGCCGGCCGGGCTTGATCGCCACTCTCCAGAATTGCAGTTCGCCGCCTATCAGCTCGAACGCGCGCCTGATGAAATCCATTTCACCGACCGAAACGCCGCCGGAAGTCACGACCGCATCGCATTGGTCGAAAGCTTCCGCCAGGGCCAGGCTCGTCGCGGCCAGCACATCCGCGACGAGGGGAAGCGTTCGGGGAACCGCCCCGGCGTGCTCCATCAGCGCCGCCAAAGCGATGCGATTGCTTTCGTAAATCTGGCCGGGCGCCAGCGGCTGACCTGGCTCTCGCAACTCCGAACCGGTCGCCAGCAGACCTGCCACCGGCCGCCGGCCTGCGCGGACGCGCGTCAAACCGGCCGCGGCCAGCAGACCGATTCGGCCGACCGTTAGAGGCTCGCCCGCTTCGGCGAGCGTCGAGCCGTGCTTTACGTCCCCCCCGCGCAGCCGCACATTTTCTCCCGGCCTGGCCGGGGCGAGGATCAGAACCTCGCCTGCCCGGCTGGACTCGACGCGGGTATCTTCCTGCCTCACGACGGCGTCGGCGCCGGAAGGCAAGGGCGAGCCGGTGAACAAACGCACGCAGGTGCCCGGCGTAACTGCCCCAGTGAAGACTTCTCCGGCTGCGACTTTCCCCGCCAGGCGCAGGTGTGCCGGCGAATCCGGTTTGGCTGAGGCTACGTCGTCGGCGCGCAATCCATAGCCATCCATCGCGGAATTATCGAACATCGGCAGGTCAAGCGACGACTGAACTCGCTCGGCCAACACGCGGCCCGCAGCCTCGCTTAAGGGGACCTCCTCGCTCGTGGGCGCGGGAACCGCCGCGAGCACTCGCGCCAGAGCTTCTTCAAATTCCAGCATAGAGAGAGAACGGGGTGGCCGTTCCGCTAGTGGGCCGAAGTCAGCATGAGCACTTGTTCCAACGTCGAGATGCCCTCGCGGGCGCGATCCAGCGCCGCCATGCGCAGCGTTCGCATGCCCTGGCCGATGGCGATCTTGCCCATCTCGCGAGTGTTGGCGCGGGCGATGATGAGCTTGCGGATTTCGTCGGTGACGGTCATCGCTTCGATAATCGCCATGCGGCCCGCATAGCCGGAGTTTTTGCAACGATCGCAGCCCCGCCCGCGAAAGAGCGTGACGCCCTCGAAGATGCTGGGGTCAATGTTCAAATCCTGGAACATTTTTGCCGGATAAGAGATCGGCTCCTTGCAATGGGAGCAGACGCGGCGCATCAGGCGCTGGGCGCAAGCCAGAATGACAGA
>Ga0187864_10004768_pt1 | contig 10458 bp, 15 predicted proteins | sample June2016WEW_11_4_FD_132985 | JGI IMG/M metagenome (GOLD analysis project Ga0187864, IMG submission 132985) | Peatland microbial communities from SPRUCE experiment site at the Marcell Experimental Forest, Minnesota, USA - June2016WEW_11_40 | ecosystem: Environmental > Terrestrial > Soil >... | reverse complement strand
TTGTTGGCGGAGGTCGAGCCCATGTCGAGCACGCACAGCCCCTCCTGCGAATTCAGCAGCCGGGAAACCTCTCCCATGCCGCTCGACCGGCGGGTTAGCTTCTGCGAGACTGCAGAACCCGCAGCCTGGTTGGAAGAGCTACGAAAGAATTTCATTACGTTGCCAGAAACAGATGCCATAGAACAGGTGACCAGTGCGCCCGGTCGCGCGATCAGCCCGCCATCTCTTACGACGACGCGGGCGCCGCCTTTCCAGCCTCTCTCTGAGCATCAACCTTCCCTTTCAGGAAAGCGCCCTCTTCAATGGCGATGCGCTGCGTAGTGACGTCGCCAGTTACCACCGCCGACTTTCGCAACTCCACGCGCTCGGAGGCATTCACGCTCCCATCCAACTTGCCCTGAATCACCACCGCTTTCGCGCTGACGTCGGCCTTGACGTTTCCGTTTGGCCCGACCGTCAGGCTGTGGTTGCGGAGCTCAATTTTCCCTTCGACGTTGCCATCCACGTACAAGTCTTCGGAGCCCGACAGCTCTCCCTTGATTACCACCGACTTGCCGATGTGGGCGCCCTCTCCGGTCTGCGGAGCATCCATGCTTTGGCCTCCATCTTCCTCGCGTTCTGTTTGCCGCGAATGAACCGATTGTAAATCATTCCGCCCTCTTACGGTCGGTCACATAGCCGGAAATCATTCTCCATCAGGAACTTACTGCAGCGACCGCTAGCGCGGCTTCACTCCGATGCAACCTCCGGTTTGCTACCATGGTGTAAGCGGAAAAGAAAATCTAAGCGGGTGTCCGTGCCCAGTCCCATCATGGTGGTCGTCAACTCGATCTCGCGCAACTCCATCGCCCACAGCATCGCCCACACGGGCGCCTGGATTCTGCTCCTCGCCGCGGCCAGTTTTGCCGGGCAGTCAGCGACGGTTTCTTCCTATCGCGATCCCTTGGACCTGGTGCGTAAAGCAGTGCAGAATGAAATCAAGGCGGCCAATGACGATACCGCCCGCTTCCTGTTTCGCGGCACCAAGACTATGCCCAAGGGATCCACCACAAGACTCTATGTCGAGACCAAGGAGGCTACTGCTGGCTTGGTGGTCGCCTACAACGGCAAACCTCTGACTCCCGAACAGCGCCAGGCGGAAGAGGCGCGCGTCGAACGTTTCATCAACCATCCCGAAGAGCTGAAAAAGAAGCGCGAGCAGGAACGCGAGAGCGACGAGCGCACTATGCGCATCGTACGCGCAATGCCCGATGCCTTCCTGTTCGAGTACGCAGGAGAGGAACAGGGTTCGGAAGGCATTGGCCGGGCCGGCGACCCTTTGGTCAAATTGAAGTTCGTGCCCAATCCCCATTACCAACCGCCGTCGCACGTAGAAGAGGTCCTGACCGGCATGCAGGGCTACGTGCTGCTGGACGCCGTCCGTTGCCGCATTGCCAGCATTGACGGCACGCTCTTTAAGCCAGTCGGTTTCGGGTGGGGAATTCTCGGACACCTCGATCGGGGCGGCCGCTTCCTGGTTCAGCAGCAGGAGGTCGGCGACAATCTCTGGGAAATCTCAAGCATGACCTTGAGCTTCACCGGAAAAATCCTGCTGCTGAAAAATCTCAACATCAGCTCGACGGAGGTTTTCAGCGGCTTCAAACGGGTTCCCTCGGACATGACGTTCGCCCAGGCGCTGGAACTGCTAAAGAAGGAAGAATCCACCCTGTCCGCCGGCAATCCTGCTGCCAGCAAACTCAGCCACAAGTGAGGGACGAAGGACGTTAAGATTTCCCGGCGCGAAATGTTTCTTCGCGCACGGTGAACGTCCGCACCAGGTCTTCGCGCACCCGGTAGCCCGTTCCGGGCACGTCACTGATGGCAATCATTCCATCGGCGCGGACTTCGACTTCTGGCTCGATGATGTCTTCTTTCCAATAGCGCTTCGATGCCGACACATCTCCCGGCAAGCGAAAATTGTCGAGCGTCGACAAAGCGATGTTGTGCCCCCGTCCCACCCCCGATTCCAGCATTCCACCGCACCACACCGGAACGTTATGCCGCACAGTGACGTCGTGTATCTTCTTCGCCTCGCTGAAGCCGCCCACGCGACCCACCTTGATATTGATGATCCGGCAGGCGCCGGTCTCGAGCGCAAAATCGGCGTCGCGCGCATTCAGAATCGATTCGTCCAGACAGATCGCCGTCTCGATGGCTTTCTGCAGCCGCGCATGAAGATAGATTTCGTCATTCCACAACGGCTGTTCGATCATGAGCAGGTTGAAGGCATCGAATTTGCGCAGGTGCTCAACCTCGTCAAGCGTGTAGGCCGAATTCGCATCCACACTGAGAACAATATCCGCCCAGCGCGCGCGGATCTTCTCCAGCACATTCAGATCCCATCCCGGTTTCACCTTGATCTTGATCCGCCGGTATCCTGCCGCCAGTTCAGTGTCGATTTTCTGCATAAGCTGTTCCGGCGTGTCCTGAATGCCGATCGAAACGCCGCAGGCGATCTCGCGCCGCGTTCCTCCCAGCAACTTCCAGAGCGGCTGTTGTTTCTGCCGCGCCTCCGCGTCCCACACCGCGTTTTCGAGCGCCGCTTTTGCCATGCGGTGGCCGCGAACTCTGGCAAACCGCGCCGCACAATCCCGGCCGGCAGATAATTCGCTCTGCAGCAGAAGGGGCGCTAAGTAATGCTTGATCGTAGGCCACGCGGTTTCCGTCCATTCCGGGCTGTAATAAGGGTCTTCCCCGGCGACGCACTCGCCCCACCCGCGGACTCCATCGGCCTCGACGCTCACCAGCAGAATGTGCCGGCTGTAAACCCGCCCAAAGCTCGTTTCAAAAAAATGCACGAGCGGCATGTGAATCTCACGCAGCGTCACAGATTCGATTTTCATAATGAGTTGTGGTTCGTATCAAGGCATCGCTTTAGCGATCCTTCCGCCTGTAGAAATCAGACGCCGCCCCTGCTAATACTGCCAGTCTTCCTCCCACTCTCCCAGCAGAAACCGCCCATTCCCGCGCTCGTCGCGCTCATATCCGAGCACACTCAGTCCTTCGGCAAACGCCCGCTGGAAGCGCTCACGATTCCTTTCCTGCACCGCCAGCGCCTGCGCCCGCGTCGTCACTGCAGCCTTCCAGTCGTAGATCTCCGCTGCCACATCGATGTCCGCACGACATTCGAACTGCGCGCGCGGAGCATCCGCCAGCACCGCTTCGACCCTCTTTGACTTCATCCACCACTCTGCCACCAGCCGGTCGGTGGGCAGACCACCCTGCAACGGCGACGATGTGATTCCGTACTGGTTCACGTTGTAGCGTCGCGCGATCGCACCCAGCTTCTCGATATTCAAATACGCGTTCTTGATCTCCAGCGGATCGAACGTCCACTCCATCAGCTCGAAACCCCGCGCCAGCGCATCTTCACGCTGATAGAGCTTCATCCGCCGCCCCAAGCCCCCATTGCGATATTGCTGGCGGACGGCCAGCATGTGCGAGTGCAGGTAGCAGTGTCCGTTCCGCATTCCCGGAATCGCAAGCGCGAAGCCGATCAGTTCCGCTTCGTCATCCCTTTTGTCGTTTCTTTGAACGAAGGCGCCAATAACCTGGCCGCCGATCTTCGCGGCCACAACGAACATCCGCACCGGGACCAGGTCCGCATCCGAGAACTTCCATACTTCCTTCTGCAACGCAAAGCAGGCCCGCATCTCCGCCAGCGCTTCGCACTTGCGGATGACCACCACTCCTGCTGTCGCTCCGCTCACGCTGGTTTTTCCTGCTGCTTCGCCTCTTGCCATAGTGTTTCCAGTTCGTCCATCGACGCCTGCTGCGGCGCTCGCCCGCTGGCGCGCAGGCGCTCCTCCATCCATTGAAACCGGCGCTTGAATTTGCGATTCGTCTTCCTCAACGCCGACTCCGGATCGAGCGCCAGAAAGCGCGCAATGTTCACCAGAACGAAGAACAGATCTCCGACCTCATCTTCCAGACGCTCGCGCAGCTCCGGCGGAACACGCGGCTTTCCCGACCCGGCAATTCCCTTCCCAACCGATTGACCTTTGAAAGAAAACATTGGCGCAGCCTTCAACTCCTCCCGCAACTCCACCGTCTCTTCTTCGAGCTTGGCAAAGAGCCCTTCCATCTCCGACCAGTCAAATCCCACGTGCGCCGCGCGCGAGCTGAGCTTATAAGCTTCCATCAGCGCTGGAATTTTCGACGACACGCCCGCGAGCACTGATTGAGCATCGACGCCCTCTGCGCCCTCAGCCTGCGCGTCGTCACCCTGCTTCGGCTTCTTGCCTTTGCCCGCCGCCAGCCGTTTCTTTTTTTCTTCCGCCTTCAACGCCTCCCAGTTGCGCAGCACTTCCGCAGGAGTGTCCGCCTTCACATCGCCAAACACGTGCGGATGCCGATCTACCAGTTTGTTGGAAAGCCGGTCCAGCACATCATCCACCGAAAAGTGGCCTTCCTCGCTTGCCATCTGCGAATAAAACAGCACCTGCAGCAGCAGGTCACCCAATTCGCCGGTCAGTTCCGGCCAATCGCGATTGTCGATCGCTTCCAGGACTTCGTAAGCCTCTTCCAGCGTGTAGGGCTTGATGGTGTCGAAGGTCTGTTCGCGGTCCCAAGGGCATCCACCCGGAGCCCGCAACCGTGCCATGATCTGAACCGCTCGCTCGAATCGTTCGCCTGTGGTGGGCATCCTGTTCAATGTAAATGAGGCGAATTCGGGGAGCAATGGCGGTGGAGAGACGTCAGATTTTTCTTGCACCTACCGCAACGAGCGAACCAGCAATTCCGTCTCATCCGAGATAATCGCATCCACGCCGCTGGCTGCGAACTCACGCATGCGGTCGTCGCGATTCACTGTCCAGACCATGATTCTTTTCCCGGCTGCATGAACCAGTTCGACCAATTCTCCATCCGTCAATTTGAACTGCGGAATCACCCACTCCGCAGGCATTCCGCGCCATCCTCGAAGCTGGCCCCGCGTGTCGCAAAGAAATCCAAGCGGAATCGCCGGATCGAGATCGTGGATGGCCGTGAGCGCATCGGGAAGAAACGACGAAACCACGTATCCCTTCTGCGGCGGATACTTCCGCAACTCTGCGAGCGTCTGCAAACCCAGCCCCGCAACCTTCAACTCGACATCGAGAAATGCCCGCTGCGCAAACTGCCGTAGAACATCTTCCAGTGTGGGCAACGGCAGACTTTTCGCCGCCGTGCTCTCAATCTTCATCCCCCCGACGGTCGCGTCGTGGCAGATCACCAACTGCCCGTCGCCGGAAAGCCGCACGTCGAATTCGAACCCGTCGCAGCCATGCTGCAAGCAAAGCTCGAACGATGCCAGCGTATTTTCAGGAATTTGGCGGAAAGCCCGAGCCCCGCGATGCCCCAGAAGAAGAGGTCCAGTCATTCAAGTCCCGCAACGAAAGGAGGAAAAGGGCAACAAGAATTGTTTTTCTCTGCGTACTCTGCGATTGCTCTGCGATCTCTGCGTTAAACGGTTCTCAGTCCAAATCGAAGTCCCGGATCGGCTTTCCCGTGTCCGGCGTTTCCTTGGCTTTCTTCACCGCCTCCTGGAATTTCTTCTCCAGCAGCTCCGAGGCATGCTTTTGCGCTTCCATCGATTGGCGGAAGATCGAGTCGCGCCTGCTGTCCTGTTCCTTCATGGCGCGGGCCGCTTCTTCCATGTCGTTAAAAGTTTTTGGCTTGACCGGCGCGGTGTGGGCAATCACGCTGCGTGTTCCAGCGTCGATTTTCATGACTGCGCCACAGCAAGGGCAAGTCACGTCGAAATTCGGTTCGCGTTTCACCACACGCGATCATACCGCAATCCGCGTTACCGCGGTGTGAGGCGAATCGGCAGAATATGGAACAGATACAGCATTTCCCAACCCAGCAGAACGATCGACACCACCACCACCAGAATCGCCATAATCTCGCCAAAGCTCAGACCCTTGTCCTGTTCGAAACGGCGCGCCCCCAGGCTCAAAATATTCAGCGTGGCGAAGCCAAACACCAGCGCCCAGAGAATGTTGTAAATCTCCTCGCGGCCCGATCGCAGAAGGAACATCGCGGGCAAAACCCCGACCGCCAGCGCATGCTGCGCACGCCCAGATACCTCTGCCCAACCATGGGCCTGCCCCATCGCAACCAATAGCGGTGAGCAGCTCCGGAATAAGGACGAACAACTTCGGAGTACGAACGAGCGACTCCGGGGTGCAGCGGTGAAGGGCCGAGGCGGTCTCATGCAGAAATTTGATAGTACCGTGTTTGCCTTCCCCAAGTCAGCCAGTCCACAAAAAAAGACCTCTCTAAAGGTCACTGCGGTTGATTTTCTCATGACTGTCGCAGAGGATGGCACGCGAGAAAGCACGCGATGATCGCGATCATGTCAGAATACCTCGATGCCACCTCGGCCACCTTCACTCGTTCCCGATTTCCTCTACGGCACCGCCTGGAAGGAAGGCCGCACCCCGGCCCTCACAGAACTCGCTCTGCGCATGGGCTTTCGAGCCATTGACACAGCGAACCAGCGTCGGCATTACTTCGAAGAAGGAGTCGGTCAGGGATTGGCCGCCGCTTATCGCACCGGGTTGGTTGTGCGCACCGATCTTTTTCTGCAAACGAAATTTACCTATCAGCCCGGTCAGGACCACCGCCTGCCCTACGATCCCGCAGCCTCCCTTTCCGTTCAGGTAGCTCAGTCAATGGCCAGTTCGCTCGAACATCTCGCGACCGACTACGTCGACAGCTACCTGCTGCACGGGCCCGCCTCCAACCATGACTGGACCGACGTTGACACCGAAGCCTGGGAGGCGATGCGCAAAGAGCGTGATGCCGGCCGCGCCCGTCTCCTCGGCGTAAGCAATGTTTCTCTGCGCCACCTGCAGCAGATGGCAGCCGCCCGCGCCGAACTTCCAGCATTCGTGCAGAACCGTTGCTACGCTCGCCTCGGCTGGGACCGCGCCGTGCGATTGTTTTGCCGGGAGCGCAAAATCATCTATCAGGGATTCTCGCTTCTCACCGCGAATCAGGAGGTGCTACGCCATCCCCTGATCTCCAAGCTAACGACCGCCAGACTAACGACCGCCAGTCTGGCCGCGAGCTTTAACGCCACGCCGGCCCAGGTCGTGTTCAGCTTCGCCCGCGCCGTCGGAATTCTGCCTCTGACCGGCACCTCCGACGCCGCGCACATGAAGCAGGATCTAGCCAGCCGCGACTTCACGCTCCCGCCGGACGCAATACAGACAATTGAGTCCTTGGCCGGCCGACCAGAGCATTTATGAAACCATCTCTACGCCAGGTGAACTCCCAAGGTTAGCCGTCTTCGCTTTCAAGCTGTACCGGTGTTAGCCAGCGCTTCCACCGCTTCCCACGTCGTGCCAAACGTCACAAAGAATTCGTTGACCTTGGTCATTTCCATAATCTTGCGCACCCGCGGCTTCATGCCGGTCAGCACCAGGCAGCGTCCCGTTTTCTGATGCGATACGTACGCCGTCACCAACGACCCCAACCCCACCGAATCAATGTAAGGGACATCCGACAAATCCAGAATCATCGTATCCGCGCTCTCGTGGCGCACCGCCTGCTCGAATCGCGGCGCGGTTTCGATCGTAATCGGCCCACGCAGCAACAAAATCCGCTGATCGTCCACCATTCCTGCATAGCGCTCGACGGTGAGTTCCTGCAATCCCATGGCAGCCGATTGTAGGATACCCGGCTCTCCCTGTCACCTCCCACAAATACAATACCCTCGGCTTTTCCGCGCCTTACTGCGGTTTTTTGTCGTCCCCGTGATTCTCATACACCGAGTACTGCCCGCCCGGGCGCTTCAGCTTCACCGTAATCTCCATTTCCGCCTTGTTGATCTCGTAGTCTTCCCCAAAACTCTGGAAATGCGGCGCCAGCACTTGCACCCGCAGCGGACCGTACGGAATCCCGTCAACGCTCGTCCGCCCCTCTGCGTCCGTCTTCAGATCCATCTCTCCCTGCGCCTGCTTCCCCTTGCGTTTCACCGGATGCAGTACCACCGCCGCATCCCTCACCGGCTTACCGTCGGAGTCGCGCACCACCACAAACCGCAAACGCGACGTCGGCCCCTCATCATCCTGAGTCCACGCCAACCCAACCATGCCGAACCCAACTACGATCGCCACCACCATCACCATCGAAAACTTTCTTTTCATATGCAATCTCACTCGAACCTCTGTCATCCCGCCTCTAATTATTGCGGTTTCTGCTCTGCCGGTTTCTTGTCGTCATCTTTCTTCGCGTCTCCGTTGTTCCCGTACTTCGAGTACTGTCCCGCCGGACGCTTCAGCTTCACCGTAATCTGCAACTCGGGCTTGTTGATCTCGTAGTCTTCCCCAAAAGTCTGGAAACCCGGCGCCAGCACCTGCACCCGCAGCGGACCATACGGAATCCCGTCAATGTTCGTCCGCCCATTGCTGTCCGTCTTCAACTCCATCCCCCCACGCGACTGCTTTCCCTTACGATCCACCGGATGCAACACTACCGCCGCATCCCTCACCGGCTTGCCGTTGTAGTCGCGCACCACCACAAATCGCAAATCCGACATCGGCCCCTCAACCTCATCCTGAGCCCGCGCCAACCCAACCAAGCCAAGCCCAACCACGATCACCCCCGCACTCACGATCGAAAAACGCTTCTTCATGTCAGTCATTGTAGACTCATCTCGTAAACAGGCCACTCCATTAGAGCCGCTCGAGTCAATCAATGAACTTCTGGCTCAGCACGTTAGAGGTTCGCGGCTAGAGATGGGATGTCGCCTTGCGCGGCCGGCACGAAAACCTCCGCCATGGTCAGCACTCGATCGAGCGCGTCGGCGAGGGTCGGGGGAAATTCGGACGTCAGGATGTTGACATCCAATTGAAGGTCACGGTGCCTGTAGATGCGGTAGACGACCAGTGAGCCGCGCTGCCGGTTCGAAGTTGTCACCAGGTCCAGCGTCAGCTTCCACGAAGGCTGGCTGGAAATTGCCACCATGTGAGGAAACTTGCTCCAGTGAAAGGGGCGGTCGGTTTCGCCGGGCATCGCTTGATCACCGGGAAGCGACTTAAGATGCAATTCAAACGCGTCGAAATCGTTGCTCTTGAAGGCGGCAACCAGGACGCCGCGCACCTGATTGAAATCGCCGGCCACTTTGAGTTCCTCGACCGCGCGGCGCACCGAGAGATTGTTGATCACGATCTGCCGCTGATCAATGGTGCGCTGCGCCACTCGCCGCAGTTCGCCAAACTCGAGGTAGTTCAGGTGCTGCACTCCCAGCCAGATGCCGGTCCCCACGACCGCCAGCACCAGTCCTACGGTGCTGCCCGTCGGCCAAAGCAGGAACAGGCTGAGCATGGCGAACACCGCGGAGACAGCGTACAGAACGATCACCACCTGGCGATGCGAAAAACCCATCTGCAGCAACTTGTGGTGGATGTGTTCGCGATCGGCGGTGAAAATCGGGCGCCCGCTCATCAGCCGTCGCAGGATGGATAGCAACGTTTCAAGGATCGGCAATCCGAACGAGACCACCGGGATGGCCACGGCCACGAACGTCGGCGCTTTCTGCGATGCTGCCAGAGCCAGCGCGCTGAGCATGAAACCGATGAACAGGCTGCCCGAGTCACCCAGGAAAATCGTAGCCGGATTGAAGTTGAAGCGCAAGAATCCCAGGATGGCACCTGCGAGTGTCACGCTCATCAGGGAAAACAGCCACGAATGATTGACCAGCGTGATGACAAAAAACACCAACGTCGAAAACAAGGCCGATCCGGCGGCCAAACCATCCAGGCCATCGATGAGATTGAAAGCATTGGTAACCGCCACCACCCACAACACCGTGAGCGGCAACCCGACGAACCATGGCAACGAGTAGGATCCGAAGATCACTGGCAGATCGAGAATCCGCATTCCGCCGGCGAAGAGCATCACCCCGGCGATCGCCTGCACGGCAAACTTTAAATACGGGCCGGCGCCGTGGAGATCATCGTAGATGCCGAGACAAAAAATCAGGCAGGCCGGAACATAGATACGGAGAAGCGTGGTGGGAGCGAGTCCATCGAGCAGACGGGGAAATACGAGGGAGATCCCCAGCCACACGCTCAAGCTGACCGAGAAAGCCAGGAAAATCGCTACGCCACCCAGCCGGGGAAGAGGAGATTCATGGACACGGCGGCCGTCCCGCGGGAGGGAAACCCATCCTCGACGCGTAGCCATGTCGCGCACTTGGCGCGTCGCCACAAACGACACAACCAACGAGAACGCAAAGAGCCCAAAGAACAGGAGCGTCAAACCCCGACTTCCCTTCCGACTGAAACATCCGTCATTTCAGGCCAAGCTCGCAGAATCGATTTTGCGTCTTTTCTTCCAGACGAAGTTTTTTAACAAGCGCAGGAAATTCGCAATATTTTGGTTGCAGGAACTATACATCTTCCGGCTTGCTGTGGGCAAATGTTTCTA
>Ga0187864_10004764_pt1 | contig 10465 bp, 9 predicted proteins | sample June2016WEW_11_4_FD_132985 | JGI IMG/M metagenome (GOLD analysis project Ga0187864, IMG submission 132985) | Peatland microbial communities from SPRUCE experiment site at the Marcell Experimental Forest, Minnesota, USA - June2016WEW_11_40 | ecosystem: Environmental > Terrestrial > Soil >... | reverse complement strand
TGCTGGATTCCCGGTCGATTTCCGGCTTCACCGGCGGGATCTACCTGGTCTGGAACATTAGCGGGCACGTCAAGGTGAACGTCATCATGAACGCCTGGCCCAACGCCGTGGTGAGCGGCGCATTTTTCGGAGGAAGCGGCGGCAATACTGGCAGCACCGGCCCGTCTTCGTCAGGTGGAACCACCACGCCAGCGGCGACTGGGACTCTCTCTGTGAATCCCGCGTCATTCAATTTCGGAAGCGTCAACATTGGTAACAACGTCACGCAAGCGTTTACCGTTTCCAACTCAGGCACAGCCACCGTGACCTTTTCGAACGTCACACTTGCAGGCGCTGGCTTAACTGCCACGGGTGTTTCCAACGGAATAATGCTCTCTCCTGGCCAGTCTGCAACTTTGAATGTGACTTACGCGCCGGCAGCCTCCCTTCCGCTCAACGGTTCGGTTACGTTTACCAGCAACGCATCTAACTCGAGTGTGGTGCTGGGGCTGACCGGAACCGGCATACAACCGCCTCCAGTGGGTCATAATGCCGTCACGTTTAATGGTATTGACACAACGACTCAAGGTGCTTGGAAAGGAATGGGTAATTTTAATGCTCCCCCAGCAAGCAGCTCTCTTGTCTATGGAAAGGACGGAAATATTTTACCCGATACGGAAAGCTGCGATTCGTGCAATCCATTTCCTAGCTATGTTTCGTTTGGTCCCAAACTCGTGAACTCTTCAACACCGGGTAGTATAGGCGCCAGGCCATATAGTACCCATGCCTCCGCTGCCTTGGTTCAAGGCTCTTCTGGAGTAATGGGCGCTGAGCCTGGAAACGCTAGCAACACGGACTACTTTCAATGCAATTACACCTATTCGAACGCCGCTTCTCCATGGGCCCTGATGGTGGCATGGCGACCGGCAGTCGATACAAGAGAAGTCAGTACCTGGTACACGTGTGCAGGTATCACATCGTATTATTTGGAATTCAGTTTTGGAAACAGCACTCACAATTTTGAAGTGTATGTGGTCGACGATCAAAACGGTGGAACTCGGTTAAGAAGCGAGGAACTTCAGGTTCTGGACGGAGACACCGATGCCGTTCTCTATGACTCCGGATCGTTTACCAACTTCACCGGAGGTGTTTACTACAGGTGGAGCATTACAGGTCACGTGAAAGTGAAAGTCATAAACACGAGTACTAACGGCACGAATGCTGTCATCAACGGCGCTTTCTTTAACTGATTCAAAAACTCAAAGCACCAAGTGCCCTGACGTTGAAACATTTGGTTCATAGCTCCGAGCAACTCCCTGTCTATTTCTGCGCCACATAGTTCTTGCTTAGCACTTGGCCAAGTTCCGGGCCAAATCTGGCCACTCATCCGCTCGGTATAGGTCCTGATAAACGCGCTAACGGGACCAGTGCCCCTGACCTCAAACTGACTGATTGCCCAAAACCGCGAAAACCGCGCCGTCGCGGTAGAATCGAAGGGACACACCGAACAGTGACGACATGAGCGCAAACGGACATCGAGTTCCGCCGGGGCCGAAGGGCCTGCCGCTGGCCGGCGTGGCGTTCCAGCTCCGCCGCGATCCGCTCGCAGGGATGCGGCGCATCGCGCGCGAGTACGGCGACATCGTTCGCTTCCAGGTAATGATGCAGGAGCGCATCCTGCTGAATCATCCGGACTGGATCAACCAGGTTCTCGTGATCCAGCAAAACAAGTTCCACAAGAGCGAGCTGACAAGACGGATCACCGTTCGGATGCTCGGCCAGGGATTGCTGATCAGCGAAGGCGAATTCTGGCGACGCCAGCGCCGCCTGGTGCAACCGGCGTTCCACCGCAACCGCGTAAACGACTACGCCGCGACGATGCTTGAAATCGCGCAGGCTCACATCCGCGAATGGCGCGACGGCGAGGAGCGCAACATCGCGCAGGAAATGACGTCGCTCACGCTGGACATCGCCGTGCGCACGCTCTTCGGCACGACGCTGCCGGGAGAGTCGCGTCAGGTGGGCCAGGCGATGACCTTTCTGATGCGGTATTCGCTGCGGCGCCAGCGGTTGCCGTTCCGGATTCCGGAGAATTGGCCCACGCCGGCGAACCGGCGCGCGGATCGCGAGCTCGAATTCATGGACTCGCTTGTCTACCGGATCATTTCCGAGCGGCGAGCCGAGGGGAATTGCAATCACCATAGCGACCTGCTGGCGCTTCTGATGAACGCGATGGACGACGACGGCAGCCAAATGACTCCGCAGCAGCTCCACGACGAGACGATGACGCTTTTTCTCGCCGGCCACGAGACGACGGCGCAGATGCTCGCGTGGACGTGGTACGCGCTCAGCCAGAATCCCGTTGCGGAAGCGCGGCTGCACGAAGAGCTTCGCGGCGTCCTGGGCAGCCGCCCGATCGAGGCGGCGGACTTTCCCCGGCTGCCCTACTTGCAGGCCGTGATGAATGAAGTGCTGCGGCTCTACCCGCCCGCGTACATCATGGCGCGCGAAGCGGTCGAGCCCTGCGAGATCGGCGGCTACGAACTTCGGCCGGGATCGACGATCATTTTTTCGCAGTGGGTGATGCACCGGGATGAGCGCTTCTACGACAACCCGGAGGCGTTTCGCCCCGAGCGCTGGCTTGAGGGGCTCATGGACCGCCTGCCCGCGGGCGCGTATTTTCCCTTCGGCGATGGCCCGCGCCGCTGCATCGGTCAGGGATTTGCGCTGCTCGAGGCCGCGATCGTCATCGCAACGCTCGCGCAGAAGTTTCGATTCAAGCTGGTTCCCGGGCATCCGGTCGTGGCGGAGCCGCTCGTCACGCTGCGCACGCGCCACGGCATCCAGATGACACTTCAAGCGCGGAATTAGGGCCGCTCCAACCCGGAGAATCCAACAGCTTGTTGAGAACCTCGCTGCGAGGCTTCAGGGGTTAAAACCCCCGAAGAAATCAACCGAGTTACGGCGGGGTTGAAACCCCGCCCTTCCGTTTTTCAACAGCCCTGCTAATCCTTCGCTTCGCAGATCTTCGAAAATTCGGAGCTACAAGTTGGAACGGCGCTAGTGCACGAACTCGCCCGTGCCGCCGTTCGCCCATGGATCGTACGTCAGCGCGAAGCGAATCCGATCGGGAATCGGCGGATGGCTGTAGAAGAGGAAGACGTTCGCGGGATTCGGCTTGGGGTCGGAAAGATCGACGTCACCCAGAATCTGGAACGCCTGTGCTGCCACCTGTCCTGAATCCGGCGTCAGGCCATGTGTTACTTCCAGTCCGTATTGATCGGCCTGATGCTCGTAGTGGCGGCTGATGCCGTTTATTGCGGGATTCGCCAGAAACGCAAAAACGCTGAGGAGCAGAAGCAGAGCCGGCAGCGACGCCCAGTCGTCCACGCCGCGGACGCCCCACTTTTCTCCCCATCGTCCGAGCACCCAGCCCATGCAGCGATAGCCGAGATAAAATAGAATCAACAGGACGATCGCATTCAACGCGATCAGTTGCGGGATGTGGCGTAGCACGTAGTGCCCCATTTCGTGGCCTGTGACGTAGACGATCTGCGGGGTCGTCATCTTCGCGATCGTCGTGTCCCACACCACGATGCGTTTCGACGCTCCGATTCCCGTGACGTACGCGTTCAAGCCGGTGGATTTTTGCGATGCGTCCATCCAGAACATCCGCTCCGGCGGAATGTTCTTGCCGGCGCGCTGCACCATCTGCTCGAGCGAGGCGACGAGCGCCGGATCCTTCTGTTCAAGGGGCTCGAACTTGTGGAACATCGGATCGATGATCAACGGCGACAGGAAAAAGACAAACAGCAGGATCGGCAGCGAAACGAGCCAGAAATAGAGCCACCAGCGGCGCGGGCTCCGGCGAATCACCGCGTACAGAATGGCAATAAGGATAATGCCGAGAATCACGGAGATGAGTTCACCCTTCGCCCAGTCCCCAATCCACGAACCCCATCCCTGCACCGAGAGTCCGTACTTCCGGTCGACCCAGTTCTCGTAGATCCCAGTGGGTAGCTCGAGGATATCGGCCGTCAAAATCAGCAGCGGCGCGAAGATGAGCGCTTGAACGAAGCGCCTGGACGAAGCGCTCTCAGCCCACGTGCGGTACTTCGGCGCGATCTTCCAGCGCAGGACAAGCCACAGAATCACCAGCCCGTACACGAAACTGATGATCGTGAACCGGAAGAGAATTCGGCTCCGGTCGCGCGCCTGCTTGTAGCGATCCGGCGGAAGCGTGTACGCCGTCACTTTTTGCTGAGTTTCCTGCGCGGGCGCGGCCGATGGCGCGGATTGCGGTGAAGTGGTTGAAGCGGGCGCCTGCTGCGCGGCGAAAGCGAGCGCGCGCTCAGTTCCTTCACTGGCGAACGATGGACTCGAGCACAGCGCGAGAGCGAAGGCAAATGCCAGGGCCGTGAGCACGAGCGCCAGCTTTTTCATTTTTCCCCCGTTCCAACCGGACTGCGGCGGAGTATCCCCCCTCCTTGGACGCAGAGCAAGAGCTTACGTCGCGCGGCCTGGGCGAGATTCCGGCCGGAACTCTGGCATAATACGGCCACTATGACAGCCAGCACAGCAAGCCCGCTTCCGAGCGTGAATCGCCAGTTCGTTCTCGCCGCGCGTCCGGTGGGGATGCCGAAGGAGTCCGACTTCCGGGTCGTCGAAGCACCGATCCCCGCGCTCGCGAACGGCCAGATCCTCTTACGCACACTTTTCCTGTCGGTCGATCCCTACATGCGCGGGCGGATGACCGGCGTGCGCACGTACGCCGATCCCGTTGACATCGGACAAGTGATGGTCGGAGGAACTGTCGGCAAGGTGCTGCAATCGCTGAATCCGCAGTTTCAAGCGGGCGACATTGTTTCGGGCTATTGGGGCTGGCAGGAATATGCGATATCGGACGGCCGCGGCTTGCAGAAACTGGACGCGAGCCGCGCGCCCGTCTCAACCGCTCTGGGCGTGTTGGGAATGCCGGGAATGACGGCCTACTTCGGTTTTCTCGACATATGCCAGCCGAAGCCGGGCGAGACCGTGGTCGTATCGGGCGCTGCGGGGGCGGTCGGCTCGCTCGTCGGCCAGATCGCGAAGATCAAGGGCTGCCGCGCCGTCGGAATCGCGGGCACGGATGAAAAGGTCGCATGGCTGACCGGCGAATTAGGCTTCGATGCCGCGTTCAACTATAAGACCACCGAAAACTATGTAGCGAAGCTGAAGGAACTTTGCCCCCAGGGAATCGACTGCTACTTCGACAACGTCGGCGGCCCCGTCACCGACGCGGTCCTTCCGGTGCTGAACGTCAGGGCCCGGATTTCGATCTGCGGCCAGATTTCGCAATACAACGCGGCCAAGCCCGAGTTGGGCGTGCGGCCTTACATCTACTTGCTGAGCAAACAGTCCCGGGCCGAGGGTTTCATCATCTCGCAGTTCATGGACCGCTTCCCGGAGGGCATCGCCCAGATGGCCCAGTGGATCAAAGAGGGCAAGCTGAAGTACCGCGAGCAGATCGTGGCGGGCTTCGAGAATGCGCCGCGCGCTCTCATCGGCGTGCTTCAGGGTGATAACACGGGGAAGATGCTCGTCAAGTTCGCGGACGCCTGATCGCTGATTCTCAATTCCTGCCGAACTGCCGGAGAGTACAGTTGCCTCTTTGGATGCCGCCCCGCGCGCCGTTTGCAACAGGCATCCCCCCACGGCTAACATGGATGAGCGGAAAGCCGCAGTTGGAGAAACGCTCGATGCGCATCGCACAATGGGGTCTGATGATTCTGCTGATCTCGCCGTTGGGGACGGCCCTGGCGCAGGAACAGCAGCAGGAAGATTCGCTCGCGGCGGCCGCTCGCCGCGCCCAAGACGAGAAGAAAGAGCAGAAAAAGGAACAAAAGAAGGATCAAAACAAGGCCGCCAAGGTCTGGGACAACGAAAACATTTCGTCGGTGCCAGGCACGATCAGTGTCATCGGGAAACCCGCGGCGCCCGCAGAGCAGAAGCAAGAGGAAGCCGGTGCCAAGGAAGGAAGCAAGCCGGCCAAGACCGCTGAGGACAAATCCGCCATCCAGGCCGACCTCGCCGCAGCCAAACAGCAGCTCGACAGCCTGAAGACCGACCTCGATATCTTGCAGCGAAAATACCCGCTGGACGAGCAGATGTACTACAGCAATCCCGACCACGCCTCGGATAAGGCCGGCGCAGCCGCGTTGAAGGACGAGCAAGATCAGATCGACGCCAAGCAGCAAGAAGTCGACGCCGCGCAGAAGAAGATCGACGACCTGCAAGCTCGGCTTCAGGCCGCGGGCGGCGACAACAGCAGCAACCCGAAGTAGGCCTCATACGCGGCTTTCCTGCCCTCGCGGAAACGTACCCCTACTAATTGTGTATATTTCCCTTGACACACTAGAGGCTCCGGCGCACAATTCCGCCAGTTTTACGGGGCGTTTCTCCTGAACGTTTTGCGAGGCGAGAAGATGCAATATCTTCCCGGTTGGACGGTACAGTGTTTGAATCCGGAGTGCCCCGCGCGGGGTCACTGGCTGCGCGTGCAGGGCTCGCCACAGGATATATGCAGCAACTGCGGCGCGCCGCTTCACAACGTGCCGCCGCCGCTCGGGCCGCGCTTCCGGATGCGGCCCCGGCCGCTCGCGGGCTATCGTCCGGCCGGACGCCCGCGCTGAGCTTCCACGGTCTGAGTTTGTCGGACCGCCGCAGATGGCAGCGGCTCGGCCGTCCCGAGAAATCAGGACGGTTCTCGTCCCCGCCGCAGCCCCCTCTGATTCGAAGTAAAGGCTTGGGCCGATCCTGAGAGATTCGGGAGTGGCTCGGGTCTTTTTGTTCGCAGTAGCCGGCGAAATCCGTAAACGCGACAAGGGGGAGCGGCCGGTGGGGGTGCCGGCCGCTCTGGGGCATGGGGTGATGGAGGTGCAGAAACTCGAGGGTGCTGAGCCCCGGCTGCCGCGAAGGTTGCCCTTCCTGGTCTTGTGCCGGATGCTGCACGCCCCGAATCCACAGCGATTCTGCCTGTGACCATGCTGAGCGTCGATAGACCGCTCGATTCAATCGGTCCAGTACGAACGTACCGGCTCGCGAATTCGTAGGGTCTTCGCTCCGGTGGGACAAGAGAGCTCCCTCGGCGGACCCCGCGCCCCCGTCGGGATGATGATCTCGCCGGATCATCGCTTTGCGGCTAAGGCAGCGGATGTACTACGATAGCCGCTCGCCGATGAACGAAGGCACTCCTTCCAAACCGGGCGAACACGCAGGAGAGATGCTGTGGGGATTCTGGTACCCCGCTCTGCGAAGCGAGCTGTTGCACGGGCGAAAACTCGAGCGTGCCATGCTGCTCGAAGTGCCCTTGGTACTGGGCCGTGACGCTGCCGGAAAGCCGTTTGCACTGCGCGACATCTGCCCGCACCGCGCGTTTCCCCTTTCGTTCGGCCAATTCGACGGTGCCTCGGTCGAGTGCGCCTATCACGGCTGGCAATTCGACGCGCACACGGGCCAGTGCCGTCACATTCCCTCGCTCACTGCGGATTCGAAGCTGAAGTGCGACCGGATTTATGCGGGCAGCTTTCCCTGCGAGGAGCGCGACGGCTACGTCTGGGCGTTCATGACGAATCCCGAAGGCCGCGCGCCATCTCCAGATGCCGCGCCGCCGATTCCGCCCGCGCCCGAGCTGCCAACGTTCGACACTACCGAAAAAGGGCGCTACAAGATCGCGCACCTCTCTGCCGATCTCCCGTGCAGCGTGGACCACGGCATCATCGGGCTGATGGACCCGGCGCACGGGCCGTTCGTGCATCAGGTGTGGTGGTGGCGCACCCGGCGCAGCATTCGCGACAAAGCCAAGCAGTTCGAGCCGATCCCGAACGGCTTCCGCATGAGTGCGCACGCGCCCTCGGCCAATAGCGCGCCGTACAAGATTCTGAAGCTCATCACCGGCGAGCCCGCGACGACCACGATCGACTTCGTCCTGCCGAACCAGCGCTTCGAGCAGATTCGCGCCGGCAAATACTGGCTGTCGAGCCGCACCACGGTCACGCCGGTGAGACGCGATCTCTGCCGGCTCGATTTTGTCGCTGCGTGGAACATTCTTCCGTGGTTTCCGGTCGTCTCGTTCATCATTCACGTGCTGGGGCCGCGATTCATCCGCCAGGATACGGAAGTGATCGAAAAGCAGGCGCTCGGGTTGAAATATGAAGACCGCATGATGCTGGTGGACGATGCGGACCGCCAGGCGCGCTGGTATTTCGAATTGAAGGCGGCGCTTCTCGAATCCCGGCGCACCGGCGAGCCGCTGCGCCATCCGGTCGTCGGTCCAATCACGCTCCGCTGGCGTTCGTAACTTTGGTCCTGGCTCCTACCGAAGAGTTGCCAGATCGAACTCGGCCTCAACCTGCTGGCCGTCGGGGGTGAAGACCTTCACGGTCACAGGCGTGTCCGGGTCGATCTTTTCGGCGTCGTAATCCAACTGCGCAAAGATTCCAGTGACCGGGCCCCCAATGTCGTCTGAAAACAGCCCCCAATGGCTGACCTGCTGCGGTGGGATGGCCTTCTTCTTTTGCTCCAGGAGAATTGAAAGGTCGCTGCCGATACCGCCAGTGGGAAAGCGAAAGGCGCCGTTGACGATCAGTGGTTCCAGCTCCCGCCAGACCGTATAGTCGACTTCCACGTTCACGCGGCAGCTCTGGGGCTTGCCGAGGAATTTCTGCTCCGCGTCGGGAGCGTGGAAGTTCGCGCCAATCTGCGCGATTTTCTCGGCGACGACCAGGTAGGGCGTCTCGAACTGGATCATCGACACGTGCTCGCCTGTTTTCGGCGCCGGGGGATTCTGCGTGTACTTCTTGAAGACTTCGGCCATCTTGGCCGAGTCGCCTGTCGCCAGAAAATAGGCTTCGCGGATTGCTTCAGGAGAGAGCGGGTAGTCGTACGCCAGCGCAGGCTGCAGGGCGACGATCGCCAGCGCGAGAATCAGAATCGGGAGTCCGAATCGAGGAGGTGACTTCATCGTGGCCTCCGAGTCCTGCTCGTTAGACGAGTCGGTGAAACAGCCGGGTACGCCCCCGGCGCCCGCCTTGCCTCAATCCACGAGACTGCTTAGGAAAGGATAGTGGTCCGCGGCGGCCATGAAGAAAAGCATCGGCAGCGACATCCAGAATCCCGTGCGCGAGGCCAGAAACGCCCAGCGCGCCAGCTTCGCGGCTTCGGGCGGCATCGGCGTGCCTTGCTCCGCGCTCGCGCGCGTCCAGACGATCAGCCGCTTCTGTGCGCGCCAGATAATCCCCCACGCGTTCAGCAGCATCAGCAGCCCCATCCCTCCGCCGACGGCGATTGCAAGATGGCCGTTCGATGACTGCTCGTTCGCGTTCAGAACGAGTGTCGTCCACGAGGCGGCGACGGCGATCGCCGCGATGGCGATCGCGCGCAGCCACGCGCTGTCGAGGATCCCTGTGTGCGGCAACTGGAATGGATAGATCAGCGCGAAGGCGACGATCCACACGAGGAACCACTCGCCCAGCCAGCGCCACGCGAGCGCCGGATTGCCGGCGTTGTTCGCGTCCGCCGCCAGAATCTGCCAGAAGTAACGCAGCCCCGCGAGCACGGTGACCAGCGCCGACCAGCGGAACCACCACATTGCGCGCGACATCAGCAGTGGGAACACTTTGCCGCGCACGGGCGCGTCGAGTTCTTTCAACGTGCGAGTGCCAACGAGGTTGAAGAAATAGAGCAGGCCGATCCAGATGATTCCCGCAACGATGTGAATCCACCGCAGCGCGATTTCTTCATTTATGACCGCGCCCTGCGGGAAGCTGAAATGCGGCCCGGCGAGAGAGACGAGTGCGAGCAAAGAGGGTGGCATCACAAGGCCTCCGAGCTACTGGCTGCGCGTCCGGTTACCCGTTGAACCATTCACTCGGGCTGCGAGGTAATCCTTGATTTCCTTCGCTACCCAAATCGGACCGACGAGAAAATAAATTAGACCCTGAAAAAACGCCGGCTTATTGCCCTCGATTCGATGCCCGGCGAAGAGAAGTATCCAGCCGCCGACGAAAAGCGCGAGGCCGATTCGCCAGTGCGTCAAGACCAGCAGGATGATTCCCGCCAGAATCACGGGAATCCCGATTCCATGCAGCAGTTTGTTCCACGCGTTCGTGTGTTCGTGATCGTACTGCGACATGTACCGCGTCAGCGAGGTCATCGCGCACCTCCCGGTTCTCGCTGTTTATATACGCCGCCCGCCCAGGGGACGCAAGGAATGGCTGAGCGGATCGCGGCGCACTTAGAGGTAATCCACTTGTCTGCATAACGCTGCCAGCTCAACCGGTCGATGCAACACCATCTAATCAGTTGATCCGACGATACTTCCTCCAGGGAACCGATCTATAAGGCTGTACTCAATCAGAACCTAAGCAGGGCAGTGTTCCGTTCACATCAACGCCCTTGAACGAATTTAGCTTCGTAGACTCCTGGCACGTGGACTTTGAGCTAGTGT
>Ga0187864_10004760_pt1 | contig 10468 bp, 8 predicted proteins | sample June2016WEW_11_4_FD_132985 | JGI IMG/M metagenome (GOLD analysis project Ga0187864, IMG submission 132985) | Peatland microbial communities from SPRUCE experiment site at the Marcell Experimental Forest, Minnesota, USA - June2016WEW_11_40 | ecosystem: Environmental > Terrestrial > Soil >... | reverse complement strand
TTTTGTTTTTCCAAGCTGGAGGAGTAAAAACGGTTGATCCATTTTACCAAACTTACTACGGAATATCGGTTTCAAACATATATTCAGTAGTAATGTTTATTGCGATTGCAGGTCTTATCGCTGGTCTTGCCTTAGCACCTGGAAAACGTGCATTTTGTCACACCACGTGTTGGATGGCACCGTTCATGATCATTGGAAGCAAGATTAGAAATGCGGTCAATTGGCGCTCACTGCAACTTGTCGCTGATAAAGAAAAATGCGTTAACTGCAAAGTATGCAACCAGAAATGCCCAATGAGTTTAGCTGTAGAAAGCATGGTCCAGCAGAATTCAATGGAAAACACGGAATGCATTCTCTGCGGTTCATGCGTAGATAACTGCCCCAAACAAGTAATAAAATACTCTTTTGGCAAAAAAAGTAATCAAACAAACTTACAAGAACTAGGAATAACTTCCTAGCTGGAGGAGACGCGTAGATGAAAGCTTTGGTCTTGAATGGTTCAAAAACAGAGAAAGAAGAGGTAAATTCTGTTTCTGATTATCTTGTAGATTTTCTTAGGACAAATAATTATGAAGTCGATGTTATGATTTTGCGTGATGAGAAGATTGCAAGTTGCTTGGGTTGCTTTGGCTGTTGGCTGAACACTCCCGGACAGTGCGTAATCAAAGATGCAGGAAGCGATCTACCAAGAAAAGTCATTCAAAGCGACTATGTCTTTCTTCTAACATCAGTGACTTTCGGCATGTATTCCTCTGAACTAAAGAAAGCATTAGATAGGTTTCCCTGTCCAGTCCTGCTTCCTTTCTTCAAGAGGATAAACGGAGAAATTCATCATGCCCCCCGGTATGACAAATATCCATCTCTGGTCGCAATTGGCGTCCTTCCAAATCCAGATGAAGAGAGTGAACAAACTTTTGCAACTTTAGTAGGTCGGAACGGAATAAACTTACATACTAATGCCATATCCAGCATTGTCTATTCAAATGACAAACCCGACCTAATCAAAGAAAAAATCGTTGCAGCATTTTCAAAGGTAGGTGTCTAATGATGCAAAAACCAATTCACGCTGCGCTCTTAGTAGGGAGTCCAAGAGGGCCAAACAGCACATCAAACTCTCTTGGAACTTATCTCCTTGAGAAACTAGAACAACAAGGTGTTACCTCAGAAAAAGTCTACCTTAGTCAATGTCTTGGCTCAGAGGAGAAAAAAGACGCAATGCTTCGGCTTGTCGATGAATCAGACCTAATTATTTTTGCTTTTCCATTGTACGTTGACAGTTTGCATTCACAAGTAATCAAGACGCTAGAGTTGATCGCAGAATACGAAATGGGTAAGCTCAATCTGGATAAGAAAAAGATTGTTGCAATTTCAAATAATGGCTTCCCAGAGGCAAAACAAAATGAAATTGCGTTAGCAGTATGCCGCATTTTTGCTAAACAAATTGGGTTCACTTGGGCTGGTGGGTTAGCGATGGGTGGTGGCGGAATGATAAGCGGTCGACCTCTTAATGAACTCGGAGGCAGGGTTCGCAATCAGAAAAAGGCTCTGGAAATCGCTGCTGAATCTTTGATGAATGGAGAAGCAATACCCACAGAAGCAGTTTCCTTGATGGCTAAGCTTGGAATACCAGGATTTTTGTACGTTTGGATGGGAAACCGTGGCTGGAAACAAGAAGCAAAGCAACGTGCCATCACAAAGGAGATGTACAACAAACCTTTCAAGGCGTAAACTTCAGAAGGATAGCTAATTTTTTTTGGTGGATCCCTTAGCATTTGCAATTATGTCTTAGCTAGTGCATTTCCAGCGAAGTTGAATCTGTTCTCTCTTGATGTATCCCTGTTTTTCCAGTGAAATCAGGCTTCGGTGAACTGAAGCATATTCTTGTGATTTGTATTCTATTATTTTGCCAAAAACCATCTCGGCTAAATCTTTGGTCGTCATGTCCGGTTTTATTTTTAGTAACTCTATAATTTTTTTTTGGTTCTTAGAGAGGCCAGCCAACTTTTGCATCTCATTTGAAATATCAGTTTTGTTTTAACTAGGAATTTAATCTTTAACCCTGATATAACTTCAGTTCTGATCAACAGAATATATCCGTAGATGAAACATAGGAAGCGAATGAGAAAAAGGGAAAAGCTGTTTGATGATTTGAGGTATAAACTATATGAAGGCGAACAATCAATGATATTTAGGTGTCTCTAAATGGTCGTAGGAAGATTATCCAAATTCTACTTCAAAAACGAAAAGCGCGAAGAAGGCTTTTCAGAGTTAGACCTTATACTGAACAAACAAACACGAAGCGCAAAGGGTTTTCGAGGTTACGTTTCAATGTTTTCATGCGACCAAGAAAACCTTGTCACATTCTTAACTGTCTGGGAAGATGATGAATCATTTTTGGCTTCTCAACAGATATTTGCTTCGGCTGTTGAGAAAGTTATGCCTCTTGTTGAAAGGCAACCTGAAGTGGAACATTATCGAGTTGACACTGTCAATTTTGATCAATAGTTCAAACTTATTCCGATTTTGCGGGATACATAACTTTAACTCGCGGTCTACCTAAATGGCACTGCTCGTTCATTTGGCTCAATTCAGGATGGCTAGGTTTACAAAGGAGAATTATTATTAGCTACTCGGTGGATTGCGGCTGTTAACTGTAACTTTGCTCAAGCAACACGAAGAGGGCAGATGGCAATCGGATAATTTGGAGGTTTTGCCGGGAGAAATCAACAAAAATGAAGTCCTTTGGGTGGATGCTCAAGACCCAACTGACTCCGAAATGAAAGAGATTGAGGAGTATTTTAGTATAGATGAACACAACATCCAGGAACTTACTCAGGAAGAAGGGGTGCGTTCGAGGATTGATGAACATGGAGATCGTGTGTTCTGTGTTCTTAATTTTCCAAATCGGGAAAGTTTCGTTTCTGAAGGGAAAATGGAACGCTTGTCGATGCTTGTTTGTCAAAGATGGATTGTAACGCTGCATAAGGGCTATTCAGATTTGACTTGTGCTGTTTACAAAAAAATAGATACTCATGGTTATTTTTCGCTTTCACTTGTGCCGTCAACTGATATTATGCTGTATATTTTCTTGGATTTGGTTACGAGTGAATATTACCCGGTTTCTGACTCGGTTTTTGAGAGTATTGAATCGTTGAGTCGTGAAGCCTTGGGATTTTTCAGGCAAAGGTCAAGGTTAGCGGGTAGCAGTTTTGGGATGCAAATTGTTACGGTTAGAGAGAGGCTGGTGTCTCTTAGGCAGAGTTTGAGCCCGATTCGTGAGATCATGGGTAGAATAACAAGAGGGGAATTTGCACTAGTGCAGGGAGTGAACCTTCCTCGTTTCGCCGACCTCTATGACAGAACGATTCAGTTGGTGGAGGTTGTTGATGCTCACAGAGAAGAGATGAGCAACATCCGTGACATTTTGGTGAACGTTCAAACAGTAACTACTAACAACATAATCAGGATTCTCACGATAATTTCAGCTATTTTTCTACCGCTCACGTTGATTGCGGGAATTTACGGAACCAACTTCAAATCAGGATTCATTCCTAGCACGTCAAATCCTTATGGGTTATACATCATGATTGCAATAATGACGGCAGTGGCTGTTACACTTACGCTGGTTTTTAAGCAACGAGGTTGGTTAAGTTCAGGTAATTAAGCAGACGCTCGAGGCGTGCACTTTTCTATCAACATTTCATAGGAATAGGTTTGTTCTAAGTATTCTCAATTCATAACTGATTTAAATTTGATTTTGTTAACTGCTTGGCGTCAGGTGTTTGGCCAAATACAAAGCGTCAGTCGAAATGGAATAGTTTTAAAAACAACTGATTTGGCTCCTTCAGACGAAGGGTTTACTAGTCTAATTCATGTTTTGCACGTTGACGATGATATATCCATTCTTGAGGTTTCAAAACAAATTCTGACCGATATGGGTAGCTTCGAAATTGACTATGCCTGCTGTGTGAATGAAGCCTTCCAAAAACTGGCATCTAGACAATATGATGTCGTTATTTCTGATTATGAGATGCCCCAGAAAGACGGGCTGCAGTTTTTAAAAGAGCTGCGCGAACAAAACAACGAAATTCCCTTCATCCTTTTCACTGGAAAGGGAAGAGAAGAAGTAGCGATAAAAGCACTAAACCTTGGCGCTGACGCGTACATTAACAAGCAGGGTAACCCCGAAACCGTATATGGGGAACTCTCACACTCCATAGTCAAAACGGTAGAAAGCAAGAACTCAAAAAAACTGCTGACAGAGTCAGAATCTAAGTACTTCCACCTTTTCAACACGTCTGAAGTGGGAATGTTTAGGACTATGCTGCATAGTTCTGAAATTTTAGATATTAATGAAAAGCTTCTTCAGATTCTCGGTTATACTCGGGAAGAAGTGCAGGGTAAACCATCGACATTTTGCTATGCTGACGCTGCCCAACGGCAAGAGCTAATAGAAATCCTTGAAGCTAAAGGACAAGTCGCGGATTTTGAAATAAGACTGGTTAGCAAGCAGGGTGAGATCAAGACATGCTTACTGTCGTCTAAGCTTTATCCAGAACAAGAAATAGTGGAAGGATCAATAATTGACGTTACCGAGCGCAAAAAAGCTGCACAAGCCTTAGCGGAATCTGAAGAGAAATACAAGAACCTTTTCGAAAATGCGCCAGACGTCATCGTTACTATCGACCTGAATGGAAAAATAACTTCGGTAAATAAGGCTATCACACAGCATGGTTTTGAGGAAAATGAAATAGTGGGAGAGAGTATATTCAAACTTGTCCCAATAGAATACAATCAAAAAATGCTTGCAGGACTCAGAAACATCGCTACCGGAAAACCCGCTCATGGTGAAATCGAAATTCTAACGCCAAAGGGTAGGAGAAATACGGAATACAATAGCAACCCTATCTGGAAAAACGGTAGAGTCATTGGTTATCAAACGGTGATCAGAGACATTACTGAACGAAAGGAAGTTGAGAAAGCCCTTGGGGACTCTGAGGAAAAACACAGAAAGCTGTTTGAAGAGTCATTGGATGCAATATTTGTGGCGGATGTCACGACAGGGGTAATTATTGACTGTAACCCTGCCGCATCAAAATTAGTTGGCCGAGAGAAGTCAGAACTTGTTGGTCAAAATCAGTCAATCATTCATCACAAAGAGCAAATGGAAGGAGGATTTACAGGAGGCTTCAAACAGCACCTCAAAGATCAAAACGAAACTATTGAAACGCAAGTCATCATGAAAACAGGCGAAATTAGAGATGTGGCAGTCAAGGGTACCATTTTTGAACTGAATGGAAAAAAGCTGATTCAAGGGGTGTTCAGAGACGTCACCGACCGAAAGAAGAACGACCAGATCCTTAAAGCTAGCGAAGAGAAGTTCCGTAATCTTGCTGAGAATTCTCCCAACATGATTTTCATCTATCAAAAAGGCAAAGTTGTGTACGTTAACAAAGAGGCTGAAAAAGTTACGGGGTACACCAAAGAAGAGTACTATTCTTCTGAATTTAACTTTCTAGATTTAGTGGCACCAGAAAGCAGGGAACTAGTTGTTTCGAATTTTACGAAACACATGAAAGGCGAAGATACCACACCATACGAATATGGTTTGATGAGGAAATGTGGAAGAAGAATAGAAGCAATACTCAATACAAAAATCATTACTTACAACGTGGAACCGGCCATTCTCGGAATTGTGACGGATATAACCGAGCGCAAACACTTGAACCTACAACTTGTCGATTCAGAGCAGCGTTATCATGCCCTTTTTGATGAAGCGCCGCTAGGTGTTGTGGTTATTGATCCGCAGACCGGAAAGCCTTTAGAGTTCAATGATGTAGCTCACACACAATTAGGTTACTCTAGAGAAGAGTTTTCAAAACTATGTGTTCTAGATTTTGAAGCAAAAGAGGGGTCTGACGAAACAAGAGCTCACTTGGCCAGAATTGTGAGGCAAGGGGGAGATGAGTTTGAGACTAAACACCGCACAAAAAGCGGCGATATCAAAGACGTTCTAGTAACAGTAAGAGCAGTTGAATTAGTGGGAAAAACTTTCCTCTACTGCATCTTCCACGACATAACAGAAATAAGACAAGTTCAAGACGCCTTGATGAAAAGTGAAATGGGGTATCGTCAACTAGTCAATGTTGCGCAAGAAGGCATTTGGGTGTTCGATAAAGAGTATCGCACTGTTTTTGTTAATCCTCGAATGGCGGGCATGCTGGGATACGCTGAAAGTGAAATGGTCGGAAAAAATCTGTTTGATTTTATACATGAAGCTGAAGTTGGACAAGCCATCCAATACCTGGCCCAGCACAAGAGAGGCGTGGAAGGAACCTTTGAATATGAATTCCATTGCAAAGACGGCTCCAAAGTTTACACAAGTATTACTGCATCACAGATTAAGGATGACGAAGGAACCCCCACAGGCACTCTTGCCCTAGTCTCAGACATCACTCTCCGCAAGAAAACGGAGAATGAACTCAAACAAGAAAGCCAAAAACTGGAAACCATAACAGAAAGCATAGGCGTTGGACTCACTATAACCAGTAAAGACTACCGTATTCTCTGGACCAACAAGGTAATGAAAAAGGTTAGAGGCGTATCCGACTTAGAAGGCAAAACTTGCTACGCCACCTACAACTACTTGGACGCCGTTTGCCCAGACTGCGGTGTAAAAAAGGTCTTCGAGGGAAAAGAATTCGACTCTCGTGAGTACACGGTTTTCGACAAAGAAAAAGGTTCCACAATCTGGATGCAGCTTATTGCCACACCTATCAAGGATAAGGACGGAAACGTAACATCGGCATTAGAGCTCGTGTTGCCAATAACGGATCGCAAAATAATGGAACAATCCTTGAAAGTGAGTGAAGAACGATTCCGCACTATCATGAATTCCGCATTGGACGCGATCGTCGCAATTGATGAGGCAATGAATATTGTAGAGTGGAATCCAGCGGCCTCACGGATCTTCGGCTACACTGAAGAAGAAATAATTGGAAAATCCATTTCCAATTTGATTCCTTTTGACACCACTCAAACAGCGACAAAGGAAATAAGAAGATTCATCGAAACCAGCCAGCAAGAATCGATTGGAAGAGTCATTGAAATAGTCGGCTTAAAGAAGGATGGATCAGAATTTTTTGCTGAGATGTCTTTTTCCAAAATGCAAATCAATGGGAAAAACCATGGGGTAGCTTTCGTCAGAGACATCAGCGAAAGAAAACAAGTTCAGAAGAGACTGCAGAACTACTCCAAAGTCCTGGAAGAAACGGTGGCGCAAAGAACAGCAGAGCTAAAGGCAATGCAAGACCGCTTGCTGAAAGCGGAAAGACTGGCGGCCATAGGCGAACTAGCGGGCATGGTTGGCCACGACCTCCGCAACCCACTACAAGGTATCAAAAACGCTGCATACTATTTGAAAAAGAAAGGACCGGTAATTTCCGAGTCTCAAGGGGAAGAAATGCTTGAAACTATTGATAAAGCGATTGATCATGCAAACAAAATCATCAATGACTTACTGGACTACTCGAGAGAAATGCATTTGGAATTCACAGATAACCGGCTCTCCACACTTTTAGAAGATACTATACGAGTGATTGAGGTTCCGGATCGAATACAGATCGTAAATCGTGTTCTCGCTGAAACTCATATTATGGTTGACGCCGACAAAATGATGAGAGTTTTCGTAAACCTGATAAATAATGCGATAGATGCAATGCCTGACAAAGGAGGGTTAGAGATCACATGTCGCCAAACAAGGGATAACGTCGAGATCTCCTTCGCAGACACGGGCATGGGAATACCCCAAGAGATTTTGCAAAAGCTTTTCACGCCTCTATTCACTACTAAGGCGCAGGGGATGGGTTTTGGTTTAAGCATATGCAAACGCATCATAGAGGCTCATGGGGGTGTGATTGGGGTGGAATCAGAAGTCAATAAGGGAACTAAGTTTACGGTTACTTTGCCTATTAAACACTCGGGATTGCTCCTTACGCGTTAAACTTTTTAAAAATAGGACATTGAAACGTCATTTTGAAGCAGTGGAGGGTGTGGTGAAAGTGGATCTTGATCTGCCAATGGTTAGGTGGGTTCAAGCGTTACTTCAACGATGCAGCCTTGTAGGCTTGCTCTTTCATCCTGCCAGATTGACAATATTTCGTTTGGAACGTATATGCGTCCCGCTTTTTCCATTTTTGCGTAAAAGAACTGCTAACCTTTAAACTTGTCAGGCAAAGTAAAGCCAACTTTCAGAAATTGAGATCGTTCCACCTTGAATTCCCACCGAATCCTTTGGAATCTGCACTCTTTCCCCTTTCTGGAACTTACTCCTAAAAGTTACCATTCGAATTAACGGCATGTGATTTCCTCCCTTTAATTCTCCAATTGTAAAATTTTGTCAAATATTGTCAAAAATTGTATCAACCTGCAGATCATTCAATCTTCTCCACAAAAAAGCAACCCAAAACACAAGCAAAAAAATTGCCGGATTTTCCAACACACTAAGATAACCCCTCAAGTGAGAGCAATAATAAGGCGATTTGACGTCTCATTCTATCTGGCGGACTTTGCGTTTTGCAATTGCGGAGAAGCCTTTGTAGAATTCTTTGGTTATGTGTTGGTACCATTTGCCTGAGAAAGATATGTCTATGAGGGAGTCGACCCAGCGGAAGTCTCGTTCAGCGCATTGAATCAGCAGCTTTCTATGCAGCTCGTTGAGTTTGGTTCTTGTGAACCAGTCTTCGCTTGTCAGATGCCCCAACGGGACAAAGAAGAGAGGGACAATCAGGCTGCGCATATCTTTTAGGTCGTCAACTAAATCCATGGTTTTGAGGATATCTGATTCTGTCTCGTCAGGTAACCCCACGATTATGGTGCATGCAGGAACAAGCATGTTGTCATGGGCCACTCCCATGCCTTGGACTACGACATCGTGCCAATTGTCAGCGCTAAAAGGATGTGCTTTGGCAGGCATAATTTTCTTGGCGATTTCAGGCGAACCCGTCTCTATGCCTATCTCGGCGCCCCACCAATTTTGATTCTGCAAAATAAGCTCAGACAATTGGGAGAGCAACTTGGGGTTTGACGCTACTGCAGCCAGTGAACAGTGGCTCCAGCTTAGATCCGTGCACCGTTTAGTCACCATTTCATGCAGTTTAACAAGTTTCTCGGCGTCCGGCGTCGTGTTCTTAGACCCGTAGAGCATAACGTCTTCGGAATGCAGACAGACCCCGGTGTTTCCCGACTCCATGTTAACGTTCATTTCGCGATTAATCTTTTCAAGAGGGTACCAACGAAGCGGTCTTAACGTGACATTACAGAATTGGCATCCTCGGCAGCAGCCCCGCCCAAGCTCAACTAAACCGTTAATTGACGGATTAACAATATCTGGAATCTCCTCTAAAGTAGGGGTTTCACCGACTTCGGTTTCGATATGTCTCGGGAGTTCTTGCCCTTCGATGGCAGCCTTAAAGATCTTCCCAACGACGTTTTCACCTTCACCTTCAAAGACACAGTCAATACCCAGATCTTTAACAGCTTTTTCACGGTAATGGAACTGCCATGCGCCGGGTCCACCGACAATAACTTTGCAGCCGTTCTGTCTCGCCCTTTGAACAGCGGGGCTCCTCAGTAGAGCACGGAAGTGCTTGGCTAGGTACGGTTCTTTCTTGAAGATGGCTGCAAGAGTCGACGAGGCTGGACCTAATCCGAAGGGGTCCATCGTGTGTATTCCAAGGACTTTTGCCTCTTTTAAGTGGCTGCCTAAACCGTTTGGGCTCACTGTTTCTACCTGGAAGCCTTCTTTTAGAAGCTGAGCTTCAGTTTTCCTTAGTCCGTATGGAGCGGCAAGCGGGTGGCCTTTGGGCGATTTTAGGGGTGGAAAGAACATGTAGCTGTAGAGCCATTCGGGAATGAAGTTTGGAGGGGCACACGTACCGAACCCTAGGAATTCGTTGTTATGATAATTGCTCATCAAAGTTCTGTCAGCGGTTAAGACTACGTCCGCCATAGCCCCTTCACACCTTTCAACATGTACTATAAGGAGTAAAGTTAGAGGGGGTGAGGCAAATATATCTTTATTGCTAGAACCATGGAGACAAAATCAAGAGCAACGCTGTAACAAAACAAGTAACAAAACAATGTTACTAAACTCACCTAATAGAGTAACTTTGTCAACAAATAAAAAACAGTATTTTACATAAAACACGGGATTTAACCCTTTTATCTAGGAAAATCTATATGAAGGAACATTATCTATTTTATAGAATCACTCGTGGGGAGAGGATTATCTGAAAAAGATGATGGAGTTTAGATGGCATGGTAGAGGCGGTCAGGGAGCATGGACAGCTAGCGAACTCTTGGCTAGAACAGCTCTTGACGAAGGCAAATACATTCAATCGTTCCCTGAATTTGGGCCGGAACGTATGGGTGCCCCAGTTACTGCTTTTACAAGAATAAGTTTTGAACC
>Ga0187864_10004759_pt1 | contig 10468 bp, 8 predicted proteins | sample June2016WEW_11_4_FD_132985 | JGI IMG/M metagenome (GOLD analysis project Ga0187864, IMG submission 132985) | Peatland microbial communities from SPRUCE experiment site at the Marcell Experimental Forest, Minnesota, USA - June2016WEW_11_40 | ecosystem: Environmental > Terrestrial > Soil >... | reverse complement strand
GGGCGGGGGAGGGGGGCCTGCATCGCCGCGCTGGGCACGGAATGCGCCGGGCCTGCCCGGATAACCAAACCCGTCCCGGCGGCCTCCATCACGCATGAACGGGGGAGGGCCGTCCTGAAACCGGCTTGGGTAGCGGGAGCCCCGGTCCATGTCGCCGGAGTAAGGGCCGAAGCCGTCCGACTCACGCCAACTGCCGGCCATGGGCGGGGGAGGGGGGCCTGCATCGCCGCGCTGGGCACGGAATGCGCCGGGCCTGCCGGGATAACCAAACCCGTCGCCACGGCCTCCATCACGCATGAACGGGGCAGGGCCGCCTGGGGCACGAGGGCCGTCCTGAAACCGGCCTGGGTAGCGGGGACCCCGGTCCGTGTCACCGGAGTAAGGGCCGGAGCCGTCCGACTCAGGCCGGGGGCCGGCCATGGGCGGGGGCGGGGGGCCTGCATCGCCGCGCTGGGCACGGAATGCGCCTGGCCTGCCGGGATAGCCAGACCCGTCGCGGCGGCCTCCAACACGCATGAACGGAGCAGGGCCATCTTGTTCGTCAGCGGCCCTCACCTGAGAGCCGCTGCGGTTGGGAGCGAGGCCGGGCGGTGCTGCGACCGGGGACCGGTCGCGGTCCGGACTCGCCGGAGAGCCGCTGCGGTTGGGAGCGAGGCCGGGCGCGGAGCCGTCCTGCTCGGCAAAGTCTTGGCGCCTGCGGTCCATCATGCGTTGACGGACCTGCTGCAGGCCGGATTCTCCTGGGTCTCCTTGCGGAGCGCCCTCCTGAGCGTGAATGGTGGCAGCGCCGAGCAGGAGGCAAACAGCCGTGCTCAACGCCCCGGACCTTGTTGGTTTCATTGCGGACAGTGTTATTAGTTTCATAATGTCCCCAGTGTAATACAGCCGACCTTAAGGGGGCGTGAAGCCTCAAGTTTTTGTCTTTTCATGAAGGACCTACCTCTGCTACAAGCAGCGGCATGGTTTCAAAATGAATGTTCGTATGAAAACATTGCCATTGCCGGCGTTGGCACTTATGACCGGCCTGATGGCCGGCATCACCCTGGCCGGGAGCGTCAACTTCGACGACCTGAAAGCCGGCGCCACTCCTCCTGGCTGGACGGCCACCAAAACCGGCAAAGGCGACCCGAAGTGGGAGGTCCTCGCCGACGACTCCGCGCCCAGCAAACCCAACGTCCTGAAACAGTCCGGCGAGGCCGCCTACCCCGTCTGCATCAAGGACGACACGCTCCTCAAAGATGGCTTCGTCGAGGTGAAGTTCAAGCCCCTCTCCGGCAAGAGGGACCAGGCCGGCGGCGTCATCTGGCGCTGCCAAGACGCCGACAACTACTACATCGCGCGCGCCAATGCGCTCGAAGATAACGTCACGATTTACCATACCATCAAAGGCCGGCGAGTTTCGTTCAAAAACGCGAACGAGAAAGTGGCCTCCGGCGTGTGGCACACGTTGCGTGTGGACTTCCAGGGCCACAAGTTCACCGTCACCTTCGACGGCAAGAAAGTCATCGAGGCCGCCGACGAGAGCTTTTCCGAGGCCGGCAAAATTGGCGTGTGGACCAAGGCGGACAGCGTTACCCTCTTTGATGATTTCACCTACGGCACTCGATGAATTAGCCGCCGATGCCACCGGAACCCTTTGATCTGATTATGTTCCACACCACATAATATCACAAAGAATCCTTGCAAGATCCGTTTCGGGTGATTAGAGTGCCATTCGACTCGGCCAGCACTTGCGCAATCACAACCAACGCAGCCGTCGAGCCTCCGTTCTATGAACTGGAATTCCCAACCGGCAACGGAGAGCCAACCTGCTCATCACGAGGAGGCTGGCCGCCCGGCTCAACCTCCACCGGCCCCAACCCCGCCGGAATCTTCGGCCCGCCCGCGCCGCGACATCTTGATCGGCAAGACCCGTGTGGCCATCCAGGAGAACGGCATGGAGAGGGAAATCGAGGTCTTTACGATGAGCCTGGGCGGCGAGACCATTGAATTGCTGCCCTTGAAGAACTGGGGCCAACTGGATGCCTATAAGTGGGCGGTTCGGGGGAAACTGCCCGGGAGCCCGGCCGGTTTGGATATTGCCTTCGACCATGTCAAGATGCTCGGTCAGACCGTAACCGCGACCGAGCCCGAAGGGTGCTCGAAGCTGGAGGGGCTTTTCAACGAGTGGCTTTCTATGGAAAAAGAGGGCCTCGAGCTCGCAAGGAAGAAAGCTCAGCCCAAGCCACGGCCCGCAGCCCAAGACTCCTCCGCCCAGCCCGAGCCACGACCGGCGCGCTTCCGTGTGGAAAGGGACTCCAATGGACAAATCCATGTCCGCCGTTTCCAAGGCAAAGAGATGGTGGCGGAAATCGGCCTGAATGTGCCTGGGTTTAACGGTTTGTGCAACCAGGGATTGATGCGCAAACCCAGGAAATTGCAGATCGGCGCCCTCCATGACTGGGTCGAACTGGACAGTGAGCTTTTCAGCTTCGCCAAGGACAATAATGACTCGGCCAAACTCGAGAAAACGCTCAACGAGAAGTATCTTCCCGACGCCAACCTGGGACAAGGCAAGGACGTGGTGGTATTTGCCAATGCCGCCTCCTCGACCGGTTTTGACATCCAGTTTCCCGTCACGCTGGCCGGCGTGCTGGATAATCGCAGGCGCCCTTTGGTCGAGGAATCGCTGGCGCTGTTGCAGGACCCCAACGCGTGCGGGCTGTTGCACAAGGGACTGGTCATAAAACTGACGCGCCCCACTTTCGTCTTCAAGCTAAAGACTCCGGATGGAGGAGAACGCTATCTTGAACGAAGCGCTGAACACACCGTCACTGTGACCGCCGATGATGGCGCGCAGAAAGTCATCGACCTAAGCCAGCCGGTCAATTATATGCGCCTGACCCCGATTGAACTGACTGCGGTTTTCAATCACCCGGCTATCAATCGGCACAGCCAGGCTGCGCCCCAGGCCGCTGAGGCCTTGAAGCAGGCCGCCCCGCCACAGCCCCCGCCCGAGCCGGTCGGCGCAGACGTTTCGGCTGCGGCTCCGGCCGGCCTCTCCCCAGCCGGAGAAACGCCCGGCCAGAGGCCCTCGCAACCGCCATCCCAGGAGGCCCAGGCTGCCTTGTTGGCGGCCAGGATGGCCGCCCCACGCCCGCATCCCTCCGAACCGCCATCCCAGGAGGCCCTGGCTGCTCCTGCGGCCCAGGTCATGGTCTCGGCGTCCTCCCCATCTTCCCCCGCCCCGGCACCCAGTGTGAATGACGGCCCGCCCGCATCCCCTTTTAAGGACGCCCAGCAACCGGCCCCCGATCCGGGCGCCGCTGCCCCGGCCCCGGCCAAGCCGTTGCCCAATTCATGGCTCGAAAATGTCCTGGCACAGCCGCCGATCAGACATGATTGGCTGGCCTGTACCCTGTACGCCAGGATTGCCGGGAGATTCGGCAACTCGCGCGACGGCATACTCGGGCTTAGCAGTTGCTGGGCGGTTGCTCTGGATGAAGCCAAAGACATTGCCGACCCTGCCTTCAAAGGGATCTATCTAACTGAAAAACACGGGTTCGGCTTTCTGTGCCAGGGACACATCGCTCGTTTTAATCAAGGCGTCGCCTTCATCGGGACCCAGGAATCCGCCATCCAGGGCATTGGCGTGAGCCTGGTAGCCGTGGGTTTGGATGTCCGGGAACGTATTGTTTTTGTCATCACCGATGGCTATCTCAAGAAATTCGGCGTTCCCGATCAAACCGTTGCGCAGGAGTTCGGGCGCCTCGAGAAATATGGCGCCGTCATCATGAGCGTTAAAGAAGCCCTCCAGAGCCAGGACCCGATCGAGGTCCTCTGGACAGTCCCGCTCGCACAAGAAAACCCAAGCGAACCCCAGGCCATCCAGAGTGTCCGGCCGGCAGCAGAAGGCGCGAATTGAGCAAGGCGGGGAGCCTTGAAGGCCGAAGGTCGGAAAGAGGCCAAAATCCGAAATCCGAAGCCCCGAAATCCGAAACCCGCATCCGGTCCCTCATTCGGTGCGTTCACTGCGCGGCACAGAACCGCCTGTGGCCTCAGTGTTGAGTGCAGAGCCGGCGCCCGAAAGCTCTGCGATCTCGGCCTTCAGATTTCGGATTTCGGATTTCGGCCTTCGGATTTCGGATTTAATCCTTCCCTCCGGCCCTCGGATTTCGGATTTTTTTCGTCCTTCGTCCTTCCTTAATGCCCTCTTAAGGTATTCTCTGTTACGCTGGCAGCCATGAATCGACAGTACTATATGAAAAACACAATAATCATCCCATCCGCGATGTTCGGCGCTCTCGGCACGGCCGCTTGCCTGTTCATCGGCGCCTCAAACCTCCAAGCCCAAGAGCCATCTCCGGGCAATTTCGACCCGGCGCAGATGCGTCAGCGCATGTTGGAACGTGTCCGCGAACAGCTCGAGGTAAAAGAGGATTCCGAATGGAAAGTCATCTCCGAGCGCATCAACAAGGTCTTCGAACTGCGCAGGGCCGTTGGCGGCCCCGGCGGTCCGGGCGGGTTCGGCCCTCCGGGCGGGTTCCGTGGCGGTCCCGGCGGTCAGGGCGGTCCGCCCCCGCAGATGGGAGGTCAAGGGCCCGATGGCGGTCCCGGCGGCCCTGGCGGTCAGGGCGGGTTCGGCGGTCCTGGCGGCCCTGGCGGTCAGGGCGGGTTTGGCCCTCCGGGAGGGTTCCCGGGCGGCGGTGGCGGTCCCATGGGATTCTCTCGTCAACCCAATCCGGAGCTTGACGGGCTGCGCAAGGCCATTGAGGCCAAGGCCACAAACGCGGAATTGAAGGCCAAACTGGCCCAACTCAGAGAAGCCCGGAAGAAGAAGGAAGCCGACCTCGAAGCGGCACAGGAAGACCTGCGCCAGATTCTCTCCATCCGGCAGGAGGCGATCGCTGTGACCCTCGGGCTGCTGAAGTAACCGGCTCAGGACCGGGACCGGCTTGCCCTGGACTTGAGCGCGCCGTATTGGCGAAGCAGTCCCAGCGTGACCAGCAGCGCCAGGAGCAGCCATAATAACAGGCCGATTCTCCACAGCCTCGTTATTGCAGGCGTTTCCGGAAGCCCGCTGACGGCAGCCTGTGCCGGAATTGGCTCCGGGGGAGTTGCATTCGAGGGCGTTGGCCCGCGCAACTTCGCCGGGGCCATCCCCTTGCCTGGACCGGGCTGCAGCCCTGGGTCGGAAATCCCCACGCTGGAAGCTGCCATGATCGGGCCCCGGCCGTTCTGCGTCAGGCCCGATGCATTGGTCGAAGCGGGTTGCGACAGGGCAGCCATCGCAGCCGGCTTGGCAGGGAGGGCCTGGTTCCCAAGAGCAGGACGCGAAACCGCGGCCGCGCTGCCATAAGAGGCGGCACTGGAGGCCACCCCGGAACCTGCCGCCTGCGTTAGAGGAAGCGCCAGGTACGCCGTCCCCAGAATCTGGTCCTTGCCTGTCAACAGGCCGAGGTCGTTTCTCTCCTCGACGTGACCATCGGCCAGAAGCAAATTGCCCTTGAACCGGTGCAACTCTGCCGTCCAGCGCAGGTAATGATAGGAGTCCAATCGCTGCAAAGCGGCCAGCCCCGTCCAGTCATTGGTCACGTTCCGATCGCCGGCCAGCAGCGAGTTCGGCCTGGCGTAGTCCGCGTTCAGACCGACGAAATAGCTGAGGTTCGAGTTTCCGAGGGCCACAAAGCCCGGAGCGGGCAAACGCGTGTCAGCGGGGCACACCAGGACCTTCGGCGTGAACAGATCGCCGGCCAAAGGCTCAAAGCAGAGGCAGGACAAAGAGGTCCCGCCCCGGGCCTTGAACGCGCCCTGGACGTATTCGAGCGAGCCGCCGCCGGCGACTGGAACTTGCATCGGAAACAAGCCGCCGTGATCGTGCGCAAATTCCTGGAACGCCAATCCGGTCTGGTGAAGTTGGCTGACACATTGGACCCGCAACGCCCGAGCGCGCGCCTGCGTGAGCGCCGGCAGGAGAAGCGCCGCCAGAACTCCAATAATGGCTATTGCGCATAACATCTCCACCAACGTGAAAGCTCGCCACCGTGTTCTCATAGGGAGTATAATGCTGCTAAGACAAAATGAAAGCAATATCAATGCCAAGGCCGGTCCAGAAATTGGGCCACAGATTGCACCGATTGCACAGAAGCGAAATCCCATCTGTGCAATCTGTGGCTCCAAGCTCACGGTCGAGGTGCTTGGCTGCGGCTTCGCTGTGCCTTGCGCTCTTTGCGCCCAATTCCGCAACCCCCTCTCGGGTTGTGTCCTGACACAAAGGAACTTCGGCCCCGCATGCGTGAAGCTCACGCATTTTGCGTGAAAATTTGACGCTCCCGCGCCCAGCGTCGCCAATCACTTGACTGTGTTTGGACTGTGCTATCTTGCGCATGACTTTTGTATGGCAATACAAGATGCGATCACCGGCCAAACCCCGGCCGAACTGGGTTTCACCATGCCGGCCGAATGGGAACCCCACGAGGCCACCTGGCTGGGCTGGCCCCACAACCCGACCGATTGGCCGGACAAGCTCGATACCATCCGCTGGGTTTATGGCGAAATGGTCCGCAAGATTTCCCCCGGCGAGATCGCGCGCATCCTCGTCCGGAACCAGGCCGAGGAAGAACTCGCCCGCTCCTATCTCACGCGCTCAGGGGCGGACCTCAACAACGTCCGGTTCATCCCGCATCCCACCAACCGCGGATGGATGCGCGATAGCGGCCCGATCTTCGTGAGGAAACCCCGGAGGACAGAGACGGCGATTGTGCATTTCCACTTCAATGCCTGGGCCAAATATGACGATTGGCAGAAAGATCGGCGGGTGCCCGACATGGCCGCCCGACTCCTGGGCAAACGGCTCTTCCAGGCCCAATGCGAGGGCAGGGACTTCATCATCGAAGGCGGCGGCATCGATGTCAACGGGCAAGGCGCGCTGCTCACCACCGAAGAATGCTACCTCGATCCGGAGGTCCAGGTCCGCAATCCGGGCCTCGGACGACGCGAGATCGAGGCGACCCTCAAGCAGTACCTGGGAGTCACCCACGTCCTTTGGCTGGCCGCAGGCCCCTCAGGCGACGATACCCACGGCCATATCGACGACGTCTGCCGCTTCGTCAACCGCAACACCCTCGTGCTCATCAAGGAGACCAACCCCAAGGACATCAACTACCGGCCGCTGGCGGAGAACTGGGAGCGCATCCGGGAACTCCGCCTCGAGGACGGCTCGAAACCGGAAGTGGTGCCGCTGCCCATGCCCGCCCCGCTCTATTTCGACGGCTGCCGCTTGCCCGCCAGTTACGCCAATTTCTACATCGCCAATGCCGCTGTCCTCGTCCCGACTTTCAACGACCCCAACGACCGCCTCGCCCTGGGCACGCTGGGGGCCCTCTTCAAAGACCGCCCCGTAGTGGGCATTCATGCCCTCGACCTGGTCCTGGGCTTCGGCACCCTCCACTGCCTGACCCAGCAACAGCCTGCGCAGTAGGTCCCCGGCATTTTGAATAGCCTCCTAAACTCCGGCGGCTTGGCCGCCGGAACGGGCGGTGAGTTGCGCGACTTGCTTTTCCAGCTCGCGCATGCGGCGGAGCAATTCGGGCAACTGCTGGATAGCGACCATCTGGCGCTTGGCCTGGCGGTCCGGAGCGGCCGGGATGCCGAGCACGCGGCCGCCGTCCGGGACGTCGCGCATGACACCGGACTTTGCGCCCACGATGACCTGGTTGCCCAGCTTCAAATGGTCCGCTACGCCGGATTGGGAGGCGACCATGACGTAATCGCCCAGGCGTGTGCTGCCGGCAAACCCAACCTGCCCCATGATGAGGCAGTGCCGGCCAATGACCACGTTGTGGGCCACGTGGACCAGGTTGTCAATCTTGGTGCCCTGGCCAATGACGGTCGGGCCGAGGGTGCCGCGGTCAATGGCGCTATTGGCGCCGACCTCGACATCGTCGTGGATGATGACGTTGCCCAGTTGAAGGACCTTCCGGTGGCGGCCCTCGTCAAGCACGTAACCGAAGCCGTCGGAGCCGATGACGGTGCCGGCGTGGATGGTGACGCGATGGCCGATGTGTGTCTGCCGATAGAGGACGACGTTAGGGAACAGGCATACGTCATCGCCCAGTTGGCAGTCGGCGCGCAGGTCGTTGCCACCCATCAGAACGGAGCGCGCGCCCAGCCGCACCCGGGCGCCCAGGACGCAATTCGGCCCGACGTGGGCCGTGGGATCTATCCGGGCCGTGTCGGCGATGACCGCGCCGGGATGGATGCCCCTCGGGTATTCTTCCGGCGGGAAGAAAACGGGCAGCAGGCGCGCCAGGGCGACCCTGGCGTTGGCGACACGAATGAGAACCTTGCCGGAGCAAACAAAGGGCCCGTCCACCAGGATCGCTGCGGCCTGGCTTTGTTGGGCGGCCGCAAAGTAAGAGGCATTCTCGGCGAAAGTGAGTTCGCCGGCCCGCGCGCGGTCAGCCGGCGCCAGGCCGAGGATCTCGACCGAGCCGTCGCCGACGAGTTCGCCCTGGAGTTTTTCGGCAATTTGTGCAGCAGTGAAAGACATAGAATAATTGGTACGATTAGTTAGCGGCAAGTGTGCCTCTGTGGAGGCAATCCGCCAAGCACGAACGGCCTGAACCAATGGGGGCAAAGGCGGCGGCCCTCGGAACGGGACTGGAGTTTGGACATTCTGCAGGCCAACGGCGTGCGGGCACATCAGCCCGGGGCAACCGCCCTGGGAAAGCTCCCGCGCAATTCCAACCCGCCCGGCAAAGGCGGGAGGAACCGCTTCAATCCCAAATGAAAGAGGGAACTGCGCCCTTGCAGGGCGCAAGAACTGAGTAAAGGGCCGGCTTTCCCAGTCCCGATTCGGAATCGGGATGGGCTGATATGCCGCGCGCTTTCAGCGCGGACTCTAATTGCGGAATCCCTTGGAAATCGATCGAATCCGGCGCATGCCCACTAGCTGTCCGGCCACCGTTCTTGCCCCCGGCGAGCTGGCTCAAGCAAACCCCGCTAGGGGTGGCCTGTTTATAGCACCAGCGCAGCCGCCCCCCTCCTTCTTTTTGTTTTTCAGCGGCGCGGGTCTGGCCCACCTGTTGAATTCCGCGCTCACCGCGCCGCTGAAAAACAAAAAGAATGCTGCTTGGTCGCGGTCCTTCTATAACAGGTCACCCCTACGGGGTTTTCGCCCTTGGTGCCAGGCTGCGAGGAGGGCGTCGAGCGGCGAGTCTTTCCGGGGCCTTGCAACCGCGGTCCAGGGCGATGCTGGACAGCGGGGGCCGGATGGGGCAGAATAAGGCCAGGGATCGGCGGTGCCGTTGGTTGGGAGCAAGAGCGCTTAGGGGAGTGACGTCACGGAAACCGGCCAGGTCCGCCGAGTCTGCCGTTATGCGGAGCTACAGCGATGGGTGCTGAACCGTCAGCAAGCACGATATTCCCCCGAACTGACTGGGAGGCCCTGGGCCAGTCGAGCGAGGGGGATGCGATGCGCCTGGACCGCCTCATCCGCCGGTATTGGAGGCCGCTGAGGGTCTTTCTCGCTTCGACCTTTCCGGGCCTTAAGGGGGAAGAGGCGGAGGCGCTGCTGCAGGATTTTGCCGAGGACAAGCTGCTCAAGGCGGGCTGGCTCCAGCGGGCCAACCGGCAGCGCGGACAATTTCGCCAGTTCCTGAAGCGGAGTCTGCGCAACTTCGTCCTGGACCGCCTGAGCCGGGCGGAGGTGAAGAACGCGCCGGTTTCGCTGGAGGAACTCGAGCAGGAGCTGCCCGAGCCAGAAGCCGGGGCGGAGGAGTTCGACCTGGAGTGGGCGCGGGTGGTGCTCGCCGAGACCCTGCGGCGGATGGAGGAGGATTGCCGGGACCCGGCCGGCAACCAGCCCCGGCGCAGCCATACCTGGGAGCTATTCCGCTTGCGCCTGCTCGAGCCGCTGTTCCAAAATGCGGCCCAGACGCCTTACGAGCGATTGATCGCCCGGTTCGGGCTCAAGTCGCCACTGGAGGCTTCGAATATGCTGTTGAGCGCCAAACGGATTTTCAAAGCGCACCTGGTCAAGGTGATCCAGGAATACACCGAGCAGGATGACGCCACGGCGGAGGAAATCCACCGGCTTGAGGAGTTCCTGGCCCGGCTGGCCAGGCGCAGAGCCATTGGCGCGCGCGCGGCATGATTCTGCATATGGGAGGCTATTCAAAATAACATGAACACTTTCGCTTGGTCTTTTGACCGCTGGCTTCGTTGCTCGCTCGTCACAGATTGGGGATATGCTCCTCGCTCGCGCCTCGCCGGCGGTCAAAATCCCGGCGCGCCAGTGGTTCATGTTATTTTGAATAGCCTCCATAGTTTGTTATGCCCGATTTTGACTCTGCGGCCGTGCTGTCGTTGAGCGGCCCCGAACCTCTGGCCGCGCTCCTGGCTGCGGGTGGGCCCCCGTCCGGGCTTTGGCAGCCGGAGGAGATGGCGGCCATTTTCCGGCACCAGATGGCTGCGTTGCTGCGGGTGG
>Ga0187864_10004753_pt1 | contig 10480 bp, 9 predicted proteins | sample June2016WEW_11_4_FD_132985 | JGI IMG/M metagenome (GOLD analysis project Ga0187864, IMG submission 132985) | Peatland microbial communities from SPRUCE experiment site at the Marcell Experimental Forest, Minnesota, USA - June2016WEW_11_40 | ecosystem: Environmental > Terrestrial > Soil >... | reverse complement strand
CTGGCTCGATGGGCCGAGGGCCCCTCTCTCGACGCCGTCCTCGCCGCCGCGGCCCGCTTCACCGAGCGCACCAACCGGCAGCACGCGGAGTTCCAAGCCGCCACTCGCGACGCCGGAGGCATCGCGGCCGCTCTGCACGCTCTCGCCGGCAAGAACTTAAAGTAACATAGATCGCGGGATGCACTCGGCCGATGAGTCGCCCCCGACCGACCTTGATCCGGTGGTGCGGTACGCAGCATGCGAGACGATTTCTCCCGGAGGCTGTTCCTGAAGACGAGCAGCATGGCGGGTGCGGCGGTCGCCTTCGCTTGCCCAGAAGGCAAAAGGCAAAAGTGGGAAGGGGATGCTCAGAAGGCAAAAGGCAAAAGTGGGAAGGGGATGCTCAGAAGGCAAAAGGCAAAAGTGGGAAGGGGATGCTCAGAAGGCAAAAGGCAAAAGTGGGAAGGGGGTGCTCAATGCCTTTCGGCATCTCAGTGGTGGGCATCTTTATATCTTTTACCTTTTGCCTTTTACCTTTTACCTTTCCTAGTGTTGTTTCAGTCCGCAATCCAAAATCCAAAATCGAGAATCCAAAATCATGTGTCGGCCCTTCGGCGATCCTAACTGGGTCACGGACACGGCCAAGCGCTTGGGGCTCGAATGCACGGTTCGGCCCCGTAGAAGACCGAAGAAACAATCGTAGGCTTGCCACGTTTACTTGTACTCTCGCTGGGTTCTCCAGATCTGATTCTCCAGATTTGGTGGCTGTCACCTTTAACCTTCTGAACCTTCTGACTTACTCCTCCCGCACTTCTCCTTTCCGCTTCCTCCAGGGGCTCACTTCCCGATTGCCTCAATCTCCCGGATAACGCCGTATGACCCACCGTCCGCCTTCAAGAACCGGTCGAAATCGGAGAACGATATCGTACCGAATCCCTTATCCCCCCAGGCTTCGCCCCAGCTATTGGCAATCCGGACGACGTGCCGGGGCTCATCGATCCCGACTAGGGCAGTGCAAAAATCGGTTGTAGAGAGATCGTCGCTCGGGGATATGGACAGGACCCCGGCCGAGTAACCGACGAAAGAGGGCGTGGCAGGGATGGTGCACAGAACGGGTTGCCCCTGCGACAAGGCGTCTTTGGCAAACTTGAGGAACTCGTCCCAGCCTCGATAGTTGATGAGTTCGTATCGGCGGAGCCTGTACTTCGGCTCCAGAGGACCCTGGGCCTTCTCCGCCCCATCGGGCCAGGAGGAGACCGGGACGACGCCGACCACCTTCAGGGCGTGAAAACCATCGGTCACATCCATTCCGCTACCGAAGTTGAGGGGACTACCATTGAGCTTCTGGGCGGCGACGTAGATGTACTCGGCCGAGGGCTCGAAGGCCGCGCCGGTCTGCTTCTGGATCGCCGCCCGCGTGAGGTAGGCCAGCATGTGGCCGACGACTGAAGCATGCTGCCCCTGATTCCGGATCGGCCCGATGGACGCGGAGACATCGACTCGGAAATCCGAAGGGCCGGCCGAGCGGGAGTGCATCTGGACTAGGACGGAGTCGTACGTGGCGTTGAGAAGCTTCGACTTCTCCTCGAGGTCCCTCCGGGTGTTCTCCAAGCTCGCTTCGAATTGCTTCTGGATTTCCCGGTTGGCCGCTTGGAGGCGGCTCACTTCGGCCTGGGCCTCCTTGGCGTTCATCTTGAGGTCCGTGACCGTATCCACAAACTGCTTGGAGTAGCTCTTGAAGTCCTCGGTCTTCTGGTCGACAGCTTTCTTGACTACGTCCGAGACCTTCCGATCGACCTCATCGCGGACGTCGCTCAAGGTCTTGTACCCCCCGATGCCGAGGAGCGCCGCGATAGTGACGACGAACGTACCGATCGCTAGGGCCCACGAATGGAGCCAGTTGTAGACGCGTTCTTTGGCCGCTTCTGTCACTCTGTAGACCGTGAACTCCTCCAGATCGTTCTTGGAGACTGATAAAGAGGGGTGCGGGGCGCCCGTCGGGGCCGTGGGGACAACGGGGGACGAGGAGGTAGTGTCTGGTGTCAAGTTGGGATTGGCAGGGGCCGTCGGGACGACGGCGGACGAGGAGGTAGTGTCTGGTGTCGAGTTGGGATTGGCAGGGGCCGTCGGGACGACGGCGGACGAGGAGGTAGTGTCTGGTGTCGAGTTGGGATTGGCAGGGGCCGTCGGGACGATGGCGGACGAGGAGGCAGTGTCTGGTGTCGAGTTGGGATTGGCAGTGGTCACGGGGAGCACTCCTGTCAGAAGCGAGAGGATTGTATAAAGATGGATGCGCACATTTGGATGGATGCGCACATCTGGTGGAAAATTTCAGGTTTAGGCAGGCACATCTTTCATGGTTCCTTCGACTTACGACCTCAACTCATTCGCAATCGCCCCGAACAGCTCCAACGCCGTCTGGAGATCGTCAGCGATCTCCTGGGCCAGCACGTCTGGTTCGGGCAGGCTGTCGGCGTCCTCCAGGCTTTTGTCCTTGATCCAGAAGATGTCGAGGTTCAGCTTGTCCCGCTTGGCCAGTTCCTCGTAGGTGAAGCAGCGCCAGCGCCCCTCGGGGTTGGTCTCGCTCCAGGTCGGCTTGCGCTCGTGTCGGTTCTCGGGGTGGTAGCAGGCCACGAACTCGTCGAGGTCGGAGCGCTTGAGCGGCTTGGTCTTGAGGGTGTGGTGGATGTTGGTGCGGTAGTCGAAGACCCACAGCTTTTCGGTCCACGGTTTCTCACGGGCAGGTTTGGCGTCGAAGAACAGGACGTTTGCCTTGACGCCCTGGGCGTAGAAGATGCCGGTGGGGAGCCGCAGCAGGGTGTGAACGTCTGCTTACTCCAGCAGCTTCCGCCGCACGGTCTCGCCAGCGCCTCCCTCGAACAGCACGTTATCGGGGACGACGATGGCGCAGCGGCCGTTGATCTTGAGCAGGCTCTTGACGTGCTGGAGGAAGTTCAACTGCTTGTTCTTGGTCGATGTCCAGAAGTCGGGCCGCTCGTAAGACTTGTCCTCCTTTTCCAGGTCGCCCTCTTCGTTCACGATGGCGATGGTCGATTTCTTGCCGAATGGCGGATTGGTCAGGAGCAGGCTCACCCGGTCACCGTCGCCCGGAGGGCTCGCCAGGCTGTCCTTGCCCGAGACGATGGGGCAAGGGTCGGCGTCGATGCCGTGGAGCATCAGGTTCATGATGCAGAGCCGGGCGGTATTGGGGACGAGTTCCCAGCCCTTCACGAAGCCTCGCTTCAAGTGCTTCTTCTGGTCGGGGTCGAGGTCCTTGCCCTGGTGCCGCACCACGTAATCATGAGCGGCCAGGAGAAAACCCCCCGTGCCGCAGGCGGGATCGCAGAGCGTGTCTGCCGCTGTCGGTCGGGTGCAATCCACGATCGCCTTGATGAGTTCTCGGGGCGTGAAATATTGCCCCGCCCCCTTCGGACTTTCGGCGGCGCTCTTCGACAGCAGCCCCTCGTAGATGTCGCCTTTGACATCCGCCTGCATCGACATCCACTTTTCGGGCTCGATCAGATCCACGATCAGCCGACGAAGCGTGACCGGGTTCTGAATCTCCGGCTTCGCCTTCTTGAAGACCTCGCCGAGCATTCCCGGCTGTGCGGCAAGGCGCTCCAGGATGTGGCGATACTGGGTCTCCAGGGCATCGCCTTCCTTGCTGAGCAGACTCGCCCAGTCGTAACCTGCCGGGACGATCGGCTTTCGGTTGTATGGTGGCTTGGTCTGCTCGTCCGCCATCTTCAGGAACAGCAAGAAGGTGATCTGCTCGACGTAAGCCATGTAGCTCAAGCCGTCGTCCCGGAGGACGTGGGCGAAGTTCCAGGCCTTGCTGACCACTTGTTGAGTGTCGGTGCTCATTTGACTTGGGCGATCCAGTAAACCGCGATGGTTGCGGGGTTGAGCCAGTCGAAATCATGGTCGCAGGTCAAGAGGACAGCGCCAGTCGCTTTCGCCGTCGCCGCGATCCAGAGGTCGTTGTCCTTCGTGTTGTGTCCGCCACGCAGGTCGAGGACCGAAAGGTCCGCATAGGCATCGACGACCTCGGGAAGCCCCGCGTCGACCCGGACGACTTCTCCGAGCAAGCGCGTGAGGTCAGCCATGCGCGTAGCACCCCAGTTCCGTTGGCGGGCGAATCCGAGGACCTCACCCTCCGTGATGGAGGAGATCAGAGGGCGGTCTGCCCGCGCCGTGAGGGCAAAATGCTTTTCGATCCAGACTCCGGTCGCATCCTGCCTCGCCAGGTAGACCAGCACGCTCGTATCGAGCAAAACAAGAGCGTGGCTGGGAAGGATCACGATGTCCTCTCCAGCCAAGCAGCGATCTCCTCGTCGGTCTCATCTCCTGGCCAGCGCCCTACAATTGCCGAGACACCCGACCTTGGTCCTTGAGGGACACGGAGCGAGGAAGGATCGAAGCGCCGTGTCCTCGGCGATGGGATGCGGGACCAGAGAGAGGATTCCCCCTCCGCCCCCCTGATCTCATCGGCGTCGATCCTCAGCAATCGCCCCGATGCCCGGTAGACTGCCTGTCCGAGGACGAGAACACGATGGTTCAGGTGGGTGGCGGCATCCACGATGCTTCCCGATACGAGGACACCCCGAACCTCCTGCCCGTCGTCGAGCCGCAGGGCGAAGCTCTGGGTGCTGGCACGAACCATGTCCAACGCACCCGCCAACCGGACCCGTTGCGGCAGGGGAGTCGTCGCCTGGAACTCCTGCGCCGTCTGAATGACCTGGGGATTGATGACCGCTACCGGCGCGTCCGGGCGGGCCGGATCAAGGCGGACTTCGTGAAACGTGCCGTTGAGGACGTTCTTGAAGCCAACGAGATTGCCGAGCAGGCTCTTATCGAAACGGTCGCTGTCCTCGTTGTGTGCGGCGACATCCCGCACTACTTGACCGAACAGGTCAAGCCCGGTCAGGCTCGGGTCGGGGCGTGTGGACCAGAACTCCTGCTGCTGGTAGAGTTCCGCCGCCGCCTCGCCCAGGGTGGGAGTCTCGAAGAAGAGAACCGATGCGTCATCGCCTTGGTGGTCAATGAACCGCAGATCGGCAGCGGCTTTCAGCCAGCGGGGACGAGGACCACGAACGCTACTTCGCCCTCGGAACGCCATCGAAACCGACTGCCGAACGACGGCGGGTATTACCGTGAGGGCATGGCCGAGCGCCTGAGGAGGGAGGCGGCGTCCGTAATGGTGGGCGCTCGTCAAGGTGATCGTCTGGGTCACGTGTCTCATGGTTTGCCTCCCTGGCCGTTGCCGTCGTCCTGGGGAAAGGGGAGCAACGGGTCTGACGTCCTACGCGGTCGCCTTGCTCGTCGACTGCCCAGACGTCCATTATACGTCTTGGTGGCAGGCTGTCGCTGCTGTCGGATGCGCTTCAGGAGTTTCTCGGCGGGTTCGTCGTTGGGGTCTTGGGGGACAAGGCGACCCTCGAAAGCCCGCTTCAAGATGCCCTGTCGCAGCCGGGCGGCACGCTTCAGGTTGGCGTCCACTTGGCCTTCGATCTCGTCCACGATCGATAGACGGCGATCCACTTCGGCAACGATAGCCTCTTGTTCCGCTCTCGGTGGAAGAATGACGGGCAGAGATGTCAAGACTTCGATGTTGATGTTCTTCTGTGCTGTGGCAGGAGCGATGCTCTCAAGCCTGGACTGAACTGTGCGTAAGTAAAGCTCGGTGTAACGAACGCTCACATGAGAGTGATCTGCCAGAAATCCCACCACGCTGTCGGGAAAGCAGGCATCGAAACCGAGGATGGCGGTCTCGGCGATGTTTGCGGCGATTGTGATACAAAGGGTTCCTGCCTGCCATAACCGGCTCTGTTCGAGTCCTGCCTCGCTGTAGGTCTGGCTGTATTCCCGAACAAAAGTCCTTGCGTGCCTGATGTCGCCTGTCTGAACAAAGGGATAAGACCCCCCGTAGAGGTGAGGCGCATTTCTCGGTCGGTGTCTTGATCGTCCTCGGTCGAGTTCGCCGAGTTGAGAGAGAGATGCCCAACACCATCCTGCTGGCAAGTGGTAAGTGAAGTTGGCTTCCGGCTCCACTAGGGCGGGATACTTCTCCCGCCATCCCTTCAGAGGCTGCTTGCCCTCGTTGGAGAACTTGGCGAGTTGGGCTTGCTCCCACTGGCGGCGGCGTTCGGTGAGGATGCGTTCGAGGAGGACGGAGGCGGGTTCGGTGTCGGGGTGCTGCGCCCGCCAGTCCTCGGTGAGCTTGCCCTCGACCGCCGCCTTGAGGACGGCGGCACGATACCGCTTCAGGTTAGCTCGCACCCGCTCCACGGTGACAACCCCGGCATCGAGGTCGGAGAGAAGCTCCTCGATCTTTGCGACAATGCGGCGCTGCTCGTGGAGCGGTGGGATGAGGATCTCCGACTCCTCGAAGATACCTTTCGTGATGTGCGCCAGACCCGCCCCTCCGTGCGCCGCCCTGATGTATTCTTCCAGGTTGTAGTTCAGGGCGTAGCGGAGGAAGCGTTTCTCGGTATGATCCTCATTGAAATCAACTCGGAAGATGTGTTGGTTCAGCCATGCATCCTGACCACGCCAGATGTGGGCACCGAATGAGGTGCCAGGTGTGCCTGACCAAGCGAACAACAAGTCGCCCTCTCTGACCCTATATTTCTCGGGTATCGAGTCGGGACAGTAGTTGAACTTCGCCTCGGGGTTGTTGAGGTTCTGGATGCGGATGATCGGGAGCCCCATCTCCTTCCAGTGTGATGGCTTGAAGGGAAACCCATTCGTCAGATCCACGAGGCTTCCGACCTTGGCAATTGACCAGCCTTTAGGACGACCTTCAGTTTCGCTCACGCTGCCAACCTCCGGTTGAGTCCTTCAAGGATCACCGGCAGAAGCTCTCCGAAGAGGTCGTGAACCCGCCCCAAACCGCCGATCGTGTTGAACGGGGCATAGTCAAAGTCGTCTTCCTCGATCCGCAGGCTCTTGGCAATGTGATCCTTGATGGCGTCAAGCCACAGCCGCTGTTCCTCGGTGAAGACCGCGCCCTTCTGTCCTTGCTCGGCAAGCCACTGCTCGTACCGTTCCTGCACCGTGCTGGAGAAGGCAACGATCGGCTCTTGCGGATCGAGGGCGTGCCGCACCAGGGCGATGAGATCCACGACGTCTCTGCCGCCTTTGCCCTTCACAGCCTGCGGTTCTGTCGCCTCGTAGGCTTGCCAGACCCGCTCCGGCGTTGCCCCCAGCGGCGCGTTCTTGAGTGCTGTGGCGAGGTCTTTGACCTGCCGGAACCGTAGCCCCGTCCGGTGCGGTCGGCTGTAGAGGATCTGGATGGCTTCGAGCTCGTCCTTGTGCTGCTCGATGAACTCCTTGAAGTTCGTGATCAGTGCCTGAGCTTTCTCCAGGGCGTGGGCGTCGAAGCCTGCCTGGAGAAGCTCATCCTGCGTGATCTCGTCGATGACCTGTTCGTGGCTTCGCTTGAGATTCAGCAGCAGATCCCGCAGCTTGGGGTCATGGAACGGCTTCAATGCCGCCGCCAGCAGGGTGTCTTGCACCTGATCGAGTTGCTCCGGTGTCGCTTCCTGATCCTTTGCCAGGGTGAAAACCTCCGTCGCTTTCTTCGCCTGGGCGTCGGGGTCGAGGCTGCCGAGCAGGCTCGTGGTCAGGGTGTTGAGATCCTTGCCGCCCGCCTGCTGGGTCACCTGCTGGCGCTGCTCGTCGGTCAGTTGCCGGTCAAGACGGGCGAGACGGGCCGCGAGAGTCGACACGACGTCAGGAGTCGCCACGCCGGAGGCGACCAGTCCCAGGACCTTGTCCAGAGGCACGCTGGGCTGGCGGTCTAACGGCTTCGTTGCCGTCTTGTCCTGCTCCGAGACGCCGATGGCATCGACGATCACGAAGTGGGTTTTCGCCTCGGCGTCGGGCGTGACGCTGCGCAGGGCATCGAGGTCGACCACCCGCACGCCCCGTCCCTTCATCTGCTCGAAGTAAGCGGCGCTCTTGACGTTCCTCATGAACAGCAGGCATTCGAGCGGCTTCACATCCGTGCCGGTGGCGATCATGTCCACGGTGACGGCGATCCGGGGGTTGTAGCTGTTGCGGAACTCGGCGAGCAAGTCCTCCGGCTTCTTCCCGGTCGTGCGATAGGTGATCTTCTGGGCGAAGTCGTTCCCCTTGCCGAACTCTTCCCGCAGGACGCGGGTGATGTCCTCGGCGTGGCTGTCATCCTTGGCGAAGACGAGGGTCTTGGGAACCTCGGTGCGGCCGGGGAAAATCTCGGTGAAGAGCCGCTGCTTGAACGTGCGCACCACGAGCCGGATCTGGTCCTCGGCCACCACATCCCGGTCGAGCTGGTTGGGTTCGTAATTCAGGTCGTCATCGAGCTCGGCGTAGCGCTTGGAGCGGGTGCGACGGTCACGACGGGGGATGAACCGCCCCGGCTCCCCCTCCAGGGTCGCCCCCTGCTCGGTGATTCGGGTCCGGATGCGGTAAACATCGAAGCCGACGTTCACGCCATCCGCCACCGCTTGCTCGTGACCGTATTCCATCACGAGGTTGTTGTTGAAGAAGCCGATGGTCTGGGCTGTCGGCGTGGCGGTCAACCCGATCAGGAACGAGTCGAAGTAGTCCAGCACCTGGCGCCAGAGGTTGTAGATGGATCGGTGGCACTCATCGACGATGGCGAAATCAAAGGACTCGATGGGGATGCGCTCGTTGTAGACAACGGGCAGCGGCTCCTTGACCAGGCTGGTCGCCAGCTCGAATTGTGATTGCTCGTCGGCCGCCTCGTCGAACTCTTCCTCGCCCTTGAGGATCGAATACAGGCGCTGGATCGTCGTGATCACGACCTTGCTCGTCGGGGCGACGGTGTTCGAGTTGAGCAACTGGACGTGGTATTCGTCGGTGAACTTGTAGGCGTTCACGGGGCTCACGAACTGCTGGAACTCCCGGTAGGTCTGCCGCCCGAGGTTGCTGCGGTCCACGAGGAACAGCACTCGCCTCGCCCCGCCGAACTTGATGAGCCGGTAGCAGGCATTCACCGCCGTGAACGTCTTGCCGCTGCCGGTCGCCATCTGGATCAGCGAGCGGGGGTTGTTCTTGGCCAGCGACCGCTCCAGGTTCTCGATCGCTCTCTTCTGGACCGACCACAGCTTCGAGGCGTCCAACGCGGGGAGGGCCTTCAGCTTGCCGCGCACCTGAGCGTCGAGGCTCACGAGCCGGAGCAGCTCCTCGGGCCGATGGAAGGTGAAGACCTCCCGACTGCGGGCATCGGGCTCCAGCAGGTTCGTGAACTGCGTGACGGCGCCGGTGCTCTCGTAGGCGAACGGTAGGGGACTCCCGTAGGCGGGGACGGTTGGCGGGAGAGCCCCCGAATACTTGGAGGCCTGGGTTTCCACGCCGATCAGGGGATGTCCCTTCGGCTTGGCCTCCAGCACGCCGATGGCCTTGCCACTCACATAGAGCAGGTAATCAACCTCGCCGGTCAGCATCGGGAACTCGCGGACCGCGACCCCGAGAGCCGCCGAGATGTTCATCTGGCCCTTGTCCTGAACAACCCAGCCGCACTGTCCAAGCTGGCGGTCGATGTCCTGCCGGGCTCTGTCTTCCGGGTTCATCGGAGAAGCCGGGGCTCTCCCCGCCCAGGGTCTCGCTTTCGGCGTGAGACCATGGGGACCGAGATGCAGACCATCAGAAGTCAACGCCAGCTTCATCGTACACCGAGGATTCGACCAGTCCTACCATGCACTGTATTTTCTTAGGCGGCAACCCGAGAACAGGCACTCCGCCTGACGGGCATCCGGCCGGCACGCCTGGAGCCCGTGGCGCTGAGCGCCTCCGGCCACGTGCGAATGGTCGACGGTCGGGCGGCGGCGAGCGGGGAGAAACGGATGGATTTGTCCGAAGAAACTGCCTGGTTCGGTAACATGCTGAATTTCGGTGACATACTGAATATGGACGGACCCCTCGTCGAGATCGGGTCCCGTTCGTTCTTTGCCAATTTGGTTGTCGGTAGATGGCAGTTGCCAGCGTGGAAGAGTCTGCGCACGACCTGACCCCGCTGGTGGGGCGGGAGCGAAAGAACTGTGGCTAGTGGCCAGTGAATGCGAAGCAGAGGAGCTCGCGGGGATAGAAAAGCGACAGAAGAAGGGCTATTTCCGAAAACGCGGCCTCCGGCGCGCAGAAGTGATCCAGTATGTCGGATACTGACATTAAGTGAGTGGGCTTCTTGACAATCTGGATGCAGCGCGATCGGTGGCAGCCGTCAGACTCATCACGAGCCGCAAGGTCGAAGTCCGAGTCGCCTGGCGGGCGAACCCATGAGGGTTGAAAAGTCTCCAAACGAAGCCAAAATCTCAAGGACGTAAGGCAATATCAAGAAAGAACTTGCGTGCGTCAGGCGGCGGGCGACGGGCGACGAACGAAGCCAATCTTCACGGGTCCTTCACATTTGTCGCCGGGCTTGCGGCAAGCTGGGACGTTGGGGACCAACCAGTCCCAGCCCAGACCGTTGGCGCGTCACGTGACGACCTGCGGATAG
>Ga0187864_10004751_pt1 | contig 10487 bp, 7 predicted proteins | sample June2016WEW_11_4_FD_132985 | JGI IMG/M metagenome (GOLD analysis project Ga0187864, IMG submission 132985) | Peatland microbial communities from SPRUCE experiment site at the Marcell Experimental Forest, Minnesota, USA - June2016WEW_11_40 | ecosystem: Environmental > Terrestrial > Soil >... | reverse complement strand
GCGTGAGGCCGGCTCTCCCGTCAGCCTGGTTCTTCGCCTGAAGATCGAGAACCGGAAGATTGCCGAAATCGAGACGATTGTCGTCCGCCAGGGTATGAACCCCTCGCGTCCGCAGGACACGGGCGCCGAAAGCTTCGAAAAGATGGGAGGCCCCGATCCTCTCTTTCTTGAAACAATCCCTCCGGCCGAGCGCGTCCCACGCGACGAATTGGCGCGCACCGCAAACAAGTATTTCTCCGGCATGCAAATGAATGACGGCAAGGGAGACTACTCCTTCTTTGCCGACGATTGCAGCCGAGTCGAAAATGGTCAGCAGGCGACAGGCGGGCGCAACACAATGGCCAGCAGTTCCGGTCCGGACAACTCATACGCCGTTCTCGCCGGATGCAGGGCGCAATTTCAGTCGGGATTGCTCCACTTCGTGACACGGATTCGCGATCGCCGTTTCGTCGTGCTCGATACCGAGCGCGGTGTGGCGCTCGCCTTCATTTTCTTCGATCACGCCGCCGGCGATACGCGCACATTCCAGACGCCGGATGGCAAAACCGTCACCGCCGGACCCACAAACCCGTGGACCTGGGAAATGGCGGAAGCGTTCAAGGTCGAGAAGGGAAAGATTCGGCGAATCCAGGCAATCTTTCACCGATGTCCCTACGGCATGAACTCGGGATGGAGCAGTTGGGCCAACGCGATGTCCGATAGGGCGAGGTGGTAATCTTCTCCGCGTCGGGACACAGCCGAATCGTCGGACGGAGGCGCAACATGCGAGCCAGGCTTTGCGCTGGTTTTTCGTTGGGACTGTTGCTCCTGATTGGCGTAGCGGTTCGTCCCGGCGCTGCTCCCGCGGCCGGCCAAACATGTGATCGGGCCTGCTTGAATGGCTTCGTGGACCAGTATCTTGCGGCCATGGTGGCGCACGATCCGTCACGCCTGCCAGTTGCCAAGGATGTGAAGTTCACCGAAGACGGCGTCACGCTCAAGCTCGGCGATGCCCTTTGGGCGACGGCTACGGGCGTCGGAGCCTACAAGCTTTACTTTGCGGAACCCGCAATTGGCGGTGTCGGTGTCTTTGCTCTGGTTCAGGAGAATGGAACGCCAGCGATACTGGAACTCCGACTCAAAGTCGCGAACCGCCGAATCACCGAGATCGAAACCCTCGTCGCACGCAAGGAAACAACCGCGTTTCTCAATACCGACAATCTCACCGAGCCCCGTCCGATCTTCCTCGAGACCGTTCCGCCAGCGGACCGCCCGCCGCGCTCGGAGATGGTCTCCATCGTGAACAAGTATTTCGATGGGATCGAGCAGGGCAACGGCGACATCGTCCCCTTCGACAAGGACTGCATCCGAATCGAAAACGGCATTCAGACTTGCCCTTCGTCGGCATCTTCACCGCTCGGAGCGCTGGGGTGCGGTGCTCAGCTCAGCACAAAAATATTTACGTATATCCAATCTGTGAGTCCCCGCCGGTTCCCGATCGTGGATGAGGAGCGGGGGCTCGTACTGGCAATCGTGCGGTTCAATCATCCTGCAACGCAGCAAACGGTCGACGTCCCGGGTCGCGGCAAAATGACGATGGGGCGTTACTCGCAGTGGCCGAATAGCACGGCGATTGCGGAATTGTTCAAAGTGAAGGACCGAAAGATTCGGGAAATCTCGGCAGTCATTGTCACGCAGCCTTACAAAGCCCCGACAGGCTGGGAGTGAAAGTGTCGCGACCTCGCTGACATTAGTCAGCGACGTAGCCGTAGCGCAGTTGGACACTGCGCCATTGTGTACCGATTAGATCCCCGATCGGTTCTTTGTTTTCCGTAAGTTAGAGGCATTTGTACTCGACAGTGTAGCGATTAGAATCCACTGCTCGTGAACTGCGATGGGTAACCTGCGGTTCGCTGCTCATCGTTGCCACCTCTTTAATTCTTTCGTTCTCAAAAGTTCTCTTCGTGCCGCGAATCAACTTAGCAGAGTGCGGAGCGAGACGAAATCTCCCTTAAGTACAAAATCAGCGGGCCAAGGGTACCGGTAGAGGACAGGTGGGGAAGACCTGGCATGCGGGCAGGCTGGTATATGGTCTAGGGTCTGTATCTTCTATTTTCCATGGTGCGGCGGCAGGCGGCGGACTCATTTTCCATCAACTGTAAATGCAATCAGCGCGTTTCCACGGTGCCCGGAGAAACGACCCTCTCCGGAGTTTACGTACAAAATGCCATTTGCGACCGTGGGCCCCTCCGTGCCGAGAGAGCCGCCGTTCGCGCGCACACCATTGACCGCGTCATACGTTTTCGCCGTGTCAAGATCCCAGATGATCGAGCCGTCCTTCGTTGAGTACGCGCGCAGGTGCCCGTCCGTCGAGCCGGAGAATACGACACCCGGGATTACGCTCACTGCCGCCGACGCAACACCCGCGCAGCCCTTCGTACCCCAACTGCAGATCCCAGCGGGAGCCGGCTTGTGCCAGATCATTTGTCCGTCGGCAATCTTCAGCGCGCTGAGGCTGCTGTCAGCGCGGTTCCCGATTGGGACGTAAGTTGCGTCCTGATCGGCGGCGAATCCGTATTGAACGCCGCCGCCCATGCTCCCCGGCCCAACCTGCACTTTCCAAAGAATCTTCCCGCTGTCATCCGGATCGAGGGCGTAGAGCATCCCTGATTTCTGCGCGGCCAAGATGACTTGCTTCCTGTCCAGCAACGTTCGAAGGATCGGCGAGGCTCCAAAATCGTAGTCGGGGCCAACGGGGTCGGGGCAAATGCCTTTGCCCGGCACGTTGCAGCCGAACAGGTAATTGTCATGCGCGGTAGCTTGAGTGACCCACTTGATCTTCCCCGTCTCTATGTCCATCGCGACGATCGCGTCCGTGGCGTCCGTATCGACATCAGTGAAGGAATTGCCCGTTCCGACGTAGATGACTTTCCGTTTTTCATCGATCGTCGGAGCCGACCAGATTGCCGCGCCGGCCGGGCCGTACATTTGAACTCCCGCGGAAGATTTCTTGAAAGGTCGCGGGGAATCTTTGATCGGATAGGTCTTCCAGAGGATCTTTCCGGTGTGCGCGTCCAACGCAACGAGGCTGCCGCGGAACGTGCAGCACTCGTACGTTTCGACCGCGCCGAATCCCTCTTCCTGGGACGAGACGGGGACGTAGAGGCGGTCTTTGTAGAAAACGGGCGCGCCCGTAATGCGGGCGAGCGGATGGTCATCGACTTTGCTCTGCCAGAGGAGTTTGCCCGAGGACGCATCGACGGCGTAGGCGGAGGCTTTCATCAGGTCCGCGAAATAGACGGCCAGTTTCTTCGCGGAGGGTTTTCCGAAGGGACCGACGCTGACCGGAGCGCGAATGTCCGACTGCGCCTGAAAGGTCCAATAGGTGCAGCCGGTTGTCGCGTTCAACGAATAGATCAGGCCCGTAGTGGTTCCGACGAACAAGCGGTCGCCGACGACAACGGGCTGCGTTCCCACAAGCTGGCCGGGATAAGCGAACGTCCATTTGACTGTGAGCCTCGGAACGTCGGCCGGGACAATTCCGGGCTGCGGCTGATAACGCGAGTTTTCGACGTCGTGTCCCCAGCCGTTCCACGAATTATCCGTGAGACGAATCGGAGCGCCGGGTTTGGCGCAGCGATTGGCGTCGGGGCTCGGCTGGGTACCAGGTGTAGTGGCCTTGCCGGTGAGGAAAGCAGCGACGGCGGCAATCTCTTCGGTGCCGAGACCCAGTCCCTGCGGCTGCATGACGCCGAAGGTAAGATCGAAGATGACCGCGTCCGGCTGCATCCCCCCAATCGTATCCCGTGACGGAATTCGGCCGCTCGGATTGTCGTGGCAGACCGCGCACTTCTCGCGAAAGATGGCTGCGCCGTCGGGTCGCGGGGCGGGAGTCTGAGCGATTCCTGCAGGACAGATGAAACAAACAACGAAGACGATTCCGGCAAACACCCTGGGTCGCATTCTTGCGCTCCTTGCGAGGCGCTTACTATAGATCAAAACGAGCTCCGGCGGCATATTGCTTCGAACGTTACCCTGTGGTTATATACCTGCGCCTTGCTTCCGGATTGAACCTCGTGCGGAGGAACCCATGGAGACTGTGGAACTCAGGCCTCTGAGCCTAGGGGAACTCCTTGATCGCACCTTCAGCCTGTACCGCCATCATTTCTGGCTCTTTGTCGGCATCATGGCAATCCCCTCGGCGTTCATGATTCCGGCGAACGTCCTTCTTCTTAGCGTCCAAGGCTCGATGATGAACTCGGTTTCATCGGGGCAACCGCCCATCATGCCAACTCCGGGGCTTATCGGGGGCATTGCTGCGGGGTATCTTCTGTTCACAGTCATATTCGGCGTTGTTTATGCTTTGGCGATGGGGGCAGCGACGTGTGCTGTTGCGGATGCCTATCTGGGACGCAGTGCAACCGTGCGCGGTTCCTTCGCCAGAGTTCGCGGGAGATTTTGGAAGCTGATGGGGGTGTTTTTCAACATCCTGCTCCGTGTTATGGGATTTCTGCTCGTTTTCATGGGGGTGGCCGTGGGACTGGTAGTGGGAATCGGCTTTGCCGGCGGCGCGCGCGGCAACCCCGTGGTCGCGGCACTCGTGGCCATTCTGGCGGTCCTTGTCTATATCGCAGGGCTCGTGTTGTGCGTCTGGTTTGCACTCCGCTATTCGGTTTCGATTCCCGTGCTGATGGTGGAAAACACAGGGGTGTTCGATACGATCCGTCGGAGTGTTCTTCTCACGCGTGGGCGCCGCGGCCACATCTTTCTGGCGTTGCTGATCGGCGCCATCATTGCATACGTCGGAATCATCGTGTTCCAGGGGCCGTTTATGGTGTTTACGATGATCTCGGCGATGCGAGGGCACTGGCCCGCATGGCTGGCCCCTGTGTCCGCCGTTTCTGCTGCGATTGGTGGCGCGATTACTGGTCCAATTTCGATGATCGTGATCGTTCTCCTCTACTACGACACGCGCATCCGCAAGGAAGCATTCGATCTGCAATTCATGATGTCTTCGCTCGATCAGCCCGCGCCTGCGGCAGGCACGGTTTCCCCGGCGTGAGGCGAACGCTCCGTTGCAAACGATCTTGAAGCGCGCGGCTTGGCTGGTTCTCTCACTCATGATTCTGGCATCGTTCCCGCCGGGAGTTTTCTGCCAGGTGGCGGCTTCGCCTGCGGCCCAGAAGACGCTCGACGTGCAGGGATACATCTCGGAACTCGATCGCTGCTCGGCGGTCTTGAACAATCCCGGAAAGGATCCTGCGGCGTTCCACAAACTTCGCGTTACTGTGCCGCCACAGTGGACGGTTCAGGCGGGAGAACAGCGCTACACGGTGAGCACCGATTGGCTGACGGACGCCCTCGCCATCATGGGAAGTGGTACGAGCACGAACAATCCCCTGCGATTGCAAACCGAGAAGCGGCTTGCGGCGCTTCGCGACGCAGCCAGGGAGCTCGAAGACTCCGCCGGCTCGCAAGACTTGCGGCGGTCGCGCGCGCAGCTCGATCGCGTCATGAGTGCCAGGGAATTTCGCGGAGCGCACGGGCCGTCGTGGTTCGACGTCCTACGGAATCGCATGTACGCCTGGATTTGGCGCCAGATCGAAAAGCTCCTCGATCGAATCGGCATCTCGCGATCCATCGGCAACGTGATCGCATGGAGTTTGATTTCGCTGGCAGCTCTGCTGCTGGCGCTGTGGGCGGTTCGCGTTTCCATCCGTGGGGCGGCGCGGCCGGAGATGGGCCTGGAAAATGCTTCGAGGCCCGGGCGAGACTGGCGTGATTGGCTGCGGGATGCGCGCGCCGCATCCGAACGGGGCGATTACCGCGCGGCGATCCACGCAGCCTACTGGGTAGCAGTGGCGCGGCTCGAGGAGACGAAGCTTCTTCCCCAGGATCGCTCGCGAACTCCCCGGGAATCGTTGCGGCTGATCCGCAGTGAAAGCCCGGAGTATGCGCCTCTCGCCCAATTGACCCGCCGTTTTGAGCTTGTCTGGTATGGCTATCGCCCCGCCACGGAGACGGACTGGAGCGAAGCGATGCAACAGTTGGAGAGACTCGGATGCCTGCGTTCCTCGACGCCAGCGATCGCCGCCTCCTGATCGGCGCCGCAATCGTGATGGTGCTGCTTCTCGCGCTGACGTACGCCTTGGCGCCGACACCGGCCCAGCAGTCCATCGGCTACCCCTCGAGCTATTCCCCGGAGTGGGACGGCGCGAAGGCGGCGTTCTTGCTTCTTAAGGAAATGGGGTACCGCGCTGAGCGCTGGGAAGAGTCTCCAGAGAATCTCCCGGTCAACTCCCAGAACACGGTTCTGGTCCTTGCCGAGCCATTCGAGGCTGGGTCAACCGACGAGCGAACGGCAATCCGCAGGTTCGTTTTGACGGGAGGGCGCGTGGTTGCGATTGGTGCGACGGCCGCCCATCTCGTTCCGGAGGCTTCCGCCACTGCCGTTCCCGATTGGAATCCCCAACCGAAGACCTACTCGGCACTACTCCCTTCGCCCTTCACGCGCAATGCTCCGGAGATCACGATGGTGGCGCCCGACGCGTTTACATCGAGCACACAGCCATGGCTCGGGCTGTATGGGCGAGACGACAAGCTCGGGGCGGTTTCGTATCGCGTTGGGAAGGGCGAGGTCATCTGGTGGGCTTCTTCATCGCCGTTGGCGAACGGCTCGATTCGTGACAAGGGCAACTTGGCTTTCTTTCTAAATTGCATCGGCGCGCGCTCACAACGCGTTCTCTGGGATGAATACTTTCACGGCGCGCAAGGTTCGCTCGTTTCGTATTTCGCCGAGACTCCGCTGCCGTGGGCGGGCTTGCAGATCGGTATCGCTTTCCTCGCCGTTCTATTCACGTTCTCAAGGCGAGTGGGACCAGCGCGAGTTCCGGCGGGTGAGTCGCGCCTTTCGCCGCTCGAGTTTGTAGAAACGCTGGGCGACCTTTACAAGTCCGCACATGCCTCTCCGGCGGCGGTGGGAGTCGCCTATCAGAGATTTCGCCTGTCTCTTTCGCAGAAGCTGGGCGTGCCTGCGCAGGTCAAACTGCCGGAACTGTGCCGCGCCGCCGTCAGTCGATTTGGCTGGCCGGAGGCGCCGCTTCTCGATACACTCGCCCGCTCGGAACGAGCGATGCGCAGCATCAGCCTCCGCGAGAATGAAGCGCTGGAGCTGATCCGCCAGCTTCACGACTACTCGGCACGTCTCGATTCGCGGCGGCAGACTGGACAGGAGAAACGTTGATGGAAATGAGCGCAGCCGCTTTGGCCTCGCATGTCCGAAAGGAATTCTCAAAGATCATCGTCGGGCAAAACGACGTCGTGGACCAGCTTCTGCTGGTGGTCGTCACGGGAGGCCATGCGTTGATCGAAGGGGTCCCGGGGCTTGCGAAGACACTCGCCGTCAAGTCCCTCGCGCGCATCTTTCAGCTACAGTTCCAGCGCGTGCAATGCACTCCGGACTTGATTCCCGCCGACATCCTCGGTGGCAATATTTTCGAGCCCTCGTCGAGCAGCTTTCGGCTCCACCGTGGCCCCATCTTTACCGACCTGCTCCTCGTCGATGAAATCAACCGCATGCCGCCCCGCACGCAATCGGCGCTCCTCGAGGCCATGGAAGAGCTACAGGTAACGATCGACGGCACGAGTTATCCGCTCTCGCGGTCATTTTCGGTCTTCGCGACGCAAAATCCGGTCGAATTCGAGGGCACCTACCCGCTGCCCGAAGCACAGCTCGACCGATTCCTGATGAAGATCCGCATCGGCTATCCGGAAGCCTCTCAGGAATCGGAAATCCTGGCCCGCTACCAGGAGGGATTCGAAGCCAGGAACCTCGACCGCGTGGGGCTCGAAGCCGTTCCCGCGGAATCCTTGCAGGCCGCAAGAGAGGAAGCGGCGCGCGTCCGCGTGGAGCCAAAGCTCTTCGACTACATCGTCGCCATCGTTCGCGCGACGCGCAATTCGCCCGCCGTAAGTCTCGGAGCAAGCCCGCGGGCTGCCATTTCAATGATGCTGGCGGCCAGGGCCATGGCGGCCATGGAAGGTCGCGACTTTCTCATTCCCGATGACGTCAAGACCGTGGCTGCGCCGATCCTGCGCCATCGGATGATACTCAAACCGGAAGCGGACCTAGAAGGCGTGACCCCCGATCAGGTGGTCTCGGAAGTCCTTGCCGGCATCGCCGTTCCGAAATAACGTCCGTGAACAGACTGGTCCCTTCGAATGTGGCTGCGCGGGCGGAGAAAGCCGGCCGAATTCCGGTCGCTTTCGGCCGCCGATTTTTTCTGTTCCTCTTCATGGGGCTGGTCTGGATCGCTCCCGCCTGGCGCGAACCGCGCTTTCTCTACGCGCTCGCCTTTTGGGATGTCGTGGCGCTTGCACTCTGGGCTTGGGACTTGAGCCGTATCCCCAAGCCTGGGCAACTCGAGGTCCGGCGAATCTGGAGCGAGCCTCTCGGGCTTACTAAGCCGATGTCCGTGGCGCTCGAGGTGCATAACTCCTCCTCCACGCCGATCTCCGCGAAGATCAACGACGAAGCCCCTGACACCTTTTGCCGCGAGCTTCCGAGCGTCGACATCTCCGCGCCGGGCAGAGGCTTCGGGCTCGCCTCGTACGGAATTCAACCTCGCTCGCGGGGTGACGCGCGCTTTGGCGATGTCTGGCTTCGCTACGAAAGCCCGTTGCGCATTGCCCAACGCTGGGCGCGAGCGCGCCTGGGCCAGACCGTTCGCGTTTATCCGAACCTCGAAGAGGCCCAAAAGCTCCGCATCTACCTGATTCGCAGCCACCAGATTGAACTCGAAAAGCGCCTGAAGCGGCAGCGCGGCTACGGCCGTGAGTTCGAGAGCCTCCGCGACTATCGCGAGGGTGACGAGTGGCGCGACATCTGCTGGAGCGCCACCGCCCGGCGCGGCAAGCTGATCACCAAAGTCCACCAGATCGAACGCAGCCAGGTTCTCTGGCTCGTGCTCGATGCGGGACGCCTCCTGCGGGCGCGCGTGGACGGCTTGACCAAGCTCGACTACACCGTGAATGCGGCGCTCAGCCTCGCGCAGGTCGCGTTCTATTCCGGCGATCGCGTGGCGCTGCTCGCCTACGGTCGCAAGCCCCAGCAGCGCGTAGGCGCGGGACGCGGCGTGCCTCATCTGCGCGCACTGCTGGAAAGCCTCGCGCAGGTGCGTGCCGAACCGTTCGAGGCGGACCATATCCTCGCTGCGGAGATGCTGCTTTCCCTGCAAAGCCGGCGCAGCTTGATCGTCTGGCTCACGGACCTCGCCGAGACGGCGGCCACGCCGGAAGTGATCGAGTGCGCCGCGAAGATGGCCACTCGTCATTTGGTCCTGCTCGGGATTATCGGCCAGCCGGAATTGCACGGCCTCGTCGCGGCCAGCCCTGAAGATACGAGCGAGATGTATCGCTATACCGCAGCCCTCGAAATCGTGCAGCGCCGCGACCTTTTACTCCGGCGGCTGCGCCAGCAGGGCGTGTTGACCCTGGAGGTCGATCCTACGCGACTGTCGACAGCGCTCGTAAACCGGTACCTGGAAGTTAAGGAGCGCAGCCTGCTCTAGCGAGTGGAAGGCGCGGTGTTCGCAGCCACGCCCGGCGCGGCCACACGCGGTTGTTTCGGCGTTTTTCGCATCACATAGAGCAAAAGCAAGCCGAAAAGCCCAGCGGCCAGCGTGTACTTCAGCGCAATCGGCAGATCGGAGGGCGAGACAAATCCTTCGATTGTGCCGGCTACAATCAGCAGCGGAATGATCCCGAGGACAAGCCGCACGGCCCGCCCTCCTTCCTGCACGATGGAAGCTTTTCGCGGCAAGTTGCCCGGGAACAGCAATCCCTTCGCGAGCAGCAAGCCCCCTCCGCCCGCGATGAAGATGGCCGGCAATTCGAGCACACCGTGCGGCGCGACAAAGCTCAGCAGCTGCTGGGACATTCCCACCTGCCAGCACGCCGCGTTCACGACGCCGAAAAGCAGCCCATTCAGCGCCAGCATCCAGACCGTTCCAAGCCCCGCGGTAATTCCCAGCGCGAACGTCGTAAACGAAACCGTCAGATTGTTCGTCATGATGGCGCTCGAGGCGAGCGGCTTGATGGTTACGACCGAATGGGTCCACATTTCGCGCTTCTCGATCGTTTCCATCATGGCGCTGCCGAGCAGGTATCCCTGAAATCGCGGATCGGCGATGGCCATCATCATTCCCGCCGCAGCCGTGGCGAAGAAGATGGCGCACGCGGCCAGCGTGTATGGCAGAGTGTCGTGGAACACTTGTGGGAACGTCTCGCGATAGAACGTGATGATCCCTCCGGCTCGCGAGCGGCGGCCCATATATATGAGGTTATGCGCGCGGCCGAGTAGCTGATTCAGGTAGTGGGCCAGATTCTGGCTGGAAGCGTCTTCGCGGATCGTCGCAAGGTCCGAAGCCGTCTGGCGATATAATAGCGCCAACTCTTGCAGCTCGGCATGAGTCAGGGCGCGGATGCCACTCCGGCCGGAGCGGGCGAGG
>Ga0187864_10004750_pt1 | contig 10488 bp, 12 predicted proteins | sample June2016WEW_11_4_FD_132985 | JGI IMG/M metagenome (GOLD analysis project Ga0187864, IMG submission 132985) | Peatland microbial communities from SPRUCE experiment site at the Marcell Experimental Forest, Minnesota, USA - June2016WEW_11_40 | ecosystem: Environmental > Terrestrial > Soil >... | reverse complement strand
AATTTCATCTTTCGTTTGCTGCCTATATGTTTTGCCCATATTGAAGTCAATAGAGTCTACCTTTACCAAGGAAAACTCGAATTGTGAAATTAGATGAAAAGTATCAGAACTACAAGTTCCACAATAACGGCAACCGTTAGGATTCTGTTTAACCGCTCCACTCTCTTAATTGTCCGTTCAATAGCGTCGTCCATTACTTTCACCTTCCCACGAATTTGTTTTGTTCTTTCGCCCAATCTACAGTAGGGAGATCAAAATTATGACGGCGAGGAGGACTATTCCGAGACCTGCCGCTGCGTAGGTTAGCAGTTCAGACCTCCTCAATGCTTTTTCCAATCGTGCAATCTGCTCGTTGCTTGCGGTGTTTGGGATAGTGTTTAGTTCTTGGGATGTTGACAATTCAAATTTTTCTCCTCGAATGTTTAGATGGAACAGAAATTTTCTGCGATTAAAGGTTTTCTGTGAAGCCGGCCCCGCGTTAACGGAGGGCTTTTTGGAGCTTAACCAAAAAATTGAACGTTTTTGTACAATTATCCTTTCTCTTTGGGTTTCTGGGCGTTTGGGGAGTTTACCGCAAAGGATAAATCGTGAGATAAACAGAGTCGTCGCTCTTGCCCTTGGGGAAGCAAATGAAGCTCGTGTTATCCAAGAAGACGGCGATCATATCCGTTATTGCCTTATTGGTTTTCCTGAACTTCAGTATCTTCGCCTATGCTTATCCTCAAACTTTTAAGCCTGAATCAGCCACACTGGCGCGAGATTTTTCAGCATATTACATGGGTGAATGGCGGCTTCTTCATAATCCAACCCAAGTTTACTCCGCCAGGGTCCAACCAGGCGATTACCAGATTCAGGGGCAGGCGCAACCATTCAAGTACACGCCTTCTTTTCTGATAATTTTCTCGCCGTTCCTCGCCTTAAGCTACCAGAACGCACTTAACGCTTTTGACACAGTACAATTTCTCTTAATGCTGCCTTTGGCTTTCTTTGTCTTTATGTTAATAAAAGGCAAAAACCTCTTTGCAGGGATCGCTGCCTCCGTGATTGTTTTGGTTGACCCCATCCTCGTTGCGCCTTCTGCAAGCTACTCCATCGCGGGTTTCTTCCATTACCGCATGCTTAGCTTGCATGTCCAAACCTTCTCGCCAAGCTATTACTGCGGGTACCTACTGGTAAATGCCCACATACTCCAAACCTTCCTTCTGGTAGGTGCCATCTACTTTGGGTATGCAAAAAAACCGTGGCTATCAGCTTTGCTATTCGCTTTCGGAGCGTTCGACCCAAGAGTGGCCCTGTTTGCGGTGCCTCTTCTATTGTGGTACAATAGGGGCTCGCTTTGGAAATTCATAGGTGGAACGGCTGCTTTTCTTGCTGCCACAAATCTGCCATTCTTCCTCTACAATGGCGTGGGCTTCTCGTTTTTGTCAACGGAGCTAAATGCCTCCGTTGTCTCGCAGATGTTTTTGTACGATTGGATTCCGCTATACTCAATTGCGGCATTGTCAATGCTTGAGCTGGTAACTGTGCTATACAATCGCAAAACCAGAAAATTTTAGCTGCTTTGGCAAACTTATGGTAATTGGGAAGCCATTTTCCTTGCCAGATTGTAAACTTTCTTTCCTACTTGATAAATGAGGCTGCTAATGGCGATTGCGAAAGCTGGAAAAACGGGGATTATGTACCATTCAAGTTTCGTCTGGGCCACAGTGAAAATTGACAGCACGATTGCGATCCATAAGAAAATCAATGTGTCCTCTTTGATGCGTTTCCAAACGCTGTTGAAGAGGCAGAGGATAGCTGCGAAAGGCAAAGCGGCTACTAAATATGGGCTTTCGGTGTGGGCTATGTAGTTGAAGTAGAAGAGGTAGCTTCCGACGTGGTTTTCTACGGTTCCGACGGACCTTGAAATGCCGTTGTAGACAAAGTACCATTGCCAGAACTGTGACCCGAACCGAATGGCCATGTAGATTAACCAGGGAGAAAAAAGCAGAAGCCCAACTCCCCAGAAAAGAGTAAAGCTTTTCGTGAAGACAAACCGAAAGCTTTTCCTTGTCGCCAAAAGATAAAAGAACAAAATTATGGGGATCAACAGGGCTTCCACCTGTTTTGTCATCAATGCTAACCCGAAGAATAATCCGCTTAGGGCTGCGTTTCGGTAGTTGTGATTTTCCGTTTTTTCGCTTGAAACAAAGAAGTATATGCTGCCCAGGATAAAGAAGACCAAGGGAATGTCGGTCATCGCGAGTCTTGCAAACGCGTAGAAAGTTGCGAATGAGCCTAGCACAAGTGCTGACAGGAACCCAACGTAGGGGTTGTAGAGTTTCTTTCCCAAATAGTAGATGACTATCAGGGATAGGACTCCGAATATTGCGCTCCAGATTCTTGCGGCGAAATTGGTTACCCCGAAGACCTGATATGAAAGGGACATAAGCCACATGACAAGCGGCGGTTTGCCTACCCAGAAGAGGCTGCCGTAAGCCCAGGGCGTGAAGTAGTCACCTGTCTTAATCATGTGAAAAGCCCATTGGGAATACGTTTGCTCATCAGCAGCGATGAGATGCCCACTGCCTAAATTAACGAAGAAAAGCGTTGAAAAAGCCAGAATTAACAGGACACAAACCGCGTCAACGTGCCTTGCCAGCCAAGACAATTTCTTACACGACGCATCTTCGGGTTGAACGGCACGTTTGGCGCGTCTATTTGAGCGTACAAACATGAAGCCTGAGAAGGCAATCAAAACGCCAACCGCGCACGCTGCAACATCAAGAATAATCGTAGCTGAATGCAAAGAGGAGGTGGATTGTACTGGGAGTGTTCTAGAGCTTGAGTTCAATAGAGTTAGAGCGTAGATGTGGGCGTCATCGGATCCAACGTAAAGAGTATTGTTTACTATGGCTGGAGAAGATTCTACGTAGCTCCCTGTTTGGTAAACCCATTCTTTAGCTCCTGTTGTGGCGTTTAGGCAGTATATGTTGTCGTCTTCAGAGCCCACGTATACGTTGCCGCCTGCAACTGCCGGAGAAGAGGTGACCCAGTACCCTGTTGGGCAACTCCAAACCTTGCTGCCCGTTGAAGCGTTAAGGCAATAGACGCTATTGTCTTCAGAGCCGAAAAAGACGAAACCGTATCCGAGGGTTGGCGAAGACACTACGGAGTCAGCTGTTTGATATTTCCAGATTTTTGCGCCGGTAGATGCATTTAGGCAGCAGACGTAGCCGTCATAAGAGCCTACGTACACATAGCCATTGCTCAGGCTGGGAGAAGAAATGGTTGTTCCAGTTGGCGCCGTCCACAGCTCTTTTCCAGTTGATTCGTTGAGTGCGTAGACAAAAAAGTTGTCCGACCCACAGTAGACCACACCGTCCGAGATTGCTGGAGACGATTCAACTTCGCTGCCCGTCTGGAAACTCCAAAGCAAAGCACCCGATTTCGCATTCAAAGCGTAGATGTTCCCGTCGCGGGACCCAAAGTAGACCGCGCCGTCGGCAACAGCTGGAGATGAACCAACCCATCCGCCAGTAGTGAAATTCCAAAGTTTGTCGCCGTTGCTTTCGTTTAACGCGTAAAGGTTCCCGTTGTTGCTACCCACGTAGACGTACCCATTGTTTACGGCTGGGGAAGATATCATTTCGGTTTTGTTTTGGTAGAAGAACCATACTAGTTTGCCGGTGGAGGCGTTGTGACAGTAAATGGCTCCGTCGTTGCAGCCTACAAAGACGTTGCCATCCGCTACCGCTGGAGAAGACACAACAGAATCCATGACTGTAGCATTCCATAGGAGCTGAGCGGAATTCGCTGATGCTTCGTCATCTGCTGTGCCAGTATGACTTGAATCATGAAGAAACATCGTCCAAGAATCAATACTTGGATTGGCTGGTGCAGCTGACCTTGCCGGCGGGAAACAAGATAGGAACAGAACAATGGAAACAAGAACAAACAACAACCAAACGCGCTTGTTCATCAGAGCATCAGCAATGAAAATTATACCTGATAGTAAGGTATATTAGATTATCCGAAATCGTGGAAAGCCGACGGTTTGGCTATTTCATTCCTGTTTGGCTATTTTGTCGCAGTTCGACTCTCGGCTTCTTGAGATTTTTCAACTGTCAGTACAAGACCCTTCATTGCTTTAACTGTGACCCGCTCGCCTTTTTCGATTTCGCCTGACAACGCTTGGGCACGCCAGATCACCCCTTCGACCCTGACTTCTCCCTTTGGTTTCAATTCCGTGATGGCGAGACCTGTTTTGCCTATTAAGGCTTCGGCGCCTGTGAGTTTAGTGCGTCGCCTGATTGGCCCGATAACCCATCGGATGTATAGTCCCGCGAGCACCCCGAATATAACAATCAGGCTGAGCTCAAGAATTGCTAAGTCGCCTATTGGGGAGGGCGAGTATTGAAGGTTGAATGAGAGGAAGTAGATTCCGATAGCGCCGAGAAGGACTCCTGCCATAAGTGCGAAGCCGTGGCCAAGCTTGAGTTCCAAAACGATAAGCGCTGCCGCTACGATTAATATGATTATTCCAAGTAGCGAGGCGCCCACCACTTCTGCGCCAACTAAGCCTGCAACGATTGCGATGACGCCCAAAATGGTGAGCACGATTGTGGGGTGGAAGAAGTCAAGTACGATTGCAACGATTCCTATGAGGAAGAGGATGCCGTCCAGAAGGGTGTTGCTTAGGGCGCTGAGTAGCTGCTCGTAAAAGTTTTCGCCAAGCGTGGTCTGCGGGTTACCAGATAATCCAAGCTCATTAATTGCGTTAGACAGAGAGTTTGCTGTTCCGTCGGCTACGTGGAACTCTACTGCTTGAGTCGCTGAAAATGCCTCGTCAGATTGCACCATGTAGTAGACGGCAGTTGTGTTGCGTCCCCACTCCGCTGCCAAGGCTTGCATGTAGCTGAGGAAAAAAGCTTGAGTGTGATTTTGCTCTAAGGCTGTGCCGCCTACGACAATAGGTGTGCTCGGCCCGATAGCCGAGCCGGGAGCCATAAGAATCCTGTTACAAGCCATGGCTATGTAGCTGCCGGCGGAAGCCCCAAAGCCGTCGGGCACAACGAAAGTGTAAGTTGGAATGCCAGTTGAATTTGCCGCCTTTATGGAGTTAACAATAGATTGCATGTCACTGACAAGTCCGCCAGGAGTATTCATTTCGATGACTATTGCGGCTGCATGGTCACCCTGCGCGGTTGAGACAACACGCGCCATAAAAGTAGATGCACCTGAGTCAACAGGCACGTTGAAGTCGGCTATGATTACAGAGCCACTTGCTGAACCCATAGGTTGAGCAGACGTGACAACCGCGGAGCCTTGAAAGCAACCGATGGCAAGCAAAACAAACAGTGCAAAAACGGAGCCTAAAACAAAAAACCGAAAAAGTTTTAGTCCATGTTTCAACAAGGTTTCTTCCATTGTTGGCTATTTAGCAAGCTACCTATAAGCTTTGGCATGATTTTCTAATTACGATACGCGTCTTGTAGACAAAGAAGAACTATCTGGAGCCAATAAGGTTGATTTGCTTCTTCCTACGCATAATGAGGAGCAGGACGGCACCCGCCAAAACCGCCGCCAACCCAATTGTAGAAAGTAAAAGCGCATAAAATACGGTTTGGTTTAAGCCGAGGATCTGGGGTAGCCAGAGGTTGGTTGAACTGGTTGTGGTATGCATTACGCAACCGGGCAAGTTTGAGGTTGCAGCGACCATAATCCCAGTTTTTGTATCCCAGTTATAGATACTCTGGCTTGTCACGCCAACAAGCACATCTCGCGTTGCACCGCCAGCCTGGGTTTTTTCGACGGTAGTCATGTTTATGATACCTTCGTATTCAGTGGAGTATCTGTCACCCGGTTTGAGGTCGGTGGGCACGAAGAAGCCGTCTCCGATTGCACCTGTTGCCACGTTAAGGTGTATATCGCTTTCAGGAAGCAAAGTTCCGTTACCGTACTGGGTTAAAACGTTGACAGTTATGACCTCGCCCTGCACATTTGTGATGTTCATGCTTGCCCAAGTTATGTTATATTCTGAGATAGGGGTGCCTGTTTCCTTGACTGAGTAGCGTATCCAGTCGCCTGCTTTAACGCCGACCACACTGCTCTGTGCAAAGGCTGCGCCAAGCAGGGTAATCATCGCCAATAGGAATAAAGCAGCTACAAGGAAGGCACATTTAGGCATAACAAATCAAGGTGTAAGCTGCAGAACTGTTTAAAAAAAGTTGCCCAAAACGGGCCTAAACGGCAGAGCTTTTTTTCTGAGGTTTATCTGCGAAAAGCAGCGGCAGTCCAAGCAGCGGAAGCGCCAGAGCCCAGAGGTCCTCGTTGTGTCCGAGGAACCATGCGAACCAGTTGCTCCATCCTCCGAAGAAAATCCACGTTAAATAGTTCCAGAGGAAATACATACCAAGAGCTAGGATAATGACGCCGACTGTGTTGAGACTTAGTTCTTGTAGAGTTTGCGCCCTTCTCGATTTTGCAGTAAAGCCCGCAGCGTAAATTCCCAGAAGCAGCAGTCCGAACGCGCTTACAACAAAACTGACAAGGTATTGGGGTGTTGAGGTTAAGTAAGCTGTTCCTTTTCCGGGCTCGTCTATCACTGAGATCCAGATGGTTGTGTTAAGTAGCCAAAATAAGAAAACATAAAACGTTCCCGTAATCATTCCCCAGCGTATCGCGCCCTTCAAAGGCTTGTTCGGGTTGAGTTTGTAGGCAAGAATGAAAAGAAGGATTGGGGTGACTATGGATTCAACCAAAAGAGGCAGAGCATTTATCGCAAAAGTGTTAAGGAAAGCCGTTGTGGAAAGATGCCCAAAAGTTCCAGTGAAGAACAGGTCTTTGTTTTCAAAATATGCTGTTGGAAGGAACGCTAGAGCCCAATAGATTCCTTCAAAAATCACCACAAGTCGAAGTGCGTTGAAGGTTGCGGGTTTGGAGATGCCTTTCTTAGCGAAGTAGACAATGATTACCGTTATTGCTACGATACCGGTTGCAAATCGGAAAAGAGCTCCGACGAAGCCGATGATGTCTTCAGCGTAGACTTCAAAAATAAAATGGCCTACGAAAAAGCGGTTCCACTCGCCAATCCAAGAAAGCGTGAAGGCATCATGCAGGGCAAACAGAAAATAAGATAAGACAACTATGAATAAACCTGCTTTCAACGGCGAGAAGAATTTTTGGGAAGCCATGCATTCACCGATTACACATCAAAACTCGGTCTCTAAACTATATTACATTTGCGGTTAAGCGCAGACACACTTGAAAATCCGTATGGCTTGCCAGCTTGAAGCCGACAAAGGTTAACGTTAAATACAAATTAACGTTAATCCTTAACCATACAAAAGAAGGTTCAGAAAATGGCTTTAGAAAACAAGAACCTAACCGCGGTGTTGTACTCTATTGAGGGAGTAGGCGCGGTCTTCGTCGTTATTTTCCTAGCAGCTTATTTGGGCGGATTACCGACTACAAACGTTCTCCAGGATCAACCAGCCTTTAGGATTCCCCTTACGGTCCTAGGCGCATTGACGCTGATACTGATTTTCGTAGCCGTCGCCCTAGCTGTTCGGTACCGACGGCAGGTTGCCGAAGCTTAAGGCTTAAGCGTAACCGCTGCTTCGTCTTTTTCGTGCCCTATAATATGCTTGTCCCCAGTTAGCTTCAACCGGTAATTCATGTTTAAGCCGTCAGAAAGCAAAAAGGGGCTTTGGAGGGAGGGACCAAAAAAGCTGCTGGGAACAATAGCCGCCCCCATATACTTCAAGAAATCCACAAACGCACCCAGATGCCCATACGAAGTCGTTACTAACATGAGGTTAAAGCTGCTTATGGCGGGCTTCCAAGTGAAGGTTTGCATGCCATCGGTGACTTCGCCAAGTTGCTCCTCGAGAGAGGAGTTTGTTGTGCTTCTATGCATTGAAAGCCTGACCCGTTGGAAGCCTTCGCCGTGAACTGACAAATCCCCGCGCAGCATCTGCTCGCCGCCCCCGTTTACATTGATGCTGTCAATTTGAGCCGCTGCTTGAGCCATGTTATGCGCTATGTTAAGCGACGATTTTTCAACAGCTATCTTGAGGGGAAACCACGGGGAACGCAAAAGAAAAACCCAGAGGTCATAAGCATGCGGCACGTCGAAGTGGATTGCGGGCGCAACGATTTCGCCGTCCACGCTCACGTCGACTAGCCCCGAAGCGGGAAACATCTTGCCGCATAAGTTCACAGTGATTGTCCGGGTTACTCCGTCGTCCGCTAAGGTTTCCGAGTGCGGAGCTGGCGTTGGATCTACAAGCGAAGGAGTAAACTGCCACGACCTACTTTTGCCAGAGGAAACCCAACGGAAAGCCAAGCTGCCTGTTCCAACGTAGATTTCACGGAATTTGAGGGGTTTGTGGAATCTCACGGCAACGATTGTGTTTCCATCCGGAGAAACACCGTAGGATGCTTCAAAACCATCAGCTATGTTATAGGAAGGAACCGACATTGATGCCGCCTCTTCGTGATAAACGTTGGTCGAGTTCGCTTTTAAGTTTTAACCCTGCTTGACAACAGACTCAGAACGCTGTAACCTGTGTTTTTTGTCCGTCTTCAAAAAGGTAAGCTTCCCCGATAACGGAGCAGACGCCGTTGGCGTAAACGATTGCTGACCTTGATGGAACAGCATAGATTTTCTCACCTTTGGACAGACGTAGCAAAGCGTCGTCTTTTTGCGGTTTATAATGAGCCTTAAGCGAAAGACTGACTAAGCCAAGACCCTCCACCAACCTGATTTTTTGGTTGCTGTGGCAGGTTATCACACATTTTTTGCAAAGAGCCAACGCGCCAGCACTTCTCCCAACAATGACGCCATGGTAATCTCGAAGCAACTTATCCACGTGCCTCTTTTTAAGGCGTTCAACCAGAGCGTTGACGTATCCTCCAGTTAAATAAACCAAGTGTGACGCAGCAATCTTTTGAGAGATTGTTTCAGATAGGTCAGAGTAGCCCACGAAATCCACGGTTCTTGCGCCGAGGCTGATGAAATAATCGGTGAGGATTTTTCTTTTCTCGTATTTTCTGTCAAAAGATGCCCTTGCCCAAGGAAACACCATTACAACGGCATGTTCACCCGCGTCACGGAAGGCTTTTTCGTTTACTTCCCAAGCTGTTCGTTTCGTGACGTTTTCTCCGCCTAAAAGGTAAAGTTTAGGCATAAAATAACACATTGAAATTCCGCCTTAAAAGCGCATCTTAGTTTTTCAGCTCCTCAAAACAAGGCTTATTAAGATTAAAGCCGAGTTAGGCTCGAAGGAAAATGACGGTTGAAGGATTCGCTGAATACAAGCGCAGAGAATTCTGCAAAGACGTAAAATGCCCTGTTCAAATCGAACTCACCTGCCTCTCAGAGGGTTCACCCGCTTATGAGCAGACAAGAAAAAAATGCAGCGCCGCCTGTCTTTTCACCACATGGCAGTTTCACCACTGGCTGATAGAAAAAGGCTACGTGGTGCTTATCAGCGAAAAAATGAAGGATGATGAGCGGACAGTTTTGGTTAACTTGGATAAAGCTTTGGTTGACTGGGTTGACCAACAGGTTGGGAAAGGCAAACATAAAGACCGAAAACACCTGATCGAGAATGCACTGGCTCAATACAAACAAGAGCACGAAAAGCAAGCTGAAAAACGGCAAACATAGAAGCAAACCTGAGCTTACTAGTTTTTGGTTTTGAAGAGTTATATCAAAAACCAGAATATTCTGGCGATTAGAATACCCGTTAAATCAAGTCTCCTGTCTTAGGACTTTAGCGAGGAGAAGGCGTTTGGAGACCACTGCGGAAACCATTCAAGAACAAATGAAAACTTATGCAAGCCACTTTTTGAAAGCCGAGTACGGCGACCTAGCGTTAAAAAAACTGAATGCAGTGGACATAATAGCCGTTGACGCCTACGACACAGGAGGCGTATCGGAAGCCACAGAAAAATACGTCAAAATAGCTGTAAAACGAGACATAAACGCTGGCAAACTCACCAACACAACCAAACTAATAATAAGACACGAACTCGGACACATCCTCGACGAAAGCTTGCAGGCGTTTCCAGAATTTGACGAGGAAATACAGAATGAAAAAAACGCTTGGGCAATAGCCAAGCCGAAGACACCGGCGGAAAAGTGGTACAGAAACATCTCGATTAAAACCCATATTGATCCGCTGAAAATGCAGTCACTGGGATTTCCAAGACCTGAAACCAAAGTTTCCCCACAACAGCTCAAGCAAGGAACAAACTGGGAAATGGAACGAATGAAAAAATACAGTGTTTTCGTCGACAGATTTTTGGCTGAGAGATTTGCGTTGGCTAACCTGATAGAAGACCCCGATTATTACAGATTGAAGCGGAATTCGTAGGTTTTGTTAACCAGAATATTTCAGTTATCGACTTCATCACTTAATTTTCCAAAATAATCAGGCTGTGGCCTGGCGCAGTTGCAAACGCTTTGTTAGTTTAACTTTAAATCTTTAGAAAACAATT
>Ga0187864_10004748_pt1 | contig 10489 bp, 10 predicted proteins | sample June2016WEW_11_4_FD_132985 | JGI IMG/M metagenome (GOLD analysis project Ga0187864, IMG submission 132985) | Peatland microbial communities from SPRUCE experiment site at the Marcell Experimental Forest, Minnesota, USA - June2016WEW_11_40 | ecosystem: Environmental > Terrestrial > Soil >... | reverse complement strand
GATTATCTCGGTGAGTTGAAGGAGGTCATCCTGACCCCCGGCGAACTGAAGATAATGGAGAACATTTACTACAAGCGTCATATCGCTGTAGACATTCCCTCGATGTATGGGTCTTATAATGAACCACGCTTCGATGCCCTCGGGCTGACCTTCCGGCTGGAAAACCTCGCTAATGTAACGTTCGAGGAGATCATATTTTCAATCAACCTCAGTTTCATCACCAGGGCCACCTTCCACCGGATCGCCCGATTCATTCCGCTTTTTATGAAAGCGCTGGAGATTGACGGGATTACGTCCAGCCGGCTCGAGGGCCAGAAGGAGCTTTTCACGAAAGCCCTCGAGGTCCCAGGGTTCTCGCATTCACAGTACATGGACATCTTCAGAGGTTTTTCCGAAGCGATAAAGCAGATAATCCAGACCCATTACGATTCGGTTCATGATGAAAACCTCGAACTTATAATCAAGCAACTCGGCGCCGACAGATTGCTTCAGAGATATCAAAGAGACGGTGATGTCGCGGCGGAAAAAATCCAGAGGGTCTCGGAGAGCTTTCTTCGCGACCTGATCGCCAGGACTTTCGGGCTCCAGTATTTCGACCATTTTATCGCCAGCATTCTTACCACCCTGGCCACGCAGCGTGAAGAGCTGAGCGCCCGCGATCTGGACTTACTGCTCAGCTATGACCCGGACAGGACTGTTTCTCAGCTTTATCGCCCGAACAGTGAGACGCACGATTCCATATACATGGGGAGCAAGGCGCACATATTAGCCAATCTGCATTCGATGGGGATCAAGATTCCGCCCGGCTTCGTCATAACTACCGAGTATTTCCGGTGCAGGCCTGTGATAGAGAGTTTCTGGCAATCCCGGGAGGATTTCGTGGAACGGGTGCTGGAAATGGTGGCGCAAGTGGAGGTCGAAACGGGCCGCAAATTCGGCCATCCCGGCAACCCCCTTCTTTTCTCCGTTCGGAGCGGCTCGGCGGTCTCGATGCCGGGAATGATGAACACCTTTCTCAACGTGGGAATCAACGAGCAAATAGTCGAAGGCCTCATTGCCCAAACCGGAGAAGCATGGTTCGCCTGGGACAACTACAGGCGTTTCGTACAATCATGGGGGATGTCGTTCGGAATTCCGCGCGACGGATTCAACACCATGATGAACCATTACAAGAGAATATATGGCAGGTACCTTAAACGGGAATTCTCCCCCGCCGAAATCAGGGAGCTTGCCCTGGCCTACCGGGAAATCCTGAAGGCGCACAATATCGAATTTTCCGAATCCCCCAGCGAACAGCTCTTCACGGCCATCCGGCAGGTCGTGGAATCATGGGAATCACACAAAGCCAAGACCTACCGGGAAATTATGATGCTTTCGGACAACTGGGGAACTGCGGTCACCATCCAGGCAATGGTATTCGGAAACCTGGACATTAATTCCGGGGCCGGCGTCATGTTCACCCACAATCCGCGCACATCCGAGGACAAGGTCGATCCGGTCGGCGACTTCACATGGGGAAACCAGGGAGAGGACGTTGTGGGAGGTCTGGTCAAAACGCTCCCGCTCTCCGAAAAACAAAGACTCGGAGAGGCCGAGCCCAAGGAGACCTCGCTCCAGGCCCTTTTCCCCGGCGTCTATAAGAAGTTGTCGGACATTGCCAGAAAGCTGGTCTACGAAAACCACTGGACGCCCCAGGAAGTGGAGTTCACATTCCAGGGGGCGGGAGAAGAAGGCGTCTATGTCCTTCAGGCCCGCAACATGACTCCCCGCGTAAGGCGCTCCTACCCGGTTTTTAAAAAGACCGAAGACCTCCACTCGAGGTACCTGGGAAGCGGTATCGGGGTTAGTGGCGGAGCGATCTCGGGCCTGGCCGCCTTCGATCTGGAATCCATCCAGCGCATGAATAATGAGTCCCCCGGCAGACCGGTCATCCTGATCCGCTCCGACACGGTCCCCGACGACATACACGAGATTTCGGTTGCCGATGGAGTTCTCACGGCCAAGGGGGGCGCCACCTCGCACGCCGCCATCGTAGCCCACCGGCTTGACAAAACGTGCGTGGTCGGTGTCAGCCGCATGAAGGTCCGCGACTCGGAAAAGACCTGCACCATTGACGGCCACCCGGTTAAAACGGGCGACTCGATAAGCATCGACGGCAGGAGCGGCGCCATCTACTCGGGAATGCTGGAAGTCGAGCGGGTGGATCTTTCGGCCGGCCAGGATTATGAATAGTGAATAGTGACCTTTTGAGAATCAAGACCGCCTTAAACTGGTCTTTTCGCCAAGAACAGCTTTTTAGGCTCTGAAGAATGGGGGAATTTAGTAATTTCAGCTACAGACGCAAATACCGTACTTGTCTTGGCCCGAAGGCCCGACCCCGTTCGGACCGTTCGCCTGGGGAGAGCAGAAAATCCTCATGCCTCTTTCTTCAATTGGTTGGCAACTGAGTGTATGGCTCGCCGCACTGCCTCGGGATCACCAAGATAGTAGTGGCGGATGGGCGTCAGATCATCTTCCAATTCATAAACCAATGGGATCCCCGTTGGGATGTTCAGACCAGGAATCACCTCGTCCGGCACTTTGTCGAGATACTTGACCAGGGCTCTCAGGCTGTTGCCGTGCGCTGCAATGAGCACCTGACGATCTTCCCGCACTGCGGGGGCAATGGTTTCGTTCCAATACGGCAGGAAGCGCGCCACAACATCTTTGAGACATTCGGCGAGTGGAAGTTCCTGAGAGCTGACATCAGCATAGCGGGGGTCACGGCCGGGATAATGCGGATCATCAGGCGTCAGGGGAGGCGGGGGCACATCATAGCTACGCCGCCAGATCTGGACCTGTTCCATCCCGTGCCGCTCAGCCGTCTGCGCTTTGTTCAGCCCCTGCAACGCACCGTAGTGGCGCTCGTTCAGGCGCCAGCTGTGGTGCACGGGGATCCACATAAGATCCATCTCCTCCAGAGTCAGCCAGAGAGTCTTGATAGCCCGTTTGAGCAACGAAGTGTAGGCGACATCGAAAAGGTAACCCTCCCGCGCCAGAACGCGTCCGGCTTCCATGGCCTCTTCTTTTCCCTTCTCCGAGAGACCCACATCGACCCACCCGGTAAAAAGGTTTTCCCTGTTCCAGATACTTTCGCCATGGCGGAGCAATACGAGTTTTTTCATTTCATTTATCCCATTCCCAAAAAGATATTCTCATAATTGTCATAGCGGGGTCCGCCAAGGCGGTCGCGCCATCGCCTATTTTGATCTTGTCTGTATCGGTTTCCAGGCCCAACTCCGCGAGGGCGAGGGTCGGGCTGGGCTGGTTGTTTGCTGGGGTCGATCCAGTGCCGGCACTGTACTACTCAGCAGTCATCAAGGGGGTTGTAGCCGTGCCACAGGTAGTGATTATCTTCCTGATCGGCAACAACGGGAAGATACTGGGCGAGCGGACAAGCGGCAAGCTATCGAACTCGCTTGGGAACAATAACGCAAAAGAGAGGTGAGCTGCAAGTATGAAAGATATGCAAGACCTGACCTCAAGAACGAACTCAACACCCAGCGCCCGATTTCCTATCAGCGAGTCATCCAAACCTCTGGCGCCCGACCTTGACCCGCAGGTTGCGTATTATAATCAAGAATTTCTTGAGAGCGACGAAGCAAGGCCGATACGCATTCCGGCTGAGTACTTACATCCCCTTGAGGTCTTGCGGGAACAAAATGTCCAGGACACGATCGTGTTCTTCGGATCTGCCAGACTCCGGGAAGACGGTCCGCTTGGACGCTACTACACCGAAGCACGGGAGCTTGGGCGCCTTGTCACTGACTGGTCCAAGGGGCTGGGATCTCCCCAGAGGCACTTTATCGTTTGCTCTGGGGGAGGCAGCGGAATAATGGAAGCTGCCAACCGGGGGGCTGCAGATTCCGGCGGGCGAACAGTTGGGCTCAACATCGGGTTGCCGCATGAGCAATATCCAAACCCATTTATTACCCCTGAGTCTTGGGGCCGAAAATGATTACCGCTAATGCTGCAAGCCTGAACATTCCAGCATAATTCCATGCGCTTGGGCTAACCACCAAGTGGCTTGTCGGCAAAAGGAGCTACATCATGATCGAAGCCGCAAAATTCTCTGTCTACCGTTTCCGTTATTTCCTTACGGCAATTCTTACTATTTGCTACTCCATCCAGTATCTCGACCGCGTCAAGACTAACGTGCTGATCCCCTTTATCAGCCAGGACATCGGGATGACCAACGTCCAGATCGGTATCGGGGCCGCCCTGATGCTGATCTTCTACGGGCCGGCACAGCTTGTGACGGGCTGGGTCTGCGACAGGATAGGATCGAGGCGCGTCATGCTCTTCTCAATTATATCCTGGAGCTTTCTGACCTACTGGCAGGGTGAGGTGAGATCGGTCAATGAATGGTACATCCGGATGGTGCTGTTTGGTATCATGATCGGGACGGAGTTCATCCCTTCCACCAGGTTGATCGTTCGCTATTTTCCGCCCCTGCAGCGCGCAAGGGCTCAGGGCGTACTCTCCTGGTCGTGGATAGTAACACCTGCCTGGGCGCCTCTTCTTGCCACCTTCATGTACACAGCCCTCGGCAACAACTGGCGCGAGGTTTTTCACCTTCTGGCATTTGCCGGAATCTTCCCGTTGATTCTGACTCTGCTCTTTGTCCATGACAAACCCGAGAAGAACAGGTTCGTCAGCAAGGAAGAAGCCGTTGAATCCTACAGTCCGGAAATCGAACAGGGGATCATACGCAAAGAGGATGTCCTGCACGGTGAAACCGGCATTATTTCCAGGCAGACCAAAGCCCTGGACGTTCCTTTTTCCGCCATTCTCAAAACACCGGGCTACATTCCCCTTGTCTTTGTCTACATTGCCTGCCAGTTAGCCTACTGGGGCGTAATGACATGGTCGGCCGTGTATCTGACCAAGGTCCATGGATTCGCCGTCATGAAGATGGGCCTCTGGGCTTCGCTCTATTTTGTGGGCGGAATGCTCGGGGCTTTTCTCGCAGGCCATGTCAGCGATCGCGTCCTAAAGGGCCGCAGGAAGCCCATGATAGTGGCCTGCTTCATCTTCATGATTCCGTTCATCATCGTTCTGGCCACTCTTGAGAAAGGGGTCTCTCCTTTCATCATGCTGCTGACCCTGACCGGTGCGGGCTTTTTCTCGAATATGGCCTGGGGGCCTGCCATAAGCCTTCCGGCTGACATGTTTCCGGTCGAGTCCTATGGGAAGGCGATGGGGTTTGTCAACTGCTTCGCATATATAGTCGCTGCCGCAAGCCCCTACATCATGGGATGGCTCATAACCGAAAACCCGCTGACCAGGGCGCCCAACTACTTCTGGGCGTGGATATGGGTGGCGTGCACTGCATTGATCGGAGTTGTAGCCGCATTACTTCTCGTGGATAAAAAAGCCGAAAAAACGGCTGTGGCTCCTGCTGTGGTTTAAACGACTTAGGACTGAGGACAGAAGACAAAGGACGGAACTTCCGGCCTCTTGCCTCTGATCTCTGATCACCGTCAACGAGACGCCTCATATAGGCTTACCAATACGAAGGAAAAAGCTATGAGCGATCATATCGCAACTGTCAAGAAGGCTGTTGTGGATGGGAGACATACTGAGATCGAGACTCTGGTTCAAAGGGCCATCGATAACAAAGCCGACCTGGATACCATTATCAATGAAGCGCTGATAGGTGCGATGGAGATTGTTGGCCAAAGGTTTGCGGCCAACGAGATATTCGTCCCTGAAATGCTCGTTTCCGCCCTAACCATGAAGAAGGGACTGGCGTTGATAAAGCCGCTGTTGAAGGGTGACGGCCCCGAATCGAAGGGCTGCATCCTGATTCTGACTGTCAAAGGCGACCTCCACGACATTGGAAAGAACCTTGTCGCGATGATGCTGGAAGGAGCGGGATTCAACGTGCTGGACCTGGGGGTCGACCTGAGTGCCGAAAAGGTTGTTTCGAAAGTGGAAGAACTAAAGCCGGACATTCTCGCTCTTTCCGCCCTGCTTACCACCACGATGCCTGAAATGGAAAAGGTTATCAGGACACTGGAAAGCAGAGGACTGCGCGACAGTGTCAAGGTCATGATCGGGGGCGCCCCGGTCGATTCGAAATTTGCCGATAAGATAGGGGCCGACGGCTACGGCAAGGACGCCGGGGAGGCTGTCCAACTGGCGAAAAAATTTCTGCATCTGAATTGAAGCAATGGAGGCCACCAAATCATGAAATCCACACCTTATAACCTGGTCATGTCGGCCCTCTACAAAGGGGAAAAGGGATCCCGCCCGCCGGCTGGAAATCCAACCTCGATAGTTTGCCACGATCTGATGGATGCTTGCGGGGTTTCTTTTCCGCAGGCCCATGTCGATGCCAATGCGATGGCTGAGCTTGCACTGGCAGGACATGAAACAATCGGTTTTGACACCGTAATGCCCGAGTATAGCGTCCACCAGGAAGCCGCCGCATTGGGCTGCGAAGTCGACTGGGGGTCGCGTGACCGGATGCCCGACAGCCGCAACTTCCCCTATGCGGATTTTTCCGATGTCGTTGTTCCGGAAAATATACTCGAAAAACCTTCGATGCGCGTAGTCCTCGACGCCCTGTCGATCCTGCGCCGCCACGTGGGCGGCAGGGCGGCAATTGTCGGCAAGGTGATGGGCCCGTGGACTCTTGCCTATCACATGGCCGGCACACAGAACCTTCTCCTGCACGTCGGTCTGGGTGAAAAGGATAAAATAAACAAGATGCTTCGCCAGTTGATGCCGGTAACCACGGCGTTTGCCAGGGCGCAGTTTCAGGCCGGGGCCGACATAATGGTCCTCGCCGATCACGCGACGGGAAATCTTGTTGGGCCTTATCACTATGAGGAATACCTGCTGCCGATACACCAGGAGATGACCGCAACGATCGAAGGCCCTCTTATTCTTCACGTCTGCGGAAATTGCATGGACAGGCTGGAACTGTTCGCGGACGCAGGTTTTGACGGCTACCATTTCGAATGGCAGGTGGACGCGAAGGCCGCCGTCGAAAGGATCGGTCATCGAATGTGCCTGGTCGGCAATGTCAACAACGCGCAGACCCTTTTTCAGGGTGGTCCCGAAGAAGTGCGAAAACAGGCCCGGTATGCGGTCGAGGCCGGGGTAAACATAATAGCCCCCGAATGCGCCATCCCGCTGGCGACGCCAATGAATAATCTGAAGGCGCTCGTGGCCGCTGTGCACGAGGGCTACTAAATCGGAAGGTTACCATGCTGATCATAGGCGAAAGAATAAACTCTTCACGCAAGAGAATAGCAGAGGCCCTGTCCTGCCGAGACAAGAACTTCATCCAGTCCGAGGCCAAAGCCCAGGCGGAGGCGGGAGCGCACTACATCGATGTAAACGCTGGGGCCTTCATCGGGGAAGAGGCTGAATATCTCAGGTGGACAATGGATGCCGTACAGGAAGTCTGCGGCTTGCCGCTTTGCATAGACAGCCCGGACGCCGGGGTTATTCGGGAGGTCCTGCCCCTGGCCGGCATTACCCCGATGATCAATTCGATCACGCTTGAACCCGCCCGGCTCGCAGGGATGCTCCCCCTGATAGCTGATTTCAAGACCAAAGTCATCGGGCTCTGCCAGTCCGAAGACTTGATTGCGGATTCCACCGAGGCCAAAATCGAACTGGCCTCACAGCTCGTAGAACAGGTAAAACTGGCAGGAATCCCTCCGGATAATCTTTATATTGACCCCCTGGTGTATCCTCTTGGGACAAACACAACGTCGGCCATAGCAGCCCTGGATGCAATCGCTTATATCATGAAAGAATTTCCGGGTGTCCATACAGTCTGCGGACTCACAAATATCTCTCACGGAATGCCCTGCCGCAGGCTCATAAACCGCACTTTCCTCGTTTCGGCAATCATGCGAGGCCTGGATGGCGCAATTATGGACCCGACCGACAAACAGCTTTACAGCTCGCTCAGGGCCGCCGTAGCAATTGCAGGAAAGGACGAGTTCTGCATGGAATACATCCGGGCGTTCAGGGCCGGGAGGCTGGAATAGCGGACATGACAACAGTAATTTTGGCGTGCGGCATAATGCGGGCTGAACTCGATGAGGTGCTCCGGGGGGCCGCCGGAGTCGATGTCCGGTATCTCGAGCAGGCCCTGCACAGAACACCGCACCTGATGACGGGCCGCATTCAGACCGAGATCGACGCGGTGTCGAGCTATGCCGACCGTATCGTCCTGGGGTGCGGTCTTTGCTCGAACGGTGTCGTGGGGGTTGCAGCCGGCCGGCAAGGCATCACCATGCCGAGGTGCCATGACTGCATTGCGCTGTTCCTGGGTTCAAGGGCAGCCTACGATGAGCTTTTCAACAAAATCCCGGGGACATACTACCTTACCCCGGGATGGATCGATGAAAAGAAGGACCCGCTCGGCATAGTCCAAGACGATTACACCCCGCGCGTGGGATATGAGACGGCTGTCTGGGCAATGCGGCAGGAGCTGAAGCATTATACCCACATTGCCCTGATCAGCTCCGGCCTGGCGGACATCGAGGCCTGCCGGCAAAGGGCGAAGGAGAACGCCGCATTCTTCCGGAAGCAGTATATCGAAATAAAAGGCAATCTTGATTATTTCAGGAAGATGATTTGTTCTGACACTTGTAATCGAGGTATCTGCCCGGACGATTTTGTCTTCGTCCCTTCCAATCTTGAAATTACGCAGGAAATGTTTTTTTGACCGATGCAGGGTGAAGAGTGAAGGGTGAAGGGTGAAGAGTGAAGGGTGGGAATCAAGCAGGACTGAGGACTGAGGTATTTAGGGATTCAGGAATTTAGGGATTGAGGGATGGAGGAAGAGTGAAGAGTGAAGGGTGAAGAGTGAAGGGTGGGAATCAAGCAGGACTGAGGGCTGAGGGCTGAGGTATTTAGGGATTCAGGAATTTAGGGATTGAGGGATGAGTGAAGAGTGAAGGGTGAATTGATTCCTGCTTCCCGCTTCAGGCTGCCGTTTGGCAAGGCGAAATCACAGTGTAGTACAATGTTGCCGGCTAATTGCAGAAGTCGAGTGGAATTTAGGGATTTGTTTTTTCACCGCTCGTCGCGAAGCGATAGAACCATAAGAGTTTTTAGTTTCGAGTTTTTAGTTTTTAGTAACCACTCAAAACCAACTACTAAAAACTCAAAACTCTGCCGGCTGCTCACTGCTCGTCGCGAAGCGATAGAACCAAGAGGAATTATTTCTTTCTGCTTTCTGCTTTCTGCTTTCTGCTTTCTGCTTTCTGCTTCCTGCTTCCTGCTTCCTGCTTCCTGCTCCCTGCTCCCTGCTTCCCGCTTCCCGCATCCCCACGTCCCCGCATCTCCGCATCTCCGCATCTCCGTATCTCCGCGTCTCCGCGTCTCCGCGTCTCCGCATCTCCGCATCCCCACGTCCCCGCTCCCCCTTCCCGCTTCCTGCTCCCCACTTCACCCTTCACCGCTCACTCTTCACTCGAGTTTCCCATTGCTTTATTATGCCGGATTTGGCATAATTATCCTATGTTGGCCAAATCTTTAAAACCGGTTGAATGGGTGGGCAGCAGCCGCAAAGATATGAAGGCCATGCCGGAAGACGTTCAGGACACTTTCGGCTTTGCCCTCTATCTCGCCCAGCTTGGGGAAAAATACCCCGGCGCAAAACCGATGAAGGGATTTACCGGCGCAGGAGTGCTGGAGATCGTCGAGGATTACAGCTCGGACACCTACCGGGCCGTCTATACCGTCAGGTTTGCCGATGCCGTTTACGTCCTGCACGTTTTCGAGAAGAAATCAAAGCATGGAATCGCCACACCGAAGGAAGAGATCGAGAAGATTAAAGCCCGCTTGAAAATAGCGGAAGTGATGCATCGCGGGAAAAGGAGTAAGCACCATGAATGAAGAGACCGAAGTATATCACGGGAGCGGCAACGTATTTGCCGACCTTGGCCTGCCTGATGCCGAAGAGCGCCTTGCGAAAGCGGAGCTTGCCCGCCAGATTCTCAAGATCATTGCCAGGCGACGCCTGACACAGGCCCAAGCTGCCGAACTCCTCGGTATAGACCAGCCGAAGGTGTCGGCCCTGACTAGGGGAAAACTATCAGGTTTTTCCATGGAACGCCTGTTTCATTTTCTGAATGCCCTTGGCCGGGATGTTCAGATTACCGTCAAAGCCAAACCACGGTCACGGCAACAGGCCCATTTGAAGGTCACGGCCGCCTGATTTTCTTGGGTGGGGGTAATCCCTAAATCCCCCCATCCCTACCGTGGATGCCCTCTCAGTCCTCAGTCCTATTCCCCCATCCCTCGATCCGCAATTCCTCAATTCTTGCATCTGGTTTTAATCCCTGAACCCCTCGAGCCTCTTGCAAAACTCCATCATCGGCGCGAATTCGCCTAAAGAATGAGCTTCATCAGCGGTCTTGTGGTAATGTGTTGCTGCTCAACAAAACAAATCACAGGAGGCGCTAATGAAGCTCGT
>Ga0187864_10004747_pt1 | contig 10489 bp, 8 predicted proteins | sample June2016WEW_11_4_FD_132985 | JGI IMG/M metagenome (GOLD analysis project Ga0187864, IMG submission 132985) | Peatland microbial communities from SPRUCE experiment site at the Marcell Experimental Forest, Minnesota, USA - June2016WEW_11_40 | ecosystem: Environmental > Terrestrial > Soil >... | reverse complement strand
GAAGGCATAGCCTTCCTGAGTGCCCCATTTGCCGGAGGGCTGCCGGCTGATGATCTCGAAGTGGAGGTGCGACCATCCACCGCTTCCGCCTTCTTTCCCGGGCGTGCCGATCTTCTGCCCCTGGACCACGCGGCCCCCAAGCTTCACTGACGGGTCATACGAGAACAGGTGCGTGTAGCGTGTGAACCAGCCACGGTCATCTTCCACCCAGATGGTATCGTTGAATTCTCTGTCGATTGCCGGGTTGTCTTTCACTTTGTCGATTACCGCAGTGCCGAGCCCCACCACGAGGCCATCGGTTGCGGCGATGACCTCCGTCAAGCCCTCGGCGCCGCCAATGTCGAGGCCCGCGTGATAGTAGATTTGCTTCGTGGTAATGCGCTCGCCTTCATCGACGTAAGTCGGCTCGTTGCCCATCTGAGTGCGCGAGGCGAACCAGAGCTGCCGAACCGGGTAGACCATGGACCCCGGAGGCATGAAGGGCGACCCCGCCGGCCAAACGCGCAGTCGTGCGTCCTTGACGAGCCCCCAGTGGTCGCGGTTGGTATTCTGGTAGTAAGCCCTGGTCACCGTGCAGTCGATCTGCACGCCGCCCACCTCGACCGGCAGACGATAATTCCCGCAGGAAAGTGTCGCCCGAGAGCCGTCGATCTCCACCTCCGCGCGCGCCTCCCGAATCGCGGAACGAGCTTTGTCCCGCATCTCGCTGGTCGAGAGCAGTTTCACCGTTGCGCGCTTGCCATTCGAGAGCTGGACGCTCTCCGTCGCTCCCGTGTCAATGTCCACAGTGCGGAAGAGCGGCTGCTGAGCGCCTGCCAGCGCGCCGAAGAGTAGATATAAAACGGCGATATTCAAGGCTTTCATGTAAGCTCCGCCTCTCCTGTCTCAGGTTCGTCCCGGGCAAAAACCATACACCGCCGACCGTTTCGGGTCAAGCTTGGATTACCTTGGGTGCTTCGGGGTGGCGCAGACGTGCCGTCCTTTGGCATGTCTGCGCCCCCTGGGATCGAGAGGGGCGCCTACATCCCGACAAAAAAGTGTCGGGACGTAGGCGCCACCCTGCGGAAAACATGGAGAAAGCGTGAAAAAACCGGAAGGTGTCATCCTGAGCGAAGCGAAGGATCTCGGCAGTTCGATCACCACATGCCTTTGGAACCCCACTCCCGGCACGATCGGCAATATGCCCGCTCCTTAGGGAGTGTGGTCAAACGCGGAATTCCGGTGCACGACATAGTGTCGTTCCTTAATTTTTCACTGTTGGACGTCGTGGCCGAATTGAATATTCCGGTGATATACTACCCCGACCGCAACGAATATCCGGGACCCGCCCGGGCGTACTACATGATAGCCACCGCTTACCCTTCGGTGAAGTTCATACTGCCCCATCTGGGCGCGTATCGCTCGTGGCATTGGTGGGCGCATTACGAAGCGATGGATCTTGTAAAGCGTTTTCCTAACATCTATGTGGGAACATCCAGCGTGATCAGCCGCAAGTATCTCGAGATGGCGGCACGCGAACTGCCCGCGCAGAGGATTCTATTTGGTTCCTTCGCCCCGGAGCTGGATCCTCGCGTGGAGTTGTATTCGGTGAGGCTGCTGAAACTCAGCGAGCCGTCGCAAGCTTTGATCCTGGGGGGCAACATGCAAAACTTGTTAGGCTTGTCGGGGCTACCATAACTACGGAGGAGGGATGGAAATGAAGCATAAGTTAATATGCTTAAGTATGCTATTAGTAATTGTGAGTATGTTTGCAGCTTACTCCAGCGGCGCGAGCTCACAGGCCGGGGCGTCTGCGAGTTCGGCGGCCGCCACCGATGCCTTTGCGGGGCGTTGGGATATAAGCATCAAGACGCCGAAGGGCGAACTTCCTTCCTGGATCGACGTTTCTGATGAGCAGGGGAAGGTAAAGGTTGTGATGGTCGGTGTGTCCGAGCATGCGACCCCGCTCGCGAAGGCCGAAATCAAAGCGGGAGAGATCGAGATTGTGTCTCCCAAGGAAGAGGAGGGATTTGATAACGACACGACTTTTAAGGGGAAACTTGTGGGCCGCCAACTGGTAGGCACGGCGAGCAGCTCAGGCGGGGTCTCCTGGTCCTGGATCGGCCGCCGCGCGCCGGCTCTGAAGCGGACCGGCGCTCCAAAGTGGGGCGCGCCCGTAACCTTGTTCGACGGCAAAGATTTCACCGGGTGGCGATTCAGTGATCCGAAAAGGGCCAAGACCTGGACGATTGAAGGCGGTACGCTGGTCAGCAACGGACACGGCCCCGAGATCATTACCACCGCCGCATTCAACGATTTCAAGTTGCACATCGAGTTTTACTGCGGGCCCAAATCCAATAGCGGCGTATATCTGCGAGGCCGGTACGAAGTGCAGATCGAAACCGATTCAGAAGCCGAGCCCCCCAGCCACCACACGGGTGGGGTCTACGGATATCTTGACCCCACGCCGGAGCAGCCCCGGAAGGACGGAGTCTGGCAGACTTTTGACATCACGCTGCTTGGGAGAACCGTGACTTTGGTGCAGAATGGCGTAGCCGTTATCGATCATAAAGAGATCCCGGGCATCACCGGCGGAGCTCTCGATAGCCACGAAGGCGCGCCAGGGCCTATTTACTTTCAAGGCAGCGAGCAAGGACGCGTCGCATTTAGAAACATTGTACTCACGCCTGCGGAATAGTGCGTTGTGATTGGTCGAAGCAGGGGCGCCCCTTGTGGCCGCCCTGGGCAACCCCAAGGGTTGCCCCTACAGCAACAAGTTTTAGCTGGCTGTTTGTAACAATCGTGGCGAGTCGTGAGACAATGCCACGGTTAGTGATGCGTTTTATTCAAATTCATGAAGCAAGGAGGTGTGAATGTCTCATATTTCGAGAAGGGATTTTTTCAAGAAGGCGTCGGCCGGAGTTGCGGTGGCGGGGTTTCTTTCTGGAAACGCGGGCATGCTCAGCGCCAATCCTCTGGGCATGCCCATTGCGTGCCAGACTTGGCCTGTCAGGGACATGATCGCGAAGGACTTTCCCGGTACGCTCCAGATGCTCCGTACGGCAGGGTTTCGAGCCATCGAGCTCTGCTCGCCGGTAGGTTACTCTGACTCTGGGTTCGCCGGCCTGGCCAAATATTCGGGGAGCGAACTGCGCAAGATTATCAATGATGCCGGCCTCACCTGTGTCAGCTCGCACTTTGACCTTGGTGAACTCAGGAAGAATCAGGATGACCGGATCGCCTGGGCCAAGGGTGTCGGTCTGACGCAAATGCTGGTGGCCAGCCTCGGTGGGCCGCAGCACCCCACGATGGATGACGTGAAGAAGGCCGCGGACGAATACAACCGCATCGGTGAGAAAGCCGCCGCCGCCGGTATTCAGCAGGGCCTCCACAACGAGGACTTTGAGCTGACGAAGGTGAACGGACAGCGGACTTATGACCTGTTGCTCAAGCTCCTGGATAAGAAGCTGGTGAAGTTCCAGTTTCAGGTCTCGACAATCTCAGAGGGCTACGACGCCGCAGAGTATTTCACCAAGTACCCGGGTCGTTTCATTTCGATGCACGTGCAAGGATGGGATGCCAAGAACCGCAAGGAAGCACCCGTAGGTCAGGATAGTCTCGACTGGAAGAAGATCTTCACCGCAGCAAGGACGGGTGGGATCAAGAACTACTTTGTCGAGATGGATTTGCCTCTGATGAAGGCCAGCGTGCCTTACCTTCGCAAATTGCAAGTCTGATTGTGGAGTGCGGTAGGGGAGCTTGCAGATCTGCCGCCGAATTACCGGTTCAACCCCGCCGCCTTCGCACAGGCTGCCCCAGGTACGGGAATCGGCAATTCCTCGCGCGATCCCATCTATGGGCCTGGGCTCAACAACTTCGACTTTGCGTTGTACGAGGATATCCACTTTCTGCAGCTTGGCGCGAAGATTTATTCCTAGTCAACGGCGGGTGCATTCAGTTCGAAGGGCGTCTGCTTTGGCAGACGCCCTTTTTTCTGCTCTGCGGTTGAGGGTATTGCGTCCGACAGAGATGCTGCTGTCATTCCGAGCGCAGCGCGGAATCTCGCCTTGACGCGGGTCAGCCATGAAGCGGCAACCAGGGCGAGATTCCTTGTTGCGCTTGGCACGGTCCGGCCGATCTCTCATCCCCTAAGAAACTTTCCTTCCTGAAGTTCCTGGAAAGCCTGCCGGAGCTGTTCCTGCGTATTCATCACGATGGGTCCATACCAGGCCACAGGCTCCTGGAGCGGCTGGCCCGAAATCAGCAAGAACCTGATTCCGTCATCGCCGGCCTGAACGACCACTTCATCCCCGCGATCAAAAAGAATCAGTGCACGGTTCTCGGCATCGGCAGGAGGAGTTGTGTCCAACCATCCTACCGACTCAGTGGGAACTGCCAACGGGCCCGAAGCGTTGCAAAACTTTCCGGCGCCCCCGAAGACGTAGGCGAAGGCGTGGCGGGTGGTTTCGACGGGGAGCACCTTCCTGCGGCCGGGAGGGAGCGAGACGTCGAGGTAGGTGGGGTCAGCCGCAATGCCGTCCACGGGACCCTTCTTGCCCCAGAAGCTTCCGCAGACGATGCGGACTTCCGTGCCGTCATCATCTTTGACCTCCGGGATGTCGCCCGACTTCACCTCCTGGTAGCGAGGCGGAGTCATCTTGAGCGAGGAGGGAAGATTCGCCCACAACTGGAAGCCGTGCATGCGGCCGGCGTGATCGCCCTTGGGCATTTCCTGGTGGATGATGCCGCTGCCTGCCGTCATCCATTGCACGTCGCCGGAGCCGATGACTCCGGCGTTTCCCATGCTGTCGCCATGCTCGACCGTTCCGGCCAGGACATAAGTGACGGTTTCGATGCCACGGTGGGGATGCCACGGGAAGCCGGCCAGATAATCATCGGGAACGTCATTCCGAAAGTCGTCGAGGAGAAGAAAAGGATCAAAGTCGGACGTAGTGCCGAAGCCGAACGCGCGGCGCAGGTGCACACCCGCGCCTTCCAATGTCGGCTTCGATAACACCACTCGTTTAATGGGACGGAGAGACATGGATCGTTCCTTTCTGCGTCAATGAAGACGCGCGCTGGATGCGCCCGCGCGCGCGTCACTCAATCGTTGCGTAAACCTGGGAAGCTCACCCCGAAGTCTCAGCATAACCGTTCTCAGACTGAACTGCAATTCCGATTCAAACGGGCTCCGTGCCGATCGGAAGTATGGCGCCCCCGCTTTTCCATTGACAACCCATAGCTGGCGTTCTAGTATATGGCAATGCCATATATTGAATCGCAATTCTCCGATCGCGAACTGAAGAAGGGCAGCGCCGAGCTGCTGATCCTCTCCCTGGTGGAAGCCCGGCCGCGGCACGGCTATGAAATCAGCAAGCTCATCGAGCAGCGCTCAGGCGGCGCCCTGAGCTTCTATGTCGCTTCGCTTTACCCGCTGCTTTACCGCTTGGAAAAGCGCGGCTGGCTGCAGGGACGATGGGTGGAGAAGGAGGGCCAGCGTCGGAGACGCTATTACCGTCTTACCCGCCAAGGGCGAAAGGTCCTCGCCTCGCAGCGGCGTGGCTGGCGGGTGTTTGTCGATGCGATCAAGCGCATCACGGAAGTTGAACACGCGTGAGGAAAGAGTGAAGCCCGCCGCCGGCGCTCTCATCAGCGGGAGCAGATGGGCAGGGGGGGCAGCTTCGCGGCATCGCCAATGGCCGGGGTTTGAAATCTGTGATCTGAAATTCGTGATTTGACTCGTAACTGGTGCTATAAAGGACTTCTTTGAGTTGATATCAATCCTCCAAAGGAGTGCACCAATGAGACGTAGATGGACCCTGATCGGCGTTTTGCTGCTGGTGGCGGGGGCGGCCTACATTGCTCTTGCCAATGGAAAGGGGCCCTCGTCAGGCCCTTTGACGGGGACCTGGGAGTGCGTAGCGCACAGCAGCGTCCAGGATGACGTGTCGTTTACGTTGGACCTTAAGCAGGACAGGGAGGAAGTGGCTGGGAAATTCGTTAACTCGACCGGGGAGTACCCGCTGACCTCCGCGAGCTACAAGAAGAGCGTACTCGAATTCCACGTCGAGGTTCCGGACGGCAAGTATCTAGCCACGGGAAAGTTGCTGCATGGCCAATTGAGCGGCCATTGGTCGAAGAGTCAGGAAGCCGAAGGTGGGTGGGAATGCCAGAAATCGGTCGTTAAGAACAAGTAATCGGCGCGGGCTGCCTCCGGCGGCTCGTATCGCCGACTGGCGCTGATGGTCTCGCGGAGTGGGGATTCGCCTCGAGCGAAGGTCCGCGCCCGGGAGTTAGATAGCGTCGCTACTGCCTTTCGAGGGCAGGATGTGCCCAGCGACGACAGGGGCAGCCTATGCAGAAGTGGAATCAAGAAATACGGAAACGACTGGCAAGCTTAAATCTCTCTCCGGCGCGCGAGGCGGAGATTGTCGAGGAAGTGGCTCAGCACCTCGAGGATCGTTATCAGGAACTGGTGGCTGGCGGGACGGCGGCCGAGGAGGCCCGTCGCCTGGCAGTGGAAGAGTTGAGCGACGCGGACTTACTGGCAAGGGGCTTGCGGCGGGTCGAGCAGGAAATGACCCAGGAGCCCGTCGTGCCGGGCGGGGGAGGGAGTGGAAATTCTTTCGCCAGTGTCTGGCAGGATTTGCGATACGGCTTGCGGATGCTGCGCAAGAACCTGGGTTACACCGCGGTAGCGGTGATCTCACTCGGCCTGGGGATTGGCGTCAACACCACCATCTTCAGTTTCGTCAATGCTCTGTTGTTCCGGCCGCCTGCGGTTCGGGGCGCAGGTGAATTATTGGAAGTTTGGAACCAGAATGTTCAGGCCCAGGGCATCGAGAGTTACACACCGCTGACCTATCCTGATTACCTTTATTACCGAGACCGCAATCACGCGTTTTCCGGCCTGCTGGCGTTCGACGGGGACCCTCGCATCGTGAGTTGGATCAGGGCGGGACAGGGTGAACGGGCGCAAGGCGCGCTGGTGTCCGGCAATTTCTTCTCGGTCCTGGGAGTTAGGCCTGTTTTGGGGAGAGCGTTTCTTGCCGAGGAAGACCAGGCTCCCGGCGCACACCCCGTGATTGTCCTCAGTCATGCATTCTGGGCAGAGCGCTTGGGCTCCGATCCGCTGGTGCTGGGAAGAACATTCAATTTTAACGGAACGAACTTCACGGCTGTGGGCGTTGCGCCGGCCGGGTTCACAGGGGTTCTCGTGGGGCTTCAGCCGGATTTCTGGACGCCCCTGGCGATGACCCTCGCATTTACACACGATCCGATTTACCTTACCAGCCGCCAATGCTTCTGGTTGTTCGGCGTGGGCCGGTTAAACTCGGGAGTAAGGCCGCTCGAAGCGCAGGCGGACTTGAGGGTCTTGTCGCGTCAGCTCCAGCAGTCTTATCCCGAGAGCAACAAACTGCTGGATGCAGTGATCTTTCCTACGACTCTGGTTCCCGCTCCATTCCGCGGTTACGTTATCGCCTTTACGGGACTCCTGATGGTGGTGGTCAGCCTGGTGCTTCTGATCGCCTGCGCAAACGCCGCCAACCTTCTCCTTGCGCAGGCGACCGGGCGTCACCGTGAGATGGAGATCCGAGCCGCGCTGGGCGCCGGACGTGGCCGCCTGGTCCGCCAGATGCTGATTGAAAGCACACTCGTTGCCCTGCTGGGTGGTTGCGTGGCCTTTCTCCTGGCCAGTTGGCTCGCTCCCGCGCTACTGGCCCTCAAACCGCCTAGTCTGCCAATCAAAATGGATGTTCCGTTAGACTGGCGAGTTCTTGTTTTCACACTCGGGGTTTCGTTCGCTACTGGAATCGTTTTTGGAATTGCACCCGCCTTGAGGGGCGCAAGGGCAGGCTTGGCGCCGGCGCTGAAGGGCGATGCGTGGGGCAGCGTCGCCCCGCGATTTTGGGGTTTGCGGCTATTCCGTCGGCGTGAGAATAAACTGCGGACCGCAAAGACGGGGGGCCGCGCGTTTAAGTTACGGGACATCCTCGTGGTGGCGCAGATCTCCGTATGTTCTCTGCTGTTGATCAGCGCCGGGCTATGCGTAAGGAGCTTGATGAATGCGCAGTCAATAGATCCCGGCTTCGATACACAGCACGAGATGTTGGCGGTGCTTGATCCGTCCGGCTTGGGTTATTCCGAGGCGAAGGGCAGGGCGTTCTACAATCAACTGCTCGGGCGCGTCCGCGCTTTGCCCGGGGTCTCGTCGGCGAGCCTGGCGGGTTACCTGCCCTTGACGACCGAACGAACGACGCAGGAAGTGGTCCCGGAGGACCATCCTGTGCCGCCCGGACAGGGCCCCGGGATCGATACCACGGAGGTGGGGCTGGATTATTTCCGAACCATGGGCATTCCCCTCGTGCGCGGCCGCGAATTCACGGCACAAGACGGCGCGGGCGCGCCGGGGGTTGCCATCATCAATGAGGCTCTGGCGAAGCGTTTTTGGCCGGGCCGGGATCCCATCGGGCGCCGCGTCGTCGCTTCCGGGAGCCACCTGGAAATCGTCGGAGTCGTGCGCACCGGCAAGTATCGGACCCTGAGCGAACCTCCGCTTCCGTTCCTGTATCGGTCGATCCTTCAGGAATACCGCCCTCGCTGCACGCTGGTGGTCCGTTCGGCGGGCGACCCGCGCAGCCTGCTGCCGGAGGTGCGGCGCGAGATTCAGAGCGTGGATGCAAACGTGGTGGCCCAGGACCTCGAAACCATGAGGGAGTACATGGCGCTTCCGTTGTTTCCCGCGCACACGGCCGGGCTGTTGTTGGGTGCGCTTGGCGTGCTGGCCTTGGCGTTGGCCGTGGGGGGACTCTACGGCGTTATGTGTTACGCGGTATCGCAGCGGACTCACGAGATCGGAGTGCGCGTGGCCCTTGGCGCCGAACGGCGCGACGTACTGAAGCTCGTGGTCGGACAAGGCATGCTGCTGACACTCATTGGCATTGCGATTGGGGTTGGTGGCGCCTTTGCCGCCACTCGGGCGCTTGCCAGTCTGCTGTACGGAATCAGTTCCACCGATCCGGCTACATTCCTCGTGGTTCCATTCGTCCTCGCGGGCGTGGCCTTCGCCGCGAGTTATATTCCCGCCCGGCGAGCGACGAAAGTAGATCCTCTGGTGGCGCTAAGATATGAATGAAGCTGTCAGCCTTCAGCTCGCACTTTGCCGGGCGCGATCTGGAATCTGCAATCTGAAATCTTCAATCTGAAATCCGCGCTTGCCGTAAGAGAGTGCTGGCCGCCGGACGAACAGATTGATTTTTGGGGTTGACAGCCTACCCAAGCTCGCTATACTTGGGTTATATGTCTACCCAAAAGCGAAAAGAGCGGCTGGAACTCTTACAAGGCACGCTGGATCTGCTGATCCTGCGCACTCTCATTTTCGGCCCCAACACGGCCAGGGCATCGCACACGCCATCCACCAGACAACCGAGGACGAATTGCTGGTCGAGCACGGAGCCCTTTATCCCGCGCTCCAGCGCCTGGAAGACCGGGGTCAGATCTCGGCCGAGTGGGGGACCTCCACGAACAACCGCAAGGCTCGCTTCTATACGCTGACCCCGGCGGGCCGCAAACAGCTCGTCAGAGAGACCACCAAGTGGCGCCGGTTAGCGGCAGCCATCGGGCGGGTTTTGGGACCCGAAGCCAGCGGGGGCTAGCCCACCGATCCTCCGGCATTCGCTGCAGTCATAATCCTGCTGTTGATATCGGGATTCTGAAATCTGAAATCTGGAATCTGCAATCCGCAACCTTGTGACAAAGGCCACCGAGGGTGCTGGCGTTCGCGGGAAGCGGCAGGTCGTAATTCTCCAGCCATAGCCGCGCGGCAGGATGACATTTCGCGGGTCGCATGCGCCACCCATGGGCCGGGGCCAAAATATGCACGCTCTTGCATATATGTGTCAAAATGCTACATTCTGGGCCTGGTTTACCACTTGAATAACCCTTTCAATCCTCTGATTCCATTGCAATAAGAATTTATTTTTGCATTATTCTCAGCTTTTCCCACTCTCTCATTTTCTTTTGATAGCCTGGAAGATGGGGGATTATCGGCAGTCGGCCTTCGGCGCCCCGTACGGGCACGCCATGGCGTGCCCCTACAGAGCGGAGGAGATCGCGGACGTGGGGCCGGAATACGAGCTATACCTGCACGAGCACGTGGAGAACACGCGGTCGGCGCGCATGGCGGCGACGGCACCCTCGCAGGCCCAGTGGGCGATCATCATCCGCCAGCAGAACTCGCTCGCCCGGCAACTGGAACGCAAGATACGCTTGCTGATGGAGTTGCAGCGGGAACGGAAGAGCGAAGCGCGGGAAAGCCTGGAAGCGTCATCGCCGCCGGATGGGAGCGGGCCGCATCACGGGGGTGGCGCAGACGTGCCGTCCTTTGGCATGTCTGCGCCTGTTCGTTTCGGAGCGCCTACATCCCGACAGAATGCGTCGGGACGTAGGCGCCACCCCGCGGCTTCACATTCTTCACCGACGGGGATGGCGCAGACCTCGTCTTGTGAGG
>Ga0187864_10004745_pt1 | contig 10491 bp, 9 predicted proteins | sample June2016WEW_11_4_FD_132985 | JGI IMG/M metagenome (GOLD analysis project Ga0187864, IMG submission 132985) | Peatland microbial communities from SPRUCE experiment site at the Marcell Experimental Forest, Minnesota, USA - June2016WEW_11_40 | ecosystem: Environmental > Terrestrial > Soil >... | reverse complement strand
GGCGAGGACCGCGTGCCGGCGAGGACCGCGTGCCGGCGAGGACCGCGTGCCGGCGAGGACCGCGTGCCGGCGAGGAGGGGCCGCTGATCGCTCAGCTGGTGATGTCAGCGGTGGTGAACCGGGCCCAGCCGATCGCGCCGAAGATGACCAGGTAGGCGGCGAACGACAGCAGGCCGGTGCCGACGCCCGACCAGGCAATCGGCGCCCGCAGCAGGCCGTCGAACGACAGCCACCAGTGCGTCGGCAGGTACGGGTGCACGGCGGAGAACTGCGGGATGCTGTCGGCCACCTCGCTGCCCACGGCGATGATCAGCAGGGCCGCCATGGCCGCGATCGCGTGCTCGGTCACCGTCGAGATGGCCAGCCCGATGGCGGCCAGCGCGGCGAGCGCGGCCGCCACGTACAGGGTCACCAGCAGCAGCCTGAGCAGCCCGGCCGCCAGGGAGATGGCGGTTCCTGACAGCAGGGTGACCGGGCCCACGCCGAACAGGATCGCCCCGGTGATCACGGACACCACCGAGACGAGCAGGCAGGCGGCCAGGATGAACAACGCCACGCCGATGTACTTGATTCCCAGCAGCCTGGTCCGCCCGGCGGGGACCGTGAGCAGGTAGCGGAGCGTCCCGTGACCGGCCTCGCCGGCCACGCTGTCCCCGGACACGACGGCGACCACGAGCGGCAGCACCAGCGTCATCATCACCGTCAGGGCCAGGAAGGCCAGGAAGACCCCGTTGCCTGCGACCTGGTTGAGGAAGGCGGGCCCGTTGCCGCCACCGCCGCCGGCCGGATGCCCGGCCAGCTTCAGCGCGATGCCGACGATAACCGGGATGGCGGCCACGACGGCGAGCAGGACCAGGTTACGCAGCCGGAGGAAGAGCAGGCCGAGCTCGGAGCGCAGCAGGCGCAGCCAGGCCCGGACCGGCGATGGCCGGCGCTCGTCCGGGCTCGCCGCCGCGGGCGGCGGGGCGGCCAGCTCAGCCGTTGACATCGAAGCCCTCCCCCGTGAGCTCGACGAACAGGTCTTCCAGGCTGGCCCGCGGGGTCTCCAGCCCGGCGACCGGAATCCCCTCGTGCACCAGGCACGCGCAGATGTCCTCGGGGGCCTGCTCGCCCAGCTGACCCGTTACCTCCCGGCCGGCTACCTGGACGTCGGCCAGCCCCAGGCCGCCCAGGACCTTCGCGGCCATCGACGTCTCGGTCGTCCGGACCAGGATCCGGGCCGCGCCCCGGCTGCGCAGATCCGCGAGCGTGCCCTCGAACACGAGCTGGCCGGCCCGCATCACCCCGACGTGGGAGCAGATCTGCTCGACCTCGGCGAGCAGGTGCGAGGAGACGAAGACGGTCGTGCCGTCGGCCGCGACCTGGCGGATGAGCCCGCGCACCTCCCTGGTGCCCTGCGGGTCAAGGCCGTTCGTGGGCTCGTCCAGGATCACCAGCTCACGCGGCCTAAGCATGCTGGCGGCAAGCGCCAGCCGCTGCTTCATGCCGAGCGAGTAAGCACGGTAATGCTTCGCCGCGGCGGCGCTCAGGCCCACCCGCTCCAGCGCCTCGCCGATCCGCGCCGCGGCGGTGCGCGGGTCAGCCGTCCGGTCGGCAGCGTCGCAGCGCCCCAGGTTGGCGCGACCGGACAGGAACGAGTAGAAGGCCGGGCCCTCCACCAGCGACCCGACTTTGGGCAGGACGGCGTTCAGGCCGCCCGGCATGGGCACGTCCAGCAGCCGATGGCTCCCGCTCGTCGGCTGCACGAGGCCGAGCAGCATCCGGATCGTGGTGGTCTTGCCGGACCCGTTGGGGCCGAGGAAGCCGTAGACCGAACCGCGGGGCACCGCCAGGCTCAGCTCGCTGACGGCAAGCTGGCCGCTGCGGAACCGCTTGCTCAGCCCGCGCGTCTCGATGGCCAGCTGCCCGGCTTCCGCCGGGCTGGCGGCTTCCGCCGGGCCTGCCGCAGTCCTGCCGCTGGCCACGCTCGCGGCGGAGTCAGTGCCGATCTGCCCGGGCTGCGGCGGAGGCGGCTCCGCGGTCACCGCGGCGCCGAGGCGTCCGCGTACAGCACGGCCGGCCTGACGGCGCCGACCAGCAGCTTGCCATTGCTGGTGAGCAGCGCGGAGAACAGGCTGGTCCGCAGCAGGCGGCCGCTGCCCCAGGAGCCGTGCACCGGAGTCGCCGAGCGCAGCAGCGCCTGCAGCAGGGCCAGGTTCGGGCCGGCCGGCCCGCTGATCGTCAGCGTCGAGCGGTAGGCCGCCGATCCCCGGCCGGACTCGCTGATCAGGCCGCCGCCCTGCGGGCCGACGCCGGAGGCCGCGAGCGAGGCGTCACCCGCCGGAAGCACCGCGACCGACAGCCAGCCCTGGCCGGCCACCGTGGGCTGGAAGGCCGGGGACTTGCCGCGGGGAGCGTGCCCCGCCCGGCCCTTCAGCAGGCCGGACGGCACCGACTCGGTCCTGACCGTGGCACCGGGCGGCGGGCTGAAGGCGAAATTCGATGCCGCGGGCCTGCCCGGCGACAGGGCCGTGTAGCCGACCTGGAAAGCGGGACTCGAGGCGCCGCGGGCGAAGACCTGCACCTGCAGCGGCAGGTAGCCGCTGGCATCGACGGCGATGCGGATCTGCCCGATCAGGGACCGGCTGTCCCGTGGCGCGACCACGAGCTGGTAGGCGGGCTGGCCGGCGACCATGACATTGCGCTGCACGCTGACCCGGGTCGTCGGGCCAACCGCGGCGAGCAGGGCCCTGGCCGCCTGCTGCGGGGTGGGCGCGCTGGCCAGGCCCGGCGCCGACCCTGTACTGGCGGACCCTGCCCTGGCGGAGCCGGCTGGCTGAGCTGACCTGCCTGCCTGAGCTGACCTGCCTGCCTGAGCTGAGCTGGCCCTGGCCGCGGCCCGCACGCTCGCGGCGGCCGGCAGCACCAGGTGCGTGGCCGTCTGGCTGCTGCTCTGCCAGAGCCAGACCTGACGGCCATCGCGGCGCAGGTCCGTCTCGCCCATCTGGACCGGCACGGCCATCCGCAGGTGCGCCGGATCGGCGTACCAGAGCTGCAGCGTGTGCGTCCCGGATGCCCAGGAAAGCGCTGAGGAGATCCCGTCGATGTCAGGCAGGTCCGGGAGGCCGAGCGCCGCGCTCTCCTGGATGGTGGCCGTCATCGGGCCGGGCGCCTTCGCCTGCGCCACGTCAGCGAGCAGCTGGCTGGCGCTGCGGGCGGGCAGGGACGGCACCTGCTGGGCTCCGGCTGCCACCACGGATCCGGCGATGATCAGGCCGGTGGCCGCCACCGCCGCGACCGGCACGGCCCACCGTGCGCGCCGCCGCAGGCCGTGCCCCCGCGCTACCTGATCCTGCTCCATGCCGTCAGCCTCCAGCGGCCGTCCCCGGAACTGGCCTCTTCGGGCCAGGATACGCGTCACCGCCGAAAGCACCGAAACGGGCGAACGGCCTTTCTCCTCAGAGCACGACCGGGGGCCAGAGGTCGTGCTGGGCGGCGATCGGATCGCCCGGCCACTCGTCCATCGCGTCGAGGTTGTCCTGCGCCGGGTACCTGGCCGCGGCGGGCCCGTCAGCGAACGCCCGTAGCACGTTGGCCGTGACCCGGCGGGTGAAGCGCGAGCACGCGGCGGTGATGCCCCAGCCGTAGGTGGGCGGCCCGAATGACTCCACCCAGCGCATCGTGCCCACGTTGAACACCCCGGCGCCGCTCGGGTGCGTGTAGTACGCCGTGTCCTGATAGCTGTTCACGCCGTTGCAGGTCAGCGGTGAGTGAGCCAGCACCTGGATCGGCCGCTGCACGGGATAGACCGGGTTGACCCGGTCGTACTCGATGCCGACCAGCGCGGCGAACCTGGTCCCCTTCGCCACGCCTGTCCCCCGGAACATCCAGGCATCCGGGCTGGCCACGACGTAGTCGGCGACGGCCGGGAAGCTCTCGTACAGCGTGCCGGTGACCGACGACTCGGGGCGCGGGTCCGGCTCGTCCCGCCAGTCGCTGGTCACCAGGGCGTTGTCCTTGCCGTACATCGGGTCCTGCTGGTAACTGGTGCGGTAGCAGACCACCAGCCGGTCAGCGCCCAGGCTGGTCGGCTCGAGCCGGGTCCGCCGGAACATCGCGTTGGCGCCCAGGAACGCCAGATTGACTCCCGCGTCCCTGGCCGCGGTCACGTGCGCGCGCTCCGGCGGCGACCAGTACTCGTCATGGCCGGGCGAGATCAGCGCGCTCGCCCCGTCCAGCGCATGGGCATCGGCAGCAATGTCCATGCTGGTCAGGTAGGCGAGCGGCAGGCCCATGCGCTCGGCCAGGTTGATCAGCTTGCGCTCGTAGACCATGAAGAGGTAGGCGCCCTCCTGGTCGTAGGGCCGGTCCAGGCTGACGGCGAGCGCACGGCTGTCGTACTGGCCATCGGGGCCCATGTACAGGTCGTAACCGCCCCAGGTGTTGTAGGCCTGCCAGGTCGCGACGCCGTTCTTCAGCACCACCTTGCCGGCCGTGCTGGCCGACCGCACGGTCAGCGGCACGTACCGCTGACCGCCGGAGTACGCGTCCAGCCGCAGCAGGTACGAGCCGGGCGGCCAGTCGTCGGTCGGCACACTCAGCGAGACCCCCCAGTCGGCGTGCACCGTGCTGGTCTCGGCGGCCATCACTGCGGCCCGCTGCCGCCCGCCGCGCACCGCGCCGGACTGCCAGACCCTGCGGGCCAGGTCGCCGCCATACCAGCCGATCCGGAAGGCGGTCACCGAGAACTCGCGTGACGTGGTCGACACGTACAGGTCGACCGGCTGGCCGGGCGGCACGCCGGACTGGCCCGCGTAACCGAGGATCGCGTCCGGAGCGCCCTGATCGGTGATGTACCAGTCCGGGTCGCCGGGCAGCGAGTTCTCGCTGACCGTGCGGCGCTGCGGCACACCGTGCCGCGCAGCGGCCGTCGCGTGCTTGCCCTGCTGCGGCCCCGATGATCCGGCTAGCTCGGCCGCGGCCACGGCCGCGCCGGGGATCGCCACGGCGGCGGCCCCGCCCAGGAAGGCCCGCCGGGAGAAGCGAGAACGCCAGCTCATCTCTCTAGGATGTCCCGCTCCGGGTGCCGCCTAGGCCATTAGCCACGCAAAAATGAGGAATCCTTTAAGGCCCCGCTGACCGCGCTCAGCTCAGGTAGCGTGCCGTTGCTCACCAGCGCCCGACCGGCAGCACCGCGGTGACGGCGACGACCACGAAGAGCACGGTCAGGTACGCGATGGACAGATGGAACAGGCGCATCGGCACCGCGCTGCCGCCGGCCGCGATCCGGCCGCGGAGGCGATGGGCCTCCAGCAGGAACCAGCCGCCGAGCCCGGCCGCGCACAGCCCGTAGATCCAGCCCGAGTAGGGAACGAGCGCCAGCGTCGCGGCCACCATGACGTAGGAGTAAAACACGATCTTGCTGGCGACCTTCGCCGGGGACGCGACCACCGGCAGCATCGGCACGCTCGCCGCGGCATAATCGTCGCGGAACTTCATGGCCAGCGCCCAGAAGTGCGGCGGGGTCCAGAAGAAGATGACGGCGAACAGCACGATGGCCGGCCAGGCCACCCGGCCGGTCACCGCCGCCCAGCCGACCAGCACCGGGAAGCAGCCCGCGGCACCCCCGATGACGATGTTGGAGGCGGTCCTGCGCTTGAGGCCCAGCGTGTAGACGAAGACGTAGAACAGGATGGCGCCGTCGGCCAGCGCGGCGGCCAGCCAGTTGGCCAGCAGTCCCAGCAGCAGGGTGGACGCGGCGCCCAGCAGCAGGCCGAACACCAGGGCCTCGGCCGGCTTGACGGCGGCCCGGCCGCCCCTGGCCACCAGCGGCCGGTTGGAGGTCCGCCGCATGACGGCATCGATATCGCGGTCGATATAGCAGTTCAGGGTGTTCGCGCTGCCAGCCGCGAAGGCCCCGCCGACCAGCGTGACCGCGATCAGCCGGGCGGAAGGCAGCCCGCGCTGGGCCAGCAGCATCGTCGGCAGCGTGGTGACCAGGAGCAGCTCGATGATCCTGGGCTTGGTCAGCTGGAAGAGCGAGCGGGCGATGAGGCTAGCCGGCCGGCGGCCGGCCAGCCCGGCCACGGCCTCGTCAGCCACGGCCGGCCGGGTCACTGCCGGGCCGGGAACCGCGCTGGTTGCCTCTGTCACTCGCTGGCCTCCGGATCGCTGTCAGTCGGTGCCGTGTCACCGGGCGGCTCGCTGGCCTCGGCCGTGGTGGCACCGCGCGCAGACACGTTACCGGATCCATCATCCTCTGCCGTGGCCCGGTGCGCACCCAGTGGCTCAGCCTCGGACTCACCGGACCCGCCGCCCTCGGCCGTGGTGAAACCAGCCGATACCGCGGCCGCATGCGCCGCTCCGGCTTCCGGCGTGGGGGTACGCTGGCCGCCGCCCGCACGGGCCGCGGCGAGCATGTGGTGACCGGGCACCGTGTGCGGCCGCCGGAAGATCAGGTACAGCGCGCCCGTTATGACGATGAACAAGAGCATGGGGAAAGCGAAAGACCAGTTATACCCATGCGGGGTGTTGTCCGGATTAACTACTGCCAGTAGCGTCCCGTGCACTGATTCCTCCTGCCAGGGATCGTGGGCTGGTCATCGAAGCCCTGGCCGGGACGGCCAGGCGGACTTTCGCCGGACGAGCAGCCGATCAAAGCCTGCCGAGAGGTCCCCTGATTCCTCGTCGTCCAACCATCGTAGGAGCAGGGCCACTGCGACCACGACCGCCTGCGGCAGCATGCCCATCCAGAGCACCGCCCCGGACAGCTGCTGATCATCCACCAGCGTCAGCACGTGGTGGGCGGTCCCGGCGAAGGCCGGGTAGTACACGCCCGAGCCGAACACCAGGATCATGCCCAGCACCGTGCTCGTGATCACGGTGCTGGTCACCAGAGCGAACCGGCGCAGCGGCGATGCGGCCGGGACGGACGGGCGCGAGCCGATCAGCTGGAGCCAGAACAGCACGCCGACACCCAGGTAGCAGGCGTACTCGGCCAGGGCAGCCAGCGCACTGCTGCGGGTGGGATCGAACAGCGCAGGCAGATGCCAGCCCAGCCAGACCGCGTTAAACGCCACCGCAACGGCCACCGGCCTGGCCAGCCACCAGCGGCCCGCGGCGGGCCCGGCCGGCGCCGCCCTGAGCAACCGGTCCCTGGCCTGGCCGGCCGGACTCGTCTCGCCCGCCAGGGAAGCAGCCGCGCCCGGCGGCCGCCAGCACCAGCGCAGCGGCTGCCACGGCGCGCCGAGGACGATCAGGCCCGGGGCCAGGAAGGCGAGCAGCAGGTCCTGCAGCCCGTGCACCCACACGTAGACCGTCGACCAGTAGCCGATCGGCGAGACAACTGCCAGAACTGCGAAGAGCAGACCCAGCTGGAAAGCCACTGCCTGCCTGATCAGGTCCGGCCGGGCTGGGACGTCACCCGGCCGAGCGCCATCGCCGCCGGGGGCATGCGCCATCGGCATGCTCCCGCTCCTGGTCATCCGGCGCAGCCCGACCAGGTGCGCCAGAGCCACCACGGCGTAACCCAGCAGCACGGCCAGACCCGCCCACCCGGTCCCGAACCAGTGTGCGGTTATCGTGCTCATGATCGCCGCGTCTCCTGCCTGGCCACCGCCGCGCCACGCGGATAGGTCATGCCCTCAGCCGTACCTAGCCGTCCGGGCATCATTTAACGAAGTAGAACAGCACCCAGAGGACGACCGTGACCACGGCCATGTAGTTCCAGACCACGGTGAAGGCACTGAGTGAGGACTGGAAGCGCTCGACGGCGAACACCTCGGCGAACGTGGGCGGCTGCTCGACGAACGAGACCTCCGGCAGCGGCCGGCACCGCATGATCAGGATCTCCAGCCAGACCATCACCGAGAAGATCACGACGACGAATACCGGGCTGGCCCCGGTGAAGACGCTGGCGAAGCCGCTCGCGCCGGGCTGAAAGGACAGGTTCAGCAGCTGCCACACCTGCACGCCGACGGCACCGAGGCCCAGCACCAGGGCCACGCCCGCGCCCGCCAGCCAGGCACCCTTGTGACCCGCCTTAATCCGCTGCAGCGACAGCCACTGGACGGCGGCGCTCACCACCACCAGCGCCATGATGAGCGTGCCCGTCCACAGCTTGGGGCCGGGGAAGCCCGCCGGGTACCAGAGGTGGTGCGAGTTCAGCGAGCGCAGGTAGAAGAAGGCGAATACGAAGGCGCCGAAGCCGAAAGACAGGCCCCCGATCGCGAGCCGGGAACCCGTCCAGGCCGCGTTCAGGGCCGACTCGTGGTAGAAAGCGGCCTCTTCCTCCGCCCGGCTCAGGCCTGGCTGCTCGGTGGTCTCGGCCATGTCATGCCTCCGCTCGTGCGGTCTGGTCACCGTTAACGGCGACTGTGAGCAGCCCGGGCGGCGGGTTCAGGTCGGCGACCGGCGGGGCATCCTTGACGCCGTACTCGTAGGGTCCCGACAGGATAACCGGCACGGTCTCGAAGTTGCCCGGCGGCGGCGGGGACGAGACCTGCCACTCCAGCCCGCGGGACCGCCACGGGTTGCCCGTCTCGCGCTCACGCACGATCACGGTCGACCAGACGAAGTTGATCACGAAGATCAGGATCGAGCCGCCCAGCAGGAAGGAGGAGATCGACACCCAGTCATTCAGCGTCTCGAGGTTGCGCGCGTACTCGAAGACCCGCCGCGGCTGGCCTGCCAGGCCGACCGCGAACAACGGCAGGAAAGTCGAGTTGAAGAAGATGAACATCGTCCAGAACTGGACCTTGCCGAGCGCCTGATTCAGCCTGATGCCCGTCAGCTTCGGCAGCCAGTAGTAGATGCCGGCCATGAAGGCGAAGATAAGCCCGCCCATGATCGTGTAGTGGAAGTGCGCCATGACGAAGAAGCTGCCGTGGGCGGTGGTGTTGACAGGCACGTCGGACAGGTACACACCGGTGACGCCGCCGATGAGGAAGTTGAAGTAGAAGGCGAGCGCGAACAGCATGGGCACGGTGAAGCGGATCTTCGCCTTCCAGAAGGTGCCCATCGCCACCAGGAAGATGAACCCGGTCGGGATCGAGATCAGCTCCGTGGTCAGCATGAACAGCGGCCGCATATCCGGATTGATCCCGCTCATGAACAGGTGATGCTGCCAGACGAAGAAGCTGAGCAGCGTGACGCCGATCATCCCGGCAGCGGCGACCTTGTAGCCGAACAGCGGCTTGCGGCAGAACACCGGGATGATCTCGAGGACGATCCCGAAGCCTGGCAGCGCCAGGATGTACACCTCGGGGTGGCCGAAGAACCAGAACAAGTTCTGGTACAGGTAGGTGCTGCCGCCCAGCTGGTCGGTGAAGAACGCGGTCTGCACGGTCCGGTCCGTCAGCAGCATGTACATGCCGCCGACCAGCACCGGGGCCGCCAGCACCATCATCACGGCTGTCCCCATGATGCCCCACACGAATATCGGCAGCCGGCTCCAGCGCATGCCGGGCGCCCGGTAGCAGATCACCGTGACGACGATGTTGAAGCCCGCCAGGATCATCGAGATGCCCATCAGCCCGAACGCGAACGCGTACGCGTCAGCACCGGAGGTGTCCTGGATGGACAGCGTCGGGTAACCAGTCCAGCCCATGTGGAACCCGCCGAGCAGGATCGACGACAGCAGGATCAGGAACGCGACCGGGGTGAGCCAGAACGAGAGAGCCTCCAGCCGCGGGTAGGCCACCCGCTTGGAGCCGATCATGATCGGGATCAGGTAGTTGCCGAACGGCCCGAGGATCACTGAGGTCATCAGCATCATCATCATGGTGCCGTGCTCGCCGACAATCTCGATGTAGGTGCTGGAGCTGAAGATGTGGTAAGTCGGCGACAGCAGCTCGGCCCGGATGGCCATCGCGAACAGGCCGGCCGTACAGAAATAGATGATCATGCCGACCAGGTACTGGAGGCCGACCACCTTGTGATCGAGCGTGAACCGGAAATACTTGGCCACGCCCGTGAGCCGGGCTTCCTCCTGCTCGGTCCGCTGCTCGGTCGTACTGACCGGGCGGCCGAGCATTTGCAGCACCAGGTCATTGAACACGCCGAGGCCGATCAGCCAGCCGATGACCACGCCGATGTATCCGAGCACGATGGCGAGGTCATTGGCATCAGCGGTGGATACCTGCTGATAATTAGCGCCCATGTAGTTACCGAGCCAGTGACCGGCGAAGTAGCCGAGCACGGCGCCGGCCAGCGCGGTATGGGCCGCCGGGCGCCGCCACCAAGCCCGTACGGGACGTGGGCCGCCTGGCTCGCCGCCGCTGGGCTGCTGCGTCGTCCCCGGTTGTGTCTCGATGGCCATCCGGTCACCTCTTCGTTGGTACGAGCCCTGCGACCGGCGCTGCCAGGCACCGGCCCCCGGCTTACGGCTGTGACGGGTCCTGCGGCGGGTAATAGCCGCCGCCAGCCCCGGTGAGGCCCAGCTTGACGTTGACCTTTCCCAGCGTCGCGATCTCGGTCGGGTCATACGTGGTGGCGTACGGCGGCAGGATCTTG
>Ga0187864_10004744_pt1 | contig 10491 bp, 8 predicted proteins | sample June2016WEW_11_4_FD_132985 | JGI IMG/M metagenome (GOLD analysis project Ga0187864, IMG submission 132985) | Peatland microbial communities from SPRUCE experiment site at the Marcell Experimental Forest, Minnesota, USA - June2016WEW_11_40 | ecosystem: Environmental > Terrestrial > Soil >... | reverse complement strand
TAGAATCCGGAGCCGAAGAACCGACCGAAGTGCTGGCGGTCAAACGTCAGCAGCACATCGGCCCAACCTGCTGCCGTGAAAAGCACCGGGCGATCCTTGCCCGGCGAAAAAACCGCTGGGTAATCAAACGAGGTGAGGTCACGCACGATGGACAGCCGTGCCGCCAAGGCCAGCCACTCCTGCGCTGCGAGCGGCGGAAACCGGTTGAGGTTCGCCGCGATTTCCCGCAAGACGTAGTTGCTTGCCTGCAACTCCCAACCCATTGCCGGCGCTAGGTCGAAAATGGCGCGCGACGCGCCCGTCTTCTGGCCGGCTGCGGCCAGCGCCACGCTCGCATCGAGGAACAATCTCACTTCCCTTCCCGGAAGCGGCGCATGCCCGCCTCATCTTCCGCGAGCCAGCCCTGGATTTCTTCTTCGGTGAATTGGCGGGGCACGGGCAACTCCACGTCAGCCACTGGAACGACGCGGAGGAGGAAGCGCAGCAACTGCTGCTGCTCCTCGGCGGGCAATCTCACCGCCGCCTGCTCAATGTCCAGTAACTTGCTCATGCGTTGCATATTGCCTCAACCCAGGGTGACTGGCAAGCCTGGGCGGTCCAACGAAATAGTGGAGTTGTCAGGTGCGAAGAGCAGTGCCAAGCTGGTCAACGACCGGTCAATTTGATGCGATATTATGTCAGCTGTGACTGCATCTCACGCAACAACCCGGTTCGGTGAAAGGTCAGTGAAAGTGAAAGTGAAAGGGCGTGGTTCCTATAAATGTGTCGCTCCTGCGGAGCTTGCCCCCCGGTGCAGCCCTCGGGAACCGCGCCCGGCAAGGCCAATCAATCCGGCCTAATCAAACCAAACCAAACCAAATCAAAGCGATTTTTTTAAGCGCCTTGTCGTTCTCGGCCTTCTCTGCCTCAAGCAGGCGTGTCGCTTGGTTTCTCGGGCATGGCCGCGTGAAAATCGATCCCTTAAAGTGTCGGAGGAGGCGCCGCCCAAATTCCCTTTTGCGCGTGCTTTCCTCGTTGGCCTGTTGCATCATGGTGACTGAAGAAATGAATGTGGCAAAATCGCCCAGAGTTTCCTGATTCTCGGAATCTGCTTTTCGCCGGCATGCTTGCTCTGCTAGCGGCCACTTTCTCTGCGGCGGCCGCTCTCCATGAACTGTGCCCTCGTAGTCCCGATTCCGAATCGGGAGCAGAGCGCCGCCATTCTCCGGAACGATCTTTGCCGGCGCTCTGCCGAGACGCCGCTACGCCCAGGCTCAGGGTCCCAATGCGCCGGCAAGAGCGAACGGAGGCTCCCCAAGACCCGCGTCCCGGCAAGGTTGAGTTTTCCGATGGCACGATTCTCGCCGGCAAGATCTCCCTCTCGCCCGGCAGCGAGCTCAAGCTTCATCTGGGCAATCAGCTTAAGACACTGGCTCTCGACCACGTCCAGGAAATAGAAATGTCCCCTGAAAAGGAGAGCCTGGAACAGAACTACCGGTTTATTGAGGCCGGCAAGGCCATTAAGGAGACGGAGGGCCGGCCGTACCCCGTGCGTTTCCTGACCACCCGGATCACGCTGGCCGGCGGCCAAACCATCACCGGTCATCTCTACACGACTGTCCTCTACGTGCAAGGCGAGGAAAGCGCGCGGAAGGTGATTCTCCTGGCCAAACGGCGCGGCCAGGAGGGCGAAACGCTTGCGGGCCTCGTTTATCCGGTCAGGATCACCTTTGATGGCGCCGCCAAAGAAGTCCCGCCCGCAATTCGTGTCAGGCTCAAACTGCCTGGCATCGGCCCGAGCGCCAAAATGGGAGCGCTCGCCCGAGGGTCGCTGGTTCAATTGGAGGTTAAATCAGCCGGTTCCGGCGAATATCTCCTGGCCTCGCCCCTGGGCAAAGACGTCTTTCTTGCGGTCGAGGCGGGCCGGACAATTTATGTGGGCTGGCCCCGGCAATCAGACGCAAACCTGGCGACGCTCATCCGCAACGCCATGCCCAACTCGGAGGACTTTTTTGACGAGCGCAAGCTCCTCGGGGCCTTCCGCGACGAAGCCAGCGCCGACATTTACTCCCTGGTCCTCGCCGTGCGCGCGGGCAAGACCACCCTCGAGGAATCCCGCAGCCAGCCCTGGCGTCTGGAAATATACCGGTGGAAACAGGAAGCGGAGGCTCGGCGCGTTATGCTGGCCGCCCAGGGTTATTTGTTCCGGGGCATCGAGGCCAGTGGCCGCCCGGCGCCGACCGTCGAATTGACCGAGCAGCTTTGGAATTTGAAAAGATCGGGTAATCTATGGGTGGCGGGTGAGGAAGGGGCCGATGCAAAATAACTTTGACATGCGGACAATCCAAACCAACGACGGCCTCAGTTGGGTAGTCGCCCAGGCAGGGGCGCGGCTGAAATGGTCGGCCTTGCTCGTGGGAACTTGCGCGTGGCTCGCCCTAAGCCTGGGCCTGTGGCTGCTGCTCTTTGCAGGCGACACCCTGGTCAGCCTCCCGGCCGGCCTGCGATTGCCCCTGGCTCTTGGCGGCGCGGCTTTGAGCGGCGTGTGCCTGTTCCGCAGGGTGCTCAAGCCTGCATCCCAACGGCAAACGCCCGAACGCACCGCGCTCCTGCTGGAAAACCGCTATGGCATTCGCGAAAACCTCCTGATCAACGCGGTTCAATTCCAAACGCAGGCCCTCCGGCCCGAGGAACTCGCGTTTGCGGAACAGACCATCGACGCCTCGACCCGTTTTGCTCAGCGCGTTCATTTCGCCGAGCTCTGGGATTGGCCCGGCCTCCGGCTCTGGGGCTTCTTGGCGGGAGCGGCCCTGCTGCTCTGGCTCGGCTTTATCGCCCTGTTCCCGAGGCAGTTTGCCGCCTCAACCCAGCGTTACCTCCTCCCCTTGAGTGATGTGCCCCCGCCCGGCGCCCTCAGCTTGAAACTCACTCCGGCCAAGGACCTGCTCCTGGCCGAAGGCGAGGACCTCGAAGTGCAGTTGGACATCGATGCGCCCAAATGCCGGATGTCCGGCAAGCCGCCCTTCATCGTCTGGCAGGAAAAAGCGGATTTCATTCAGCCGGTCCAGACCGGCGGCGAGATTGCCCCGATGGACCCGGAGACATCACCCGGAGCGCCGCCTTCAGGCGGCACCTGGCGCGGTGAGAATGCCCCGATGGACCCGGAGGGCACTCCCCGGAAATTCGGTCATACCTTCGCCAATGTTCAGGCCCCGTTTGCCTTCCGGGTCTTTGCCGGAGACACTTACACGCGCAGTGTGCGCGTGGACGTGCGCCCCATGCCCAGGTTGAAGGATGCCCTCTTCCGCATCACGCCCCCTGCCTATACCGGCCAAAGGCAGCAAACCTTTCCCGGGCCGCCCGCTCCGTTGGCTGCATTGCCCGACTCATTGGTCGAGGTTGCTTTTACGCCGGAACCCGCGATCCGAGAGGCGGACTGGGTGAGCGGCGGCAAACCCGTTCCCTTCAAGGGCCGCGGCGGACGCTGGTCCGCGCAGATCACCTTGACCAATGCCGGCACTTATGAGCTCCGGACGACTTATGCCTCAGGTGGCAAACCCTCGACGCTGGCGCGAGGGGAATTGCAGTTGCTCACCGACAATCCGCCGGAAGTGGACTTCATCACCCAGGACCGCAATCGCCTGGTGCAGTTTGGCGAAAACCTCAAACTGATGGTCGAGGCGCGCGATGATTTCGGCCTGGCCGAAATCTCGGTGGTCTCGCGGCCGGTGGAAAAGGAGGACGCTGCAAGGGTGCATAAACGCTGGACTTATCTCGGTCCTCCGGGCAACCCGGGGCCGGTGCGCGAGGGCCTCTCCCTGGCCATCGATGCGAGCGTCTTTGAAGCCGGGGCCTCCTATTACCTCGAGGCGCTGGCCAATGATTTCAGGCCCGGCGGACTCCCCTCCCGCTCGCGCCCAATCGTCTTGCGCGTCAAGTCCGGGCAGGACATGGTCCCGCGCGGCGACGACCCGCTCTCCGCGGCCTTTAACTCCCTCAAACAGGCCGCCGCGGCCCAGGAGATGGCCGGCCGCCTCACGGCCAATCTCATCACTTACCTCGATGAAATCTTGAAGAAGCGCACCCTCGACGACCAGGCCAAGGCGCTTGCCGCCCCGCAACGCGAAGCGGAGCGTTGCAGCAGGGAGGCCCTCGACCAGTTTAAGCAAAAGCCCGAGGGCAAAGGCTTTGTGGCCCCGCTCACCAGCCTGGTGGACAAAGATATGAAGGGCGTTCTCCTGGCGCTTGGCAGCTTGTCCAGGATCGGCAAAAACGAGCTGGCGGGCCGCGCCGAACAGACCCGGCGCAGCCAAACGCGCATCCTCGAAGAACTGCTCAGCCTCTTGGGACAGGCGGCGGATGCGCGCCCGGAACAACTCAAGCCCGCCTCCGAAGGCAAAGACATCCCCCAGCCGCCGGCCCTCGCCCGGGAAGAACGCGCCAAGGAAGCCCTCGAAGACGTGAAGCATTTCGTCGCCGCCGAAGAACGCGTCCTGGAAAAGAGCCGCACGCTGGCCGACAAGGGGCCCGAGGATCTGACCCAAGCGGAGCAGGAGAACCTGGGGGAGTTGGCGCGCGAGGAAGAGAAGTGGGCCAAATTCTTTGAAGAGAAACTCACCGATTTGAGCAAGCTGCCCAACCAGGACTTTGCAGATTCCTCGCTGGCGGAGGAATTCAACCAGGTCTTCCAGGAAGTCCAGAAAGCCGCCGACGCCCTCAGCCGGAAAAAGATCGAGCTGGCGGTGCCCCATGAGCAGTCGGGCCTTGAGAACGCGCAGGAACTGGTCAATAACCTCGAGCGCTGGCTTCCCGACACGCCCGACAATATCAAGTGGAGCATGGAGGAACCGCTGGCGCCCACGGACATCGCGATGGCTGAGTTGCCAAAGGAACTCGAGGACATCGTCGGCGAACTGCTCGATACGGAACAGGCCATGACCCCCGAGGTGCAGGACGTGACCAGTTCCTGGATGGATTCGGCCGACAAAGGGGCAGGCTGGGGCGCCAGTGACGGCCCCATCTCCGATATGAGCGCAAAAGGGGTCACCGGCAACCTGCTCCCCAATCAAAATGAAGTCGGCGGCCGTTCCGCCGAGGGCCGCACCGGGCGCAGCCACGGACAGATGGTGGCCGACACCGCGGAAGGCAAAGGCGGACAGGAGACCCCGACGCGGCTGACTCCGGAGCCTTTCGAGCAGGGCAGCGTAAAAGACTCGGCCAGGCAGGATAAAGGCGGCGCCACCGGCGGCGGCAAGCTCTCCGGTTTCACCGGCCAAGGCCTGCGCGGACCCACGGCTCCGCCCGGCAATCAGACCATGCCTCGCCTGGCCGAGCGGCAGGCAAAGCTGCGCCAGCAAGCCGAAGCCCTGGCGCTCAAGCTCCGCCGCTACCGCGTGCCCGGCGGGGGCCTCGAAACTTCCATAAACGCCATGAGCCGGCTCGAACAATCCGCTCGCAAAAACGACGGCTTGGGCGTGCGCCGCTCTTTCAGCCGCGCCCTCGATTCGCTCGGGGAAGCCAAAAACGCGGTCCACAACGAAGTCGTCGTCAGGCGCGAACAAAACAAGCTGCCGGGCTGGATGCGCGACGAAATCCGCCTGGGCGTCCAGGACGGCGTGCCCAAAGGCTACGAGGAAATGGTCGGCGACTATTTTCGGGCCCTGGCGGAAGGGAGGAGCAGGTAGATGAAGGACGAAGTGCGAAGTGCGAGCGTCGAGTGTCGGGTGTCGAGTGTCGGGTGTCGAGTGTCGAGGGAACGAACCGCCGCTCTTCGACACTCGACACTCGACACTCGACCCTTGCACGTCGGATTGCTCGCGAACCTGGTCCTGTGGGCCGGCGGAGCGGGTATTGGCGCTTTGGTGGCCGCCGCCCTCCTCGCCTCCGGCTCCGTCTTCGCCCAGCCGGCCCCATCCTCTCTCCTGCCCAACGGCACTCTGGAGCAAGCTGACGCGGCTGATGGGACCAAACCCGCCGGCTGGGGCAAACCCGATGGCCTGGGTGTCCAATGGGTTGACAGCGGCGACCCGGCCCATGGCCGAGCCATCCGCATGGACACCCGCGTGAGCGAAAAGGCCATGGTGGCGCAGTGGAAGAAAACCGGCCTGACCAACGAATGGAACATCCCCAAGCCGGCCGGCAACGCCATCGCCGAGACTTACGGGCTCTCTCTCTATTCAGATGCGATACCGGTCGAGCGCGCTCAACCCTACCGAATAACTTTCGCTTTCAAAGGCCCGAGCGGCGGCGCCAAAGTCTGGGTCCGCGGCTGGGGTGTGATCCAGGGCAAGGAGCGGCGCCGCTGGGAGACCTGGGTCCCCTGCGCCTCGAGCGGTGAGGGCTGGACGACTTGTTCGCAGGTCTTCTTTCCCGGCAAGTTCCGCCCCGAGGTCGTCAAAATGCGCGTGATGCTCTACGCCTTCTATCCCCCAGGCATCTACTGGTTCGACGACCTCCGCATCGAGCCTATCAGCCTCCAGGAGTACGAAGCCGCAAAAAAATAACGATCCTTGACGATGGACCGTTTGTCCGGCTAACATCGTTCCATCAACGAACCAACTGCTTATGAAGAAAACCGGGGCCACTCCGCCGGGGACGCAAGCCAAGCCCTTGCCTAAACGGACTGGCTCGCCTGCCGGCAAGATTCATCCAATCATCATTTACCCGTTCCGGCAGCCGGACAATTACTCTGACCTGGAGGCCCTCTATCAACTGGTCAGGCGATTGGGCGCGGAAAAAGACCGCTATGCCCGCCCCATCACGGTCCTGGATCGCAAGACCCACTATTCCATGGACGGCGACAAGGCCTTCCTCGATTTCCGGGCGCAGACCCTGACGCGTTGCTCGGATATGCTGGATGTCTGGGCGGTGGATACCTGCCAGATGTGGTGCGCCGGCCTGGGCGCGGCCTTCGAAAAGGGCGGGGCGGGCGATGTTTATTGGCTCATCCCCGGCGATTTCAATTACGGCACCGCGGTCGGGCAGGAAGTCCTGGGCCGGCTGCACGATCTGCCGGAAATCATCCTCGAACTGGAGCAGGACCTGTGCATCGGCGAAATCGCCACCGACCACAACAATTCCAAGCAGATCATCGATACCTACGGCACTTTTGCCCTGCTCTACAATTGGTTCCCAGTCCAGGCCCAGGAAATCCGCCAGTTCACCGAACGTCCCCGTTCGGAGTTTTTCGCGGTGAGCCACAGCTTTTTGGGTCAGGCCTTGCGCCAACGGTGGTATCCCTACGAGCAAACCGTGGTCATGCTCTTGCAGGCGGTCTTCGGCAAGAAGAGCATCAGCCGCTTTTTTGTCGGCAACATCTCGGACCTGCCCGAGGGGCGGGAACCGCTGGCCTCGGCGATGCAGCAGGTCGAGCGGACCGAGCGGGTGCTCAAAGCGATTTGGCGCGAACACCACCGGGCCGATCCGGACTGGATCGAGCAGTACCGCCGCCTGGAAACCGGCTCCGAGCATGTCCGCCGCGCCGCGCTGACCATTCTCCAGAACTTGCTGCGCTGAATTATGCGTTCTCTCGATTACCAGAAACCCCGGCGGTCTGTCAGTTTCGTCTGCAACGCCACAAAGGCCAAGACCGTCACCTTGGTCGGTGATTTCAACCAATGGGACCCGGCCGCTCATCCGATGAAACAGATGCCGGACCGTTCCTGGCTGCTGACCGTGGAACTGAAGCACGGCCACCATCGCTATGCCTTCCTGGTGGACGGCGTCCTGACCCTCGACCCCCACGCCCAGGGCATCACCCGCAACGACAAAGGCGAACGTGTTTCCCTGGTGCCGGTGAGTTGAACGTCTCAAAACCTGCTATGAACTCAATGCGCATGACTCTCCTTTCGACACTGGTCTTGTCCGCCTCGGCGGCGCTGGCCCAGCTTGCTCCCGGCAACCCTCTGGATGGGCTCGAACGGCTCAAGAACTTCCAGACGATGCGCGCCTCCTCGTCGGACCCGGATTGGAAGAACGGCAACGCTGATTCGCGCCCGATTGCCCCCGGCGGCACGCTGACCCTCGCCGAGCTCGAGGGCCCGGGCCAAATCGTGCATATCTGGTTCACGATAGCCCACAGCGACCCCTACTACCCCAGGATGCTGACCCTGAGAATGTACTGGGATGGCGAAGAGCACCCCAGCGTCGAATGTCCTGTCGGTGACTTTTTTGGCATGGGCCACGGCCTCGACAAGCCATTCACCTCGCTCCCGATTCGGGTCTCTTCCGACGGACGGGGACGCAATTGTTACTGGCCGATGCCCTTCCGCAAGCGGGCGCGAATCACGGTCACAAACGAGAGCGACAAGCGTTGCGACGCCCTCTATTACTACATCGACTGGCAGAAACACCCCTCGCTGGCCGAGGATGCCGCCTACTTTCATGCGATGTACCGGCAGGAGTTTCCCTGTGTCATGGGGCGCAACTACCTGCTGGCGGACATCGAGGGCCGAGGCCACTACGTCGGAACGGTCCAAAGCGTCTGTATGGTCTCTCCGGGCTGGTATGGCGAAGGCGACGATTTCTTTTTCATCGACGGCGAGAAGGAGCCGAGCCTTCGGGGAACCGGCACCGAGGACTATTTTTGCGACGGCTGGGGTTTCCGGGAGCAGTTCGGCCCGTTCTATGGCACGCCCCTCTGGGAAGGCTACGACACCGGAGATCGCGGCACCGCTTACCGGTTCCACATCCCCGACCCAATCGTATTTACGAAGTCGCTCCGCGCCGAGATCGAACACAAAGGCTCCCAGACCTTTCCGGACGGCACGAGCGACGGTTTTATCGAGCGCGACGACCTGATGTCCAGCGTCGCCTTTTGGTACCAGGTCGAGCCCCACAAGCCGTGGCCCGCCCTGCCGGCCGGGCCGGAGCGTTTGCCCTTCCGCGACCGCGTCTTGCTCAAGGGCCATGAGGCCGTGGCCAAGGCGCGGCATTCCGACCACCCCATCGAGGTGCAGGAACTCGGCGGTGTGACTGACGGCAAGCAGCTTTGGTTCAGACCCCCCAACGAGCAGGGCTGGGTGGAGGTGTCTTTTGAAACCCAAAAAGCTGAGGCGCTCCAGCTCCTCGGCAAGATGGTCCGCTCCTGGGACTACGGAATCTACCGCGTAAAGCTCGACGGCAAGCAGATCGCCCAGGAAGACCTTTATGACCCGGCCGTCACGCCCTCAGAGCACAAGTGGGGAGTGCATCAGCTCGCCGCCGGCGCCCATACCCTGCGCTTCGATTGTGCCGGCAAGTCCCCCAAGTCGGCGGGGTATTTCCTCGGCTTCGACGCGCTGGTCGTCCGCACCCCGGTCTATAGCCGCGCTCCCAGCGTCGACCTCCGCACCTTGCAGAAGCCCAACTGACGCCCGAAGAATGCCTCCCCCGCCTTCACCCTCCAGCCCCTTGCCCCTGGTCCGCATGCAGGGCATCACGAAATAGTTTGGGCGGGTGACCGCGCTGGACGGGGTGCTCTTCAATGGGCTAAAGGCTGATGGCGCCTCGGGATGGCAATCATGGCCTAGTCCGACATGGTCGCCAGCCAATTCTCCGTACGGAGCCGAATCGGGAACAAGCCATCGCGGCAAACCTTCTCCGCTGCTTCCCTCACGCGACTCATGCCTGCGCCCGTGTCATTGGTCACCAGCACGAGGTTTTGAGCCATCGCTACACTGGCAATGATGAGGTCTGGCTCATCGATCCCGAGTTCCCTGCCGGTGACTTTCTCGGCAAGCTCCTCCGGGTGCTTCTCGTCATAAGCGAGTTGCTTTCTCCGCTGCCGGGCTGTCCCATGGATCCACCATAGCCCTGCGCGCACAACGGAATAGGGCCGCACACAATTCTCGTCGAAGGGCAATTGCTCGAACCGGCCGAGAAACCGGCGTAGTTCCTCCCGTTTCTCCGGTCTAACGTTTGCGGCTCGCGCCATGCCGAACTCAATCTCGGCGACTGCCATTGTTGGTAACAGGACGAATTGCGGGTCCACTTGCTGGAAGCGTTGCTGCGCGGGCACATGGCCAGAGTGGTTGGCGTCTGCCAGCGCGCAAATCACGTTCGTGTCCAGCAAGTAAGCGTCGCTCATTGGGGATCAAGCCAACTCTTCGAGCGCGGCAGTCAATTCCTCGTCCCGCAGCTCGGGCAAATGCGGAATGATGTATTGCGGGCGGCTTGCCTGGAACGAAGGTGAGATGTAACGCCACAACGGAATGTTTGGCGCAAAGTCGGCAGGGAAGTAGTCGCCGAAATCAAATGGCACCGGCCTGCGTTGACCACGGAAGAAATCGAGGAGCTTGCGCTCCAGCCAGGGCGGCAATCCATAGCCCTTGAGGATAAGCGCATCCATTTGGAGCAGAATCTGCTTTGCCCGTTGCTCCCATGTGCCGCCACCCCAGAGCGGCAAACGGGCTTCTGGTTGCTCGTTCATCGCCGTAAGATACTCGTCGACAAGACCCTCCAGTTCGATAATTGCCGAAGGCGGAAGCGTCGGAATCGGGCAATCTTCCAAAGTCGCCTTTCGCACGTCGCGTT
>Ga0187864_10004737_pt1 | contig 10499 bp, 9 predicted proteins | sample June2016WEW_11_4_FD_132985 | JGI IMG/M metagenome (GOLD analysis project Ga0187864, IMG submission 132985) | Peatland microbial communities from SPRUCE experiment site at the Marcell Experimental Forest, Minnesota, USA - June2016WEW_11_40 | ecosystem: Environmental > Terrestrial > Soil >... | reverse complement strand
GCATTCGCGCGCTCGCGCCGGGGGCCGTCTACCTGGCCCACTTCAGCCGGGTGACGGGGATTGACCGGCTCGCCGCCGACCTCCACCGCGACATCGACCGCTTCGTCGAGTTGGCCGGGGGCTGCGATGACGGGCGCGATTCCGAGGAGTCCCTGTACCGCGCGCTCCTCGACCACCTCTCCGGGCGACTCGACGCCCATGGCTCCCCCACCGATCTCGAGACTCGAAAGACCTGGCTCGCGATGGACGTGCGCCTGAACGCGGCGGGGCTCCTCGGGTGGAAGAGGCGCGTCGCCCGTACGCGGTCGGGATGACCGCCGCCGCTTGGGACGCATGGCCGTCACCTTCGGCCTCCCCACGCTCCTCATCCTGAGGGGAGGGGAAAGGGGGAGGGGAAAGGGGTCATCACTGAATAGCGCTTCCTTAACCACTAAGCCGCTTGCATCAAGAGTCTACGTGCATGTCCCCGAGACTCTTTCCCCTCTCATAGGGTCGATATCTGTGACGACCCTTTTCCCTCCCCCAACGCCGTGGTCAAGACCGATTGTGGTGCAGGCGGCGAGACGCCCGCACCACATGGGACCGGCCCGGAACTGCGGTGACCGCCTGAGCTTGGTCCGGTAGAATGGAAATCAGCAATCGGAGTCCGTTATCAATGTGGAACCCTTAGCGGGCCGGAGTCATCATGACGAAGACGATTCACGCGGTCTGGAAAAACGGCCAGATCGTCCCGACGCAACCGGTCGACTGGCCCGAGGGGACCGCACTGGCGGTCGCGCCGATCGAGGAATCGCTCGTGACCGATCCGGAGGGTGACCTTCTCGGCGACGACCCCGCGTCGATCGCACGCTGGCTCGCCTGGTTCGACTCGCTCGAACCTCTCAGCTTCACGCCGGAGGAGGAGGCTGCATGGGAAGCCGCACGGCGCGAGCGGCGGGACTGGGAGAAGTCCCGATTCGACGAGATTGAGGAGGAGGGAAAAGGGGACATTACTGATATCGACCGTTTGAGAGGCGAAGGAGCCTCGAGGACACGCACGTAAACGCTTGATGCAGGCGGCTTAAGGATAAAGAAAGCGCTATTCAGTGATGACCCCTTTCCCCTTCGCCTATTCAGTGATGACCCCTTTTCCCTTCCCAATTTCCTGAGACCCTCGCAAGATTCCGGCGATCTTGTCGTAAACTCAGTATGTCGGGATCGTGCCGATGGTCTTTGACAATTCGGTGTGAGACGTCGGCTAATTTGGTGGCTGGCACCTTTTCACGTCAAAAATTCCCGACACGGTCGCACGGACTTGTTCGTCAGGATCGAGTTGTACTCGACCGTGATCGTCGCGCATGTAGCCCATGGGGACGCGGGTCACCAGTTCGCCGCGACGGGCTTTCTGCTGCGCGCCTTGGAGCATCCGCTGGCGGATGATGTGCAGTTCTGCCTCGGACATCGTTCCGTTGAGACCCAAAAGCAGCCGGTCGTTGTAGGTCGCCGGATCTACAGCCCGTCGAGGTCGCAGACCAACGTGCCGAAGATGGCGCACAGTTCGAGCAGTTGGTACCAGTCCTTGCACGATCGCGCCAGCCGAGCGGCCTGCCTGGCGATGGCGTTCAAACTCGTGAAGCCCGCTCAGAATCATTGGCGGAAACTCAACGGCAGCACGTTGCTGCCAGAGGTGATTGCAGGAGTGATCTTCAAAGATGGAACAAAACTCGCCGCTTGAGCTTCAGACTTCATCCACGACATTTGACAATAGCTCTGGTTTGATCTATACTATTCCCATCGAGTTTGTCGTCTAAACGCTGGCACAAGAATTATGCAACTGGATTTATCGATCTTCGCCAGTTTATTAGGGCAAGTTTCCTCCCTGAGTTGGTGATGTTGACACTGATGCACGCTGCAATCCACCCACGAATTGTGCCGAAGAGCCATATTTTCTTGTTCATCACTGCTTGGCGCGTTCTCGTTTCACGCCTTTTTCAAACTCGGCGTTGCGGGGCGGTCAAGAAGCCAACGAGTATCCGTTGGAGTGAAGCGCTTTCCCTAACGGTCGGTGCCAGGGCTTTGGGAGCGAACTATAATCGCAACAATGTGGCAAACCAGGATGGCGGATTACTGGGTGAAAGAGCAAGACGCGACGACTGGCTATACACGATTGCCCTCGGCGTGCAATACAACATCAATCCCAATGCCAGCGTGAACCTGGGATACTCATATGATCTGGCGGTTAATACCTACTAAATCCACGGCCTCTGGCCGTGTGACCCGAAGAGCTTCGAGCGATCCGGCGTGCTTCCTCCGGGAAAACGCCCTCGGCTTGGCATCCAGGGAGTTCTCCCCGGGGAAGCCTCTGCCGAGCACGGCGGAATGGCCTGGATCCGGCTGCCTGCAACGCCCCCAACGGGGGCTACCTCACGTAGACGGCCCCCTCGGGGGGGCCTTCCCAATACCACGGCCTGTGGCCGTGGTTGGTTATTGAGCAGGGCGGCCTCACCGGGCCGCAGTCGTTGACCTACGACCCCCGCACGTTCAACCATCAGGTGGTCTCCCTCGGGGCGACATTCAGGTTTTGATCGCCATTCACACAACCAACGGCAACTCGGGCTACCGACAATGCCGACAAAGGAAAGTCATGAAAATGAATTCTCGATTATTCGGTTATCAAGAGCTGGTTGGACTGGTTGTGGCGATGTTGGTCTCCGGAGCGGCCCTGACCCTGACCACCGTTCTGGCGACGGGTTGCAAGCGCTCTGCCGAACCGGCCACACAGGCATCGGGTCCCCAAACAGGGCCGGCATCCGGCCCGGCGTCAGCGGCCGTTCCCAAAGCCGAGGCGGAGAGCAAACTTGTTACTCTCAAGGTCGGCCATCTGCCCGTGACGGGGCATGCCAAATTCTTCGTTGCCAAGGAAGAAGGGTTCTTCAAGGCTGAAGGCCTGGACGTGGAGTTGGTGGAATTCACCAACTCGGCGGACGGCCTGGCCGCGCTCCGCGCCCACAAGCTTGATTTGGGCGCGTTCGGCACGACCGCGCCACTGGTGCATATCGCCAAAGGCGCGGACATCCGCATCATCGGCGGCGTCATGGGCGAGGATGCGACCATCATCGCCACTCCCGAAAACGCAAAAATCATCAAGACCATCGCGGACTTCAAGGGCAAGAAGGTCGCCACGGTTCGCCTTGCGACGGGCGACGCCGTGTTCCGCGGCGCGCTGGATGAAGCCGGCTTGAACTGGAAGACCGACGTGCAGATCTTCGAGTTAAAGAACCCGCCGGCCGTGCTTGCGGCGGTGAAGTCCGGGCAGGTGGATGCCGGGGTCACCTGGGGCCCGCATGATATCACTGCCGAGACGCAGGGACTTCAAGTCATCATCCGCAGCCGCTGGTTGCAGCCGGGGCATCCCTGCTGCCGCCTTACGGTCAACGCGAAGGATTTCCAGGAGCGGCCGGAGGTCTGGGGGCGGTTCATCCGCGCCTTTCTGCGGGCGGAGAAGTTCGCCAACGACAATCACGAGAAGACCCTGGACGACATCAGCAAGTATCTGAAGCTGGATCGCGCGTTGATCCAGAAAGCCTATTATGAAGGCTTCCTCGACCAGACTTCAGACCCGAATGTGACCGGCATCGTCCGGTTTTGGAAGACAATGCTCAAGAGCGGCTTTGTCGAGTCCGACAAGGACATCACGCAGTTCGTGGACACGAAGATTTACGAAAAGGCTCTCAAGCAACTGGCCAGCGAAAGGCCCGACGACGCTTTCTGGAAGAAGCGCCTGGAGATCTTCGCGCAGCGAGACTCGCCAGCCGCGACAGCGCAGCTCAGGCAAGAGGCGCCGGCGATGCTTGTCAGGTCGACTGCGGGGTCAACTCAAATTCGTGCGACCCTCGCCAGCCTTGAAGTTCCGAATTGCTGCCAACAATGAAATGAAGTTGGTTGGTTGATTGTTTCCGCAAGCCGCCACGGCGAGATTGTTTTTGCCGCGGCGGTTTCTCCGATTCAGGACTTCACAACCATGAGCGCGCTGGATACTCGACCGACGAATTGCACCGCCGACGCCGGGCTCAAGGTGGAATCCCTGCGCTTTGCCTACAACGGAACTCCGGTGCTGCTCGACATCAATCTGGCGATCGGGGAAGGCGAGTTTGTTTGCCTGCTCGGTCCCAGCGGTTGCGGTAAGACCACGCTCCTGCGCTTGCTGGCGGGGTTGGAGACGCCTTCGTCGGGGCATCTGTCCTGGAAAGGCCGGCCCATCACCGGGCCGTCATTGGAACGCGGCGTTGTCTTTCAGGATTACTCCCTTTTCCAGTGGATGACCCTGGTCAACAACATCACGCTTGCGTTGGCCAAGTCGCACCCCGGAAAAGACAGGAAATGGCGATTGAACCTGGCCGCGGAATTCCTGGAGTTGGTCGGGCTGGCCGACGCCGCGCGCAAGCACCCTTTTGAACTTTCCGGCGGCATGCAGCAACGGGGCGCGATTGCGCGCACGTTGGCGATGGGGTCACCGGTCTTGCTGATGGACGAACCCTTTGGCGCGCTCGATCCCGTCAACCGCGGCCGGCTGCAAAACCTCGTGCTCGACGTTTGGTCCGACGCCAATCCGCGAAAAACCGTGGTCTTCGTCACCCACGACATCGAGGAATCGCTCCATCTGGCGGATCGAGTTGTTATGCTCGGTTCGTCGCCGGGCAGAATTATCGATGAACTGCGCGTGCCGTTTGCGCGCCCGCGGGTCTGGCGCACCCTGATTCGTTCGCCGGAATTCCTTTCGTTGCGGGAGCGCATCGCCGAGCGCTTCCGCGAGGATACTTTGCAGCGCATCGAAGCCGAATCGGTGGTCGGCGGCGACGCGGAGGGCATCTGAGTGAAGGCAGTCATGGCGAAATCGCCTATCATTCCCTCCGTGAGCTTCCCGACCGCCTCGCGGTTGCCGGCGAAGAAAGCGTCCAAACCTTCTGGTATTCGCCGGAACTCCTGGTGGCGTTTGCAGGGCAAGGAAGGCGTATTATTTCTGCTCGGGATCGTGCTGCTCTGGCAGTTCGCCAGTTCCTCGATTCATTTTTCGGGCGACTATCTGTTCCCATCGCCAGCGGTGACGCTGAAAGCATTGTGGGGGTCGCTGCCGGAACTCCTTAAAGACACGTGGTCATCCCTGCTTGTTCTCCTTCCCGGCTATGCCCTGGCGGCGGTCGTGGGGATCGTATGGGGATTGGTGGTAGGCACGATCCCGTGGGTGAGCCGGATGTTTTCGCCGTTCGCGCGTTTTGCCTCGCCCGTGCCGCCGACTATTTACGTTCCGTATGCCATTGCAATGCTGCCCACGTTCCGAACCGCCGCCGGTTTCGTGGTTTTCGTGGGCGCGTTCTGGCCGATCTTTTTGAACACCGCCGCCGGCGCGGCGTCGTTGCCGCAACGTGATCGCGACAACGCCCGCATTCTCGGGTTGAAACCAACGGAATACCTGTGGCGGATCGTGTTCCCGTCGTCGCTGCCGCAAATTTTCTCGGGGATGAGCGTCGGGCTCGTGTTCTCCTTCATCATGCTGACGGTGGCGGAGCTTTTCGGCGCCAGCGCCGGCCTGGGCCGCTTCGTGCAGCTTTACGCCGACTACGCCGATTATCCCCGAATGGTCGCCGGCATTCTCTACACCGGCGTGGTGGTGATGGCAGCCATGGAGCTGCTCGAACAAATCAAGCGTCGATCGCTGTTTTGGATGAAGTAGACCAAAAAAGTGAAAGGAACAGGCGTTGCCGTGACATCCAAAGAGATCATCCAGCGGGTCATCAAGCTCGAAAAGACGCCGCGCCTGCCCGTGTCTCTGCTTTCCGCTGGAGCCTGGACGTTGAACCAAAGCGGACTGACGCTCGAACAAGCGCTGGCCGCCGGCCCGCAGCGGATCGCCGAAAGCATCGCCAAAACCAACGAGATTGTCGGCTGCGACATCGTCTGGCCCGGCTCGGGCTATCATAATCTCGCCATCCGGGGGATTGGCGGGCGCATTAAGTTTCGCGTCAAAGGCACCCCCGATGTGCAGGAACCGATCTTGCGCGATAACTGGGCCGCCGAGCAAATCTCCACCAAGCGCGTCCAGGAGGACAGGGGCATCCGCGTGCTAGTCGAGGCGGCGCGTCTCCTGTCCAAATCCATCGGCGACAAGACGGTGGTCGGCACCAGTCAGTGGGCGCCATTCACCTTGGGCGGCATGGCCTTCGGGGTGGAAAACCTCATGCGCGGCGCCCGCAAAGACAAGGCCGCAGTACATGCAGTCATGGAGGTTGCCGCCGATCTATGCTTTGACTATCTGGAGCCGTTTATTGACGCCGGGGTTTCGATGATCTCGCTGGCCGACCCGACCGCTTCGGGCGATCTCATCTCCCGCGAGCAGTTCATTGAGTTCTCCTTCCCGTATCTCAAGCGAGTTGCCGACAGAATCCGTGCCCGCGGCGTCTGGGTGATCGTTCATATCTGCGGGAACACGACTAATCGCCTGGACCGCATTCCTGAAACCGGCGCCCAGATCATGTCCGTTGATTACAAGGTTGCCCTTTCCGACGCGCGCCGCATTCTGGACGGCAAGATCGCTTTTGCGGGCAACCTGAATCCCGTGACCATCATGCAGAAAGAAACCGCTGAGGGCGTCGCGGCGGCAAGCCGCGACGCCATTGGCAAAGCCCTTAGCCAGTCCGGCGCCGCCGCTGGCTACATTCTCATGCCCGGTTGCGATATCCCTCCGAGCGTGCCGATTGAAAACGTCAAAACCATGGTCCAAACCGCACACGCGTATCCCCTGTGATGCCAGGATCATTTTTATATGAGCAAGACAAAAATCAAAAAAACCGAAGTCAAAACACCCGCGAACTGGGGAAAAGGCACCATTTGCATCCAGGCCGGCTACACCCCGAAAGTGGGAGAACCCCGCATCCTGCCCATCTTTCAATCCACCACCTACAAGTATGAGGACATCGATCAGGTCGAGCGCCTGTTCGCATTGAAAGAGGTCGGCTTCAAATATACCCGGACCGGCAACCCCACCGTGGCCGCGTTTGAACAGAAGATTACTCAGTTGGAGGGCGGCGTCGGCGCCGTGGCGCAGGCGTCGGGCCAGGCCGCGACGCTCTTGGCCATTAGTAATCTCTGCCGAGCCGGCGACCATATCGTATCCACTTCGACTATCTATGGCGGCTCCTACACCCTGTTTAACAACACGCTCAAAAAATACGGAGTCCAAGTCACCTTCATTGATCCCGAAGCTCCCGAAAAGGAGATTCAGACGGCATTCAAGCCCAGTACAAAAGTTCTGTTCGCCGAGACCATCGGCAATCCCGGTTTGGGCATTCTCGATTTCGATAAGTTTGCCATACTGGCCCGGAAAAACGATGTGCCCTTCATCGCCGACAACACGTTGGCCACCCCGTGCCTATGCAACCCATTCAAGCTGGGCGCCAATATCGTCATTCACTCGGCGACCAAGTACATCGACGGTCATGCGACCAGCCTGGGCGGCGTGGTCATCGACGGCGGCAATTACGACTGGACCAACGGCAAGTTCCCCGATCTGACGGAGCCTGATCCGAGTTATCACGGTGTGCGTTATGTCGAGTCGTTTAAGAATGCCGCCTACATCTCCAAGGCCCGCGCCCAGTTCCTCATGGACTTTGGCGCCTGCCTGAGCCCCTTCAACGCGTTTCTGTTCAATCTGGGCCTGGAGACGCTCCACTTGCGCATGGAACGGCACAGCAGGAATGCGCTGGCCCTGGCCAAGTTCCTCAAGCGCCACCGGCAGGTCAATTGGGTCGTTTATCCGGGACTCGAAGGCCATCCGAGCTATCCCCGAATCCGGAAGTATTTCCTGAAAAACGCCGCCAGCGGAATTCTCACCTTCGGTCTCAAAGGCGATGCCCAGGCTACCCGAGCCTTTGTTAAGAACCTCAAGGTCGCCGCGCTGGTCGTTCACATCGGCGACGCCCGAACCAGCGTGCTGCATCCGGGCACCAGCACGCACGCCCAGATGACTCCCGAACAACAACTCAGCGCCGGCATCACCCCCGACATGATACGAGTCTCCGTCGGCATCGAGGACGTGGAAGACCTGATCGCTGATTTCGATCAGGCTCTAAGGTGCATCCATTGATCGGTCCTTTCCACAGAAACATTATGCCTGCACAAACTCCTACAACCCGCTCCATTTCGTCCGCTGCGCCCAAGGCGTTGGCGTCCATCGACGTGCCTACCGAAGCTTATTTGAAGCTGAATAAGGCGGCGCGAATTAAACGGCGCCTTGCCATCACCTTGTCCAGCCATTCTTACGTCCCGAGAATCAACGACCTGCAAAGCGATTGGGTGGCTCATGTGGCCGCTCCGGCGTTCAAACTCTTTCGCCGCCAACGCGGGGATGCCGCCATCGGGTCGTTTTGCTCGATCGGGACGGGCTCGGGGCTGGACGTCCTCGCGGCGGTCGAGATTCTGGGCGCCAGGCGCGTCGGGTTGACGGACGTGCACGAGGATGTGGTCGCCATCGCCGCCGACAACGTCTCGCGCAACCATCTGGCTTCCCACCCGATTGCGATCGAGGCGGGCTGTGGTGATCTGCTCCAGCCGCTCCGTCCTTTCAAAGCCCACTATGACTTGATCTACGAAAATCTTCCCAACGTCCCGCTGCCCAGCGACAATGAGATTGTCACGGATCGGAAGAGTTCAACCCATCTCGCGCCGCGAAAGGAAAAACTGCCCGAGCTGGTCAGTAACCAAATGCTCGACCTCCATTATCTTGCGCTGTTGCAGGCAAAGGATTTTTTGCTTCCGGGCGGCGCTGTCCTTTCGACTTTGGGAGGCAGAGTGCCCCTGCACGTGTTTCTTTCCCTGGGAGCCCTCGCCGGCCACTTCTGCTCTTTCCTGACCTACACCTGGAAAGTCCAGGCCGATCCAGAAGAGGTGATTCGCGATCATGCCCGCAAGCAGAAAGAGGGCTTTGGCCCCTTCTACTTTTATCGCGCCGAAATCCTGGAAAACGCCTTTGCCGCAATCGATGTCGACGCCTCTGGCAAGAACGCGATTGAAATTGAACGGTCGCTGTTGCCCGAACGCATTGACTCCGTCAGTGCCTATGACGCTTTGGGAAACGGCGAGAAAATCGGACACACGGTCGCCATTCTTAAATCCGAACTGAAATAACACCATGCCTGCAACCATTCCATCCCGTGTTCGCTCGCTTATCGCATCAATCGAGGCGACGTTTGCTGCGCGCAAAGCGACCGATGACGCGGTGGGCCGGGAGATTCAGAAAATTCTCTCGTTACTGCAACCGCTTCCTGCCCTGACGGGCAGGTTCTCTAAAAGCAGCCAGGCGGCGACTCGCCACATCGAGCCGGCCCTTCGGGCGGGAAACGAATCCACCCAAGCGCTGCTGGAGGCGATTGGCCCGGTGATTCGATATCTCCCATGGCGCTACAGTTATCCGCCGCGCGACGACAGGGCGGACCTGGGACAGCATATCGCGTTTGCCGAAATCGTCGGTCCCGAGGCTCCGTTCCGCAGCGACCGCGTGTGCCTCGGTCTGACCTTGATTGGGCCCCAAACGCTGTATGCGATGCACCGCCATCCAGCGATCGAGCTTTATTATGTGGTGGCCGGAACTGCCGCATGGACCCTGGACGACGTGTCGCGCGACAATCAACCCGGCACGTACGTTCTCCACCCCTCGCAGGCCGTCCACGCCATGCAAACCCGCGCCCAGCCGCTCCTGGCAATCTACTTCTGGAGCGGGACTGATGTGCGCACGGCGTCGGTTTACATCGATTCCTCCCGAGCCGAGGAGACCGGACAAGCCAAGTTGGTCATCGGCGCTCCATCCGGTGTTTGATAGTGGACACGGCAAGGTCTCCCAAGTTCCCGGGGAACCCTGGCGATCATTCGCCCGGCTCTCCGACCCCGGCGTGATCAGGCAGGCTGAGTGGACCATGAGTAAGTTGCCTGACTCGGCCCCCGCGTCTGACAAGGACGAGGGCTCACCACGAGGAGATTTCGGGGCTCAATCACACGGCTTTTGATCTCGCTGTCTACGCTTCGCAGGGGTGGTCGCCCACCCACCGCGCAAGACTCGCTTCCGGCTGCTGGTCCGGCTCTACCGGGCGGGATTGGTTACCCGCAGGGTTCCAGTGAAAGGTTTCAAGCTTATAACTATCCTCCTCCCCCGAGCTTCCTTGGCGCAATGTCAGTTCTTTTTTCGGCGAAAAAGGAACTGACACCAATAATCCGGAGGCATTGAGCGGGTCCCAAGTCCATTCTCCCTGTTCCTGCCGATCGATCTTCGAATCGGCCCCGGTAGCGATGCTACAGTCTCTGTCGGTTCGTCTTTTCGGGCAAGAACGATGAACTGACACCGGATTTCGTGAAGAAGACGTGCCGGCGGTTGGGAGTCAACTTCTGGGAGTATCTCCAGGATCGCGTACGAGGCCTGGGTAAAGTCCCGCGGCTGGCGGATCTGATCCGCCAGAAGGCGGAGGAGGCCGCGG
>Ga0187864_10004736_pt1 | contig 10499 bp, 10 predicted proteins | sample June2016WEW_11_4_FD_132985 | JGI IMG/M metagenome (GOLD analysis project Ga0187864, IMG submission 132985) | Peatland microbial communities from SPRUCE experiment site at the Marcell Experimental Forest, Minnesota, USA - June2016WEW_11_40 | ecosystem: Environmental > Terrestrial > Soil >... | reverse complement strand
GCTTCCCGTCTGCGGATCGTGTACTGGTCGCTTTCGGGGCATCGTCCGTCCAAAGCGTCCCCGTGCATTTCGCCAGTTGCCGTTGTGAAACTCACCGATGAACCGCAGTTTAGGCAGCTATCGTGATAGACCTTTGCCCGTCCGAGAATAGTTTGAAATGGTCGTGTCGCCAGCATTCGCCAATCGTTGGTCCACTTCCTGTGGCCTCGCAGCGTGCCGGAGGAGCGAGCGTGTCCGTTCGGCCTCTTGTTGCGGATCGGCCCCGGACTCGGTAATCTCGGCAAGGAGCGCCTCATCCGATAGCTCAAGCACGGAATCGGCCAACTGTTCCATTATTTTTTCCAGCTTCTCAACGGGATTAATCCTGTCCGTCATGTTTCTCGCCTCCCCCTCCACCATTTGTTGGGCCCAGAAGTTTCATGCGGATTCGCCTAACCGTGGCCCGATACTGATTCTCACTAAGACCCTGTTGCATGATCTCCTTCTTCGTCATGCCTTTCGACCAGCCACGAAGTACAAATAGGGCTTCCGGGGCATCCTTAAACTGTTCGAGGATTCCATTCCATGTTTCCTCTGCGATTAGACGTTGGTCTGCCGCCATTTCGTATTCCCAACTTGCGTACCCGAAGAACTGATTCCTGTCGCTGGCAGAGACATGGTCGAATAGACAATACTCTTGTCCCTCCACATCATCTTTAAAGGTGTCGCACGCCAGAAGAGCATTGTCGTCTTTCCTGCGACGGGTGATGCTCCGCATAGCTTGGATAAGAAAGGTTACAAAAGTGACGCGCTTATTCCAGCGCCTACCATTTCCGCCACTTTCCTTACCCTCCAACGTCAAGCGCAGGGCTTCCTGAAGTAGGTCATCCCCGGTCCTGTGGTCTGTACCTCGGGATAAGCACACTCGACCCTCGCCGTATTTTCGTAATTTCAGCAATTCACCAGCGGTTAACTCGGTGATCGCCCGATAAACTTCTTCTCTTGTTGCCCAAGGTTGGAGTTCGTCAAGCACTTTTCGAAAGCGAGAATTTCTCATGTCGAGAAGGAAGGGAACGCTCATCAATTCCTTTCGGCGCGGCACTTCAACCTCACTACGATAGTCGGGCGCAATGATAATCATCGGTTGCGTTGGGTCTTGCTTGAGAATGTCGAGTGCGATATCAACGCCATTCTTTGTCGGCATGCGATAGTCAATTACGACTACCTCGAACGGCCCACAATCCCGGTACAAACGGAGGGCATCTTCACTTTGGAAGGCGGTACGCACCAAATAGTGATCGGACTTTAAGAATGCTGTGAACATCCGCGACAGGGACGGGATGAATTCGATGACCAGTGCAGATTTGTTGCGGCCATTCATGGGAATCGGCGAGTCCATCGGCGGCAGCACAGACCACCTAGGCAGGGGGGCTTGCAAAGGGGCAGGTACAACCGTGCCCGCCGAGCAGTCCCTCTCGTCAACGGTGGGCTTCTGCACGTCATTGGGGATGATCGGCTCGATTTCCATCAAGTCTGAGGACGAATTGTCCACCACCGGATGTATTGCATCCTGAGGACTCCCGACATCGGAGCAAGGTGCAGATGTTCGGGTGGGTACGTTTGCGGGCGGGGTCTGGTCAGCGGGACCGAGAATGGAATGCACCAGAACCCAAAACGATTCCTGTAACTGTGGACGCTCTTTGAACGCCAGCCGCAATGCGTCAATCGCTAATCGCAGTGCCTCGGAACTGGGTTCGTCGGGCGGAAGTTCGGAGTGAATTTGATCCATTGTATTTCTCCACTTATGTACTGCCGTCAGACAGCGGCTCTCGACTTAAAAGCGGCCTATCAAACGTTACTGAAGTAACTGAGGAAGCTGCCTCTTCCCGAGAGGTTTCAAGGGCTCTAGATTCTGATGGCGAAAAATAAGTCATGGCTCTTTAGTCTCTCTCAGTTCACTATTGCCCTGTGCAGCCTGTGGATTCTGTTCGTTTCGGGAAAATGCGGTTACGTAGGTAACAGCGGCAGGCTGTATCTTTAGGTTTTAGTGGGGTAGTTCGACGATAGTTGGCGAGGTAATGGCTTGAGCGTGCTCAGTTCTAGAGATGACTTTTCTGGCTCGCGCTTCTTTATTGTGATTCCCCGCAGTTTCCCCCGCTCTATCTCTCCTGTGCTTTCGCGCTCGGCTTTGTGGCTCTTGAGGCCGAATTCTGCTTCGTCGATGTCCTTTCCAACGCCATAGCTGAAATCCGCTCCGGTGACGCTTAGAGTACTTCCATCAGCCCGCTCCACGACAATCGTGCGATTCCGAAGAATGGCTCTCGCACGTTCCAGACTGGCTTGTAAATCTTTGATATCGCTGCCGCGACACAGGAACTCATCGCCCTTGTCGTGATACGCTTCAAGACCTGCCTCGCGCAGGGCGTCAGCCTTCGCCTTGAGAACGGCGTTTCCCGCCTCATACCCATATTTATTCAGGGCTTTGAGCCCGTCTACGTCGGACATGGCGACGGCAAGTGCTGCCCTTGCTTCATCAAAACCGCGACGATTCGGCAGTCCTGTCACTTCAGAGGTCAGCAGTTCTCGCTGCATATCTGCCGGGGACATTTCAGCCACGCGCCGCCGTTCTGCCAGAGCGACCCGGCGCTCGTTGGTCGTTGGATTGACCGCGTGTTCCGTCATCAGTGAAGCCTCCTTTGAGATTTATGGATGATAAAAAATAGGGTCTGGAGCGCCAGCAGCAGCGCATGTCTATCTACGGCGTACATCCTTTCAAACTCGGTTGTTTCCCATTCACTCAGGCGGCTCAGAGTCATGCCAAGAAGGTCGGGATCGACCGGCGTCATGCTTCACTTCAGAAATAGGTTCCGCGTGCTGATCGAGACCATATGCATCGAGGATTCGGAGCACAAATTCGACGAACGTTTCGCCTTCGATCCTTGAAATCTGGGTCTCTCGTGTCCGTGGAGCGGCTTCGATCTGCTGAGGCTGTGCCACCCATTCCTGCTGCTTTAGTGCCGCCCATTCGGGGGATCGAAAGCGCATAACCCTGCTGCCCGCTCGTGCGTGTGCTACTGCTTGCGCATAGGTGTCAAAACACATCCACGTTACCCAAGTCCAGTGATCGACCACCGTAATTCGGGTCATTATGGCGTAGCGGGAATCGCTGACCGCTGGAGCTGCTGGTGTGGCGTCCAGTGGCGGCTTGTCGGTGCGAGGTGCATAGTGTACACGTTGAAATTCTGCCTCCTCCTCTGCTGTCAAAGAGCGCATGACACCATTCTCGACGCCGACAACATAGCCGCCAGCGCATGGAATACAGGAATCGGCTTCCACAATCGTTTCGTGTTCGTGCGGACAACCGAGGAAAAACCCAGAATCGGTCCAAGCTGCGGGATAGTAAGTTGACTTCATCGCTTTGAGACCTCGTTTCCTGCGTATGTGGCGTTGGGATGCCAGTCCGGTTTACTCGCAGGTGTATTCAACGCCACCTATCGCTAATCCCGCGACTGAGGCCCGGCTGGGAAATTGGTCTTCCCTCTGCATTAACTAATGCCCACTTTTGAGCAGATTCGGACCGGAGGAAAAAATCTCTGGGTGGTGAACCTTTGACATCGCCAGCATCGCCGGGACGCTGTTCAAGGGCGAGGTTTACGGGCCGCTCCCGCTGGAGCACGGCATGGCACACTCCACAGGGAAGCCCGCGAACCGACAAACTGATTGACGCGAGCATTCAGTGGGCAGAGCGGATTATGCGAAGGATTGATAAGATTTTCGAGAAGGAATAAGGCCTGCCATCACTACAGCCTGAGGACTTGCAGGCTATTCACCAAAGGGTTAGCGGTCGCTTCTCCAGTAGCGAACGTTGTATTCGGTTGGTTCGGCTTTTCTTTTCCAAGAATACGGAGTTCACTCCCGCTTGAGTTTGGTTCACTTCGCCATCCTGAACGGAGGACTGCCTTCGCCCGCTCCACTTTCCGCTGCGCCAAGCCGCGTCATTGCTCGATGGAACTCCTCCGCCAGCCGGTATGTAAACGGCACGATCTACGTAGAAAAAGGTCAGGCCACGGGCTGGGCAAGAGCGTCGGACGAGCCTATAAACGCTTCTAGGTGTCCCAGGAAAGGCTGATCGCGCTTGAGCGGGCAACACTATTCAGCGCATCATGAACATATAAAACCGTGCAGAAGGAGTGCATCTGATGGCTAGGCCGAGCATGTTAGTTAAGGTGCGGGAGAACGAATTTAAGGCGCTGCTCAACCGCGATGAAACGATCGCCGATGTCAAAGAGCATCTGAGCCCCTGGCTCGATCTGCTTCGTGACCTTTCGAATTACGGAAGCAATCTGATCCCGCGATGCTTCTCTTCGAGTGCGAGAGGGTTGAAAGATGCAGTTGTGCTTGGCACTCTACTGCGACAGATCGTGACGATGCTCGACGGTGTAGAGGTTCTTCTTTCAAACGGTGCTTCCTACACCGCACAACTTCAGTTGAGAGCACTCCTCGAAGCTTCCATTTATATCGAATGGATATTGGAGAGCGATGGAGACAAGAAGGCTGCCTATTATTACGTTCGCAACCTGCGGCGAAAGCGTATGTGGGCTAGTCGAACGCAACCCGGATCAGCAGAATCAGACGAGTTCATCGCAATGATGGTGAAGGATGTGGGTCTACGGATAGACGACAGAGTCAGAGAAGTTTCCAAGCAGCAACTTCAAGAAATCGACCGCGTGCTCTCTCAGCCAAGTTTTGCAGAAATAAACAAGGACTTCGACAAGCACCGCAAAAGAACAAAGTACGATCCCGCGTGGTATGTGCCGCTGGGCCAGAGGAGTTTGGGTTCGATTGCTCGCTCCGTTGGCAAAGCGTCTCTGTACACTATCGTCTATTCGGGGGCGTCGGAAGTCATGCACTCGTCAAGCTATGAACATCACATGAAAATAGGCAAGGGCGAATTGACTTTTCAGCCGATCAGGTCAATTGAAGGATTTGAGAGCGTGTTCCGCTTTGCCGTGGCAATCGCCCTTTCTACATTTAGAAGGGCCCTGGAAGAATACCGCGATGGCGAGCTTCCCTTGTTCGGACGAAAATACGTAGAGAAGTGGCAGCAGGAATTTATCAACTTTCCAAAATTCAAATTTGAAGCGAAGTCGACTCGTATCTAAAAGTGTTCGGAGGTTGGTGTTTCGTCGCGATCCCAAACTACGGACTGCGGCAAGAGTCCCAGTATTCCCGATGACAAACAGATGCGGCACATGATGATTTCTTGGCTGCCTCTGTGCACGTGAAACGGCACCAGTACCGCCTGAATCCCGCCCGCCAACTGCCGTTTCCCGGCCTCCCAGCCCTCACTCACAATTTTCCCTTCCGACCGCAGCACATCGGGGCGTGTGTGCTTTCAAGTTTGTGTGGGCTCCCCGGCATCGTGAGGCGCTGTTCGCAGTTTGATTTTGGAGGGGTGTGATAGTAGACGGTCACCGCCGTGAACTCACACTTTCACGTAAGAAAACACTGTTCGCTTCATGTTTATGCGCTATTTCCAAATCGCTCGCTCGCCAATTTTGCCGACAGCCGTTAGGTGATCCGCCACTACATCATAGTGAGTGTAGCCGTTTGCCTTACCCCACGTCCCCACAGCATCAAAGGCTTCTCGGTTCAATCTTTCTTGCTCTTCGGGGCAGTCGCAATCGGTAGCGTCCATGGGGCAGACGTGTATTTCCGCTGGTTTCACGCAGAGAGGTTCCGGCGATGAATCCTCCCTATCCTTCTTGCTGCCATAAGCAGTAATGGTATCCACACCGTCGTCGTCGGAGCTTACGCTGATATGCATACCACTCCGACTGGGACAAATTTCTCGGCGAGGCGACTCAGGGACTTTACGTCCTTGGCTGTATCGGACGAGACGAGGCGTATGCGCTGCCTTTCCAGTGGATACACTCGCGGGTGAAGTATCTCAGCGTTACAGAGCGAGAAGGCAAGAGCCACTGGCACATTTTGCTCTATCCGACCGAAGTTGGCGGATTAGCACTCCGGCTAAATAACGGACAAAAGGACAAAATGAATCGCTCGACGGTTTCAAAATCGCTTTGGGGCGGCCTTCTGTTGCGAGTTCCGCCAATTGAAGCTAAACTCCGCGCCCCACCCGCGCATGGCGAAACGGGGGAGAATCCCGGCAGAGGGGGTGGTTCGAGGAAGCAATCACCACAAAGAAATTCGGACCGCGACGCCTTCACCTCTATTTATTTCCTCATGTCCCGCCGAAGTTGTTGTCAATCTTCCGCATGATCCGCTCCGCCCATTGAACCGCAGCAGCGACCAGTGACTCCGATGTCCCCGCGCAAGCGGAGCTCGGACGGCACGCTCGTAACTGGCTTCGGGTGGCTCGGCTAAGCCGGGGAGGCCGAGGTTCATCTATTCTCCCACCATGGTTTCGAAGTTGTGCTCACAAACCTCTGCGTGTTCCCGCAGTTGCTGCAGAAATATAGCAACTCATTGGTGCCCGGTCCCCTAGATACCTGATACTCTCCGACCACGCAGAACATGCAATGCTGCCGAACAGAGGGCCTTAAGATGTGTGCCTTTAGCTGAATCCTTTCGATTACCGTGTCCAAGGCGTACAGCAGGTCTGCCGCGCTCTGGTAGCGGTCCTGCGGCCGCTCCGTGATAGTTTTGTCGAACAGTTCGTAGACGAAATGCATACTCGGCCCCGCATCTCGTGTACGTAGGTCATCTTCGCCTTCTGCGTATTCCTCTCTCACTAGGGTTCTCCCGCTGAAGATGAAATACAGCACCTTTCCAAGCGAGTAGAGATCGCTAGTCGGCTGAGGCTCAGGCACGCGTCCCTTTGCAACCTCTGGTGCGATATATCTCTCCGCGCCGACCGCTTCTAAAGTCTCCGTGGCTCTCTCCTTAGCGTCGTTCAAGTCTATGCACAGACCAAAGTCCCCCACGGCAATCGAGTCGTCTTTGCGGATCAAGATATTCTGGGGTTTTAGATCACGGTGGAGAATTCCAGCGTCGTGGGCTGCCTTGACTGCGTCACACACCTGACGAAAGGTCTTTAGTCTGGTTAATAGGTCCTTGCCCGAAAGGTTTGCTTTCCCGAGATCACCACCCTCGCAGTATTCAGCGACGAAGTACGGAGTTTCCGACTCTTCGCTAGTCTCGACAATTTTCAGGATTCCTGGATGTTGAAGTTTCGTTAGTGCTGCGATCTCATTTCTGAATCTGGCGAGACGCTCTTTGTTCTTTAGGCGTTTGAGGACATAAAACTTTCCATCTGGGGCGGTCTTTCGGCGAACCTTGTAGGTCCATCCCTGTCCTCCTTCCCCAAGCGAACCCTCGATCTTCCATTGGGAAGGTGGCCAGTCTGACACCTTCTTTGGATTTGGTTTCAGGGTCTGTTTTTCAACCGCATTCTGGGGTTTTGAGTTCTCATCGACAGTGTTGTACGCCCGAACGTAGTCGTCCCATACATCCTTTGGTTCCAGCGTCAGGATATGCTCGTTTATTCGGAAGGACGTCACCGTATTTCTCTCGTCTTGCTGGCAGCTAGTTAAGGCGCTTGGAAGTTGCCTAGCGAGAAAAAGGCCGAGCCAGATCTGATCCGGAATTGGAATGGAGTTTGGGGCCCGTAGTTGCTCGATTAGAGCAGAAGTTAGATGTACTCTGTTGGTGTTGTAGTCCACCTTGAGAAGGAGTTTTAGACCACTGATTACGACCTCCAGAGCGGCCTTAGCATTCTGGCGTAGACTCTCATCGCCGCAGTATTGGAATGCCAGTATTGTCGGTAGATAGCTTAGTTGTCCGCTGGTCCCCTGCGCGCTAATGATGCGGTAACGATCTTTCAGGGCGATTATTGGTCTTGGATCATCAAACGAACGGAGCAGCTGTTCGTGGGATACAGGTTCCCTATGTACGGCAAAATGCTGGGCTACTGATTTCGTTACCGCTTTCTCGATCTCAGTTAGAGGCACGCCCCATTATACCCAGCGGCTTGATGGTTGCTTCCTCTACGCGCATAGGGCGATATCCTCGCCGCCCATGTATCTCCAGATGCTGTGATCAAAATCCGCTTCCGGGACCGAGAGCAGCCCCGCAGCTCGCCGCAAGATTTCTCTCGCAGTACTGTAGTCGTTCGGGTTGATAGCGATACTGGCGTTGCCGAGAAATGTCATGAGGCGGCGATCAATAGCAATGCTTTGCAAACCCGCCATAATTTTTAGGTAGTCGACGGTTTTTAGGCCGACGCCATGCCTAGCGCTGATGCGCCCAACCGCTGACAACCTTCAGATTGCAACTTGAATTCTCAAGCAGTGAGGCGCAACATATCATCCATGGCCACCAGCGTTGCCCTGGATCGAGATGCGCTTTACTACCCGTACGTGCATATCAAGGACGTGAATTGGCTGAAGGCGACGCTCCTTTGCTTTCCCAATGTACGACGCATGGTACCCACCAACTACGCGCCAGACGACTCCGATGAGATACGGGAGTTTTGCCATACTCTAGGCCCACGTGGAGATGCTCTGCTGACCGACGTCGACTTGTTCTCGGAAGCCGCAACTGTGGCCGAAGAGGACTTGCTCCGCAAGTTGAAGCGAAACGACGCTTTCATTCGCAGCAGATACTCGAAACGAAAAACGATCGCGCAACTGGGGCCGACAACTGGGCTGTTTAGCCTTCACAACGAAAAGATAATATCCGACCTCTATCTTTACCTCATGGAAGGTGGGCCGGAGGACTCGCTGGCTTGGTGGACAGAACATCCTGACGACAGGCCTGTTCGGCACGGCGAAGGACACTGGTTAGCCCTGCATCCTGCCCTAGGAAGCGCGATTCTTGCCGTAAAGGCGCTAGCCATCGCGGAGAACCTCGGCCTCGACATCGTGACGGATTCGTCTGAGGTCCACCACACAGTAGTCTCAAGGCGGAGGGAAGACATTTTTAATGCATTGATAGGCGAACCGAGTCCGAGCCAACCTCCAACTGCGGTCGGCGTCGTTGACGACCTCGCTGAAGTCGTCATGGCGACGAATTTCGACGTTAGTAGGCTCTCTGCCAAGCAAATTGCTGAGCTTCTTGCAGACGGTAAGGACCTTAGACGATTCAAGACGGCCCTGATACCTATCGCGGCCAGCATACCGACAATAAGGGATTCGAAAGAGCGTGAGCAGCGGTTGCGGGCGGCCGCCGCAGATGTAATCGCTGAGTGGGAAAAGTATAAGAAGTCTGTGCCTAGGTTCGCTCTGGAAGCCGTCTTTGGTGCAGGTGAGGTGAAGTGGCCTGAGTTGGCTAGTGCGGGAGTTGGGGGTGGGATCACTTGGCATGTAGCTGGTGCGGCTGGGTTTGGAATCGCGGCGGTTTCGTACGCTGGCCTGAAAGTTTGGCAGGGGTACAAAAAGGAAAACGTCGAGCCCGTACAGCTACCTAAGCAGAATTGCGCAGGCCCAGAAACGATCATTCCTTACATTGCCGCCGAACTATCGCAAACTGAAACCGCCTATCAAGTCTAGTTCTTCTTGAACTCCGTCGGCTCTTGTGGTCCCGGATCTGGGCGTAGCTGACCGCCAGCTCTGACCCGAGTTTGACCTCACCCCCATAGTCCCCGACCGGCTCGTTGTCCAGGGTGCCATAGACGATCTGCTTCTTGTCGTCGCGGCGAGCGACGCGAAGCCACATCCATTCGCCGATGCCAGTGGCTTCGTCTGGGAACTCAACCTTCACGTAATCGCCTTCCTTGTATTCGCCCATAATGTTGTCGTGGCTGAAGTATCTCAAACTCTCAGGTTCCGGACATGCAGTTTGTTCGTGGTTTCTCTCCACTTTATCTCTTAACTGCCAAGCCAGCCACGCCTGAACCTGCTGTTGGCTTGAAGCCTCTGCGTATAGGCCACTGTGTAGTATGGAAGGCGCGATCAGGCGACAGCAGGCTCTGAATTCTGGCGACTGTGGAGTCTAATCGTGAGCTTTCGGCAAGCCTGCGTACGTATTCACGCGCTGGGCGTGATTCAGAAACCGTAACCTTGAGCTACCCAGTAATGCCAATCGCCGATGGCCTCGATGGTTGATTCGTCCGCATCGGTGGCGACTAGTTGAGACAGGGGAGCCGCCAGATTGCGGCTCTGCCAGCGGATTAGCACGAGCATGTCGCCCGCACAGGCCTCTTCGGGCGCCATGCGCCGGACTTCGACGGTTTCTCCCTTTCTGAGTGGTGACACCACCTTGGACGCGAGGCACTTGGCCTGAAAGGGGAAACGCAGTTTGTTTTCGAGGTAGTAATACCAGCCCATGGCCTGCTCTTCCGGCCCATTAGCGTCCACGATGGCTTCGTTGTAGATTCGGTCCTCCCGAACGGGGTCTTTCTTGGGTATCTTCATAGTGAGACGATGCGCTCCAACGTTTCGTGATAGTTCCACGGCATCCACTCCGCGGGCCTGGTCGCCAGTTCCTGGGCGTGGCGCTGCAACTCGGTCAGGTAGTTGAAGGAGTTGGCGCCGCACAACTGACAGGTGTGAATCAAG
>Ga0187864_10004733_pt1 | contig 10502 bp, 8 predicted proteins | sample June2016WEW_11_4_FD_132985 | JGI IMG/M metagenome (GOLD analysis project Ga0187864, IMG submission 132985) | Peatland microbial communities from SPRUCE experiment site at the Marcell Experimental Forest, Minnesota, USA - June2016WEW_11_40 | ecosystem: Environmental > Terrestrial > Soil >... | reverse complement strand
AATTCACGTCGGGCTGGAACGGGTTGCCCTGCATTTCGTTCAGATACACGCCATTGAGCTGCCTGTTCATGAAATCCCCAAGCTCGAGCGCGCCGCTGTTTCCGATATCGGCCGCGGTCGCCGTCTGGACGGGACCTGCGATCTGGCTGGCCGCGAGATCCGTTCCGGTGAGAGGCGTCGCCGAGACTACATCTACTTTGGAAGTCTGAGATGCCAGCGCCATCGTGACCGTGCATGAGATGGGCGTTGCCGACTGCACATCGATTTGCACAAACTGAGTGAGAAACCTGTTCTTAGAAACCTCCAGCCGGTATCGGCCGTAGGGTAGGTTTGCAAGGGTATACATCCCCAGCACATCTGTTTGAAAATTGCGCTGCACCTCCGGGGCGAGACTCTCTAACTTCCCCGAAGCTTCCATCGCCGCACCGGAAGGATCTTTGACCTGCACGCGGATCTCGCCATCCGGGCTTTCGCCCCGCAGGGCGAGAGCCGCAAACAGAAGAGCTGCGGCAGTGCACACATACCGCCCGCCGCCCACCCGCATGTGGATCCCAAATTGTGTCCCTCCGGGGACTCTCATTGTTTGGCTTTCTGGTCAGCGCTTTTTGTGAGCAACTCTTAGTACGGTCACGTGGCTGTCCAGTCGCGGTCGTGTCCATTCACAAGGCGATGGCGACGAGTCGCCTCGGTGGACATCTTAAAACCGGCCAGCAGAACCGGAGCAAGAGCATTTATACCTTGGGATGGGTCGCTCAGGCAAGATGCGTTCGAAAACGAACCCGGCGGGCTTATACTGATCTCACCTGGGCGGAGGATACGGCAACGCGACGCTTGCCAACCGCCACTATGTCGCGCGGCTCTCCAGTGCACGCCGGACCGCTTAAGGCGGGTCCTGATCAACACTTTGCATCCGGCTTCCATAACGCCGGCCAGAGTGCACAGGACCTGGGCATGAAAAGCCGGGTATCTCATGCGGGCGCGATTGCCAACGAGTTCAGCGCCTGCCCCCTGGTCAGGGCCACGAACTTCTCGGCGACCATCTCGACGAGCGCCACGCTGGGAATCGTTGAGACCTCTGGCGCATCATCGAAGGCCTCTGCCAAGAAAAAACTCACTGACCGTTCGACAGCTGGCTGCCGTAACGGCCAGACGGCTGTCTCAACGACGGGCGCGTGATCGGTTCATCCGTCATGATCTTCAGGTCTAGTCTTCCGACATCCGCCGGATCAGACGGTGCGCTCGGCCTAAGGCCGTACCGCCGCCAAACACCATCCGGAATGGCTGGGTGTCGACCGCGACAATCGCCGCGAGCGCCCTGACGACGTACCAGTCCTTCTCAACCAGCGCGGGGCTTGGCAGACCGAAATGCTTCTGACTTCCAGCAGGTCCTGAAGAGTTGGTTTATCGCTCAAGCACCAGCTCCAGATTGCAGTCACGGAGCCGTCGCCAAAAGCGTCCGACCACCTTCCCCGACTTCGTGGAATGAGCCCTCACACCATTCACAGCTACCGCGACAGCCTGTTGCTTCTACTTCGCTTCGTCGCTTCGGATCGAAAGATCGATGTGTGCGATCTGGACGTGGATGACCTTGAGCCGCACCGGGTGCCGGCGTATTTGGCCCATCTTGGCAGCGGTGCTCTTGCCGGGTCGCGCCCGCCGTCCTGCGGGATGGACACCGCACAATTGTGTAGCAGTTTCCGGGGCGGAGAGGAACCAGCCGTACCGGTGGCAGGCCCCCCAAGACGGGAACCATATTGTTTCTTGAGCAATTCTGAGAAACGTGGCAACTCTATTGCCATGTTATGATTGCAAAGCCGTAAGCCCCATTACATCGACGGCGAGCATCGTAATCGGTTCCTATGAGCGGTACATCTGAGAGCCAGAGACAGGGCTATCGTCCTGATATCGAGGGCCTGCGCGGTGTCGCGGTCTCCCTCGTAGTCGCCTTTCATGCGTTATCGAAGCAGTTACCTGGCGGCTTCATCGGCGTGGACATATTCTTCGTTATCTCCGGATACCTGATAACAGGCCTGCTGGTGCGAGAGATCGAAAAAACCGGAGCGCTTTCGCTGGCAGGGTTTTACGCGCGGAGAGCCCGGCGACTTTTGCCTGCCTCGGCTGTAGTCTTTCTCGCGACCCTGCTCCTATGCAGGGTGTTCCTATCCCCCGTGCAGCAGTATCATCTAGGGGATTCCGGCAGCCACACGGCGCTCTATATCAGTAATTTCTGGTTTATGGGCCGGTCGACCGACTATTTCGCGCCCGCCACCGCCAACAATCCTTTTCTACACACGTGGTCGCTGGCCGTCGAGGAGCAATTCTATCTGGTGTGGCCGGCGATTATTCTGCTGGGCTTGCGCGGCCGGCACTCCCGCCGGACTCTGTTTGCGGTCATGATCCTGATCGCCGCCGGATCGTTTGGCGCATGTCTGTGGTTTACCAGAACTCTCGCGCCGTGGGCATTTTTCAGCCCGCTCGCTCGAGCCTGGGAATTCGCTGCCGGAGGTATCGCGTTCCTTCTGGCGGCACAGGAAATCAGGGTTAACCGGGGGGTGCGTGCTCTCGGAAGTTGGCTTGGATTGGCTGCGATCGTCGGCACCGCAGTGCTGCTCCATGGTCAAGCGGGCTGGCCAGGCTGGCTCGCCGTGATTCCGGTGGCCGGAACGGCAGCGATTCTGAATGGCCGTGTACCGGGTCTCGGTGCGGCATCGATCCTCGAGCTTCGGATCTCGCAGTGGGTGGGGCGGCATTCCTACTCATGGTACCTGTGGCACTGGCCGCTGCTGGCAGTGACGGCCGTCATGCAACCACCGCTTTTCTCTCGACATCTTTACGTCGTCATGTTTTGCGTGGGCGGATCGCTGGCCCTGGCCGTGGCGACCCACGCCGTGGTTGAGAATCCGATTCGTTTCAGCCGATATCTGGCTCCGCGCCGCAGACTCTCGCTGGCCGGCGTGGGCCTGGTAACGGTGTTAACCGCCGGAACGGCGTTCCTGTGGCAGCGCTCCGCGTCGCGGGAAGTCAGTGCCCTCGGGCTGGGAAAGGCAGTGGACGCATCGCAGGGGCTGGAAGGATGTCCTGCTGTCGGTTTTCTGGAAACCAAGGTAATCGAATGCGACAGTGGAAGTCCGGCGTCCAAATCTACCCTGGTTCTTTTCGGCGACTCTCATGCGAGCCAATGGTTCCCTGCATTCAAATCCATTACCAACGACCGCGGATGGCGGCTGGTCCTGATCTACAAGCCGGGCTGTCCCACGGCCCGGGTGACTAATTTCAGCACTCGTCTCAACAGGATATACACGGAGTGCGACGCGTGGCGCGAAGCGGCGATCCAACGAATTCTGGAGATTCAACCAGCGGTTGTGGTGCTCGCTAACTTCCAGTGGCAGGACTTTCCGCAGGGCGCGAACGGACGGAGCGCGATATGGCGTGAAGCATCCCGCAAGACTCTGGAAACGCTGGATTCGGCCGGCCTGAAGACGATTGTCCTGCGAGATACACCATTGCCGGGGTTCGACATCCCGGGTTGTCTTGCGGGAGATTCTTCCTGGTGGAGCAGGAAGCGCAATTCCAGAAAGAACACATGCATGCTGGACCGTGCACAGGTTCTCGACGGCGGAGTCTTTCACGCGGAACAGCAAGCGGTGGCCGGTTTGCCTCACAGCCGTGTCCTTGATCTATCGGACCTGTTTTGCGACGGAGCCGTATGTCCACCGGTAAAGAATGGATTGGTTGTTTACCGTGACTCGAATCATATCAGCGGTGAATTCGCGCGAAGCCTCGCGCCCGCCGTCAGCGGCCGTTTGGCTCCCCTGATTTTTTGAGCATAGGGTGACTGGATTATTCGTGGTTTCTACGATACAACCGCCAATATTCGGATTCGGCTACTAAGCGAAATCGCGAAGACAAGTAGGCGAAATAGTTCCGCTGGATGTATTCGGCTCGAAAGCAAGGAGGATCTTCCCCGGAATGGACCTCACATTGCGGTTTCGGGACCATCACCACGTCGGGATAACCGAGCAGCCACTCGGGAGATGGTTTGAAGTCGTCACTGAAGTTATATTCGGGATGCAGCCATGTTGAACCGCCTCGGGCCGGCTTGCGCTGCAGCGCGTAGCTGAACAGATTGGCGTAATCCAGGGCGTAAACGGTCTCGGTAGCCGGCGACGAACGCTCGAGAAGGCTGATCCCATCGTTCAATTCAGTGGCATACGCTCTGCCGTTAATCCATGGCCGCGACCAGCCCATCAGCTTCATTTCGCTCATCGCACCGGAATGGATCAAACCCACCTGGGGAGAATTCTTCGGCGCGCCGGACTGCTCGAAGCCAACAACAAGAGCCTGCACATTCCACGCCATCATAGGAACCGACAGGAAAAGCGCCCATACCGCAAAAACGATGCCAGACCAAAGCGGGGAAGCTTTAGCCCGGTGCCTGCCGGCGGAGACGTTGCGGATGGCTGCGTCGGCGAGAACGATTGCGAACACCGCGTTTAACGGCGCGGATGAGAACTGCCAATTGGTAGCCAGCAAAGCGATCCCGGCGCCAATTACCAGCGCGGCCCCATAGACGCTCCAGCACCACGCTGGAATCCGGCCGCGCCAATCCTCCCGCGCATTGAAGGAAACCAAGCCAGCGAGGCCGGCCAGCGCCAACAGGCTCATGTTGGAAACGAAAGTGCCGCGAAGGGGAATGCCCAGATGACCGGGCGCGAATATGCCTTGCGCGCGCGCTGAGGCTGCCATGCGCAAGTCGCGAACCATTGCGCCAGCGTGAAATCCGAGGTACGCCAGCATGATCGTCAGCGCGCCGCCAAAGCCCAGGCAAATCCCGATCAGGCGCTGCTTGTTCTGGCGGCGTATCAGGAGCATCGACCCGATCAGTGCGGCGGCGGCGAAGAAATAGGACGCTTTTAAGAACAGCAGAAGACAGCATGCCAATCCAGTGGAAAAGCCGCCGGCTAGTGAACTCTTAGCCTCCCGCGGCGCGAGGTACGATTCGATCAGGATTATGGCCATCAACGCGTAGCCGTAGCGGTTGTAGAACATGGCTTCGCCGATAAAGTCGAAAGGTAATCCCAACGGCGCGGGAACCACAATCAGCAATGCAAAGAAGATTCCGGTAAGCGCTTCCCATGCAGGCGCCATGCGGGATCGCGCGATGGCAAGTGACCACAAACTGACCAGAAACCCAAGGATCGCGCTCGCATAGTTGAGGCCTCGAACCGCGTGATTCGCAAGAATCAGACCGAAAGCCGTGATGAACTGCGAGATTGGTCCCAACGCCGAATAGTAGTCGACATGAGGCCGCTGCCCGTTGAGGACCCGCCATCCTCCGTCGAGAGCCACAGTCAGGTCGATGGCGCCCGTGACAATGGGCAGGCCGCCGAAGCAAGCCCGCGTCAGGCAGATGGCTGCGATGACGATCAAGCAACCGATTTCCCACCGGCGCCGCGAAGAGGAAGAGCCCATTGCGGGTTCCAGAAGAGGGGCCTTCGTCAACCCCTCAACGGGCGCCATAGTTTATCCGGATAGTGAATATCTGCCACGCGCACCTGACGCTGACCTTGGCCCATTTGACGATTCCTTTGAGAGACTGCGTTCCACCTTTCCTCGGCAAGTGCGTGACGACAACTTCCCGGATACGGAAGCTCATCTTTCGGGCCAGGATGGAGACCAGCACCATCGGAATAAAACAGTCTCGCGGAACGCGCTCAAGTACCCGGCTCAGGGCCTCGCGGCGCATCAGTTTGAAAGGACAGTTGGCATCTGCCACCCATACGCCCCAGATCGCCAGATTCACGATGCGCATGCAATTTGTAATCACAATGCGCGTCGCGCCATCGGCCCGGCCGGACCGAATGCCGAGGACGAAGTCCGCCTGTTCCCGCAACTCCCAAAGTCTCCAGAAATCCGAAGGCAGATGCTGGCGGTCGCTGTCGGTCTGGAAAATAAATGGCTGGGTGGCGCGGTCAAACCCTACACGGAGCGCTTTGCCGTGACCACCGTTCCGTTCCGGACTCACACATCCCACACCGTCGAGCTGTTCACCCAAATGGCGGACAATGCTGCCGGTCGAGTCCGTGCTGACATCGTCCACGATAATCAGCTCCGAACCAGGAAGTTTTGAGATCACCTCGCCGTGCCATTCCCTGACACAGGCTTCGATTACCTCCGCCTCGTTCCAGGCCGGCATCACGATGCTGACCATATTTCAGGCCTTCACCTTTGCAGGAGGCCTGCGGGCGTTCACGATGTTCGGATGGTTGAGTGTCGTTTCGGCGCCGCCGCCAGCGATTCGGTCCACCAGTTCCACGCCTTGCATGAAACTGTGATCCTGGTTGGAGACTTCGTACTTCCAGGCGCCAAAGCGGCCCCGGCTGAAAATGCCGTACTCCTCAAGGGCTGGCAACAGGAGTTCCAGAGCTTCATCGCGATCGAGAGACGGGGTCGGGTAGCCATGCCGCACGGAATGCTGCCACGTGGAGACGACGTCCCGGGCGTCTTCGCACAAGCGAGCCGCGAGCATGCCGTCGATGCACTCTTCCACAACGTTCGCGCGATTGACCGGCTTGTCCGGGGATTCGCTCACTTCCATCATCAGGGACCAATACCGGCTTATGTCGGGTACGTTGTTTGGCGAGTAATTGGAAAATACCGTAACCCGATAGAAGGGAACATTCGATTCCGGAAAATACATCCAGCATTTTTTCTTCAAATGCGGGCCCGGTGCACCTTTGAGTCCGATGCCGACTACATGCGTTCCGGAGTAACGAAGCTTTCCGGTGCCGGATTTCAAATGGTCCAGATCGCTCCGGCAGATCAGTTCGTCCAAAGGGATACTGGAGATCAGAATGTCGTAGTCTTCGCTGGAATCGTCGGTGAACCGGACGCGCCTTTTCCACGCGTCGACACCAGCCACGGTTTTCCCGGGCGTCAGCGCATCGCAAGGGAGCGTACTCGCCAGCCTGCGCCAGATTTCTCCCGTCCCGCCACGGAGAGGAAAACGGAACCGGTTATTCGGTCCCCAACTGACTTCGTCGCGACCCTCCAGAATGTTGAAAACGATTTTCTCAAGGTCGATCTGCGCCACCCGGTCGCCCATCCAGTGGCATGCCATCAGGGACGGTGGGCAGGCCCAGACTTTAAAGTTGTAGGGCAGCATGAAGCACCGTGCGATACCGTCGCCAAAGCTGCGCCTGATCCACTCCTCGAAATTGGCCGGAATGGTATCGACACGGTCATGAACGCTGGCGATCAGGCCGCGAAGGCAATCGCGCATTTCTTCCGCGGGAAGATGGCGAATGTTGTTTTGGAAGGGATATGGAATAAAGCGCTCGCGCATCCAGACCTAGGCTTCGCGCTCGTGATGCAGCCACTCTTCACCGAGCAGCTTGTCCATCAAATCGTCGAAATAGGAATAATGGGAAAACTGGACGTGTCCGCCGATGTCCCACGTGAACCCATTACTGTCCACGAAAGAAGACGCCAGACCGCCCGCGTGGAGCTCCTTTTCGAAGAGCTTGAAAGGAATGCCCAGTTCCTGCAGGCGATGGGCGGCGCCCAGACCTGTCGGGCCTGCTCCGAGGATGACGATTTTTGCTCTTTCTAGATTTTCCGGACTTGTCATCTGCAGGCTTAAAGGCCCTTTGTCACTCCGCGAGTATAGCCTGCCCGCCGGAGTATATACAACGGGGGCTGCGGAAGCTCGTCCTGTACCATTAGTAACAGTACTTCGGGCGCGGCCGCGTCACACCATCACGCGGTAAGATTTTTGCTGTGAGGCTTTCGGGATACAATTGTCCGATGCGAATTTGTGCGGCGCTGTTGATCGTCTGCGCCTGCTTCACGGGTTGGATATCATGCGGGTCGCGGCAGGCGGTGAACCGGGGTCGTGAGTTCTATACGGCCAATTGCGCTTTATGCCATGGCCTCAACGGTTCCGAGATGCGGGCACCCGACCTGCGTTATAGCGGGCTTGTGAGTCACGACGAGAATGGAAACCTGATCGGTCCGGTCGTCCGCACAGGCCGCCTGGCCCTCGGAATGCCGTCATTTTCCAACTTGACCGCTTCGCAGATGACGGATTTAGTGGCTTTCCTGCACTCTATCGCTCGCTTGCCCAAGGACGACCCGGGAACCAGCCGGACAGTCAGCGGCGACCCGGAGCAAGGAAAAGCCTACTTCGCCAAGACCTGTTCCGGATGTCACTCTCCCACGGGCGATTTGGCCGGGGTCGCATCCAGATTCAGCCCCAGGGACCTCAAGTACCGGATTCTGAATCCCTTGGGTGTGACCGATTCGGCCACGGTAACCCTGCCGGATGGCCGGAGAATGGAAGGGACAGTTGTTCACGATGACGAGTTCACTATTTCCATCATAGCGGCGGATGGCTGGTATCACTCCTGGCCACGCACTCTCGCCACGGTGGAGATCCACGATCGCCTGGCCGCGCATCGCGCCCTTTTGAAAACGTGTACGAACCAGGATTTTCATAACGTTTTTGCTTACCTGCTTACCCTGAAATAGAAACAAAGGTTGTCAACACAGGAGGACTAATGAATCGCTTCGCCGTGACCTTAGCTCTCATCGTCTGCCTCGGACTCCTGTCGGTTTTGGGAGGCGGACTTGATCCGGGGGCGCTATTGAAGCCGCCGACGGATACCTGGCCTACTTACAATGGCGATTACTCCGGCAAGCGTTACAGCACGCTGGCGCAGATCGATCGAAGTAACGTGAACCAACTGACGGTTGGGTGGGTGGCGCAGCTTCGCTCTGTTCCGATTAAATCGACACCACTCGAAGTTGACGGCATACTGTACCTGACAACTCCCGATAACGTCTTCGCTCTCGATGCGCGCACGGGCCGGACGATCTGGCATTACGTTCGGGGATCCAAAGGAGATCACTTCGGCCACCGCGGTGTGGGCATGTATAAGGACTGGCTCTATTTCACCACCCCGGATTGCCACCTCGTTTCCCTAAATGCCAAGGATGGCACGGTGCGCTGGGACATAGAGATCGCCAACCCCCAACTTGGGTACTTCTCGAGCATGGCGCCTTTGGTTGTTGGCAATCGCGTATTGGTCGGAGTCTCCGGTGACATAACCGATATTCCGGGCTTTCTTGATTCCCGCGATCCCGCGACGGGCAAAGTGCAGTGGCGATGGTACACCGCGCCAAAGCCTGGAGACCCCGGTTCTGAAACCTGGCCGAAGGGCACCGAAGCCATTAAACATGGTGGTGGCATGACCTGGATGACAGGCACGTACGATCCGGAATCAAACCTGACATATTGGGGCATTGGGAATCCCAATCCGGTGCTTTACGGAGACATCCGCCAGGGAGATAACCTGTATTCCGACTCGATCGTCGCTTTGGATACCGATACGGGCAAGCTGAAATGGTATTTTCAGGCAACGCCTCACGATACGCACGATTACGATGCCACCCAGACGCCGGTTTTGTTCGATGATGTGCAGAAAGGCGTTCGCCGGAAGTTATTGGTGCAGGGGAACCGCAACGGATACCTTTTCGTGCTGGACCGTATCACCGGTAAGAACATTCTGACCAGGCCGTACGTTCCGACAAACTGGTCGAACGGCATCGACGATCATGGCCAGCCCCGTCCCCGGCGGGACATGGAACCTACAAAGGATGGAATTCTGGTTTCTCCTGCTGCTTTCGGCGCCACGAACTGGATGGCGCCTAGTTTTAACCCGGATTTCGACCTGTTTTACCTGAGTGCGCGGAGATCCTGGGGCTTATTCTTTCGGGATGAGAACAACTCAAAAGGAATGGCCGGATACGATCAGGCGGTTCTGAACGAGTCCGTTATGGAAGCCATCGATTACCGGACGGGCGATATCCGGTGGACGCACGAACTCGGAAACGGAGAATGCCTTGCAGGAATCCTGACCACTGCCGGCAAGCTTTTGTTCACGGGCGATACGGAGGATAACATCATGGCTTTGGATCCTGCCAACGGTAAGACTCTGTGGCATGTAACGGTGGGTGACAAGATGGTGGCCTCACCAATGACGTACGCGCTCGATGGCCGCCAATATGTCATAACTCCGGCCGGCAATGTCGTCTTCGCGTGGACGCTGCCCGCTAAGCCGTAGACAGTCCTCCGAGCCTCGAACGGTGGCTGCTGCGCAGCCGGGCAGACCAAAGAACGATGGTCTGCCTCACGGGGGCTGGCGCGATCCTGAAATCGTCCCGTAAAGGTCCGCAGGACGGGTCCATTGCTTCGAATATACTGACTTCACCTGGGCGGAGGATACGGCAACGCAGGGATGCGACCGGAGCGCCGACCTAGCGACCGGAATGATGGGGCGTCGCAAGCCGCCCTACCAGCAACAAATACCAGGAATGGGACCTTGAGGATACCGCTCGCTCGTCCTCAAACTGAGAGGATGGGTGGACGAATCGGCACCCGGCGTAGGAAGACCGTTCGCCACGTAATCCTTACATTCCAACCTCTGGGTGGGGGCGCAGTT
>Ga0187864_10004728_pt1 | contig 10510 bp, 11 predicted proteins | sample June2016WEW_11_4_FD_132985 | JGI IMG/M metagenome (GOLD analysis project Ga0187864, IMG submission 132985) | Peatland microbial communities from SPRUCE experiment site at the Marcell Experimental Forest, Minnesota, USA - June2016WEW_11_40 | ecosystem: Environmental > Terrestrial > Soil >... | reverse complement strand
GCTGGCTTTGATCGCCAATTCATCCTTGCACGGCAATTCCCGAGGCTGATCGGTATTTCACGCTTCGGCTGCCCCCAGCGTCGCGGCACGAAAGATCGCCTCTCCTTCCGTAAGAATATGCGAGGAGCGTTCCACGGCCTCGGCAGCGTCTCGTTCAGACTTTCGTAGTTGTTTGCTCAATCGCTTTTGCTCTCCTATGTCTGGAAGGGCTGGTATGAGAATTGCGTCCACTTCGGCCGGCGCTATCTCGACCATGCCCGTGGACCCCGTGAAGAGCCGCGCAACCTGTTCGCTGCCAAAGCCTTTGCGCAGGTAGTCACATACATATTCAGGATGGACCTGCTTCGTGTCCAGGCGGATGACCGTCACGTGTCCTTCAGGTACGCCAGGACGTGTCTTTCCTTCGGCATCGTAGTTGCGATACACGCAACATTTCCCCAGTGTCCCGTCGCCCGTAGAGGCCAGCAAAACGTCACCATCTTGCAGCGCGAGCCCCTTCTTCGCGTAATCCTCGTAGAGCGGTCGTTCGATGAAATCTCCCGTCGCGATCAACTCTCCGGTCTTTGAAATATTCGATCCCGCCTTGACTACAATAGCGTAGCCTTCTGATTCGCTTACATATTCGGCGGCAGGTGGGCTCTTTCCGCGTTTCGTTTGTATCTTGTTCAGGTCGCGGATGCTTCTTGTTCCGCTTCTCTTCGCCAGCACATCGACTTCGCCCCTGACATCCGGATGCCAGTAACGGGCGTCCAGGCGCGCAGTCTTACTCTGCAAAATGTCCGTTGATTGAACCCTGAACGCCGACCAATTGTACCCAGAACCGACACCATCCCTACCTACGCGGCGCGCACTTAGACCGGCCACTTCTTTGATCAACTTATCCAGGTCAAAGCCGCGAACGTCTTCTCCCGAACCGTCGTAACCCAGCGAGTCTACGATAGTAAAGATGACCGGGTAATCGTCGGTGGAATTTTCGTCTGGTTCTGCCCGCTTGCGAAGTACGAGGACACTTGAACGCACGTTGATCTTATTGGGCTTGAATGTCTCGGAGGGGAGCTGCAACACCATTTCAACTCGGCAATTCTTGAGAACGTGACGGCGCAGCACTTCGTATGAGGACGTGTTCAAAACCCCCTCATCGATGACAGTCACGATCAGGCTGTCATCGTGGGCTGCCTCTACCATTTTCTGAATGAAGAGCGACTGCCCCCTGGTCGATTGGACGGCGTAGGCTTCCGCGCTTTCGGGTAAAAGGGACTCCGATTCCGAGGTGCCGAATGGTGGGTTGGTTAGAATCAGATGTGCCTTTCCGTCGGAGTGCCACGCGCCATCGTGGCTCTGATAACGTGGAATCATCTGTTTCTCATTGAGAGTATCCGCACACCGAATGTTGTTAGAGCCATCATCGGCTATAATCATGTTCATCTTGGCCGAGCACGCTACGCCGTGGTGTGCGTCTATTCCATAGAAGACCTCCGCCTTTACGCGATCACGGAGGGCTTCAGCAGTGTTTTTGTGAATACTCTTACTAGTGAGCCGCCTATCTATTTCCTCCAAGCATTGATTCATCGCCAATACTAGAAAGCCTGCCGTTCCACAGGCGGGATCTAGCACCTTAAAATCGCCTCCGGCCGACAATCCGCTAAGGATCTGTTCCCAATGACCGAGATGTAGCATGAGCTTCACCAAGGGTCTCGGAGTAAAATACTGTCCGAGCTTCTTTCCCTTGAGAGTGGCGCGTACGAAATACTCAAAGGCGGCCCCTTTGGAGTCGAGATCGCAATCTGTGAACGATACACTCGCTACGAGGCGAGCGATGCTCAAGTAGGAAGCATCCTTGGTGAGTTTAATCGGATCGGCTAGAACTTCGCTGTATAGCGTGTTACGACGAATGGTGGCAATCATACTGATGATGGCTGCTTTGACCCGATCACTCTTGGTGGCTGGCGTGGCAGCAAGCTCATGGAAAGTGAAGCTGTACGGTGGCACCTCTTGCTTCTGGTCCCATTTCTCCTCCAAGAGCTTCAAAAACATGAACTTGCTAAAGTCAGCGAATGCGTTCTCCTCGTTCTTCTCGATTTTACGAATTGTGTTGTGACACTGCTTAATCAGGTGATTCAGTTTGGACAGGGGAAGCCCTGGGCGGTATGGCAATGCCCGGTCGGCTGGTAGAAGAATATTCGCAATGGTGGGTTCGCGTTTAAGCTGCCCGAGAACTTGACCCAGGAGATCCTTTCTGGTTGGGATACGGTCTATCGCTACTCCATTCAGTGAGAGGTTCTTCCTGGTTGCGACGTTGAGCAGTTCAAACTCGTGGCCGTTGGTTACGGCAACAAGAAGTGCGCCGATGCTAGCGCCGTAATCCAACGCTTGGGTGTGATGCTTGCCCGTGATCTTTGTGCCGTCGCGCTTTGCCTCTATGACGAAGACTGGGTTAGATCTTCCGCAGTGAACGAGGATATCGACAAACCCCGTCCGCGCACCTCCGGAAAGCTCGACAGGATCGCCAAAGCTGAGATCTCTGTCGAGATCGTAACCTCGGCGAAGTAGATAGGGGATGATTCTCTTGATCACCGTCTCGGATTCGGAAACGTGCTTCATCGCGAACCACCCTTCGAGGACATGAAGGACGACACGATCAACCGCACCCAATCAGACATGGAACGATGGTCCGCCTGTGCCGCGATCTGCCAGTCAATCTTTTCAGCAGGGGTAACGCGAATCTGAACCAGGGCCGTCTTGGGGTCGGCGGGAGTGGGGGCGACGGGTTTTTTGGGCATATTTACATCGTAGATCGATGTCCTGACGGCGTCAAGACAGAAAGATCGGAATACCCCTTGACTTATCCTCACTATGTCATTACAGTGTAAAGACAGAAAGCGAGATATCAGGTCATGAAGACGAACAACGGTGCGATGAGCGAACGGCAAGAGCGCGGTCTGCTTCTCTCCAAGGATCACCGGATCAAGCGGGTCGCTGGTGTGACGTGGATGGTTCCCTCGCAAACCCAGCCGTCGGGTGGATATCTCGTCAACACCCTGACCGGAACCTGCACCTGTCCGGATCACGAAACCCGTCGCTGCAAGTGCAAGCATATATGGGCCGTGGAAGCCGTGGAACTCTCGAAGACCATAGAAACGGCGCCTGATGGTACGCAGGTTGTGACGGAGTCCGTTACCCTGACGCGCAAGACGTACACGCAAGACTGGGTGAACTACAATGATGCCCAGTGCGGCGAGAAGAGCACCGTCCAGGAGTTGCTTCACGGTCTCTGCGAAGGCATCCAGAACCCGGACCATTCGGGCCGTGGACCCAAGCCTATTCCGCTGGCGGACGCTGTCTATGGCATGGTCATGAAGGTATATACGACGGTAAGTGGGCGCCGAGCCAGCACCGACCTCAAGGCGTGCGCCGAGGCTGGCCATATCGCCAAGGCTCCGAAGTTCAACACCCTGTACGACTACTTCGAGCGGCCCGAGATGGCGCCCCTCTTGGTGAAGCTCATCGAGGAAAGCGCGGCACCTTTGGCCGCCATCGAAAGCAACTTTGCCGTCGATTCGACCGGGTTTGGAACCTCCGTCTACCGCCGCTGGTACGATGCCAAGTACGGCAAGGAAATGTGCGAGCACACCTGGCTCAAGGCGCACGCGATGGTCGGCGTCAAGACTGGCATTGTAGCGGCCGTGAAGGTAACGGGCTCCAACGCCAACGATTGCCCCGAGCTGCCGGCGCTTCTCGCTGCTACCTCCCAACGATTCGACGTTGCCGAAGTTTCCGCCGACAAGGCTTACCTGTCGCGGTCCAACCTGAATGCCGTCGAAGCTGCTGGAGCCGTCCCGTATATCCCCTTCAAGTCGAACAGCAAGGGGAATGGCCCGGCTTCGTGGCGGAAGATGTGGGGTTGCTTCATCTATCGGCAGGATGAATTTCAGGCGCACTACCATCTGCGGTCGAACGTCGAATCCGTCTTCTCGTCCGTCAAGCGTAAGTTCGGCGGGGCGGTGCGATCCAAGAAGTTCGTCGCCCAGGTCAACGAGATCCTGTGCAAGATCCTGTGTCACAACCTCGCAGTGCTGGCGCATGCCATGCGCGAACTTGGGATCGAGCCCATCTTCGCGACGAAGGTTGCCGCATGAAGCGCCTGACCGCCCAAGAACAAGAGAACGTGCGGGTGGCTCTCCGCTTTCTGCGCATTCGCACGGGCGGATGGAAGGTGCTGTCGAAGGTTCTAGGGTTTGCAATGGGCTCCATGATCAACGTGAAGAAGAAGCGCGTCCCTGTGAGCGTCAACCTGGCCTTCCAGGTCTCTCGCCTTACTATGGTGCCGTTTGATGACCTGCTTGCAGGAAAGTATCCACCGGCCGGCGCGTGTCCCCACTGTGGTCATGGCGTCGAACTCCCGGAGTCGGTACGATGATTTCCTCACTGCCCGGCATTGATCTTGGCTGCACGGCAAATCGAGCCGGAAACCGAATTGGCGATCAAAGCCGGCGCAGCTCTACAGCAAGGAGGGCGAGAAGATCTTCCAGAGGTCGCTCTGGCATCGGGTCGAGGCGCTGGGTAACCTGGCGGGGCCTCGGTACGATGGTGCCGGGGCGGCGGATGTGTTTTTTCGTTATTTTCAAAGGGAGCACCTGAAGTCTGCTCTCACGAACGTGCTCGTGACCGCCTACGAGATAGAAAGTCGGATGCCCTACTTTTTCAGGAGCTGGGAGGCCGCTCGAGATCCGACTTGCGACTACGCGATGATGAGCGTTGCCCTGGCAACCTCGGCCGCGCCGACCTATTTTCCACCGGCCAAGTTGTCTAATGGTCAGACGAGGGTCTTCATCGATGGTGGGGTCTTTGCCAACAACCCTACGATGTGTGCCATCTCCGAGGTCAAGAAGCTGTACCCGCTCGAGGCTTTGCTGGTTGTATCGCTCGGCACCGGGAACGCGGATCGGCCCATCACTTTCGACAACGCGAGGGACTGGGGCCTGGCGGCCTGGGCGGAGCCGCTACTCGACGTTCTCATTGATGGGGTGTCCGATGTCGTCGATGTGCAGTCGGCCATGGTGGTCACTGCTGGAGACAAGCCGGGGCACTACTATCGCTTCCAGACGGATCTACCGCGCGATATCCAGGAAATGGATGACGTGCGGCCGAAGACGATTGAGCTCCTCGGGGCCTGGGCCGAGCGATTGATCGTCTCGAAGAGTGCGGCGTTGGACGAGATTTGCGCTCAATTGGCGGCGAGGGCTTGATGCTCTTCTTGGCTCTTTTCCTGGTGCTGGCAGCCTGCTTGGGAATTTTGTGGTGGCTGATTCTGTCCTTTTTGAACTACTTTTCCGATGATATCATCTTGCCCTTTGTACTGGCCTATCGGGTCGTGAGAGGGCAGATGACCTTCAGGATGGCCTGGTGGCTATTCGACTCTTGGTGGCCATTCAAGTTCGTCAGGAGGAGACGGGCCAAGTGGAGGATCTGGAAGGCGAATCGATATCGGGGAATGGATGAGCTTCACCCGTCTTTGGGCATCGATGTCTGGGCTATGACACAGTTGACGAAAGATGAGAGAAATGCCTACTTGGAGAACCTGGATAGGCGTCGGGCCAGGTTGCACGAGATGGGTATCTAAGGAACTGTAAACGTGAGATACTTCAGGGTTTACGTGGATGTAACGACTCGCACAAAGAAGCCGGCCAGTCATCAGACCAGGAAGGACATAACGACTCGAATCTACGATTGCGGTCTCTATTGGAAGAGAACCAAGCGCGAGGCTATCGCTCAGGCTAAGAAAGACGTAACGGGAGAGATCGGGAGATCGGGCAAGAAGCGTTGGTATACCGTGCCGCCATATCGGGGCGACTGCTAGGTGATACCGAGGATCTTCTTCCAGCCCACCGACCAGGCTCGCTCGACATAGGTAGTGAGCGCCTGGCGGCCTTCGACAGGGCTGGTGCGGTCACGTAGCAGGGTATCGGCCACGCGAGCTACGTCAAGCGCGTCGTCAGGGTTGGCGATCCAGTGAGGGGGCACCCAGTGGATGGCGCTGCCCACGACCACGGGCACTCCCTCGGCGATCGAGTCGGCCGTGACAACATTGAAGGACTCTGTGAAGCTGACCTGGAAGACGATGTTAACGGAGCGCACCAGAGCTCGAAACTGTGGCCATTCGAGCCAGCCAGTCTTGATCAAGGTCACGTTGGGGATTCCGGCGAGCATTTCGCGGATTGAAGCGTCGGTGGCCCCCTCGTCGCGGCCCGAGGACATCAGAATTTCTACCCGAGCTCCGTATCTGATTGCCAGTTCAGCGGCGGCGGCAGCGGCGGTCGTGTGGTTTTTGAGTGAGCGGTTGGCCCCAAAGATGCCTATGCGCAAGGGGGTGCCAGGTTCATAGAAACGATCTTTGTAGGTGTAGACTTCAGACATCGGGTACAGGTTTGGTACCCAGGCGACGGGTACTCTCCACGCGTCCGTCGCCCACCTGGCGAATTTTTCCGAATTGCCACCTGCATAAACGTTGTGGGCGGACATCTGCAAATCGCATACATCGCGCATTATTTTGATGGCGTGAGGGTCGGCTTGGAGGAAGCCCACGTTCGAGTGGCTGACTTCGTAGAAGTTGATTTCGGGGTGTGTGGCAGCCAGTCGGGCGAGCTCCTTGGCTACGATCCACGGCGCGGCGATGACAACATGGGAAGGGCGAACCTCAGAGCGCTGGATAGCGTTCTCCACGGCCAAATTTACGAGTTGTCTGACTTCGGCGGCGTCTTTGGCACAGTAGGCTCTTGCCAGGATTTTGTGCAGGCCCAGGCATTTGCACGTGTAGTCGGCGCTGATGCGCAGTCCGATGTGGGACGCATGAGATTCGACACCATGACAGATGATCATGACGTGAGCGGTCTCGGCGGCGGGGGCGAGGTGGTGGGGGCGGTACTGCATGCCATACACGATACACGAATCAGCTAATGGGGGTCCAGTTGGACAGTGCCACAAAAATGAAAAAGCCTGGCCGAATGGCCAGGCTTTTGTAGGGCATTCGCGCTTGTTAGCTTTGCGTCGGCCAGCCCTTCGTGAGCGCCGCTTTGACCGCGTTCATGGCTCGAGATCGCAGAGTGATGCTTGACAAACCGCCTAATCCCTGATTGGCCCATCCCAGAGCATCGGCGAGGGTGACAAGACCAGAAGCCGCAGGGGCTGGCGGGGCAGAGCTTGCGACTTTGCCTCCTAGTGCCTTGAAGTCGGCGAGAAGATTCGTCCAGCTCACGCCGTTGGGGGCAACGGCGCGTCCCTTGGCGACCTGGTCTGGCGTCAGCACTGCGAAGAGCTGTCCGCCAGCCTGCAGAGTTGCGTACCTGGCGAGAGCTGCCCAGGTGATGGTGCCGACGAGGCCCCATGTGCAGACGACAACCCCCTTCGGGTTGTAGTCGACGCCACAAATGCAGTGCCCATTGTTCGGATCGGGGTCGCCCGCAACATCCCAGACGAAGCCTGATTTGGATGGGAACGGGTTGATCCAGGCATCGGGCAGGGCAATGCAAATGTCGAGGTTTTCAAAGAGGTAGGCTGCCTGCTTGACCACGGTCTGGTTTTGCGAGTTGACGGTCATCCAACCAGCAGGCTTGGTGCCATTCGCAAAGCCGTTGGCGAGCCACCAGTTGAGCGCGGTGACCGGGTCGCACCCATTGTCCGTTGAGGGATCTCCCTGAACGAAGCCTCCAATCGCTGAGTAGTCATGCAGGATCTGGGCAAGTGTGGCGATGAAGATCTTGCCAGCGTTGCCGGTTTCCACACCCACCATGTGGTAAGCCTCGGCTATAACACAGTCGCCGTAGTCGGCATTGCCGTAGAGTAGCTTCAGAGCGGCCACGGCCTTGTCGACGTAGTCGCAGGAGTTGGGTGGGGCCAGGAGGGAGGCAAGAAGGTAGTCCTCGGCAACCAGGTGGGGTCCGAGGGAGGTGATGGGCCGCGAGCCGCCCAGGACGATGTTCTTGCCGAGGTGGGGAGCAAATACGCGTTTCAGAGCCATTTGGTTCGCCTTTCTTTGGGGATTTTCCTCAAGGATTTTGATGGGTTAGGGAATTAGTTTGTAAATGACCAACTTTGTGCCAGAATGATGATGAAAGGAGAAGATGGCACATGTTGAAGTTTTTGATGATTTTAGCTCTTTTGGCCGGATGCGGGAGCTCGGAACCCACGACTATGTCTGGTATTAACATGGCGATGGCTTCTTGTCCCAAGAATACCACGACCGAGGCTGCTGGTTCTTGTTACACAACTTGGGGTGTTTATGCAGAGTTGGGTACAAATCCTTGCAATGCTACCACCGAGGCGTGGAACCCGGTCACCAACAAATGTATCGCTTTGGGCCATACAGAGGGGGAGTACATAAATTGCGACTCTTCCGTGCAAACTGGTTCTCTGAAGTCGGGCGACATGGTGGTTGCGACGGATTCTCCGTATTACGTGTACTGGTTTTCGGGGTCCACCGCAGGAGTTGTGTGTTTGCCTTGTATTGATCCTGTAGCTGGTGAAGGGGGGTATGACTACAACGGCACGCCGGTGTTGTGTGCTACGTATTCTCCGCCCTACAACCAGCCTTAGAAGCTCTGCTTTTGGGATTTTCTTCAAGGATTTCGAGGGGTTAGGGAATTAGCTTGCAAATGACCAACTTTGTGCCAGAATGAAGGTGAAAGGAGAAGATGGCACATGAGGAACTTTTTGATGATTTTGGTTCTTTTGGCACTTGGAGCCGGATGTGGTGGAACAGGGACAACGGCTTCCGGCATCGACATGGCGACTGCCACGTGTGTGAAGAATACGCTGACGGATGCCCAGGGTTGCTACACCAGCCAAGGTGTTTACGCGGAGCTCGGCACCAACCCGTGTATGGATGTGTCGAAACATCCCGAGTGCAAGGGATCGCCTTCTACCTGCTGCTGGAATCCCATTTCTGATGAGTGCTACCCGAGTGATGGAACGACTCAGGTGAGCTGTGAGTCGCAACCGATCTTCTGTGAGTACCCCGAGACCTGCAAGTCGCTTGATCCGGTGGCCAATCCTTACGGGGCCATGACGTGTGGTTCGGGTGCTCAATTTAGCTACCAGGGCAATTCCAGTGGCGGAATGGTCTGCTTGCCTTACTGCGACTCGAACAAGTGCTAGGGCCTAGAAGCCGATTTCGAAGACCAGCGAGACGGCCGACACTTTGTCACCGGCTGAGGCGCTGCAGACTCCCACCACGGTTTGGTTGCCAACGATGGGAATGATAGGAGCTTGCTGTCCGGCGGGTATGTTGATGTAACCACCGAGACCGGCTCCAGAGACCGATACCAGGTCGCTCAAGATCATGATCATGGCGCTCGAGAACGGTGTTCGGATGACTTGAACGCTCTTGGCAAAGGGAGGAATGGCATATGTGGTGGTTATGTCGACTCCGGTGATCGGGTTTCCAAAGGCCACAGGAATGGCTGTGTTGCCGTTGTATAGGTAAAGGGTGCGGTAGAGTTTGCTGTGTATTCGGCCGAAGTAGGCCGAGAAAGCCTTGACTATGGCAGGTGTTGATCCGTAATTCGAGGCGAGTGGAGGAACGGCATTGTTCGGGGGATACGGACCGGCTCCAGGAGGAAGAACAAATGACGATCCTGGTCCTCCAAAGGCAAATCCTTGGAGGTTGGGTGTTATGTAAAGATTGTCATATCGGGCATAAGCTCGAAGAATGCCGGTCGGGACCTGGACAAGTGCGCCACCATCTTCGGGTTGGGTGCCTGCGAGTACGCCATTGATGCTTCCAATGAAGGGACCGAAGGGTATGTCGAATTCGGCTCTGACGCTTTGGGTGCCATTGCCAAATTCGACGAGACCGGTGATGGGACCAGCCACACCTTGCCGATTCGCCACCCGAGCAGCTGTCATGACGAGCGTCATGCTTTGGCCAGTCTTCGAGGCGGAGGTCAGGTTGATAAGGCGCGGCGGACCTGGTAGAGGCAGAGTGGTGAACGGGACTGGCGATCCAACTGGCAAAACCTGGGGCTGTAGGGTGACGTTGTTGCCGATGTTGCTCTCGTTGTCGTCTAGCAGTCTTGGCCCACTTTTCCCTGACCGGTTCGCCGATCGGGCATTCTGGGCAGCTTGAATCATCGAGAGGGTTTTCGCATCGAGAAAATTTGCCATTGGGTCACCTTTGTCAGGGCGCAGCGTTGCCGCCTAGTCTACCACGCCCGGGCAGGGCAATACTATGAGCAGAGCTCGGTTGCGAACGCCGCAAACGCTGTTCTTGCCTTTTTGGCTGCATGCGCATTGCCGGAGCACAGGTCGTGGAAAACGGTGCTTCGGGCAAGGCGCTCGAGTAGCTTCTCGAGCTTATCGTGTAGGTAGGGCCGGATCAGGTTCATGTCCGCCCGGCGTCTAAGTAGAAGGCCGATTTTCACGATATCTCGGGCATCCTTTTTGCCTTTGCTCGATTGTTCGCGGTCCAGGCAGGCTTCGAGTTTGAGCACGAGGAGGTGTTCGAGGCTGGCCACGT
>Ga0187864_10004727_pt1 | contig 10511 bp, 6 predicted proteins | sample June2016WEW_11_4_FD_132985 | JGI IMG/M metagenome (GOLD analysis project Ga0187864, IMG submission 132985) | Peatland microbial communities from SPRUCE experiment site at the Marcell Experimental Forest, Minnesota, USA - June2016WEW_11_40 | ecosystem: Environmental > Terrestrial > Soil >... | reverse complement strand
GGGGGAGGCCGAGGTCGCGTTCGTCGTGCGGGACGACCACCAGGGACGGGGCCTGGGTACCGTGCTGCTCGAGCATCTCGCCTCGGCAGCTGTCGCACGTGGGATCGGACGGTTTGTGGCGGACGTCCTCACCGACAACCACCGGATGACAGGCGTTTTCCGCTCAGCGGGGTTCGACGAGCACGTGCTCTTGGACTCAGGGGTTATCCGGGTGACGCTGGAGCTCGCGGTTCAACCGGAGTACATCGAGCGGGTCGAGGAACGCGAATGGACCGCAGCGGTGCGCTCGATCGAGCACATACTTCGTCCCAGGACGATCGCCGTCATCGAGGCGAGCCCCGAGCCTGGCTTCGCGGGTCACGACATCGTCAGCAATCTCCTTGCGGGGGAGTTCACCGGTGCCGTTTACCCGGTCAACAAGCACGCCGACCCGGTCGGAGGTCTCCGGTCGTATCGCAACGTGACCGATGTGCCCGGCCACATCGATCTGGCATTGGTCGCGGTGCCGGCTCAGCGCATGGCCGAGGTAGTGCGCGAGTGCGGGGCGAAAGGGGTTCGCGGCCTCGTCGTCGTCACCTCGGGCGAGGCGGACCAGGAGACCTCGGGGACGAGCACCGACCGTGATCTGGTCGAGCTCGCCCGGAGGTTCGGCATGCGGCTCGTGGGGCCCGAGTGCATGGGAGTCGTCAACACTTGTCCGCAAGTCAGGATGAACGCCACATTCGCCGAGCAGGCACCGCCGCCCGGCCGGGTAGCGTTCTCTTCCCAGTCCGGTGGTCTCGGTATCGCTCTCCTCGGCGAGCTCGCGGGCCGCGGACTCGGGATCTCGAGCTTCGTGTCCCTTGGCAGCAAGGCCGACGTCAGCGGCAACGACCTCCTGCGGTTCTGGGAGAACGATCCGGAGACCGATGTGATCCTGCTCTATCTCGAGTCGTTCGGGAACCCCCGAAAATTCAGCCGAATCGCCCGACGTGTCGCTCACAAGACGCCCATTGTCGCGGTCAAGAGCGCTCGTACCGCATCAGGTCTGCGGGGCGCCCATGCCCGCAGCCTTGGCGCGGTTCCCGATCAAGCCACCGATGCGCTGTTCCGCCAGGCCGGTGTAATCCGGGTCCAGACGCTGGAGGAGCTGCTCGATGTCGCCGACCTCTTGGTGAACCAGCCCCTTCCCGCCGGCCGGCGCGTCGCGATCGTTGGCAATGCTGGAGGTTGTGGGGTTCTCGCTGCCGACGCGTGCGAGAGCTACGGCCTCGAGGTTCCCGAGCTCGCGCCCGAGGTTCAAAGGCGCCTGTTCGGCGTCGTCTCTTACGGTGCTGCCATAGGCAACCCGATCGACCTGGTCGCCTCGGCCACTGCCGAGGAGTACCGGTCCGTGCTCGAGATCGTCCTCGCCGACGGCAACATCGACGTGGTGGTCGTCACCTTCACCCCACCGGTGCTAGTCGGTGCTGATGACATCGCCGAAGCCGTGGCCCAAGCCGCCTCCACGGCCCGAAAGCCCGTGCTCGCGAACTTCATCGCGTCCGAGCAGACTCTCCTGGCCTTGCGCGCAGGCTCGAGTCACGTCCCTTGGTTTGCTTACCCCGAGTCTGCGGCTCGTGCAGTAGCGCGGGTCGCGCAGTATGGCGAATGGGTGGCTCGGGCTGAGGGAACCGTGCCCACCTTCGACGGTCTCGATACGGTGACTGCGCGGCGGATCGTGGAGGTCGCCCTGGCATCCCTGCCGATGGCCGGCTCAGAAACCGCCCCCGCGCCCGCGCCGGGGCCCGCCCCCGCGCCCGCGCCGGGGCCCGCCCCCGCCCCCGCCGCCGCTCCCGGGCTGGTCACGTCTCCGTCGAGCTCGGTGTGGCTCGACACGGTCGAGGCGTTCAGCTTGCTCGAGGCCTACGGGATACCGATCCTTTCGTGTATGCGGGCCTCGACCGCCTCCGAGGCCGTCGACAGAGCAAGAGTGATCGGGTTCCCGGTTGCCCTGAAGCTCGACGCCCCGGACCTTGTGCACAAGAGCGATGTCGGGGGCGTCCGGCTGAACCTCGGCTCCGCCGAGGACGTGGCCTCTGCAGCCGAGGCGTTGTTGACCAGGTTCGGGCCGGGCGTGTCGCTCATCGTGCAGTCGATGGGTCCCGAGGGCGTAGAGACCGTCGTCGGCGTCGTGGAGGACCCGTCGTTCGGACCGCTCGTGATGTTCGGCCTCGGCGGCAAGGAGGCCGAGCTGTTGAGCGACCAGATCTGGTCGTTGGTGCCCATGACGACAGAGGACGCCCGTGACCTGGTCAGAGGGCTTCGGTCGTCGCCGCTTCTGACCGGTTACCGTGGCTCGGCCCCGGTCGACCTCGAGGCTCTGAGTGAGGTGCTTTCACGAGTGGCCCGCCTCGCCGAGGACCTTCCCGAGATCGTCGAGTTGAGCCTGAACCCGGTTGTCGCGAGCCCTGGCGGTGCCATGGCGCTCGACGCACGCGTACGCGTCGCAACCACGTTGCACGACCCTCCGCTCCTGCGCCGAGCGATGCGGACAGCTTGAGCCGGCAGGACGGTCCGGCTTCCGCATCCTAGGCCTGGCCGGCCACCTCGTTGATCCGCCGCATCACTTCGTCATCAAGCCGCTCGAGCACCTCGAGCGAGCGCAAGTTCTCCTGTAGCTGCTCGACGCGGCTCGCGCCCGTGATGACCGTCGACACCTTGGGGTTGCAGGCGCACCAGGCGATGGCGAGCTGTGCGAGCGGACAACCCAGATCGTCCGCGATCGCTTTGAGGGCTCTCACCTTCTCATTGTCCCGGGGGTCTTCAAAATTGGAACGGAGCCATTCGAAGCCTGCGAGACTGCCTCGAGAGTCCTCCGGGATCCCTTCCAGGTACTTGCCCGTGAGCAGGCCCGCGGCGAGGGGACTGAATGTTGTGAGGCCTATTCCGTAGTCCTCGATCACGCGGGCGTACTCGTGCTCGACACGCCTTCGCTGAAGGAGGTTGTACTGCGGTTGTTCCACGATGGGCTTGTACAGGTGGTGACGCTCGGCGATCTCGATCGCGGCGACGATCTCGTCTGACGCCCACTCCGAAGTACCCCAGTAGAGCGCTTTGCCGGAGCTCACGATGTCCGACATCGCCCGCACGGTCTCCTCGATCGGCGTTTCCGTGTCAGAGCGGTGGCAGAAGATGAGATCGAGGAAGTCGAGACCGAACCGTTCGAGCGAGGCGTCCACGGCTTGCATGAGGTATTTGCGGTTCAAAGTGTTCTTCATGTTCGGGGTGTCGTGGATTCCCCAGAAGAACTTGCTCGAGACCACATACTCGTGACGCTCCCAACCCAGGGTCTTGAAGGCCCGGCCCATGATCGCTTCCGACTGACCGCCTGCGTAGCTCTCGGCGTTGTCGAAGAAGTTCACGCCTCCCGCGCGTGCGGCCTCGAGGCAGCGCACCGCGAGGTCGTCATCCAGCTGGTTACCGAAGCTGATCCACGAGCCAAACGACAGCAGGCTCACTTTGAGGCCGGATCGGCCGAGACGGCGGTAGGGCATTGACATATCTGGTCATCTCCAGCTCATTGGACCCGGATCCGGGAGCGGATCACGCAGTTCGAAGATACCCGCGACCGGAGGAGCCCCGCCGAGCCCGTGGTTCGAGCTTGCGGCGGATCGACTTAGCGGCGCTTGGCCTTCGGCACCGTTGCGAGCAGGTCGGTCAGCACCTTGGTGACGATCTTTCGGGTGCGGGGCACCGAGCAGCCCTGAAGGGTGCGCAGGGCATCCCACGACGACCAGCTGGAGGCGAGATCGAGTGCGTCGAGCATGAGCGAGCGACCCTTGGCGTCGAGACGCGACAGCTCAGGAGCAAAGACATCGGCAACCTGGGACCGAGCGATCGCGTACGCCTCCGCGAGTTGTTCAACCACGAGCGGATGCGTTTGGCTGAGATAGATCGCGACTCTTCGGACCGGCGCGATCCTCTCGTACAGCTTCGCCCGCAGACCCACGAGCGCCTCGACCCGCTCGTTCAAGTCGGGAGAATCAGGTCTCGGCTCGAGGTAGATCAATTGGGTGGGCCGAATCCTCGAGGCGGCCGCAACGAACAGCGCATCAAGGTCGGCAAAGTGGCGGAACACGGTTCGCTCCGAGACCCGGGCGCGCGCCGCGACCTCAGCAGCGCTAGGCAGGTAGACCACGTTGGGTGGGCATTCCCGCACGATGTCGATCACAGCACCCACAACGGCCTCATAGTTGCGCGCCGCGCGTAACCGGCGTCCGTCGGCTTCTCTTTCATTCGCCACCCGGGCAGGTTGTCGCGCGGGCGTTGACACCGCCGGAGGCGACGAGCGCTGAGAAAGGCGAGGGGAGCTCTGGCGCGCACCAGATGGCGAGCGTGGAGTTTGCACTTGCGCCGAGCGGGTCGTGGTGGCCCGAGCACGGGAGGTTGTGGTGACAGTCGAACGGCTTGAGCGGGCCATGGGCATCGCTCGGGTCGGGCGGGTCGCCATCAGTGACATCCGGGTGACAAATTGATCACGACGAGCATCCTACTAAACGCGGACGCCATCAGATCGTCAGTACGTCTGCCAGTTGCCGCGGCCGAGAAATCCTCACCCGTCGGCGAGGAGAGTGCCATCGGCTGATTTCTCGATGGGAATGCTGGAAAGAGGCGCTGGCGCGGGACCTTGGAGGACTTCGCCGGTGACCGCCGAGAAGATCGAACCGTGGCATGGGCAGCGAAACTGGAGCGCCGGCTGGAAAAAGCCCACGGTGCAGCCCATGTGAGTGCACACGGCGCTGAAGCCGACATAAGAGCTCTCGGAGGGCCGGACCACGTAGGCGGGGATTCCCTGGGCGGGGTCTGTGAACTCTCGCGCGCCGCCGAGCGGCACGTCGCTGGCGAGCCCAATGGTCGTGCCCTTCGGGGAGCCGGTGCTGGGTGTCTTCGTGCTCGGTTGTGGGAGCGGGGCCGCGCTCGATGTCTGGACCGAGGCGCCCCCGGCCATTCTCCCGACTGCTGCCGCGATCGCTGCAGTGATCACAGCGAAGCTCGCAAGCGTGAGGGCGGAGGCCAGCTTGCGAACCGCCGCCCGGCGGCCCAGGTCCGGTGCTTGCTGCTCAGGCGGAACCCCGGCCGCGGCTCGCTCCCTCGAGTGAAGCGTCTCGAGCGCGAAGTCGACAGACCACGCTCCGCTTCCTCCGACCAACAGTGGAGTCCAGGCGAAGAAGAAAACGATGTCCGAGCCGTAGAAGTACGGGGTCGTGTTGAAGCTGACGGAGAGGAACAGGAGGAGCGACACTGCCATTCCGCCCGCGGCAGCAACCCGCCCGAACAGCCCGAACAGGGTGCCGAGACCGACCGCCAGTTCGCCGAACGCGATCAGCAGGCCCACCAGCACCGGATCGTGCGCCGACAGCCTGATGAGCGGTCCGATCGGGCTCGTGGTGATCGACGCGTGCAGCTGCGCCTGGATCGACCCCGGGTTGGCAGCTTCGAAGAAGAAGCGGTTTGTCAGCTTCTGCAGGCCCGCGTACGTGAAGGTCACGCCGAGGAACGCCCTGAGAATGACCTGCGGACCACCAGGGTTGTCCCGCAGTCGCGCCAACATGCGCGCTCGCGGCCGGTGTCGCGGATCAGACCTCGGAGGTATCGTCACTGGTTGAAGATTGGAGACGGTTCCCCCGGTCGGGCGATCGCCTCCACCGTCGAGGTGGACGGAGCGCCATGATCCGCCTCGACGGTGTGCACGGTCTTGCGGAGGCGGATCTCCGGTAGGGCGAGCGACAACACGAAGGCGAGGGCGACCACCGGTGTCGCGATGAGGAAGACCGTATCGATCGTGTGTACGTAAGCGACAGTTGCCGCTGTGTGAATGGCCGGGGGCAGGCGCTTCAACTGGGCAGGGCTGCCCACGATCTCGCGGGCAATCTCAGGCACATGCGAACGTGCCGCGGCAGGCAGGGCCCTGCGCAAGTTGCCGATGAGCCGGTCGTTCAGGACGGCACCGAGCAGCGCGGTGCCGAAGGCGCCTCCCATGGACCGGAAGAAGGCTGCGAGTGACGTCGCCGTCCCTAGGTCTTTGTAGTCGACGCCGTTCTGGACGGCGAGTATCAGCACCTGCATGACGAGGCCCAGCCCGAACCCTGTGAGCAGCATGAAAGCAGAGGTGACGAGGAAAGAGGTGTGAGTCGTCAGGGTCGAGAACAGCCCCATTCCGATGGTCATGAAGGCAGTGCCGAGGATCGGGAAGATCTTGTACCGTCCGATCCGCACGATGATCTGGCCGCTCCCGATCGAGGCCGTGAACAAGCCGGCCATGATGGGCAGCAGCATGAGCCCGGAGGTGGTAGGCGACACTCCCCGGACGACCTGGAGGTACACGGGCAGGTAGATGATCGCGCCGAACATCGCGACGCCGACGATGAAACCCGCGGCGTTCGACACGGAGAAGACTCGCTTGCGGAACAGCCTGAGTGGGACGATCGGCTCGGATGCATAGTGCTCGCGTACGAGGAACCCGGCGACGAAGCTGATGCCGATCACGACCATTCCGATGATCTGCGGCGACATCCACGCGTAGCCCTGTGGAGAGCCTCCGAGGGTCGTGACCAGCAACAGGGCGGACACGCCGACGAGCAGGAGCACAGAGCCGAGGTAGTCGATCTTGTGCCGGGTGCGCACGGCCCGGTCGCGCAACACAATGCTCGTGACAACGAGGGCGATCGCACCGATGGGCAGGTTGACGTAGAAAATCCAGCGCCACGAGGCGTGGTCGACGAGGAAGCCTCCGACAAGCGGTCCGGCGATGCTCGCGATTCCGAATACCGCACCGAAGTAGCCCTGGTAGCGGCCACGTTCGGCAGGCGACACCACGTCGCCCACGATTGCCATGGCGAGCACGATGAGCCCGCCGGCCCCGAGGCCCTGTACTGCTCGGAACGCGATCAGTTGGTCCATGTTCTGGCTGAGACCCGCCAGGACGGATCCGGCGAGGAAGATGACGATCGCGAACTGGAAGATCCGTTTGCGGCCGTAGAGGTCGGAGATCTTCCCGTAGAGAGGGGCACTCACGGTCGAAGTCAGGAGATAGGCCGTTACGACCCAGGTCAAGCGGTTGAGGGAGTGGAAGTCGCCAACGATGGTCGGCAGCGCCGTGCTGACGATGGACTGGTCGAGCGCGGCGAGCAGCATTCCGAGCATCAGCCCGGAGAACACCACGAGGATCTGGCGGTGGCTCATGGCTCCGCCTGAGCTCTCCTGGTTTGCCGTCGCGCCGGTCATCCCCGCTTTCTGGTCAGCGGCCGCCTGGTGGCCCCTGCGCTGTTCGGTGCCGAGGATGTTGTCGGTTGTCGTCATCTTGCCAGCTCCCTCCGGGTTGCCAGCTCCCCCCGGGCGTCGTCCTGTGCAGCTGTTTCACGGCAGGTGAGTGCCTCACCCGCGATGGCGGCAGCGTCGAGCATCTCCATGGTCGCGACGAGCTGCGCGAGCTGATAGTCGGAGAGGGCCACGAGAAGGTTCGCTGTCTTGCGGCAGGCTGTCGCGTGCAGCTTGGTCACCAGCGACTCGCCCGTGTCGCTCAGCGCCAAGCGGACGACGCGGCGGTCCGAAGGGTCGTCACAGCGAACGACGAGGCCCTGGCGGACGAGGCGATCGACGACCGCTGTAGCTGCGCTCTCCCCGACGTCGAGCTCCTTGGCGAGCTCGCGCATTGTCACCGACTGACCTCGGAGGTACGTCAACACGCTGAGCTGATGGCCGGTGATGGCATGAAGCTCGTCGCGCAGCTCTCGGTGCAACAGGGCGCTGAAGCGCTTTTGCATCTGGGGCTGGAGCTCGCAGTACCGGTCGACCAGAACCTCGCGAGACGAGAGCTTCGGTGCACCAGTCGTCTCTGCGCCCGACGGGTGCGGCGTTGCTTGCGCGCTCGTCATCATGAATGGAGGCCTCCGGCTGAGTTCCGTAACGTCACGCGGAGTAGAACATTTCAACTGATGGAATATTCCAGCAGATGAAAGCGTCAACCGGCGATGTCGAGGACTATCTTGCCGAGCTTGCCTCCTGCGGCAAAGCGTGCGTACGCCGCCTCCACGTCATCCAGCGCGAATACCTCCTCGACGGGGACGCGAACCCGGTGCGCCGCGACCAGTGGCAGGACCTGTCGTTCGACGAGGCGCGCGGCACCGGCCTTGTCCTCGAATGGACGAGCCCGCAACGTGGAGCCGTGAATGCGTGCGCGACGGCTCATGAGCTGCAGCAGGTCGAGCTCGCCGCGTGCACCTGCGCCGATGCCGATGATCGCGAGACGCCCTCCGATGGCGAGCGAGTCGAGGTTGGTCTTGAGGTTCGGCGCCCCGATGGGTTCCAAGATCACGTCGTAAGGGCCGCGTGTGGCCGCATCGGCGGGGTCGACCGCCATTGCGCCGAAAGCTTCCAGAGCTTCGCGCAGGTGAGCGGCACGCACGCTCGCGACGACCGTGGCGCCTGCCACGAGCGCAAGCTGGACTCCGGCGATGCCGACCCCGCCTGCGGCACCGTTCACCAGGACCCGCTCACCCGGTCTGAGCCCGCACTGGGTGAACAGGGCGTCATGCGCGACCGTGAACGCCTCCGGGAACCCACCGGCCTCCACCAAATCGAGCGCGTCAGGCACTGGCAGGGCGGTGCGTTCGTGGACCACAGCCAGCTCCGCTTGGGCTCCGCCTCCCACCACGGCCATGACCCGATCTCCCACGACGAAGCGCTCGACGCCAGGGCCAATTGCCCTCACAGCGCCCGCGAGCTCGAGGCCCGGGATGTCTGCAGGCGAACCCGGCGGAGCCGGGTACAGACCGGCCCGTTGCAGCAGGTCGGCGGCATTCAGGCCCGCGGCTCGGACACCGACAAGCAGTTCGCCGGTCCCCGGGACCGGGTCGGGCCGTTCTCTCACGACGACTGAGCCTGCCTCGACGACGACGGCGCGCATTGCAGGAATCGTACGCGTAAGTACCGCTCACCTGCGGCAGCACAGCTGGGGAGGAGCCTCCCGAGACTAGCGAGTCAAGGCCTGCCGGCGCCGAAAGCACCAGGCGGTATCGGCGTGTCCATCACGTTGGTGCCCGTCTCCTCTGCTTGCACGACCATGCCGTCTCCGATGTACATGACCACGTGGTAGAGAAGGTACGAGTCGCCGTAGAAGATGAGGTCACCCGGCTGAAGGTCGGCCATCGAGACATGCTCGATCTCGTAGTACTGCTCCGTTGCCCCGTGAGCTAGCGAGACACCGGCTTGCGCCCACGCCCACATTGTCAGTCCCGAGCAGTCGAACCCCGCTCCCTGTGTGGCACCTCCCCAGACATAGGGGACGCCGCGCTGGCTCTGAGCGGCGTTCACTGCGATCTGACCTGCGCTGTCACCAGATACCGGCGCTGCAGGCGAAGGCGCAGGAGTGGGAACAGGCGTCGGAGGGGCATACGACTGCTGCTGCTGCTGTTGTTGTTGGGCGGCGGCTGCGGCGGCTGCGGCCTTCTCCAAGGCGGCGGCATAAGCAGCGGCCTTGGCCTGTTCGACCGCCGCCACAGCGGCTGCGAGCTGGCCCTTTACGTTGGCTTCCTCGTTGGTCAATTTGGCGGTGATGACCTGGGCTTGCGCGAGATCGTCGGCGATCGCACTCTCGTTGGCCTTTGCAGTCAGCTCGGTGCGGTTGAGAACGGCCCGATCGATCGACAGCGCTCGCTGGTTGATCAGCACCGTGGTCTCGGACTCGCTCAGATTGCCGGACGCGGCCTGGATGTAGGCCTGCTGCATGCCGGCGGTCTGCTGGGTGCCGTTGAACAGCACGGAAAAGCTCTGTGAAGCGCCTCCGGTGACGTAGGCCTCGATCGCAACCTCGCGAAGGTGGGACCGGTCCTGGTCGAGCGCCTTCTCGGTCCGGCCGATCGCTGTTGTCGCATTGGCGACTTGCTGCGCGAGCGACGCGACACGAGCCTTCGCCTGAAGGTAGTTCTCGTCGAGGATGGTCAGCCTGACGTTGGCGGCTTGAATTTCGGCGGCGATGTACTGAGCACGCTGTTGCAAGGTGGCTACCTGGTCGGCACCAGCAGGTGCACCCGCAAGAACAAGCGGCGTGCCGACTCCTGCTAGCAACATCGCGGAGAGAGCTAGTGAGACCGCCGCGCGTCGGCGCCGCGCTCTTGGCGCATCCGGCGCGACGACCAGCACAGCCTCAGCAATGAGGCGCCCAGGAGCAGGTCTCACAGTGCTCGCAACCTAACCGGCTATGCAAGGCCATGCAAGCACGCGGGGTCCCACCTGCGATGCAAGTCTTTCGGGCCAGAAAATGGACGTTACAGCGTCGTTACGATAGTTCTCACTGAACTGTTACGGCTGCCGTTCTGACAGCTACGTTGACTCTATGACTGTTATGGGAGATTCAGACGGCGGCGGCGACTCCTTTATCGGGTATCGCATCGAGCACGATTCGATGGGTGAGATCCGGGTACCGCAGAGTGCGCGATGGGGAGCACAGACACAGCGCGCGGTAGAGAACTTCCCGATCTCGGGCCAGACCG
>Ga0187864_10004726_pt1 | contig 10511 bp, 7 predicted proteins | sample June2016WEW_11_4_FD_132985 | JGI IMG/M metagenome (GOLD analysis project Ga0187864, IMG submission 132985) | Peatland microbial communities from SPRUCE experiment site at the Marcell Experimental Forest, Minnesota, USA - June2016WEW_11_40 | ecosystem: Environmental > Terrestrial > Soil >... | reverse complement strand
CGCGTCCGGAGGCCGATACCTCCGCGACAGTGATAGCGCCCGAGCGGCAGACGATCAGGTCGGCCTGGGCAAACCTCTCCGCCATGTTCTCGATGAAGGGCAGAGCCTCCGCTTTGAATTCGCGGCGCGCATATGCCACGCGAACTGCATTATAGTCGCGTTCGCCGGTTTGATGCACGATGAAAAGCTGACTTTTTCTTGCGGCGAGACGATCGAGCGAATCGACTACGGCGCGATTGATCGGCAAAGCGCCGCGGCTGCCGCCGGTAATCAGCAGCGTAAACGGCGCGCGATGATCTTTGCGAGAGATCGCGAAGAATTCCTTGCGCACTGGGCAGCCGGTGACGACGGCTTTGCAGCCGAATCGGGCGGCGGTCGGCTGGTGGGCGACGGCCACGCGCGTCGCGAGCCGCGCCAGAATGCGGTTCGTGAACCCCGGCTCGACGTTGGGCTCGAACACGACGTTCGGAATTCGATGCAGCGCCGCAAGGAGCATCATCGGGCCCGAGGCATAGCCGCCGACGCCAAGCGCCGCACAAAAGCGATGGCGGTGCAGAATCCTTTCGGAGTCCCACAGGCCGGAGGGAAGCATCGCGGCGTTGCGCAGGAATCTCGCGCCGCCGATCCCTTTCAGGCCGGCCACGCGAATGAGTTCGAGCGGCAGCCCTGCCTGCGGCACGAGCCGCGCTTCGATTCCGCGTTCGGTTCCGACAAACACGACGCGCCGGTCTCCTTCACCCGTTCCTTCACTCCCGCGACGGAGCCATTCCCGCGCCACGGCCAGCGCCGGGAACACGTGCCCGCCGGTGCCGCCGCCGGCAATCAGCAGAGTCTTTGCGTCCGGCTTCGCATTTGGGCTCACGTCTCATCCGCGTGCTGGCTGATATTCAGGAGCACGCCCGTGGCCAGAAGCATGCCCATCAAACTCGACCCGCCATAGCTCACGAACGGCAGCGGAATCCCTTTGGTCGGCATCAGTCCCAGCACGACGCTCAGATTGATCAGCGCCTGGCCCACCACCATCGCCGTAATGCCGATTCCCAGCAGGCGGCCGAATTCGTCCGGCGCCTTCATCGCGGCGACGAAGCCGCGCCAGCCGTAGAAGGCAAACAGCGCGAGCACGATGACCGCGCCGACAAAGCCGAACTCTTCGCACACCACGGAGAAAATGAAGTCCGTGTGCGCCTCGGGAAGGAAGAAGAGCTTTTGGCGGCTCTCCATCAGGCCGACGCCGGTAAACCCGCCCGAGCCGACCGCAATCAGCGACTGCAACAACTGGAAGCCGTGGCCCTGAGGATCGGCCTCGGGCGAAAAGAACGCCTTCACGCGTTCGAGGCGATAGGGCGTGCTCAGGATCGCGATCGCGATGATGGGCACGGCCGCGGCGGCGGCCACAGCGATGTAGCGCGTCGAAAGACCCGCGACGAACAGCATCACCGCGGCGCAAAAGAAGATCATGCACGCCGTGCCGAGGTCGGGCTCCTTGTAAACCAGGGCGACGATCAGCAGGACGGTTCCGAGCGCCGGCAATAGCGTTTGAGTCAGATTGTTGACGCCGGCGCCGCGCGGCCTGCGCCGGATTTCGAGGAACCACGCGAGATAGAAAATCACGACAAGCTTTGCGAACTCCGATGGCTGCAAGCCGAGCGGCCCGAAGCGAATCCAGCGGTGCGTCGCGTGCGAACGGTCGAGGAGAAAAACGGCGATCAGGAGAAGAAACGTGACTGAAAGCGCCGTGAAGATCACGCGCGGCTGGCGCAGCTTGCGGTAGTCCGTGTTCATCAGCCAGAACATCCCCGCGATTCCGAGCGCGAGCCAGAGTAGTTGCCGAAGCAAAAAATAGTAGCCGCTGCCGTACTCGTCGCGCGCGGTCATGGCCGAGGCGCTGAACACCATCACCGCGCCGATCAGGCAAAGCGCGAGCGTTGCGCCGAATAGCTGCCGGTCAGGTTGTAAGCTGCGGGGCATCCTTCATCCTTTCCGCGCGTGAGCTTCCGCTGCGGAGTGGTTCTGGAACTTCGCGACGAGTTCTTTGAAAGTTCGGCCGCGATGCTCGTAGTTTTCGAACTGATCGAAGCTCGAGCATGCCGGCGCCAGCAGAACGGTGTCGCTGGGTCGCGCGCGTTCAATGGCAAGCTGCACCGCGCGGTCGAGCGTGCCTGCATTCACGGCTGGGACGGCATCGCCCAGGTCCGCCGCGATTCTGTCTGCGGCGGCGCCGATCAGGATGGCGAGGCGAGCGCGTTCGCGAAGCGGCTCGCGAAGCGGCGTGTACGGGCTGCCTTTGTCCTTGCCGCCGAGAATGACGACGAGCGGTCCGGGAAACGCTTCGACAGCCTTCAGGGCCGCGTCGACATTCGTGGCTTTCGAATCGTTGTAGAACTTGACGCCACCCGTCTCGGCGACGAATTCCAGGCGGTGCTCCACTCCCTGAAATGTCTTCACGCCGCTCGCGATCGCGGCGGGAGTAGCGCCGGCAAGATAGGCCGCGGCGCAGGCGGCCAGCACGTTTTCCACGTTGTGCTCGCCGCGCAACGGGATTTCGTCGCGCCGCGCCACCGGGACTTCGGAGCCGTCGTGGCGAAAAATAATCTGGTCGTCGCGCAGGAACGCGCCCGCGGCCACGCGCTTTTGCCGGCTGAACCAGAAGACGTGCGGCCGCGAAGGCATCCGCCGCGTCACCTCGGGATCGTCGGCATTCAGCACGGCGGCGTCGCGCTCGAGCTGGTTTTCGAACATGCGCATCTTCGCGGCGGCATATTCCTCGAACGACGCGTGGCGGTCGAGATGATCCGGCGTGAGATTCAGCAGGACGCCGATTTCGGGGCGAAACGCCTCGATCGCTTCGAGCTGGAAGCTGCTGATCTCGGCCACGGTCACGCTCGAATCCGTCGAAGACTCGACCAGCGACAGCAGCGGGACTCCGATGTTGCCGCCGACGAGCGTCGGGATTCCGGACGTCTTCAGGATGTGCGCGACGAGCGAAGTCGTGGTCGTCTTGCCGTTCGAGCCGGTAATAGCCACGAGCTTCCCGCGGAGGAAGCGCCACGCGAGTTCGATCTCGCTCCACACGGGAATTCCGCGCGTTCGCGCGAGCTCGAGCGGAGCGAGTGTCACCGGCACGCCCGGACTTATGACGATCAAATCCTGCTCCAGAAATGCGGCGGTGGTGTGGCCGCCCAGATCGAGCTTCACTCCGGCCGCCCGAAGCCTCGCCGCCGTCTCGGCCAGCTCGCTTTCACTTTTTTCATCGGTGGCCGTCACGATCGCCCCATAGCCCGCTGCGAAAAGCGCTGTCACCACTCCCGTGCGCGCGAGCCCCACCACCAGCACGCGCTTTCCTGCAAGATCGAACCCGGGTCTCACCTGGCCTCACCTCAATTTCAAAGTCGTCAGCGAAAACAGCGCAAACACCAGCGCCAGAATCCAGAATCGCACGATAATCTTCGACTCGCTCCATCCGAGCAGCTCGAAATGATGGTGCAGCGGCGCCATGCGGAAGATACGCTTGCCCGTCAGCTTGAACGAGCCGACCTGGAGAATCACAGACAGCAATTCGAGCAGAAAGATGCCGCCAATCGACACCAGGAGGATTTCCTGCTTGAGGATGACGGCCACCGTTCCGATCGCGCCTCCGAGCGCAAGCGAGCCAACGTCTCCCATGAACATTTCGGCGGGATGCGCGTTGTACCAGAGGAACCCTAGCGACGCTCCCGCGAGCGAGCCGCAGAAGATCGTGAGCTCGGCGGCATCGGGAATCTTCTGAATCTCGAGATACTCGGCGAAGCGCGCGTTACTCGAAAGATAGGTCAGCACCGTCAGCGCGACCGAGGAAACCAGCACGCAGCCGATCGCCAGCCCGTCGAGGCCGTCGGTGAGGTTCACTCCGTTCGAAAAGCCCGCGATCACGAGGACGAGAAAGATGATGAAAGGCACGTAGGCCAGCGGCCAAATGAACCGATGGCCCAGCAGCGTATCGATGACGAGGTCTGGATGCAGCTTTTTTAGGAACGGCACGCTCAACTGCGTCGAGTAGTCGCCTTTCACCTGCAACCCCAGCAGCACCGCTCCGACAAAAACGCACGTCAGCACTTGCAGGAGAAATTTCCGGCGCGCCGTCAGGCCGAGGTTTCGCCGCCGCACGACCTTGTTGTAATCGTCCGCAAAACCGATGGCGCCGAAGGCCAGCGTCGCGGTGAGGGCGAGGAGCACGTAGGGATTCCGCAGGTCGGCCCATAGCAGCGTGGGAATCACGATCGCAGCGACGATCAGCACGCCGCCCATCGTGGGCGTTCCGGCCTTCTTCTGGTGCGCCTGCGGCCCTTCCTGGCGGATGTACTGCTTCACTTGCAGTTCGCGCAGACGCTCGATCATCCACGGGCCGAGCAGGAGCGAAAGCAGGAGCGCGGTCAGGCTCGCGACGGCCGTCCGGACCGTGATGTAACGGAACACGTTCAGAGCGCTGAAATGCCGGTGAAGCACGAAGAAAAAGAGGTAGTAGAGCATTTCAGCGGCGTCCCTTCGGGCCCGCTTCGAGAGCCTCGGGCGCGCTTTTCGGGGCGACGCGGCGATGTCGTGCGTCGAGGGCTTCGAGGATTCTTTCCATCTTCACGCCGCGCGAGCCCTTCAAAAGCAACAGGTCGCCCGGCGCCACAAACTTTTCGAGGAACTTCCCCGCCTCCTGTGAATTCTGGAAGAACTGCGCGCGGTCCGCCGGATGGCCCACCTCGATCGCCGCCCGCACGAACTCCTCCGCCTGCCCTTGCACGCCGAAAATCCAGTCGATCTTCCCCGACCCGGCTGCCAGGCGGCCGCACTCGCGGTGCAATTCCGGTGAAGCGCTCCCGAGCTCGAGCATCTCGCCCGCGGCGATGATGCGCCGCTGATACCCCGGCGTGGCCGCGAGCAGTTCCGCCAGCGTGACCAGAGCCGTGGGACTCGAGTTGTAGGTATCGTTGATCACCGAAAACCCTTCTTCGAAACGGACGACTTCTCCACGCTTGTCCGCCGGAGTAAGCGCCCGAAACACGCGCTTCGCCTCTTCCGCGCCCACGCCCCAGACGCTTGCTGCTGCCAGCGCCGCGAGCGCGTTCATCACGTTGTGCCGCCCGATCAACGGCAATTCGAGCCGCGCGCGCCACGCTGGCGAGATGAAATCAAATGCCGAGCCGTCCAGGCCGCCCTCTTCGATTCTCTCCGCGCGAAAGTCGGCGCGCGGATGCGTGCCGAAAAGAATCACGCGCCCGCGCGCGGCATCCGCAAACGCCGCGACGTGATCGTCGTCCGCGTTCAACACGGCCGTCGCATTCGGCCAGGCCAGGTTCTCGATCAGCTCGCGCTCGGCAAGCGCAATCTCCTCGATCGACGAGAAAAACTCCAGATGCTCGACCGCCACGCGCGTGACAACTCCCACGTCCGGCGACGCGATCTGCGCCAGCCGCGCGAGTTCCCCCTGGTGCGACATCCCCAGCTCGATCACCGCCGCACCGTGCTCGTCGTCCAGCTTCAGCAGCGTAAGCGGCAGGCCGTATTCGTTGTTCAGGTTCCCTTGCGTCTTCAGCACGCGGAACCGCGCGCCCACGAGCGCCGCCAGAATCTCTTTCGTTGTGGTCTTGCCGACGGACCCGGCCACCCCGCCAATAAGCCGCCCTGGCTGCGCTTTCCGCCAGATCTCGCAAGCGCGCGAGGCCAAGAGCTGGAGCGCGGCGAGCGTGTCGTCCACAGCGAAGAGTCTTCTCTGTACCTCGGTGGGGTACTCGCCGAGTCGCTCGCGCGCCACCACCCCGGCCGGAATGCTCCGCGCCAGTACCTCGCCCACAAAAGTGTGTCCGTCGTGACGCGGTCCGCGTATGGCGATGAACAGTTCTCCGGGCTGAATAGTACGAGAGTCAATCGACATGCCGGCCAGCCCGGCCATGGGGTCGAGCCCAGCGGGAACTGGGACACCCAGCGCTTCACCCACTTGAGCCACTGTCCACCGCATCGGTTCTCCAATGGGCTGGCCTTCATGCTCAGCCGCAACTCCGGGTGACCTCGCTAGCGCGCGGCCGGCGTCTTTGAAAAGCCCTTGCGACGCAGGATCGCGCGCGCCTTTTCGCGGTCGTCAAATTCGATCGTTCCATCGCGCAGAACCTGGGACGTTTCATGGCCCTTGCCGGCAAGGAGCACGATGTCGCCCGGTCGGGCTTCGTCCACGGCCAGCGCAAGCGCCCGCTCCCGGTCCGGCTCGATCCGGTACTTCGCATCGGCTTTTTGCAATCCCACGACCACATCGTTGATGATCCGCAAAGGGTCCTCGCTGCGCGGGTTATCGCTCGTCAGCACCACGAGGTCGCTGAGCGAGCCCGCCGCTTCGCCCATTAACGGACGCTTCGTGCGGTCACGCTCGCCGCCGGCGCCAAACACCGTGATGATCCGGCCCGAAGGACTCAGTTCGCGCGCCGTCGCGATCAGATTGCGCAGCGCGTCGTCCGTATGCGCGTAATCGACCACCACGAGGAACGGCTGGCCCTCGTCAATCCTCTGAAATCGGCCCGGCACGAGGTCGAGACTTGCGATGCCTTCCTCGATTTTGGCGGCGGGGATATCAAGCGCAATCCCCGCGCCGATCGCGCCGAGGATGTTGTAGACGTTGATCCGGCCCACGAGCGGCGAATGCACGTTGATCTCTCCCGCAGGCGTATGCGCCGTGAATTCGAGGCCGTCGAAACTCAGGCTGAACTTTTTCGCCGTCAGATCGCACCCGCCTTTGAGGCCGTACGTCATCGTGCGCCGCGCAAGCCCCGCCAGTTGCGCGGAATATGGGTCATCCGCGTTGATCACCGCCGCATCGGGCGCGCCTGCGCCGGTGCCTTCGAACAGCCGGCGCTTCGCCGCGAAGTACTCCTCGAAGGTCTTGTGATAGTCGAGGTGGTCGCGCGTCAGGTTCGTGAAAATGGCGACCGCGAAGTGGCAGCCCCACAATCGCTCCATCGCAAGAGCGTGCGAGCTCACTTCGAGCGCGGCGTGCGTCCCGCCGGCATCGCGGATTTCGGCGAACATCTGCTGCAAATCGAGCGACTCGGGTGTGGTGTTCGGAGCCGGCCGGAGTCCCTTCGGCGTGCGATATCCGGTGGTGCCGATCAAGCCAGTCGTGTACCCGGCCGCGCGCAGAATCGAATCCACGAGAAATGCCGTCGTCGTTTTCCCGTTCGTTCCAGTGACGCCCACCAGCTTCAGCGCGTCCGCGGGATGTCCGTAGAAATTTGCGGCGCCGCGCGCCAGGCCGCGGCGCTCCGAACCCGGCAGCAGCTCGACCCAGGCCGCGCGCGCCGGAAACTCCGCGGGCCGCGCAGTAGCGCTCGCGACGGCGACTGCCCCCCGGTTCAGCGCATCTTCGACAAACTTCACGCCCTCGAGCTTCTCTCCGCGCAGCGCGAAAAACAGCGCTCCCGAGGTCACCTTTCGGCTGTCGTACGCCACCGATTGAATCTCAATATCGGACGGTCCGGAGATCTGCCTGAGTTCGGTTCCGGCGAGTAATTCCTGAAGTTTCATACCCCGCTTTTCTAGTGTAGCGCTCCGCCGTTCATTTCTCACGTCCGGTTTCTGTTTGACGCTCAGGCTCAATTGCCATTCCCTCGCGAAGAAACGGGCTGGATCTCTCCCGGGCGGCCGAAGCGCACCGTCACACGGCTCCCGCGCAGGACCTGCGTGCCGGCCCCGGGAAACTGTTCCAGTGCAACTCCGCTGCCGATCAGCGACGGCACGAGGCCCAGCCGCGAGCATTCCTCGGTCACTCCCCGTACGGTCTGCCCGGAGAGATCGGGGACGGCGACAGCATCCTGCCCGGCAAACGCGACGGTGGGGGCATTCGACTCGGTCTTCTTCGCCACCGCGGCTTGGAAGCTCGCCCGCGCCGCCTCGGAGTCTCTGGTTGCAGAACCGGGCTTCGGGGCAGAGCGCAGGTTTTGGGCAGTCTCCGTATCCGAAGGCGACGGCACGTCGTGCGGCACGCTCAGATAGGCCATGATCTGTTCGGCAACGCGCTTGAACACCGGCCCGCCGACCTGGCCGCCATGGTGTGGCCCGATGGGCGAGTCGAGAACCACCAGAATCGTCACGACGGGATTGTTCACCGGCGCGAAACCCACGAACGACGCGTTGTACTGAGTGGCGGAATAGCGGCCCGTAGCGGGATCGATCTTCTGCGCCGTGCCGGATTTCCCCGCCGCCGTGTAGCCATCCAGGCGCGCAGGCTTTCCGGTGCCCTCGAGGACCACGTCCTCCATCATCTCGCGCATGGTCGCCGCCGTTCTCGCATCGGTCGCCTGTTGAGTTTCGGCGCCCGGTTGTGGCAGTTGAGCCCCGGGCGGCTCATCCCGGATTTCACGGACGATGTGGGGCCGGTAAAGGGTCCCGCCATTCGCGATGGCTGAAATTGCGGAGACGATCTGGATAGGCGTGACGCTCACCTCTTGTCCCATGGCGAGCGAGCCGATCGAACTCGCCGACCAGTTTTCGATCGGCCGCAGGAGCCCGCGGTTTTCGCCCGGCAATTCGATTCCCGTCGGCTGCCCGATGCCGAACGCGCGGATCGTGTCATAGAACTTCGGCGCGCCAAGCCGCAGCGCAACCTTAATGGCACCGACGTCGCTCGAGTTCACCAGAATCCCGCGCACGCTTAGAATCCCGAACGGATGCCAGTCGTGGATCAGCCGTCCCGCCACGAGAATCCGGCCCATCTGGCAATCGACGAGTTGGTCGGGATTCGCAGTGCCATTCTCGATTGCGCCCGTGAGCGTGATGACCTTGAACGTCGATCCAGGCTCGTAGGCAGCGCTGACGGCGCGGTCCATGCGCGCCTCAACCGGGTACGCGCCCGCGTCGTTTGGATCAAACACCGGCCAGTTGGCGACGGCCAGCAGTTCGCCGGAATTCGGGTCCTGAACGACGACCGTGCCGGCTTTCGCGTGCGTTTCGGTGATCGCGCGCGCGAGTTCTTTCTCGGCGATGTACTGGATGGTCTCGTCGATCGACAGCACCACGCTCGCGCCCGGGTCGGCGGCCGATTCCCTGCGGTCGTACCAGCGGCGGCGCCCGTCGGCCATCACCATCATCCTGCCGGGGCGGCCGCGAATCTGATTGTCGAGCGAGTACTCGATTCCACCGATGCCCTTCTCATCGACGTCCACATAGCCGAGCACCGAGGCTGCAAGCTCGCGCTGCGGGTACACGCGGCGGTTCTCTTTCTGAAAGAACACGCCCTTCAGATTCATGTCGTCGATTCGCTGGACGACGTCGGGAGAAAGCTTTCGCGCGAGGCGCACCGGCGTGTGAGCCGCGCGGATTTTCGTCTCGAGGTCTTCGGCAGGCGCGTCGAGCACACGCGAGAGGAGCCGCGCGACGAGCTCGACGTCGCTGATCTCGGCGGGATCGGCAAAGACGGAATCCATCGGCAGGCTGACGGCCAGTTCCCGGCCTTTGCGGTCGTAGATCGTGCCGCGCTTCGGGCTGATTTCGAAAATACGCTGCTGCTGGTGCTGGGCTTTCGCGAGATATTCGCTGTAGCAGAAGAGCTGGAGATACGTCAGGCGGGCTGCAACCCCCGACATCCAAACCACCGCCAGGACCCAGACGACAAGCCAGCGTAGACGCGGGTTGCGCTGCTCCATGGACTCCGGCCTACCCTATCGGAAACGTGCTCCGGCGGCGATCGTGGCCGACGCCGCCGGAAACGCCCGCCGAAGCGGGCGACCAATTCATGAACTCATGTCAGTTGCGTGTCGAGGCTATCAAGGCCGGGGTGTCTCGACCGTGGCGCGCGCGTCGGCCAGTACGGCATCGCTCGATCCTTCGGCCGGAGCCACCTGGCCGGGCACGGGAACCGTCAAGCCCAGCTGATTCCGCGCGATTGCATCGACGCGCATCGGTGAGCGCAGCGTGGCGACTTCCAAATGCAGTTGCTGGTTCAGTTCGGCCGCTTGCGCGCGCTCGCTGTCGAGCTGCTCGATACTGTACCGAAGCTGAATGCACTGAAAGTGCTGCCACGCATAAAACAAAAGCAGACCGGCGATTCCCGCTCCCACTCCCACACGGCGCCAGAGATCCCGCAGCCGGGCCGGCGGTGCCGGGCGAACCAACCGCGAATTATCGATGCGCTTCACTGTGTGATATTCCGTATAGGATCCCGTCATGACCAGCTCCCAACCGGGGAAACTTGCTCCGGCGCAATTTTTTCCGCGACGCGCATCTTGGCACTGCGCGCGCGAGGATTCGTTGCAACTTCCGCTTCGCTGGGCTGGATGACTTTTTTCGTCAGCACGCGAAAACTTCCTTCCCGCGCCAGGCGCTGAAAGGCGTGCTTCACCAGACGGTCTTCAAGCGAGTGGTAGCTGAGGACGATCCACCGTCCTCCGAAAGATAAAGTGGCAGGGGTCCGCGAAAGAAACTGCCCGAGTTCCTCCTCTTCTCGATTCACCGCTATCCGCAGCGCCAGAAACGTTTTTGTCGCGGGATGCAGTTTCTGCCTT
>Ga0187864_10004722_pt1 | contig 10522 bp, 10 predicted proteins | sample June2016WEW_11_4_FD_132985 | JGI IMG/M metagenome (GOLD analysis project Ga0187864, IMG submission 132985) | Peatland microbial communities from SPRUCE experiment site at the Marcell Experimental Forest, Minnesota, USA - June2016WEW_11_40 | ecosystem: Environmental > Terrestrial > Soil >... | reverse complement strand
ACCGCTCAACTCCAGTTACGCGCTTCCTGGGACGGAACTAGGTAGGAGCGGGCGTTACCCGCTCCCGGCCGTCCCAGTCCAGCGAGTTTCCTCGCAGACCGGTCATCGTGCCGGCCGGGCGTCTTCCCGAAGCCGCCCGAGTGCGGAGGTGACGAGCCCCCGCCCGCGGGAACCGCTCTCGCTCCATCAACCGGTGTCGCCGGCTGACGTCCTTTAGGCGAGCGAGATTCGCGGCTTGTAACGTAATTAGGGACGACTGTCAAGGCCGGGTCACTGCAAAAGTGTCACGCCTCCGCGCCCCCAATCCCATACCGTAGTCCGGTCGGACGGCCTTGTCGCGCGGGGAGCGCAACTCGCAAACCCGCAGTGCGCCGCGTGCGGGATTGGCCGCATTCATTGTTTCACCGCGATGTTCGACGGGGCTTGTTTCCGCTCGATTGGGCCGGTGAGGTTGAGCCGATCGGCGAGTTCGGCGAACGCGTCGAGTTGTAGGGCGGGTTGGCCCAACGGGTCCGGCCCGAAGTGGCCGGCCCGATGGCAGGCTCCGGCGTAACCCGCCGGACGGAGTTGCGGCTCGTCACATCGGCGGATTAGGCTTCGCTAATCCGGCTATGCGGCGATCAGACCTTTGAGCTCGTCCAGCTGCTGGAACCGTTTCGCCAGACGTTTAGTGGAATAGTCACGATATGCGGAGAGAACGAACGCTCGCCCTTGTTCAGGCCCGCAGCCGAGAAGTTTAAATATCTCATGTCTGAAGAATGTTGCCTCGAACTCGTGGGCACCGCTCGTGCGCTGCAATGCTCCATCGAAAATCTGGCGGTCCCAGAACAGCTGCGTTGCGTCAATGGGCCAAGGTGTTCTGAGTTCAGGTCCCTGCAACCGGCCATCGACTAAAACCCCCGCGCTAGTGAGCATATATCTGTAGTTAGTCAGCACCTTTCTTTTCGTAACTTCCTCTCCGTCAATCCGCTCGTCGAGAAAGGATTTCAGGGCGCCCTCTGTAAACGCTTCGTTTTTCCATTGTCCGGCCTTCCACGCAATAGTTCGGATAAGCTCGTTCGCCCAACCCGCTACTCTACCGTCTGGCCACTTGGAGTGATGCCAGTTTCCGGATGCCGCCAAATGAAATGCAAACAACGCAAGTCTTGCGAAATCAATATCGTAATCAGCGAAGGCCCGTTCGACCAAGCGATCGACCAAAATGAAGTCTTCGTTGAGCCCACGCCTTGAGTACAAAAAGAAATTTAGTGGGATCAGTTCCCGATTCGAATCGCCTATCCGCGAGCGCTCGCGCCACATCTCCCTCGGAATTGGAGCGAGACCTAACGAAAAACCGTTTCGTATAGCGTTGTGAAGTTTCTTGTAAGATCGATGCCAGGAGAAATTTTTCGTGTAACTGCCCGGTGTGTATGTGTCGGCCATGTTGCGCTCCCGCGCGAATCGGAGAATTTACTCAATATTAGCCTATTTTCGGCAGATAGTTAATTCGCCTTAATTTGGGCCCACGTGGTCAGAGTATGAAGTCAGCAGTTGTGGAATTGTTAGAGGCCGTTGGTCGTCAGTGCTTCGCTACGATCCTTGCCGATCCGCCGTGGCAGTTCACAAACAAGACGGGCAAGGTTGCGCCTGAGCACAGGCGGTTATCGCGCTATGGCACCATGAAGCTCGATGAGATCATGGCGCTCCCTGTCGGCAAGATCGCAGCGACACCAGCGCACCTTTATCTGTGGTGCCCCAATGCGATGCTTCCCGATGGCCTCGCGGTGATGAAGGCATGGGGCTTCACCTACAAGTCTAATATCGTCTGGCACAAAGTGCGCAAGGACGGCGGCTCCGACGGCCGCGGCGTCGGCTTTTATTTCCGCAACGTCACTGAGCTTATTTTGTTTGGCGTGCGCGGCAAGAATGCGCGCACCCTTGCGCCAGGCAGACGACAGGTCAATTTGCTTGCCACGCGCAAACGGGAGCACTCGCGCAAACCTGATGAGCAATACGAAATTATAGAGGCCTGCAGTTCGGGACCATTTCTCGAATTGTTCGCCCGAGGCACGAGGAAGAATTGGGTGATGTGGGGCAATCAAGCAGACGAAAGCTATCGACCGACCTGGAAGACGTATGCCAACCACTCAGGCATCGAAAGGGAAGTTAGAGCTCTTTCTTCGGCCAATCGCTGATGCACGCCGGTGTAATCCCCACGGCGAGAACCGGACAACCGCCTTTTCGACAGGCGTTGAGGCGATAAAACAGTTTCCCCCACCACGTCGTGCTGGCGCCGTACTTCTCGTGCGTCATTCGCGGCACTCATTCGCCTTTAACGACTTTGTATTCAGGTTCCCCACCCTTGGTTAGGGCCTGTCCCAATTTCCTGAGTACTGGATTAAAACTTTCACCGCGCGTCACCAGGACGCCGACGTCGATTACACCGCTGAGAAAGAATGCGTTGAAGGCATAAAGATCGCGATCGAACATCATACTGAGCCATTTCCGATCGAGATTGACGGCAAATAAATTGCAACCGAGCGACTGTAAGAATGCACCTTAACTCAATTTGCAGTCGGCGGGATGTGATAAAGAAGACGTGCCGCTAGTCCAAGAAGCAGGGTCGATCCGATTCCGGTGAATAACTTGGCAGCGATATGTATGGTGCCGTGGACCACCCACGCAGGTTCGAGAACGCCGAGCGCCCAATGCGCAAGCACGCAGACGGTGATTACAATCACCTCGCCTCTCTTTATCGATTGCACGGGGGTAAAGAGGTAGAACATTGTTATAATTGTGGTGCTGATTATGAAATAGACGTAATGCATCGCACCAACGACGGTTAGTAGACCATCGCGGGAGAACGCTGAGGGTGTGGTGCGGCTATCTTCCAGCAAAGGAATGAATAGGAGGGCTCCCGTGAGTGCCATGATCGTGAACACTATAGCGATCGTGCCAAGATTCCAGGATTTGCTATGCGCAGACAGTAGGTAGGCAAGAAGCGGGTTGATGATAAAGAAATCCCCCCACATCCCTCCGTGTCGCCAGAAGTCCAGGAATACCTCTGGGGCTGCTGGAGAGGCGCGCACCTGCCACGGAAAGGCAAAGCCGTCCCAATACGCAAAGGCGAACTCCGCTAATATGAAAAGGCACAAAATGACGATATATTGGAGCATGCCTGCCCCTTTCTGTCGCGGCCATTTGTTACTGCCAATCGTAATTAAACCGCAATAGGACGCTGCTCCAAAGTTAATTTCATTCTGATATATCGGTATCGGTTAGCGTCGTTTTTCAATCGAGCGGCGCATCCTCCCAAACCGCTGCCAGCTTTGCTCGCGGATCAGCTCGCCCGTGCCGAGCGGCTCATAGAGCTTCGGCTCCGCAAAGATACGGTCCCGGCCAGTGACGATCCCGCGCGTGTGGTCAAGGCGCCCTAGGCCTTGGCTGACACAGCTAACATTTCTCGGCTTAGTGCGTACGCAGGCGAATACGCGGTAGACCAACGCCGAATACATAGCGCCAGCAACAGAACCAGTACAATAACAACAGCCGTGTACACGAAATCGACCCGTACTCCAAAGAAAGCCTCAGTGCTGTAAATGGCCCTCACCTTAAACCAACTATATGCAACAACTCCAATTAGAATTAGCGCGTAAACGACATTTACGCTTACCGCAATAATGTCGGCCCTGCCACGATGTTCTTGAACAAGATACTCCCACTTCAGTACGGTCGTTCCTGAAATTTCATTGATTTTGTCTTCTAGTGCACGTTTGTACGCACCAAGCCATACAATAGTTCGCATTCTCTCAAAAAAGACGTAATAAACCCCGAACAGGGCGACCGGCAAAACGAAAAAAATCTCGTTTACACGCGGTGATGCTTGGAGACCATACGCAAATCCCGCACCAATTACCGCCACCCCGAAGGCAATGAATTTATCGACCATAGACTCTAGCTGCCGAATATCGGCGGATACCCGTTCACTGTCCTTGGCCAATATTTCAACGTGTTGCTCCGGCGAAATCATTACACGTACCCTCCCTTTAGGCCCTCACTACCGAGTTTAAAGTGATTTTGACAGAACGAAGTTGAAAACTCAAGTTGCCAGTTTACCAGTTTCGACATCAGAGGTGACTTCGTCATCGAGGTCTTTGCCCTCATCAGCGTCATCTACGCCCATACATACCCCTTGAATATATTGTTATATCAATGCAGCGATAGCAAATTGATGTGAATGGATCTACTGGAAGATTCCCAAAGCTCGGCGAGTGATGTATTTCTCTATTTCGTTCTGATAGTCTCGGCCGGTTCAGGAGTGCTAACCGCGGCAATCAGCAATTTCTTTGTCAGAAATTGTCGAAGCGGCTTGGGGAAAGATTGCACAGACGCCGAAGCGAATAACGGCTACTGTCCAAACGCGCACCGGAGCAATTGCGATGAAAACTGAACCGTTTCGGATTGTGGCCTCCGACAGGTACGACATTGCCACAGAAGTCTTGTCTTCGGCGGTCCGCGTTCTTCAAGCCGCTGGGTTCACCGAGGAGGAGATACCGAGGTTGTTCCAGCAGGTTGCGAATAGGGGAGCGCGCGGACCCCTCTGGATAGAACCGTTGGAACGCAATCGTGAGCCTCACGAAACAAGGGGGAGTTCGGATGAAAGCTCCGCCTGACCAAACTGGCCCGCATTCCGCTTTGTTCCACGCTAGTTATATTACTTGCTAAAGATGCCAAGAACGCGCCGACCCAACCCGGCGGCGATCCCTGATCGCACCCGGCATATGCCGTGTAGCGAATGTGCCCAGGAAATTGTTTGGACGAAACTATATTGATCTCATTCGGAGGGAACGTCTGGTTTATCAGAGCTGCCCTGCTCTAGATCAGAGGTAATAACTAATTCGAGCTCACCCTGAACTGGAACCACTTGGATTTCAGAAGGCGGCGGCTCTATTCTCTCCTGGTAGTCGGCTACGTTTACGTATTCGTTTGGCTGATTTGGCCATTTTCGAATGTGTGGCGGCACGTATCGTCCAGGAAGGTGGCCTTTCTTTCGTCTCATGTGAGAATGCCTTGCGAAAGCGCAAAAAGCTCGACGGTGATTCGGGCATAAGAGTGTCATTCAATTTCTTACCACCCGTCGCAGGTGCAGCTCGCCGCGCATGCCCAAATGTATTTCGTCGTGCATAAGCTCCACATGGCCTGACATGCACGCGAAACCGGCTTTGCTCGCGGTCTAGCGCACCAGCCTCGTCGAGACCCCGCGTGATTTTATCTACTCCGCCGCCAGCACGCGGACCCGGCGCTCGATTTTCGGCCAATCGGTCGCGCGGGCGCGGCGCAGTTCGTGGGATGCCTGCAAGTTCATCCATAGCTCCGGCGTGGACATTCAGCCGCCCGAGCGCTGCGCCTGGGCGCGTCCGCGTTCCCTAGGCTTTCTTGCCATAGGGGTTCGTGCCGGGGTGGGGCTGGCTGTGCATACCGGCGAACGGCGAGGGGGCGGCGGCAGCTTTCTTCTTGTTCTTGTCCTGCTTCGGCTTCTTTTTTTCCTTGTTGCCTCGCATCTGGCCTTTTGCCATGGCGACCTCCGAGTTGCTCGATTAAGTGATTCGCGCTTGAACGGCGCAACTTAACCCATCTGGCGTGCACAGCGCCAATTGCTGCACCGACGCGGCAAGTAGCCCGGATTGAGCCAACGGGTCCGGCCCGAAGTGGCCGGCCCGATGACAGACTCCGCGAAATCCGGGAACTGACCGCCAGGCTTGCCCCGGGTTTCGTTACACTCAACCCGGGCTACGGTCGCTGTGCGCCCGGCCGCGACTTTCACCGCCGCATCAGCCGGCCGGCGATGCCCGTGGGAAAGAAATAGACGCTGAGCACGAAGAGGACGCCGAGCCAGAGCAGCCAGCGGTCCGGGTCGAAGATGAGCGGAACGAGCGGCAGGCCGGCGGTTAAGTGGCTGATCGCCGCCATCAGGCTCTGCAGGTAGGTTTCGGCGAGCACGAAGATCGCGGCGCCGATCACCGCGCCGTAGAGCGTGCCCATGCCGCCGATCACCACCATCAGCAAAATGTCGAGCATGATGTCGAAGGACAGCGTCACCGCCGGCCCGGTATAGCGCAGCCAAATGGCCGAGAGCACGCCCGCGAAGGCCGCGGCGGCGGCCGCGACGCAGGCGCCGATCGAGCGGTAGACCACGGTGCGATAGCCGAGCGCCTCGGCGCGGAACTCGTTCTCGCGGATCGCCTGCAGCACGCGGCCGAACGGCGAATTGACCACGCGCAGCATCAACAGGAACAGAATGAGCGCGGCGAAGAACACCAGATAATAGGCGATGATGCGCCCGTTGATGGTGAACGGGCCCGCCAGCAGCTGGAACCCTGGCCGCAGCTCCGCCGGCAGGCGAAAGGTGCGGCCGTCCTCGCCGCCGGTCAGCGAGCTCAGCTGCGAGGCGAGGATCGAGAAGGCGCCGGCGACCGCGAGCGTAATCATGGCGAAGAAGATGGCGCGCACCCGCAGCGAGAACAAACCGATGAGGAGCGCGAGCGCGACCGCGAGCAGGAGCGCCGCGCCGGTGCCGATGAGGATCGAGGTCCACGAGGGGCCGAGATTGTAGAGCGCCAAGCCGGCGCCGTAGCCGCCGATGCCGAAGAACATGGTGTGGGCGAACGATACGATGCCGGTATAGCCGAGGAGGAGATCGTAGCTCGCGGCGAGCACCACGAAATAGCAGATCTTGGCCGCGACATTGAGCGCCGCCATCCCCGGAAACAGCACCGGCGCGAAGGCGAGGCCGATCAGGATGGCCAGGAGCACGAGCGCCAGCACGCGCCCGCGCGGCGGATCGGCCGATAAAAGCGTGCGCAGGATGCTCATCGCTTCGCCACCGGATAAAGGCCGCGCGAGCGCCACAGCAGAATCAGCGCCATCAACAGGATGTTCGATCCGAGCGCGAGCTTCGGCGCCAGGAAGCCGGTGTAGTTCGCGGTGACCGCCACCAGCAGCGCGCCGATGAAGCAGCCGCCGACCGAGCCGAGCCCGCCGATCACGACCACGATGAACACCAGCACCATGACGTCCATGCCCATGCCGGGCGTGAGCGCCTCGCGGTAAAAACCCCACATCACGCCGCCTAAGCCCGCAAGCGCCGAGCCGGCCATGAACACGCCGACGAACAGCCGGCGGATATGGTAGCCGAGCGCCTCGACCATTTCGCCGTTCTCGACCCCGGCGCGGATCAAAAGCCCGATCCTGCTGCGGTTGAGAATGAGCAGCATGGCGGCGAAGACCACCAGGCCGACGGCGACCGCGATCAGCCGGTAGCGTTCAATGGCGATGTCGCCAAACACCAGCGCGCCGCGGAACGCGGTCGGCAATGGCAGCGCGATCTGCACCGGTCCAAACACCGCGATGATGAGCTGCTCGGCGACGATCAGGCCGCCGACGGTGACCAGAATCTGTTTCAGGTGCTGCCCGTAGACCGGCATGATGATGACGCGCTCGAACGCGTAGCCGATCGCGCCGGTCACCGCCATGGCGAGCGCGATCAGCGCCGCCAATGCGAGCAGATTGAGGGCGAGCGAATCGGCCAGCATGAGGCCGGCCAGAGACGGCACCAGCGCGGCGGCCGCATAGGCGCCGATCGTGATGAAGGCGCCATGGCCGAAATTGAGCACATCCATCAGGCCGAACACCAGCGTCAAGCCCGACGCGATGATGAAGATGATCATCCCCATGGCGAGGCCCGCCAACGTCAACGTCACCCAGGTCGACAGCGATCCGACCAGCGGCAGCGCCGCGAGCGCGACCAGCGGCACCAGCAGGACCGGCACGAAATCGCGGCGCCGCGCCGGAAGAGAGAATTCGCCGGGCGCCGTCATTGGTGGCTCGCCAGGCTCAGCCCCAAGAGCCGGTGCTGCAGGTCGTGGTCCCCGGCGAGCGCCGCCATGGCGCCGGTATGCACGATGCGGCCGTTGTCCATGACCGCCACGGCGTCGCCGAGCGATTTTGCGAACAGGAAATTCTGCTCGACGACGAGGATGGTGGTGTCCGGCGATTGTTTCAGCTCGCGGAACGCCGCGATCATGTTGGCGATGATGGCGGGCGCCAGACCCTTGGTCGGCTCGTCGATCAGGAACAGCTTGCGCGGCTCGATGATGGCGCGGGCGATCGACAGCATCTGCTTCTGTCCGCCGGAGAGAACGCCGGCCGCCAGCGACCAGAATTTCTCCAGCGGCGGAAACAGGCCGAAGATCCAGCGCAGGCGCGTTTGGTCGATCGGCCCGGAACGCGCCGCCAAGAGGAGGTTCTCGCGCACCGTCAGATCGGAAAAGATTGCCATGTTCTCCGGCACATAGGCGATGCCGGCCTGGGCGATGTCCGGGGTGGCCCACGCCGTGATGTCGGCGCCGTCGAAGCGCACGGCGCCGGCGGAGGCGTGCCACAGCCCCATGATGGTGCGCAGCGTCGTGGTCTTGCCCGCCCCGTTGCGGCCGAGCAGCATGGTGAGCGCGCCGCGCGGCACCTCGAGATCGACGCCCTGGAGGATATGATACGGCCCGATATGGGTGTTGACGCCGGCGAGCGTCAGCAGCGGCGCGCGATCAGACATTCGCCACTCCGAGATAAGCCTCCTGCACGACCGGCAGCGCGATCACGCTCGCCGGATCGCCGTCGGCGACCAGTTCGCCGTTGTGCAGCACGACGATGCGATCGGCAAGCGAACGCACCACGTCCATCTTGTGCTCGACCAGGAGGATGGTGCGGTCGCGGTTTTCCTTGATCGCGCGGATGAGGTCGAGAATGACCGGCACCTCTTCGATACTCATGCCGGCGGTCGGCTCGTCGAACAGAAAGACCTGCGGCCGGAGCGCGATCAGCATGGCGACTTCGAGTTTGCGCTGGTCGCCGTGCGGCAGCAGCCGGGCCCACACATCGCGACGCGCGCTCAGGCCGACCTGGCGCAACACTTCGTCGGCTTCCTCGATCAGCTCGGTGTGCTGCTTCCAGGTGCGGAAAAGGTCGAGCCCGGCCCGGCGCCGGCTTTGTACCGCAAGCCGCACGTTCTCGTGCACGCTGAGATAGGGAAACAGGTTGGTCAACTGGAAGGCGCGGCCGAGCCCGCGGCGCGCGCGCTCCGAGGGCGCCAGGCGGGTGATGTCGGCGCCGGCAAACAGCACGCGGCCGGCGGTGGCCTTGAGCTGGCCCGAGATCAGGTTGAAATAGGTGGTCTTGCCGGCGCCGTTGGGGCCGACGATCGCGGTCAGCGTGCCCGGATGGAACGCGCAGCTCACCGCGTTGACGGCGACATGGCCCCCGAAGCTGATGCTGAGTTCGCGCGTCTCGAGCGCTGCCGCCTGATCGGTCGCCATCTCACCTTTTGTTGCGGATCGGCACCGGCAACTCCGCGATCGGGATTTCCCGGATCAGATCGAGGAGATCCCACTCGTTGGCGCCGCTGGCCTTGATCTTGAACACGTACATGGACTGCATGGCCTGGTGATCCTCCTTGCGGAACATCATCTTGCCCTTGGGGGTGGCGAACTCCATGCCCTCCATGGCGGCGATCAATTTCTCGGTATCGGTGCCGCCGGCCTTCTTGACCGCGGCGACGACGGCGCTCGCCGCCGCCATGCCGCCGCAGGTGAAGAAGTCGGGCGGCATGTTGAAGCGCTTCTCGTGCTCGGCGACGAGCCAGTCGTTCATCGGGTTTTTCGGAAAACCGTAATAGTAGTAGATCGTGCCCTGCATGCCGGCGAATTGCCGGAACTGCTTCATGACCGGAAGGATGTTGCCGCCCGGCGACAGCTCGATGCCGTAACGCTCCGGCTTGAGGTCGGCGATCTTGGACAGCGGATTGGGGCCGGCCCAGATGATGCCGATGATTTTCAGGCCCGGCCGGTCCTTGAGCGCATCGAACAACCGCTGCGCCGAGGCGGTGAAATCGGTGGTGGTCATCGGCGCGTATTCCTCGAACACCACCTTGGCGTCGCTGTGGGCCTCGGCGAGCGCCGCCTTGAATGCCGCGACGCCGTCGCGGCCGAAGGCATAGTCCTGCGCCAGCATCCCGATCGAGACCTCGCCCTTGCCGAGCGCGACCGCGGCGGCGAGCGCATCCTGGGTGGAGTTGCGGCCGGTGCGGAAGATGTAGCGGTTCCACTTGTCGCCGGTGATCGAGTCGGCGACCGCGGGCTCGACGATCAATAGCTTCTTGGCATCCTCGGCGACCGGCAACATCGCCAGCGTGGCGCCCGACGATGAGGTGCCGATGGCGAGATCGACGTTGTCGTCCGCGTAGGCCTGCTCCAGGAGCGACTTGGCCACATCCGGCTTGCCCTGGTCGTCCTTGGGCAGCACCACGATCTTGCGGCCGTCGAGCATCATGGTGCCGCCGGTCAGGTATTCGAGACCGAGCATGAGCCCGGTCTCGGTCTGCTTGGCATAGGCCTCGAGCGGGCCGGTCTTTGAGTAGATGAGCGCGATCTTGAGGTCCTCGGCATGCGCTGCCGTCCCGCTCAAAGCCGCCAGCACGCCCGCTGCAAAAGTT
>Ga0187864_10004721_pt1 | contig 10522 bp, 6 predicted proteins | sample June2016WEW_11_4_FD_132985 | JGI IMG/M metagenome (GOLD analysis project Ga0187864, IMG submission 132985) | Peatland microbial communities from SPRUCE experiment site at the Marcell Experimental Forest, Minnesota, USA - June2016WEW_11_40 | ecosystem: Environmental > Terrestrial > Soil >... | reverse complement strand
ATCTAGAGTGGATTCAGCGCGAAGACGCCGATCGGACGATCCAGCAGCCCAGGACCGCCGATGCGGTTCATGGAGGGGGAACAGCGTGCAGCAGGTGACGCGCGCCGGAATGGGCCCGTCGGGCCACGACGCCGCCGAGGTCGACACCGCCGTCGACACCGCCGAGGTGACGCTGATCGGTCAGCGCAGCGCCTTCCTCGCCGCCGGTGTGCTCGCCGCTCCGGTGCGGCCCTTCGAGTCGGGGGCCAGGTACCTCCGCCGCTGGGCGGTGCTCACGGCGGTGCTCGCGCTGGTTGTCGACATCGCCGCCATCGGCCTCGGCTACTTCCTGGCCAAGGTGCTCCGCGACGGCGACCTCGACATCGGTCCGGCGCTGCTGCGCCAGGTGGACACGGCCATCTTCGCGACCGCCCTCATCTGGCCGGTCATCTTCGCCATCTACGGGCTGTACGACCTGCGCCGCCCCACGCACATCACCGCCGAGCTGCAGCGCCTCTTCCAGGCGGTGGTCACCAGCGTCCTGGTGGTGGCACTGATCGCCTTCGCGGCGCGCATCAACGTCTCGCGGAGCTTCATCGTCTCGCTGCTCGTCTTCGGCCTGGCCACCACCGCGATCGGGCGGCTCTTGGTCCGGCGCGTCTCGCACACCCTCAACTCCCACGGCGTCACCGCCCAGCCCACCCTGATCGCCGGCTGCAACGAGGAGGCGCGCACCCTGGCCAGGACCTTCCGCCGGCGCCGCTGGATGGGCTTCGACGTCCGCGGATTCGTCGACGTGGGCCACACCGGGCAGACCTCGATCGACGGGCTGCCGGTCATGGGTGGTCTCGACGACGTGCTGACCACCGTCCGGGAGCACGGTATCGCCAGCGTCGTGGTGGCGGGCAGCGCGGTGGGCGCGGGCTCCCTGCAGCAGCTTGACACCGCGCTCGCCGACACCGACGTCGCGGTCCGGGTCTCCCCGGGCCTGCCGAACCTCGGAGCGTCGCGCGTCATCGTGGAGCCGGTCGACGGCATGGCCCTCTTCTCGCTGCGCCGGCAGCGCTTCTCCCGCCGCCAGCGGGCGCTCAAGCGGGCACTCGACTTCACCGTGGCCTGCGGCCTGCTGGTCGTGTCGCTCCCGGCCACGTTCGTGATCTCCATGCTGATCCGCGTGACCAGTCCCGGCCCGATCCTCTTCCGCCAGCGCAGGGTCGGGGCGGGAGGCAAGACCTTCATCATCTACAAGTTCCGGACCATGGTGGACGGAGCCGAGCACCAGCAGAGCACGCTCCAGAGCCAGAACGAGGCGGACGGCGTCCTCTTCAAGATGCGTCGCGACCCGCGGGTGACCCCGCTCGGCCGGGTGCTTCGCCGCCTCGCCGCCGACGAGCTCCCGCAGCTCGTCAACGTGCTGAAGGGTGACATGAGCATGGTGGGGCCGCGTCCCGCGCTTCCCGAGGAGGCGGCTCAGTACGACGATCGCTGGCGCGACCGGCTGCGCGTGAAGCCGGGGCTGACCGGGCTCTGGCAGGTCAATGGGCGTCACGACCTCGGCTTCGACGACTACGTGCGCTACGACCTCTTCTACGTCACCAACTGGTCGCTGACCCTCGACCTCTACGTCCTGGCCAAGACGGTCCCGGCCCTGGTCAGCGCCCGCGGCTCGTACTGACTCCCGGCGGGCGCCGCGGCCAACGGCCGGCGGTGATGCTCCGACCAGGCGAATCCGGTCAGGTCATGTGCCGATAGCCGTTCAGCACTGATGAACCCCGTTCATCGGTACCCGAGACGGCCCAGCTCCGGAGCCTGCACGCCCTCGATGACCGCCACCTGGTCCGAGCTCAACCGGCTCTGCCAGGTCCGGTTGCGATCGGGAAGGCTCAGGGCGCTGACGGCGTCCAGCCAGCCAAGATCGTCGCCCAGTCCCATGAAGGCCGCGATCTGCCGCACCGTCTCGCGCGGCTCGGCGACGAACTCCTCGTAGCGCAGGTGCAGCACCCGCTCCCCGTCGATCGCGCCCAGGCCGTCGTCGATCGCCCGCACCTCCTCCACCCAGTTGCGCGCACAGAGCTCCCAGGGGTCCCCTCCCCCGTCGCGCCAGGCTCGGGGGGTATCCCCGTACCACCAGACGATGCTGCCCTCCCACCAGTCGACGCGCGAGAGGGAGAGGGCCACCGCCCTCCCGTCCCGGGTGAGATCGATGAAACGCGCCGCCGGGAAAGCCTCGGCCAGCAGGGCGACGCGGCGGTTGTTGGCCACCCGCTTGTTGACGAAGTGGGTGCCGCCGCCCCAGCGCACCGCGCCGCGGACGGCCCGCCGCAGAGCGCGGAGCTGGGCAGGTGTCGCTGCTCCGCCGCGCTCGTCGATGCCGCACCGAGCGAAGATGGGCTCACCCTCCACCGGCATCGGGTAGAGCCGCTCGGCGAGACTGCGCGGGCGCGCGTACACGTAGGCGTTGGAGTCGGTGCCGAACCAGACCCGGTTGCGCATGCGCGGGGTGTGCCGGGCCACCCGGTTGGGGAGGCTCAGCTCCGGCCGTCCTGGCATCCGGCGCATCCAGTTGTTGAAGTACGCGCTCTCCGGATGGAGGCAGATCGCCTTGTAGAGCAGGCTGGTTCCGGAGCGAGCGGCACCGAGGATGAAAGTGGCGGATGGCAGTTGGTCGCTCACCGAGCCACGATTCTCTCACGGGCGAAGTTCGCCGCGCGCGGGTTCGGCGTGACCGTTCGACCCGCGCGGCTCACCGGCTCCCCTCCTCTGCTCGGCTCGGAACTGCGCCTCCACCGCGCGCCCCGGCGCGCATCCCGTGAGATGCGCCTGGGCACCTCAGGTGGGCGAATGAAATCCCCCAATCTGGGGATGGCCCCACCACCGTCGAGAGGGTAACCTGATGCGCGGAGTGGCATTCCCTTCGCTGTCATGCCTGCATCGATCCTCGCGGACCGGTGAGGTGGGCCGGAGGGCCGGCGCCACCAGCCACGACATTCCGCATCGGGACCGTCCGTCCGGGGCGATCCGACCCGCGGCGGAACCATCACCAGCAACCGATCCGGCGGATGACCGCTGAGGGGGACAGGATGGCCAAGGGATTCGTGATCTGGCTCACCGGGCTGTCCGGGGCGGGGAAGTCGACGATCGCGGGACGCCTCGTCCAGGAGCTCGACCGGTTGGGACGGCACGTCGAGGTGCTGGACGGTGACGAGGTCCGGACCCATCTCTCCAAGGGCCTCGGCTTCTCAAAGGAGGACCGGGACACCAACATCCGCAGGATCGGCTACGTGGCCGGGCTGGTGGCCCGGAGCGGTGGGGTGGCGATCACGGCCGCGATCTCGCCGTACCGCGAGATCCGCGACGAGATTCGGGAGAAGACGCCCAACTTCGTGGAGGTGTACCTCCGCTGCTCCATCGAGGAGCTCACCCGGCGCGATGTCAAGGGCCTCTACGCCAAGGCCATCGCCGGCGAGATCCCCCACTTCACCGGGATCAGCGACCCCTACGAGGAGCCGCTCAACCCCGAGGTCGTGGTCGACAGCGGCCTCGAGACCGTGGAGGAGTCGACCGAGAGCATCCTGGACCACCTCGAGCGCCTCGGGCACATCGGCCGGGGAGTCCGGGAGCACCTCGCCACCGGCGCGGAGCTCGACCGGCTCCGCGAGCTGGCACGGGCTCTCCCGAGCTTCGATCTGGACCCCCGTCAGGTGTCCGATGCGGGCATGCTCGGGGTCGGTGCGCTGGCTCCGCTCCAGGGTTTCATGGGAGCCGCCGACTACGCCGCGGTGCTCGCGAGCGGCCGGCTTCAGGGAGGCCAGCCGTTCACGATCCCGGTGGTGCTGCGGGTTCACGACGATGACGTGGAGCGGCTCCGCGGAGCTTCCCAGGTGGCGCTGCGCTCCGCGGGCAAGCCGATCGCCATCCTCGAGGTGGCGGACATCTTCCGCACCGACTCCGCCGTCGAGGCGGCGAGCGTCTACGGGACCGACGACGTGGCCCACCCCGGGGTCCACCTGCTCCAGAGCGGAGGCCGGTGGGCGATCGGCGGCCCGGTGACCGCGCTCGCCCGCCCCTCGACCGGCTTCGACGAATACGACCTGACCCCACTCGAGGTCCGGAGCCTCATCGCCGAGCGCGGCTGGCGGACCACCGTGGGCTTCCAGACCCGGAACCCGGTGCACCGCGCCCACGAGTACCTCCAGAAGGTGGCCCTCGAGAACATCGACGGTCTGCTCCTCCACCCGCTGGTCGGGGAGACCAAGAGCGATGACATCCCCGCCGACGTGCGCATGGCCTGCTACGAGGCCCTGCTCGACGGTTACTACCCCAAGCAGCGCGTCCTGCTGGCCACCAACCCGGCGTGGATGCGGTACGCGGGCCCCAAGGAGGCGGTGTTCCACGCCCTGATCCGGCGCAACTACGGCTGCACCCACTTCATCGTCGGCCGCGACCACGCCGGGGTGGGCAGCTACTACGACACCTACGCGGCCCATCGCATCTTCGACGAGTACGGGGCGGATGAGCTGGGGATCGAGATCCTCCGCTTCGAGCACGCCTTCTACTGCCGCGCCTGCGGAGGGATGGCCTCGACCCGGACGTGCCCCCACCCCAGCTCCGAGCACGCGGTGCTGAGCGGCACCAGGGTGCGCGAGCTGCTCGCCCGCGGCGAGCCGCTTCCGGTGGAGTTCTCCCGCCCCGAGGTGGCGGAGCTGCTGCGCGAGGCAACCAAGGACGTGGCCTGACCTGACCGGCGGGCTCGAACCGTCTCGAAACGGGCTCCCGTCCGGCGCGATGTCACGACGCGTTCCGGTGGGTGGTACCGTAAGCCGTCGTGGCAACCTGCACTCCGATGCCGACAGCCCCGGGAGGCGGCCTGACGCCGGGTTGCGATGGCTGAGCCCGCCCGCGAGCGCCTCCGCGTCCTGGTCGTCGACGATCACCGCGCCGTCGCCGAGGCGATCGCCATGGCCATCGACCTCCGCTCGGACATGCGCTGCGTGGGGGTCGCCTCCACCCTTGCCGAGGCGCGGGCGGTCTTCCTCACCGGCGCGCCCGACGTGCTCCTGACCGACGTCCGGCTGCCCGACGGCGATGGCGTCGAGGCCGCCCGGCGGTTCACCGAGCTCAACCCCGACCTGCGCATCCTGGTGCTCACCGCCTACGCGGACGTGGACGTCATGGCCCGGGCGGCTGCGATCGGCGCCTGCGGCATCCTCCCCAAGGAGAGCAGCATCAGCTCCGTCCTCACCGCCGTGCGCCGGGCCGGCGAGGGGGAGATGACGGTCGAGGGCAGCGTCCTCAGCGCTCTGCTCAACCGGGTGCATCCCGACCACCCAGCCATGTCACCACCGACGGTCACCCTGACCGATCGCGAGTCCGAGGTGCTCCGCTGGCTCAGCCAGGGGCTCGACCCCCAGACCATCGCCCGCCGGCTCGGGATCAGCGTCCACACCTGCAGGGGCCACGTCAAGAGCATCCTGGCCAAGCTCCAGGCCCACAGCCAGCTCGAGGCGGTGGTCAAGGCCATGCGTCTCGGTCTCGTGCGAGAAGGCCACGGCTGATGCGGCGTCCGTGGAGGCAGGGGCGGGGGGACGGAACAGATCAGGCGGGCGAGGTGCCCGGGGGCACAGCAGGGGTTGGAGGCTCGGCCGCCACCGAGGCCCCAGGCCGGGCACCGGAGATCGGCGCCACCCCCCCACTCCCCGGCCCCGCGACGGCCGAGGGACCGGCTCCCACGGGATGGGCGGGACCCGAGCCCCGGAACGGCGAGTCTGAGCATCCAGGGCTCCACCCCGGCGGCGAAGCCGCCACACCCGACCTCGCGGACGAGCAGCAGCTGGCCATCCTCCGCTCCCAGAACCAGCGGCTGGTCCGCGCCAACCTGGCCCTGGTCCGCCAGCTCCGCCCCACCGGTGTCCTGCAGTGGGTGGTCAACGACGTGCGCACCGTGGTCGACGCCCAGGGCGCGGTGATCTTCCTGCTCGACGAGCCGGGCGGCAAGGTGGGCAGCTTCGTCTACTCGGGCATCGCCCTGGGCGCCCGCAGCGGCATCGAGGGGGTGCAGTGTGAGGCCACCGGGGTGCTGGACGCGGCGATGAGCGCGGGCCGTCCGCTGCGGCTGGGGGATCTGCGCCAGCACGCGGCGCATCGCGGCTATCCGAAGGGCCATCCCCAGTACACGTCCTTCGTCTCCGCCCCGATCGTTCGCCACCGCGAGGTCATGGGGCTCGTCTATGCCGCCAACAAGAGGCGGATGGCGGAGTTCACCAACCTCGATGAGCGCTTCGTGGCCAGGGTGGCCGCGGAGGTGGGCCGCTCCCCCGGGCTCAGCTCCGATGCGCCACCCCCCGAGCTGGTCGACCGGATCTCGGCCGCCACCGGCGCCCTCCGCCGCGAGATGGAGGCCACCCGCCATTTCCTGAGCAGCCTCTCGCACGAGCTGCGGGGATCGATCAGCGGGATCATGGTCTCGTCGGAGCTGCTCGCCGACCGGTCCCTCGGGGACCTCGACGAGAACCAGCTCCGCGCCCTGGGGGGCCGCATCCACACCGTGGCCGGCAACCTCCTCGCCCTGGTGGACAACCTTCTCGATCTCGGACGCCTGGAGGCCGGGCGTCTCGACGTCCGCCTCCAACCGGTCGACCTGCCCACCGTGCTCGACGAGGTGGCCGGGGTGATCTCGCCCCTCGCCGGACCCGCTCAGGTGACGGTCGAGTGGCCGGGCACCGCGAGATTGCCCCGGATCCTCGCCGACCCGATCCGCCTCCGCCAGGTCCTGGTCAACCTCTTCACCAACGCGGTGAAATTCACCCGGCCGGGGGGGCGGGTGTGGATGGAGATCGACACGGCCGAGGATGCCGTCCGCCTCACCGTCTGCGACACGGGGAGGGGGATCCCGGCCGCGGAGATGGAGCGGATCTTCACCCCGTTTGCCCGCGGCGGGGACTCGGAGGTGCCCGGCGTCGGGCTCGGGCTGGCCATCTGCCGCCACATCGTGGAGCTGCACGGCAGCCACATCGAGGTCAGCAGCGAGCTGGGGGTGGGGAGCCGCTTCTGGTTCAGCCTGCGCCGCTCGCGCGAGCCGCTACCCCCGCGACTGCTGCGCGCCCCGGGGGGGGCCACGGTGGTGACCGGGGCGGACGGACGTCCGGCGGCCGTGCTCCTGGTCGAGGACGACCCGGTCAACCGGCAGTCCATCGGCGACGTGCTCTCGGCGGTCGGCTACCGGATGCGCTCCGTCGGCTCCCGCGCCGACGCCCTGGCGGCGATGTCGAAGTCGCCGGCCGACATCGTGATCCTCGACGTGCAGCTCCCCGACGGCAGCGGCCTGGAGATCGTCGACGCCCTCCGGTCGGCGGTGGACCGGCCGATCGCCATCGTGGCGCTCTCCGCCGACCGCATCGGCGACACTGCGGAACGGGCGATGGACGCCGGCTGCGACCGCTTCGGCCTCAAGCCGATCCCGGCCCACGACCTCCTGGCGCTGGTGGTCGAGGCCCTGGAGGAGCGGCGCTCGGGACGGCCGCCGATCCCGGGTTACAGCTGATATAACGCCGACGGGGTCAGAATCGCACCGATCTTGACCCTAGGGCAGCGTCCCGGAAGTCGCCTCCCGCCGCCGGGGCGCCGCACTACCCGAGGGGCCAGCTCAGACTGTCGGCGGTGTCGCTGAGCGAGGTCGGCGTACCCCCCACCTCGTAGCTCAGCCAGCCGCCGACGCACTGCCCGGGCGCGACCTCGGTCAGGGGCAGCTCAGGGTCTCGGCCCACCCCGGGCCCGTTGAGGGTGTCGGCGTGGCTGCTGCCGGGCCCGATGAGCACGAAGTCGTACGGGGTCACCGAGGTCGGATTCGCGTTCCCGGCGCAGATCCTCAGCTCGACGGCGGCAAAGGCGGTGGCGGGCGGCGTGGGCGGGTCCGCGCCCGGGAGCGAGGTGAGGTCGGGGTCGAAGTAGACCACGGTGATGGTGGCGCCGTCGGAGGTGGTCCGGGTCTCGCCGAGTGGCACGCCGCTCCCCGCCGACGGGGACGGCGACGCCGGGGGTCCGGTGGCGGAGGAGGAGGCATCAGGGGTCGTTCGCGCGCCGGTGGCCGCCCCCGACGGGTGATGCCCGCCCACCATGACCAGCGCCACCACCAGGGCGCCGGCGACGACGGCCACCGCTGCCAGCCCCAGGGCCGCGGCGCGTCGGCGACGCCGCCCCGGGGCACCGGCCGGCATCGCGTCCGTCGGTGGGCGCGGTGCTCCCGGAGCTCGCCCCGGTCGTGCGGCCTGAGGGCCCGGCGGCGCCGGTGACCGGGCCGGGGGCGCGGACTCAGGCGCCGTGGCCGGGGGCGGCGGGGCCTGCTCCGACGACGCCGGCTGGGACGGTGCTGACTCAGACGGTGGAGACAGTGACGCTCCTGACGGGGGCAGTGGCGATCCGGCCGCGGGCGGTTGTGGCGGCGACCATGGTCGCGGAGCGTCGGACCGCCGATCCGGGGTCGCCGCCACCAGTCCGCGCCGGGTCCGGCGGGCGGGCGGGGCCGCCGCGGGAACCCTGGCCCTGGCGGTGGCCGCCGCGCGGCGCCGGGCGAGCTCGTCCGATCGCGTGATGAGCAGATTCCGGCGCAGGTTGAAGGCGATCTCAGAGATCGACCCGTCAGCGTGCTGACGCTCGAGCTCGGCCAGCCGCGCCGCGAGCTCCTCAGGAGCAGACTCGTCCCTCATCCTTCCCCGTCAATTGTCGGACTGCGAGCCGACAGCGGCTACCACCCAAATTCGGCGTGGCGAGCGCCCCACGTGGGGCTGGCACTCTCTGCTGTCGCCACATAGCCTAAATCAGGCGGCGCGAACCGCCGGCCCTCACCGCGAGGGTTTGGAAGTGGTGCCCTGACCAGCGACGTGGTCACGGGGGAGTTCAGCCGGCCTCGGGGAGGCCATACGGAGCCACGGCGTCAGGGCGTCCCGGGGACGGGGGGGACAGACCGGGAAGCCTGCGGCTGACCACGTTCGGCCGCAGGCGCAACCCATACACGCTGCGGTGGAGGCAAGGCACGTGGAGAGCATCCGCGAATGGGGATGCCATTGATCACCGGCCGGTGGAACGGGCCGGGCCAGGCCGCAACGCCTGCGGCCCCTCCCCCACGTCCGCTCGGTGAGCTGCTGATCGATCGCGGGGCCACCACCTCGGGGACGGTGCGCTCCGCACTGCGCCGCCAGCGCCGGGATCGCCGGCCGATCGGCGAGTTGCTGGTCGACGCCGGCGTCCCCGAGGGGGATGTGGTCGGAGCCCTGGCGGAGCAGCTCGGCTTCAACCCGGTGGATCTCGACCAGGTCGTCCCCGAGGACGACGCCCTCTACCTGCTGGACGGTGAGACGGCCCGCAACCTGGGCGCTCTTCCCTTCCTCATCGACGAGCTGGGGATGGTCCATTGCGCGATCGCCAACCCCGCGGATGCCGACCAGGTCGCCGCCGTGGGGAAGGCCATCTCCCAGCCGGTGTTCCCCCGGCTCGCGGGCCGGCGCTCGCTGGAGCGCGCCCTGGATCGCCACTACACCGTGCTCCACCGGGTCGACCACGCGGTGCAGCGCGCCGTCGTCGACCGCCAGGAGGCCCCCTCCGCCACCCTGGCGATCCCGCTCCGTGCGGACGCCCCGGTGGTCCAGATCGTCGACCTGCTGCTCACCCAGGCCCTCCGCGATCGCGCCTCCGACATCCACATCGAGCCCCAGGCGGACCGCCTCCGGATCCGCTTCCGCATCGACGGCGCGCTCCACGACGTCAACTCCCTGCCCACCTCGCTGGTAGGCCCGATCGCGTCGCGGTTGAAGATCCTGGCCGAGATGGACATCGTCGACCGTCACCGCAGCCAGGACGGCCAGCTGGAGATGACCATCGATTCGCGCCCGGTGGACGTGCGGGTGTCGACCATGGAGACGATCTGGGGCGAGAAGGTGGTGCTCCGTCTCCTCGACCGGACCCGCTCGCTGGTCGCGCTGCCCGCCCTGGGGCTGCAGAACGCGGATCGCGAGCGGATGCGCCGCCTCATCGACTCACCGTACGGGATGCTGGTGGTGGCCGGCCCCACCGGCGCGGGCAAGACCACCACCCTCTACGCCGCCCTCAGCGAGCTTGACAGCGCGTCCCGCAACATCACCACCATCGAGGACCCGGTCGAGTACCGCTTCGAGAACATCAACCAGGTCCAGATCAACCGGCTGGCCGGGACCACCTTCGCCAACGGCCTCAAGGCGATCCTGCGCCAGGACCCCGACATCATCCTGGTGGGCGAGGTTCGCGACGTGGAGACCGCCCAGATCGCCATCCAGTCGGCTCTCACCGGACACCTGGTGCTCTGCTCGATGCACGCCGCCGACTCGGTGGGCGCCATCCACCGCTTCATGGACATGGGGATCGAGCCCTACCTGGTCGCCTCCGCCCTGATCGGCGTGGTGGCCCAGCGGCTGGTGCGGCTGGTCTGCGAGCGCTGCGCGGCGACGGCCGCCGCGACACCCGCGGAGGCCGCCTTCTTCCGCGATGTGATGGGCCATGAGCCGCCGGCTCGCTT
>Ga0187864_10004720_pt1 | contig 10524 bp, 8 predicted proteins | sample June2016WEW_11_4_FD_132985 | JGI IMG/M metagenome (GOLD analysis project Ga0187864, IMG submission 132985) | Peatland microbial communities from SPRUCE experiment site at the Marcell Experimental Forest, Minnesota, USA - June2016WEW_11_40 | ecosystem: Environmental > Terrestrial > Soil >... | reverse complement strand
TCGGTGCCCGCCACACTTGGGCCGGTGTCCATTTCCAGGATCATCTGGTAGCCGCCGTGGCCGTGCTCCGTGCCGGGCGGGATGAGGAAGAGGTCGCCCACGTTGGTCGGCCAGCGGCAGATGAATTGCTGCCAGTCGAAGGCCTTCCGATTGTCGGACTCGCGGCAAAGCCGCTCGTATTCTTCGAGGTTGGCCGATTCCTTGAAGCCCATCATGGTGCCCGCATCTTCGTAGGCCTCGACGATGTAATAGGTCTCGTAGCGCCCGAGCGGCTCGTTGAAATTCCGTTTGACGTATTGCGTATCGGGGTGGTTGTGGAGCGGCATGCTGGCGCGCTCGTAGGGCACGCGCTCAGGGAAGTAACCGTCGTCCAGCCAGACCTGGAGCGGCAAGAGATCGGGATAGTGCTCATGCACGTACGGGCCGACGACCTGGAGCGGGCGCTGCATAATATTCTGGCACGGGAGGTTGAAGGGCGCGCCGGCCCCAACGTCCACCAGGATGCTCAATTCGATGCCGGCCAGTTCGTTCCAGGCCATACATTCCAAACCGGGGATGGCCTCGTAAATCTCCTTGAACCGGTAGGCGCCCCAGGGGCCGGGCTGGACGGTTTTCACCTGCTTGATCGGGCGCTTGACCAACTCGTCAATGATCGTGTTATAGCCGGCCGCCGAGACCAGCTTCAAGTTCGGCGCCTCCACTGCATCCAGATAATAATCCATCCGCGCGAAAGCCCTCTTCTTCTGCCGCAGCAGGAGGCAAAAATCGCAGTAGTAGTATTGCTTCCACCGGTAATTGGCGGCAGGTTCATCCCGCCCAAAGGGAACCATCCGGCCACCCCATATCTGCCCCAACAACGGCTGCATGGTGAAATCGGCATAGCAGCGCAGGTCGTACAGCCCTGCCAGCGCCTCGACTGCCGCCCCGGGGCCGACCACCATCAGCACGTCGGCCGTGATGCCTTGGGTCCGTGCGGCCAGGCGTTGCGCAAGGGCCGCGATGCGCCCCTCGTCGAGGATCTCCTCGAGCGAACCGTGGCGGTTGACCCAACCAAAGGAAGGGTCCTCCCCAACGAAGGGACGGCGATAGGCCTCGATCGCTTCCGGCGAACGGAAAAGCCCGCTCGTCGAGGCAATTTCCAGGGAAAGGTCTTGCGCCCGGGCTGCCTCGCGCAAGCCGGCTTTCAGCGTGGCCCAATCCACGCCATACCAGCCGTCCAGGGCAGCGGCGGCGGGCACGCCGGCCTTCCCGCTCTGGCGCGCCAGCCTGAGCATTTGGTGCAGGGCCGGCTGGGCGCCACAGACAATTTCTTGTTGGACCTCGCGCGGGACCGGAACGTAGTTCGTGGCGTTCTTTCGATATTCGTAGAGCGGCATAGGATTAGTGGTTGCATGTGAGCGTGGTCCTGCCTTCGGCAAGGCCCAAAACCATGCCGAGGTCCGACGATCTCATGCCCCCCGTTATTCTACCCCAACGTCCGAGACTTGGGAAGTGACTCCGGCTGGGAGTAATGTCCTAATTTGGACCGACCGGCTACTTTTTCGGGATCAGGGCGAGAACTCCGGCCTGAGGCGCGCGAATAGTTGCAGCCACGCCAGGTAAACCGACTGCGGAAGGGTAAGCTTTCCGGCCTTTTGCAGGGCCTCCAATCCGGCAATGGGCTGGCCGTCATAATGGCCGAGCCAACCGCAGGCGAACTGCCGGGACGCCCGCAGGAAGCTTTCAAGCTCGGCGGCGCTGCAGGTCAACGGAAAGGTCTCCTCGATGACCACCGGCTTGCCGATGGCGAATAGGCGCAGGCACTCAAGCTCCTCGCCCGGCTTTTTCGAGTCGGGATAAATGTGGACGCTCAGGAAATCGAGTTTGGGGCCGACGGCTTCGGGCAGGAATCCGGAGAGGTGCTTCCACTGGCGGGACCAGGGCAGCAGGCCGACCGTGATGAGGGCCGAGCGGTCGTGTTTGCGGATGGCCCCTGTCATCCGTTGAATCCAGGCCTTGGCAATGTCCTCCCGTTTCCGGCCGGCGGGGTCCAACGCAATGTATTGGAGAAAATCGTATTCGCCAAACAAGCTGCCGGAACGCCATTGGCCAGGTTCGCGTTTGCCGCCGGGTGAGATAGGCTCGTTGATGAGGTCATAGCAAAAGACCGCCGGGCTGTCCTTGCATGTTTGGGCCACGGCCGACCAGAAATTGGCCTGGGCCGTCCAGCGGGCGTTTTCCCCGAGGGCGTCGTACCACGCCGGGGTGTCGGCGGGCCGGTAACAGGCCAGGCCGGTGATGTCCAGATAAAGGCCGGTCTCCTCCGCCAGCTTGAGCAGGCGCCCGAGCTGTTTGAGGGCCTGGGGGTTGGTCTGGTCCTGGGCGGCCATGAATTTGCCGAATTGGAGGTGGACTCGGACCACGTTGGCGCCCATTTGTTTCAACTCGCGGAAATCACCGGCCAGGGTCTCCCAATCCTTGTCCCAGAAATCCTCCATCAACCGCCCGGCGTTGCCATAGTTCATGCCCCAGGCAACGAAAGGGCGCCGGGACAGGGCGGTATCGAACCCCCGGCCTTCCGGGGCGACCACGATTCTCTCCATGGCGGCCTGCAAGAGCCCGGCGGCCGCTGACAAGACCAGCGCGACGGTAATACACAGGGACTGGCTCATGCCATGGACGCCTGCTCAGAGCGGCAAGTCACGGCGCTGCCAGACCACGCCGCCGATGAGGCAACCGGCCAGGATGACCAAGAGCAGCACGCCCATGTCCCCCAGGGGCCACCCGGTGGCCAGCTTGATGCTGCGGGAGTAGTAGAACAAGGTCGCCGGCTTGAGGAAGCCCAGGCGCGGCCACCATTGGGCGACGATCCAGGCGAAATAATCGAGCACCAGGACAGCGACCGTAACCGCGACCGCCCGATTGCGACCGGCCAGCACGCCGGCCGCCAAAAGCGCGATCGAGCCGGCGGCGCCAGCCACCAGGCCGCCGTTGACGGCGATGCGGAAGAAGAGGTCCAGGGGAATTGGCTGGCCAAAATCGTAGAGGCGTGTGGCCGCCACCGTGCCGAGAAACATCACCAGGACCAGGGCAAACATGCCGGCCATGGTGAGCACGCCGGCACAGACATAAACCTGCGTTTTGGTTGCGCACCGGCTCAGGATGAGTTCCATGGTTCCGTTTTGCACCTCGCCCGTGAGCAGGGTGGTGGGCACGCCTACGGCAAAGAGCAGGTAAAGAAACAAGACCAGGGGGTGTTGGTAGCCGATCAGAATCAGTCCGGGGACATTTCCCGCCTGCAACATCTCGCCGCCCAGCGCCGTCTTGATGAAGGAAGGCAGCACATCGAGGAAGTTGAGAAAGGTTTTGACGCTGGCATTGTCATGCACGATCGCGCAGACCGCGATTTGCATCAGAAAGATCACCAACCCAATGAAGGCCCATATCGGCAGAATCCGCGCGCCCCAAAAACGGAGCAGCGCGAACGGGAAAGGGACACGGTGGCGCATCATGGGTCTCCTTTGGGCGTCGAACCGGTGTCGCCTGCCGGCGTTTTGTAATACTCGATAAATGCCTCCTGGAGTGAAGTCTCGGGAGTGGCGATGCGGTCCACGGGGAATTGCGCCACCCATCGGAGAACGGCCTCACAGGCGCCTTGGTAGGCCAGATGGAGCAGGCCCGGTTGCTGCTCGATTACGCGCACGCCGGGCAACTGGCCAAGCGGGACCGGCGGCGCGAGCGCGCCATCCACGAACCAGACCTTCAGGCGGCGTTCGCCGCGCTGGACGATCTTCGAGACGGGCCCCATTTCGACCAGGCGGCCGGCGCGCAGAATGGCGGCCCGACCGCAGACAGCCGCCACTTCGCTCAGGTCGTGCGAGGAGAGCAAGACCGTGGCGCCCTGGTGCGCGGCTTCGCGGATCAGGTCCAACACGGTCTGGCGGACCAACGGGTCCAGGCCGCCGGTCGGTTCGTCCAGGATGAGCAGTTCCGGCTGGTGTTGGAAGGCGTAGATCACGGCGGCCTTCTGGCGGTTGCCCTTGGAAAGCTCACCCACGGGGCGGTCCAGATTGAGTTCCAATCGCTCCGCCAATTGCCGGCGCCGGGGTTGGGCGCGGTCGCCCCGACCCAGGGATGCCAGGACCCGTAACGAGCGGCGGGCGGGAAATGCCGGCCAAAGGCGAAACTCTCCCGGCAGGTAGCCAATACGCTCGTGCTGCGTTGCCCGGCCGCTCACCACCGGTTCTCCCAAGGCCAGCACCTCGCCGCCCCCCGGCCTGATGAGGCCCATGATGCAGCGGAGGGTGGTGGTCTTGCCGGCCCCATTGGGCCCCAGGTAGCCAAAGATCTCGCCCCGTTCGAGGGCAAAACTCACCCCCTCGATCCCGCAGACCGGACCGTACCATTTCGTCAGGGACCGCACTTCGAGCGTTGCCATGTCTTGATGCTGGCGGACGCGCCTTGCTTACTCCGCGAACCAAATCCCCGGGCTGTTCCGCCGGATCTTCTGCTGGCGAGCCAGCCAATCCCGCATGGCCTGCGCCTTTTCCTGGGCCAGGACGGGGAACAGCAGCCCCGGATAGGGCGTTTGCCACGCCAAGGCCTCGGCTTCGATCAAGGCCCCTCGAAACAGCCGCTCGTGCGGACGCAGACCGTCGCCATACTCGCGCAGCACCGCGCCCTTGACCGCAGCCACGTGGCCAAGGGTCCGCCGGCCCGGTTGCCGGCCAGGCCCACGCGCCTTCGGATTCAATCTGTGGTTCGTTTTCATCATAATATCCGCAATACTATAACCCAACCTGGGGTCCAGGTGAAGAACACATCCTGGCGGACCGCGACCGGTCCCCGTTCGTAGCGCGAACCATAACCCAACCCGGGGTTCGAGCGAAGAACGCGCCGGCGTTGATTAGCGAGGATTCCTGGTTCAGCGGTTCAGTGAGTGAAGCTTGCCGGCTCGCCGCAAACCGCTAATCTGATTTCGTTATGACGGAACAACAGATGCTCAAAGAGATGTGCTCGTCTGAATTGGCCCAGGTGGACCTCAAGGCGATTGGCCAGAGCCGGGGCTTTGACGCGGCGACCATCGCTTCGCGGGAGTTGTTGCAGCACGTTTTCCTGTCCGAACAGGGGGTGGCCGGGGCGCTGGCGTCGCTGACAGAACCGGAGATGCTGTGCCTGCATTTGTTGAGCTGCCTTGGCGAGGAGGTCGACGTGGAATTCTTCAAGCGGCTGTATCCCGATGCGGCCTCCTCGCATCAGTATGGCACCTACACGGAGCGGAACAAAGGGCTGTTTCAACAGATCAAGACCCGGTTGGTCCGGCGCGGGCTGCTGCTCTTCGGCACGCTGCCTGATACTATCCGCGGACTGCCGGTGCTGGAACGGCGCCGGTTTCGTTTTCCATTTGCCTCGTTCATGCCCGCGCCCTTTCCGGCGCGCCAACCGGGCCCGGGCCTTGCCGGGCAGTACCACCGCGAGGTGTTGCGCGACAAACTGGGGGAAATCCTCGATGCGCCCAACGAATCGGCCGCCGCCTCTAAGCAGGAGGAGGGCTGCTGGCGCCTGGCGAACGGGGAGTTGCTCTTTGGCGGGCAGCCATTCAGCGCGGAACGGCTTCTGGCCTGGCGGATGGGGCAATTCAAGGCCGCCATCCCCTACACCGCCCGAGGTCAAGCCGATGCCCTGCAGCCGATTCCGCTGCTCTTGTACGCCGTGTCCCGGCTGCGGGACAATGAATGGCTGGCGCCGGCCGATATATCGACGTTCTGGAAAATCGCGCTGCCGGGGGCCAAAGCGCCCGAGCCGCAAGTCGTCTGCGAGGCCGGCTACCAATGCGCCTGCCTCGAGAGGGCCGAACACGAAGGGGCCACTCTCTACCGCCGGCCCCGGCAGGCCGACGCCCAGGCCGGCGCACCGCCCGAGGCCTTCCTGGATGTCCGGCAGCCTGAGGCAGCCGGCGTTTCCGTGGAACAGGTCCCGGTAGAGGCCTTGGAAGCACTGTGTGCCGTGTCGAGCATCGAGGCCGCCGAGGGCCGGCTGCGGGCGGCGCCCAATTTCCTGAAGATCAGCCATGCCCGGGCGGAGACACTCGCCAACCCGGTGGTCCGCTGGCTTCGGGAGCGGCATCCGGGCTATCGAAGCGTGATGGAGACCGTCGAGCAAAGGCGGGGCAAGTTCATCGTCCACGAGAACCTGCTGGTCGCGCGGGTGAGCGACCTGGCCCTGAAAGTCATGCTCGAGAAGAAGTTCGGCCGGCCCGGCCAACTGGTGGCGCTGGCGGGGGAGTTCGTGGCTTTCCCCACGGGGCTCCTGCCGGAAATCCAGTCCTGGATGAGGAAGTCGGGGCATGTAATCAAACATCATGACACCCATGGCTCCCATTGAACTTGAAGAGGCCAGGCTGACGGACCTCGAGGTCGTTGCGAATTCGTCGGATTTGCGCTACGACCTTCACGCCTTCGTGGATTACGTCGGTACACACGAGATCAAGCGCGCGCACCGCACCAACCAGATCCCCCGGGGGCACGAGGAGCGCCTGGCCAAATTGATGACCGACCCCGTCATGGCATCGAAGACCGGCAAGTGGGAGGAGTCGCCCTGGATCGCCCACCTGGATTGGCTGAGTCTGACCCTCGGGTTCATCTCTTATGACACCAAAGGGTCCTACGCCGGTTATTCGAGCAGCGAAGCCTCCTTTCCGGACAATTACATCGAATTCAAGCCGGACGAGTACGAGCGGTTTCTCCACTTGCCCGTGGCGGCGCAAGAGGGCGCCATCCTCAACGCGCATCTGAAGGATTACGGCGACAGCAAGAACGAGTTCTTCCGCCCCGGCATCCTAGGCCGCCTGGACGGATTCTATTGCGCCGGTTGCGCGACCGGGGTGGTCCCGCTCATTCCGTTCGACAAGGCGCGGCAGCGCCTCCTCGAATTGCTGGCGCAATGTCCGAGCGGGGTCTGGTTCACCACCGCTTCCCTGGTGGCCCGCCTGCGCGAGCGCGACCCTTGGTTCCTCATTCCCAAAGACCTCCCGGCTGCCGCCTTGAAAGTGTGGAAACGCTCCGGCCGCTACCTCAATTTCGCCGAGCGCAAGCGCGGAGACTGGAGCGAGGGAGACCCGATTTCAGAAAAAGACCCCGAGGGCTTCGCCAAGGTGGAAGGGCGGTTCGTCGAGCGGTTCCTCGAGGGCCTGCCGCTGGTGCTGGGCTACACCGAGGTGGCTTACCCAAGGCGCAAGACCGAGTTTCCCCTCGAACCGTCCCGGGGACTATTGCCCGCCTTCCGGGTCACCGAGCGCCTGGTTCGGGCGCTGCGCAAGGAGATTGCGCCGCCCAAGGTAACCGTGCTGCCTAACTTCGAGGTCCACGTCGAGTCCTTGTTTTACGCCGCCGGAACCGAACGGGAACTGGCCCTGCTGGGCGAGCAGGTCCAGCACGGCATCGTTAGCGTCTTCAAGCTGGCCAAGTCCAGGGTCGCCGCCACGCTGGCCGCCGAGCCGGAGTCGGGAGCCATCGAAACCCTCAAGGCGCTTTCCGGGCGCGACCTGCCCGGCAACGTCGAGCAGGAACTCAGGGAATGGGCCGGCCACTCCGAGAAGTTCATCCTGTTTGAAGGTTACGGTTTGCTCGAGGGCCGGCGGGAGGAGGCCGAGGGTGTCGCTTCCTTTGTGGCCGAGGCAATTTCCCCGAACTTCGCCCTCGTCCGGTCCGCCGAAGCGCTTTATCGCCACTTGGAGTCTGCCGAGCAGGCGCCGCTCCGCATCAAGCACGCCGAAATGGCCCTGGCCGCGCCGCCGGGCGCGCGGAGCCGCCTGGCGCCCGCCTCCCCGCCGGCCCGCGCGCCGGCCAGGAAGCCCGTCAAGCTCAAACGCAGCGTCCAAACGACCCTTTGGTTCGCGGATGCCGAGGCCCACGCCGCCTTCTGCGAGGTCCTGCTTGACGCCAAATGCGTGGTGCCCACGGACCGGCGGGCCCTGACTGTGAGCTATGGCAGAAAGGCCGAGCCGATGGTCAAGGAGTGCCTGAAGAAATTCGGCCAGGAGCACGCGGTGACCATTGAAGACATCGAGACCTAGCCATGCCGGCCTCGGATCCGCAAAACCCGCTGATTGTCCAGAGCGACCATACGGTTCTGGTCGAGGTGGACAACCCTCGCTACATCGAGGCCCGGGACCGGCTGGTGCGCTTTGCCGAACTGGTCAAGTCGCCCGAGCACATCCACACCTACCGCCTGACGCCGCTCTCGATCTGGAATGCCTGCGCGGCCGGCCTGACTGCCGCCGACATCAGGGAATCGCTGGTCGGCCTGGCGAAGTACCCCGTGCCGGAGCACCTGCTGACGGCCATCGGCGATTTTGCCGGCCGTTACGGACGAGTCCAGGTGGCGCGGGGGCCGGATGGGCTCATCTTATCCACGGCTGATCTTCCCCTGGCTGAGGAACTCGCGCGCCAAAAGACGGTGGCGCCTTTCCTGCGCCAGCGCCTTGAGCCGCGCCGCTTCCTGGTGGACCCGGCGGATCGCGGCAAGCTCAAGCAGGCCCTGATCAAGATCGGGTTCCCGGCCGAAGACCTGGCTGGCTACGTTGCGGGCGAGGGTTTCTCCATCGAACTGCGGCCGGTCACGCGCGGGGGCCTGTCCTTTGGGTTGCGGCACTACCAGCAGGAGGCCGCCCGGGTGTTTTATGCCAGCGGCACCGAGCGCGGCGGTTCCGGAGTCGTCGTCCTGCCGTGCGGCGCCGGCAAGACGATTGTGGGCCTGGCCTGCATGGCGGAGGTCAAGTCCTCCACGCTCATCCTGGTCACCAGCGTCACCGCCGCGCGGCAGTGGATTGAGGAATTGCTCGACAAGACCAGCCTTTTGGAGGACCAAATCGGGGAGTATTCCGGGGCTACTAAAGCGGTCCGGCCCGTGACCCTGGCGACTTACCAGATCATGACGCATCGCTCGAGCCAGGACGCCCAATTCACCCACTTGAAGCTCTTCGACGAGCGCAATTGGGGCCTCATTATCTACGACGAGGTACACCTGCTGCCGGCGCCGGTCTTCCAAATCACGGCCACCTTGCAGGCCCGCCGGCGCCTCGGCCTCACCGCCACTCTCGTCCGCGAAGACGGCCGCGAGGACGACGTCTTCGCCCTGATTGGCCCCAAAAAAGTGGACATCCCCTGGAAGGAACTCGAGTCCGAAGGCTGGATTGCCAAGGCCCGCTGCACCGAGATCCGCTTGCCCATGACCGAGAAACGCCGTTTCGATTACGCCGTCGCCCAGCCGCGCTACAAGTTTCGCATCGCCTCGGAAAACCCGGAGAAACTCAAGGTGGTCCGGCGCCTCCTCCGACGCCACGCCGACACGCCCGCGCTCATCATCGGGATGTACGTCGAACAAGTCCAAAAGATGGCCCGGGAGTTGAACATTCCCATCCTTACCGGCAGCACGCCCCAAGCCAAACGCGACGCCATTTACGCGGACTTCAAGGCCGGGCGCCTGAGGCAGTTGGTGGTCTCCAAGATCGCCAATTTTTCGGTGGACCTCCCCGACGCCGCCGTGGCCATCCAGATCTCCGGCACCTTCGGCTCGAGGCAGGAAGAAGCCCAGCGCCTCGGGCGGGTCCTGCGGCCCAAGCCCGGACAAAACCAGGCCCATTTCTACTCCATCGTCTCCCGGGACACCGTGGAACAGGACTTCGCCATGAAACGCCAGCTCTTCCTCTGCGAACAAGGCTACGAATACGCCATCTGGAACCTGGACGGCCCCGGCACCGAACTGCCCCAAGAACAGTGGCTCCAGCCTTCGGAATCAGCCTGAACCAGCTCGCAAACTGGCTGGGCCGCACGCGCCAAGCCGTTAGCAAAACACCCGATGCGGATTCGCTCCAAAATGGGCTCGGTTTTTTCGAGCGAGTCGCCCGATTACGTGCCGCCGTTCAACAGGATGCGTTTTTGAAGTGGCTCCGAATGCCTAACTCGGAATTGGACCAGAAGAGGCCCCTCGATCTACTCGCCGGCGGCGAGCGTCAGGTGGTCGCCGATCTCGTGGATGACATGCTCACGGGAGCTCCCCCTTGACATGGCGGGAAGGATGGTGTAGTTGCCGTAATGAACTGTCCAGAGCGTCTAATTGTCGCGTTTGCCTGCTGCTTGCGGAGACTTGCAGTTCCCATCGGCGCAGGCGCCCTTATGAGCACCTGTTTCGCGGCGAGCGGTCCGCCGCCGGGACATCTTATGAGCGCCGGCTATGCAAACAGGGCGATCAGCTTCGAGGCCAACATCGGCCAGGCTGACTCCACCATTCAATTTCTGGCGCACGGCCGGAACGGGAATCTTTTGCTCACGTGCAGTGAGGCCTGGCTCACGCTTCGCAACACCGGGAAGGAAAATGGGCCGCGCGTTTTGCGATTATCACTTGCCGGCGCCAATCCCGATCCCCGGCTGGAAGGACTCCACAACTCCTGACATGGTATCGCAGGAAAATGTCCGCTTTTTGTCTCACCGGTTCTCTCGAATGGCAAAGTGGAGGCGCAGCTGCGAGCCGGGAAAAAAGGTGTTG
>Ga0187864_10004718_pt1 | contig 10528 bp, 10 predicted proteins | sample June2016WEW_11_4_FD_132985 | JGI IMG/M metagenome (GOLD analysis project Ga0187864, IMG submission 132985) | Peatland microbial communities from SPRUCE experiment site at the Marcell Experimental Forest, Minnesota, USA - June2016WEW_11_40 | ecosystem: Environmental > Terrestrial > Soil >... | reverse complement strand
TGTCCACGATGTCCGCTGCCAGCTCCGGTGGTGTCCTTTCGAGGGCGAGCCTGACCGAGTCGACTATTGCGTTGACCGGCTCGGCAATAGCTTCCCGGATGTCCTTGGAGGAGATTTCGAGCGTTTTGGGGATGCCCCCCACGAGATCCCGGCCCTTTATCTCCATGGCGATCTCCTGCTCGTTCTCCACGGGATAGGCCGAGCCTATGGTAATCTTGACAAGCTCCGCCGTGCGCTCCCCTATGAGCAGGTTATACTTCCTCTTGATGTACTGGATGATCGCTTCGTCGATCCTGTCCCCGGCGATCCTGACGGAGTTGCAGTAGACGATGCCCGAAAGGCTGATAACGGCCACCTCTGTCGTACCCCCGCCTATGTCGACGATCATGTTGCCGCTCGGCTCTGTAATGGGGAGTCCCACCCCGATGGCCGCCGCCATCGGTTCTTCTATGAGGTATACCTCACGCGCTCCGGCCGACTCCGCCGATTCTTTGACCGCCCGCTTTTCAACGGGGGTGATGCCTGAGGGAATCGATATCACGATCTTCGGACGGGCGTATGATTTTTTATTGTGTATCTTCTGGATGAAATACTTGAGCATGGCTTCGGTCACCTCGAAGTCCGCGATGACCCCGTCTTTCAAAGGCCTTATGGCGACGATGCTTCCCGGTGTCTTACCGAGCATCCTTTTTGCCTCTTCCCCGACGGCTATAACCCTTTTCGTGCCCCGCTGGTCCTGATGGACAGCGACGACGGAAGGCTCATTGGTGACGATTCCTTTCCCCTTCAGATAGACAAGTGTATTTGCCGTCCCGAGGTCGATAGCGAGGTCCTTCGAAATGAAACCGAATAGCGCATCAAGAAACATTTTATATGGCTCTCCCCTCGATAATTAAGCCTATTGAAAAGTAAGAGCTAATATACTATTTTAAAGTATCAAAATCAAGCAGCAGAAAAGTATGGAGAAGCGATGTTAAGATTTATGCGGAAGCACGCGAGCAGGTGGTTGCTAGGGGTTATCTGCGCCGTTATTGCCGTCGTCTTTGTGTTTACCTTCGGGTTCAAACAAGGCGGGCTTGAAAAGACCGTTGCCCAGGTAGGCCCCTACAGGATATCGGCCGCCGAGTACTATCAGACCCATAGCAAGATGGAGAAGTTTTACAGGAACCTGTACGGGGACAAGTTCGACGAGGAGGCGGGAAGCCAGCAGAAGCTGAAAGAGATGGTGATGAGCCAGCTTCTGGACAAGTACCTGTTCCTGAAAAAGGCGGCGGATATGGGGGTGAAGATCTCCGGCAAGGAATTTGGCGAATTCCTGTCAGGGATCGAGGTTTTCAAGAGAAACGGCGCATTCGACCAGCACTCGTACGAGGAGTTCCTGAAGAGGAACAATATGGACCCGAAGACGTTTGAAGAGGAGCAAAAGCAGGCCATGCTCATCGAAAAGACGCTAAGGATCATCCTCGATAACGGCGTCCAGGTGGACGACAAGGCCGCCTACGCGGCTTATCTCAAGGAGAGAGGTCAGGTCAAGCTGTCTGTGGCGGTCTTTGACCCCGCCGATTACAGGGACAGGGTGAGCATAGACGGGAAAGAGCTGGAGAGTCTCTACGAAAAGGAGAAAGGCAGCCAGCGGTCGGAGAACATGTACCATCTGAAGTATATGCTGATTGACGAAAAGAGCGGCGTGAGGGATGACCAGGCGTACATGGAGCTTTTGAAGTCGAGAGACATGGCGGCCTACGGCAAGTCAAAGGAGATTGAGGTGGTGGACCTGGGCATGACAAAAGAGAGCGATCTCTTTGGCCGGTTCGCCAGGCTCCGGCCGAAGGAATGGCTGAGGGGCCTGGGCAAGGGAGAGATTTCCCTTCCCACGAGGGACGGGGGCAAGTCCTACATTTTTCAGATGGTCGATCGGGAGGAGGGGAAGCCGCTTGACAAGAGCGAGGCGCTCAAAGCCATCAAAGCCCGTGTGACCGGTGAAAAGGCCAGGGTCATGGCCCGGCTCACGGCAGAAGACGCAATAAAGGGAGGCGCGAAATTCGTCAAAGAGACGGGTTTTCTTCCGAAGAACAGCCCGGTCATTCCGGGGATCGGTCAGATACCGAGAGACGGTGCGGGCATATTTACCCTGCCCAAGGGAAAGACCTATGACAAGCCCGTAGAGATCGGCGGCTCGTACTATGTCTTTGCCTGTCTCGACGAGAAGCAGCCGGATAAGGACCAGTGGGAGAAGGAGCGGGAGACCTACAAACGGGTCTTCGAGGCGACGGCGCGGGATGCCTACCTGGTCTCCTTCAAAGAGCACCTGAAGAAGTCGGTGAAGGTTAAGGTATACTGGAACGAGATCTAAGGGCGGCCGGGCGCTTTTTGCGCCTGGCTTTGTCATCGTATCCGGCCCGCATCCTCATGTACGGAAAAGTACACTGCGGTGCGGGCCGGATACGATTTCGCGCCATGCATCAAAAATCGCTCCGGCCGCTATACCGGCGGGGTAGAAGCAATGGTAATGGATTACTAGGAAGTCGCAAGGTCTTTATGGTTAGCCTCGGTATTCATACGGTGTATGCGGGTCCGCCTATTTTAAGCGGCAAGTATGAGGATGCAGATTTGGTGGCGCGCAAGGTTCGAGGCGCGGAGGCGTACCCTTTCGTACGTCGCAGCGTCGCGGACCGCCGCGCAACGCCTGTCCTTTCACGTTTCCGGTTCATCCTTTTTATGAAGGGGGTGGCTCCGACGGCTCCGCCGGTGGAGGGGGGCGACGCAAGCCCCCAACGGTTGTTGCGCCTCAGGCGCCGCCGCTCCCCCCCAACATGATTATTCTTGGCGTCGACACCTCTTGTGACGACACGTCGGTGGCGGTGCTGGACGGCACACGGGTGCTGTCGAATGTCGTGTCGAGCCAGGTGGACCTTCATGCCCTCTTCGGCGGGGTGGTGCCCGAGATTGCGTCCAGGAAGCATGTGGAGTTGATCGACGGGATATACCGGCAGGCCCTCACGGAAGCGGGTGCATCCCTCGCGGATGTGGACGTGCTTGCGGTGACGCAGGGACCCGGCCTCATCGGGTCGCTGCTCGCGGGGCTCTGCTTTGTGAAAGGGCTCGCCCTGTCCACGGGAAAACCGCTGGTCGGCGTCAACCACGTGGAGGCTCATGCCATGAGCATTTTTCTCGAGCAGCAGGTAGAGTTTCCCTTTGTCTCCCTGATCGTGTCGGGGGGGCACAGCGTGCTCCTCCTCTTTTCCGAGCCCTGTCGGTTCCGCATGCTCGGCAGTACCAGGGACGACGCAGCGGGCGAGGCCTTTGACAAGGTTGCCAAGTACCTGGACCTGGGTTATCCCGGAGGCCGGGTCGTAGAGGAGCTTAGCCGGGCGGGGAGGGCGGATTCCGTCCCCTTGCCACGGCCGATGATGGACGAAAATAACTTTGATTTCTCGTTTAGCGGGTTGAAAACATCCTTTATAAATTACGTGAAGAAGTCTGGCATAAGTAAAAGCAATTGCTGTGATATACTCGCATCGTTCCAGGAAGCAGCGTGTGACGTGCTCACGGCAAAAACAGTGAGGGCGGCCCGGGGCCAGGGGGTACGGCGGGTAGTTGTGGGCGGAGGGGTTGCGAGCAATAACAGGTTGAGAGGCATGCTTGCAACGGCCTGCGCGGCCGAAAACATTTCCGTTTCTTTCCCGTCGCCGGGATTCTGTACCGACAACGGCGCCATGGTTGCAGCGACCGGGTACTTTTACGCCGACAGGGGTCTTTTTTCGGGCCTGGACATGCGGGCCTTCTCCCGTATGAGATGGAGCCGCGACCGGTGCTGAAAAAGAGCCTGGGCCAGCATCTGCTCAAAGACAAAAACCTTTTGGAAAAGATGGTAAGGCTGGCGGGCGTCGGCAGGGAGGACGTGGTTGTGGAGATAGGACCGGGTCAGGGCGACCTCACCAGGTGCATCGCGACGAAAGCCTGTTTTCTTCACGCCATTGAGATCGATAAGCGGTTCGGAGACGTCCTGGGGCGGCTTCCGCAGGAGTTCCCGAACATATCGGTCGTTTTTTCCGATGTGCTGCGTGTAAGGTTTGCCGATTTCGGCTCAAGCCGGGGAATCACCGTAATGGGCAATATACCGTATTATCTTACGGGCGAGATATTGTTCAAGCTCCTTTTTGAAAAGACCGGGATAAAGGGGGCCTACCTGACTATGCAAAAGGAGGTCGCGGAGAGGATAACAAGTCCCTCCCATTGCCGCAGCTACGGCGCCCTTTCCGTGATCTTCCAGCTCTATGCCGCGGTGAAGGTGCTCCTTTCGCTCAAGCCCTCGCTCTTTATCCCACCTCCGAAGGTCGAAAGCGCATTCATCTCCATCGTTTTCAATGACGCGACGACGCCGGATCAAAGGTTGATCACATTCGTCAAGCAGTGTTTCCATTATAAGAGGAAGTACCTCCGCCATTCTCTTGCCGGCCATTATGGACAAGACGAGATAGACGGCCTCTATCGGCATCTCGGGTTTCCGGCTTCGATAAGGGCGGAGGAGATAGAGCCGGAAGGGTTCGTGGAGATGTACCGTTATTTGCTTTTGTGAGGGGGAAGGCTCCACGCGGCTCTGCCGCTGGAGGGGGCGCTGAGCCCCAGTAAATGCTTTTGTGAGGGGGAAGGCTCCACGCGGCTCTGCCGCTGGAGGGGGCGCTGAGCCCCATTAATCTCGCGGGGGGCAGGAGATATGAGTCGTGTCGCAGGCTTCACCACCACCATCCCCGTCGAGATCCTCTTCGCCGCGGGTCTCAGGCCCTGCGATCTCAATAACGTGTTCGTCACCCATCCGGACCCGATCCATTATGTGGCGGCTGCGGAGAGGGACGGGTTTCCGAAGAACATGTGCAACTGGATAAAGGGCCTTTATGGCGTGGTGCGAGAAGCGGCCATAGATACCGTGATTACCGTCATGGAAGGTGACTGCAGCAACACCAGGGCCCTGGCGGAGATATTGAGCTACAGAGGGGTGCGGATCATCCCCTTCTCTTTTCCCTTTGACAGGGAGAGAGAAAGTCTGGCAAGGGAGATCGACAAGCTCATGCATACCTTCGGTGTAGACCGGGAGGGGCTGGCGGCAGTCGACGGGGGCTTGCGGAGAGTACGCGAAAGTCTTGCGCTGATTGATCGCATGACGTGGGAGGATAGGGTGGTCACGGGTCGGGAGAACCACCTCTGGCAGCTCTGCGCCTCCGACATGGAAGGAGATTACGAGCAGTATGGAAAGGCTGCGAAGGCGTTTATCGAGGAAGCGAGGCAGAGGGAGCCGATCAGAGGGATACCGCTGGGATACGTCGGCGTGCCGCCTATAAACCCTGACCTCCACGCGTTTGTGGAGGGGTTAGGAGGCCACATTGTCTACAACGAGGTTCAGCGCCAGTTTTCCCTGCCGCATTTCTCCGCCGATATCATAGAGCGCTATCTTGTCTATACATACCCCTACGGCATATTCGCCCGCATTGCCGACATAAGGCAGGAGATAGACCGGAGGGGTATTACGGGTGTGATCCACTACGTGCAGGCGTTCTGCTATCGGGTGGTAGAAGATATCATACTCAAAGAGACCCTCGGCGTGCCGGTCATCACCATAGAGGGCGACCTGCCGAAACCGCTCGACACGAGAACGAAATTGCGGTTGGAGGCGTTTATCGAGATGCTTGAGGGACAGGGCGGATGGAGACGGTGAGAAAGCTTGTAATGAACAGAGAAGGCATTGGTTTTTTCAAGGCGATTCTCGAGTCTTACGAAGATGTGGCGCTATTGACCGTGCGTGACGGAAGGACCGGCGAGATAGAGATCATCTATCCAACCGACGCGCACGAGGTGGTAGCATCCATAATGGCAGATATGCAGAGGTTCGGCATCGTATTCAGGGAGGCAGGAAATGTTTGATGAGGCGAAGGTGCTCGCAGCCCTTACGGCCGGGGACGTGCTTTACGCGGAGACGTTCGAAGAGGAGACGGCGTCCACGCAGATCCAGCTCGAATCGGAGAAAATAGAGAAGCTGGAAAAGGGCGTGGACAGCGGCGTGGGGTTAAGGGTGATAAGGCCCTGGCAAACCTTCTTCGCCTCCACCAATTCCCGGGAAGAGGGTCATTTGGTCGATCTCGCGAAAGAGCTCGTCCGGCCGCGCTCAGGCGCAGGCGCGCCCGGCGGGGTGCAGGAGGGGCGTCTCCGACCGGCGCGATACCCGTTTCTCATCATGGTCCCGCCGGGTGACGTGGAGACGCATGAGAAGCTCGACCTTGTCCGCTCCGTTGAAGCCGCGGCCCGGAAGATGGAGCGGAGGATCACGCAGGTGAAGGTGCTCTATCGGGATATGAGCCAGCATGTCAGGGTTGCTGCGAGCGACGGGACCAGGGTGGAGGACGAGAGGACGCAGCTCGTACTGACCCTCCTTGTCGTGGGTGAAGAGGCCGGAGGTCTGCAAACCGCTTACGACGCGATAGGCGGGTTTTGCGGCTTCGAATTTCTCACCGGGGAACGGATAGAGACGTTTGTCAGGGCGACCGTGGCGAGGTTGTCCGGGCTGCTCGGCGCGATGGAAGCGCCTATGGGCACGAAGACGGTAGTGCTCGCGTCGGAGGCGGGGGGCACCATGATACACGAGGCCATCGGCCATGGCCTGGAGGCCGACCTTGCCATGGAGGGGCTATCCTGCTACAAGGGGATGCTCGGCCGGTCGATAGCGAGCCCCCTCATCAGCATCGTTGACGACAAGACACTCCCTTTCAGGAGAGGCACCTATGCCTACGATGACGAAGGAACGGTCTCCGAAAGGACTACGCTGGTCGAGAAGGGCGTGTTGAAAAGCTATCTTTTCGACCGCTTCCATGCGATGAAATACGGTATGCCGTCGACGGCGAATGGGAGGCGTGAATCCTTTCGTTACAGGCCCATCCCGCGCATGAGCAATACCCTGATCCTCCCCGGCTCTGCCGACCCGGACGCTATCATCGCTTCGGTCGACAGCGGCCTTCTGGTCAAGAAGATGGGAGGAGGCCAGGTGGACACGGTCCGCGGCGATTTCGTCTTCGAGATACAGGAGGGGTACCTGATCGAGAAGGGGCAGGTCGGGCCGATGGTGAGAAACGCCACCATGATGGGGAACGGCCCCAAAGTATTGAAGGATATCGATATGGTGGGCAATGACCTGGGCTTCGGCATCGGCACGTGCGGCAAGGACGGCCAGGGCGTGCCCGTGGCCGATGCGCAGCCGACGCTGAGAATGCCTGAGATTATTGTGGGAGGAAAGGGCGCGTAGCGCATCGGCCATCGAGCGAAGCGAGGTTGAGCGGGGAGGCTCGACGGGCTGTGCCCGTCGAGGGGGTGCTGAACCCCAATAATTGAGCGCAGCCGACGCTGAGAATGCCTGAGATTATTGTGGGAGGAAAGGGCGCGTAGCCTTATCTTATACCTTGCGGCCGAGGGCTTCCTTAAACTTCGCCTGCCAGTCGCCGTCGTCCTTCTTGAGCACTCTGCCGGTAGGGGTCTCCTCGCCCTCTTTCGCGACGATATAGCCATGGCGTCCCCTGTAGAGGGGGCACTCCCTGCATTCTATCTTGGAAAAGGGACACTTCGTAATAGTTCCGGGCATCTTCTTCCTCGCAGTGGCGTTGCGTTAGCGTACTATGCCCCAGCAATAAAATCAAGGCGCCGGGGGGGCGGCCGGGTTAATTTCGCGCCTTTCGCCTGTCTCATCGGCGCCGCGAGTCCTCACGTACGGGTAGTACGCTCCGGCTCGCGCCCCCTCGATCACGGCGAAATCCATCGAAATTTCCTCCGGCCGCGCAGGATAGCTTACTCACTGCACCTGCAAGTGGTTCATAGGAGAGTTCAAAGGATTCTGACAATTACCGCTGGAAAGAGAGTTGCGAAGCCGTTTTCAGCGCAATGGGACGGCGCACTATTATATAAACGCAAAGGGTACGATGTGGTAAAATCGGCATCGCGGATCAATCAATGGACGGGTACCCACTATGATACCTACTGCAAGGTTTCAACCTTTTCCTCGACCACCTTCTCCGGCGTTACGAAATCATATTTCCCTAGCCGCAATAGAAGCAGCAGAATCAAGTGCATAAACGTCATATTATAATCTGCAAAATCGATAAGGCAATGAGCAATCTTATGCCTTAAGTTGAGCCCAGCCTTTTCCACAAGGACATACTTGAAGAACAACAAATCATCCTGACTAAACAACCGCGTTACCGGTTCGTCTCGAAGCAGCCAGTTAATGTCCTTTTCCCGCACTATGGGCCGCCCTTGAGTGTCTTTCGCCTGATGAAACGTGGTGACCCCGGAAAAGCTACATATATCCCGGACAAGCCCCTCGACCTTCGTCGTCAACGAATCCATGGCGAGAACAAAATTGGGAGAATAGGAAGGCTCCCCAATATGAGCCTTCAATTGGTTGAAATAATCGTTGAGGCCCGGCGCTATCATATTCAACCAGTTGTAGACGACTGTGCCAGAAGGGGTTGATTTGTTTATGTTCTTGCCATACCACGAATTCTTCGCAAGAAAGCTCATGAGGAGGTGAATGTTGAGCTTGTCCTTCTGAACAGCCTTCACAAGGATTTCGTTGATCAGGAATTGCTTTTCAAGCTGTATGGCCAGGTTATATTGTTCAAGAATCTTGAAATACTTCTTTTCATCGTCTGTCGCGAACCATTCGGCAGTGTGCCCACGGGAATCTTTTACCGAAACGGGAGCTATCACAAGCATTACATTGGACTGCTTTTCGGCATTCTCCCTGGTGTGCTCGTACGTAGGAAGTAGGTCTTGGCCGCTAATCAACAACGATATTATAGTCTCGGTGGTTTCCTCGCAGACTTTCTCTGCAGCTTCTTTGCAGGCATTTATGATAGGACTAAGATCAATTTCGTGGCTGAATTGTTGATAACGTTGTTTCTCCTTGAGCTCCTTATACTTCTCTTCCAACTCTTTGATTTTCGCCTCATCGCCCAAAATTCTGTAGTATTCAACAGCACTTTCACAAAATGATACACGCGCGGGATCACCCTCGCCTCTCTGGCTTATTAAGCCTTCGAAAGATTCCGCAATCCCTCTATTCCATTCGAATGTGGTCATACTCAGCTTTGCGTCTACTTTCTCGCCGACCTTGAATATGTCAATGGCCTGATGGTACTTTCCTTCGTCGAAAAGACGTTGACCCAAGGACCGGCAAACTTCTGGAAAGCCGTCAAAGCATTCTGGAGGGAACTTCTTTTTGCCTTCAAGCATGTGCCTAATTAGAGTCGCTCTCATGGCGAATGCTGAACTGCTTTCCGGATTGAATTGTTTAACAAGCCTCGCCATTCCATCCCGAACGTCCTTGACCTTGTAATCAACCCAAAACGCCAGAGAGGATGCAGTCTCGATGGAATGCAGAGCGTCAAGCCCGTACTGGTCTTGGGGTGCCGTTTTGTCCTTCCCCTCGTACAGTCGCACGAGCTCCAGGTACGAGTCGACAGCAATTTCAGCATAGGTCTTGTGCTTCTTAGGGCTTAGCCAGAGGATGTGGGCATAACGAGCTCTAAGCACTGGGTTGTAAGTCCCCTCAAGCCTTCTTACGATGTACTCCAACTCTTTTTGGCTAAGCTTAGAAATGTCGGGGTACTCCCAGGGTTTGCCGTTTTCGTCTGTGCCAGAATACATTGAAGATAGGCCGCCGCTGCGGGCCCTGAGGTTAAAACAGTTCATTTCCCACTGTGCCTTTTCGGCGTCATCGGTCTGACCTGCTCTATTCTTCTCGTCACGGATTTTCTGAAAAAGATTTGCAATCTGGTGATGGTACTTGTATTCGATGGCGTGTTCTTCAAGGTACTCGTGTAACTCTCCGAGTTCAGTAAAGTCCATTCTAACCCCCTCATTTTTGAAGCCCGTTTCTCTGCCGCCGCATCCTTCAATCATTAGTATCACTATTGGTGGTGTGTCAGAAACAACATTCAGGTCACCCTTTCCAGGAAGAAAGTCTCCGGCAGGAAACGGTACCCAGCAGAAAATGTATTGGCCGCCTGAAAAGTTTGAGCTTCACCTTCAAAGAGAGTGCCTCCGATCAGCAATGAGTTAAAGATCAGCAATCGAAAGAGGCGGCGGTAGGGACGTTGTTTCATTCGTTACCTTCTAAGACACCGCCCGCGTCTCCGCCTACTTGCATCACTATTACCATTTCTATTGCAGCCGTGCAAGAAAAAAGACAAAGTTGAGGAGTACAGGAAGGCAGCCTCGGAAATAGTGCCCTGCGGCCCTCCAGTGAAAAACCTCATATACTCAACAGCCCTTTTAGCCGCACAACAAGGTCACCCGTTTTGAATGGGGCAGAGAAGAAATCATCGACACCATGCTTCTTGAGCTGAGTCACTATAGTCAGGTAGGGACATCCTATATCCCTCCTGTCAAGCAAAAAGTTCGTTCATAACAATTCCAACGGGTTAACGATATCGGCTTTTTCAAGAACGCACCTCTCCTGCCGGCTCCACGTAAGGGCCTTCTCATA
>Ga0187864_10004717_pt1 | contig 10533 bp, 7 predicted proteins | sample June2016WEW_11_4_FD_132985 | JGI IMG/M metagenome (GOLD analysis project Ga0187864, IMG submission 132985) | Peatland microbial communities from SPRUCE experiment site at the Marcell Experimental Forest, Minnesota, USA - June2016WEW_11_40 | ecosystem: Environmental > Terrestrial > Soil >... | reverse complement strand
GAGCATATTTCCACCCGGATTTCCTTTTTGGTGGAACCTGTGGGGATTTCGGCGCCACAGGCGCATTTAATTACCGTCTGGTGATACTCGGGATGAATGTTGTCCTTCATTTATTTTCCTTCCCTGATCGGATGAATGCCAAAATAATCCTACCTGTTCATCGAGGCCAAGAACTCGGCATTGTTCTTGGTGCCCTGCATTTTGTCGAGCAGAAACTCCATCGCGTCTATAGGATTTAGAGGCGACAGGAGCTTTCGTAGAATCCAGATGCGGTTCAGGTCATCGGGTAGGATGAGCAATTCCTCTTTGCGCGTGCCGGACTTGTTTATGTCGATCGCCGGAAAAATGCGCCGGTCGGCAAGCTTGCGGTCGAGGACGATTTCCATGTTGCCGGTGCCCTTGAATTCTTCAAAGATAACTTCATCCATGCGGCTTCCAGTATCGATGAGCGCAGTGGCGATAATGGTGAGGCTTCCTCCCTGTTCGACGTTTCGCGCCGCCCCGAAGAATCGTTTCGGGCGATGGAGAGCGTTTGAGTCAAGACCGCCGGAGAGGATTTTGCCGCTGGGCGGGACCACGCTATTGTAGGCGCGGGCAAGCCGGGTAATGCTGTCGAGCAGAATGACGACGTCTTTCTTATGTTCGACGAGCCGCTTGGCTTTCTCGATCACCATTTCGGCAACCTGCACATGCCGCTGGGGAGGCTCGTCGAAGGTCGAGCTCACCACTTCGGCACGGACGTTTCGCTGCATGTCCGTGACTTCCTCCGGCCGCTCGTCGATCAGCAGCACTATGAGGTATGCGTCCTTATGGTTGGCCGCTGTTGCGTTGGCAATGTTCTGAAGGAGCATCGTCTTGCCGGTTCTGGGCTGGGCCACGATAAGCCCGCGCTGCCCCGAACCGATCGGCGTCAGCAGGTCCATGACCCGCGTAGACAGATTGTCGGGGTCCGATTCGAGTTTGATCCTGCGGTCCGGATAAAGAGGGGTCAGGTTGTCGAAAAGGATTTTGTCCCGCGCTATCTCAGGGTCCTCATAATTGACCGACTCGACCTTGAGCAGGGCAAAGTAGCGCTCGTTGTCCTTCGGGGGTCTGATCTGCCCGGAAATGCTGTCTCCCGTGCGCAGGTTGAACCTGCGGATCTGCGAGGGCGAAACATAGATGTCATCAGGCCCAGGCAGGTAGTTATAGTTCTGACTTCTTAGAAACCCGAAGCCATCGGGAAGAATCTCCAGCACACCTTCACCGTAGATGAGGCCGCTCATTTCCGCCTGGGCCTGAAGGAGCGCGAATATTAGCTCCTGCTTGCGCATCGAACTTGCCCCGTCGATGTTGTAGACCTTTGAGATGGCCATGAGTTCCCGGATGTTTTTGTTCTTCAGCTCGACCAGGTTCATCTCGTTGCGCCGGTCGCGCGTGGAATCCCTGCTATTGGTGGTCTCGGCTGAGTTTACTGATGCGTCAGGCATTGGCTGTTCTCCGTTAAAGGTATTTAAAATCTACTGATTTTTCTTTCTTGTTAAAAGACGTTTCAGTTATTCCGGGGAGACATGGAACACAGGTATTCGGGAATGGAAATTACCGGTCATCGACTCAAGCCGATAATTTTTCTGCTCAATATTCGCCTGTAGCAGTCCGGGGGTAGAAAGGCAGGCTCCCAAGCAAACATGCAGGAAAGCAGTCCCGTTTGTCAACAAATTTCACGCAAAATCCGGAAGGATTCCAGATTTTAATTATAGTCACCCACCCGGGCCGAAATCAACCGGCCGGCCGGGATTTTTGCAAACTAGAATCCTACCCGAGTCCAGAAGTCAGGTTTCCTTTCTCCCTTCGCCACTTCCTTGTTACATTGGGCAAGCATCTTTTCTACAGTGGGCCCGTATCCCAGATCGGCAACCGCCTGGGGATATTTCTCCTTCATGGCTTCCAGCCGCGTCTTCGCGGCAGCGTAGCGTTTATTAATATAATAATGTTTGGCCACGCTGAACATATGGGAGATGATGCGCTTTTTACACTCTATTATCTGCTTTTCGGATTTTGCCGCGTATTCCGATTGGGGGAAATTCTGAATTACCTTCTCGAAGGCCTGTATTGCCGTCTTGGTCTCTTCAGGGTCCCGGTCAACGGTGGTGAAAGTGAGAAAATGGCTCATTCCAACCTGGTAAAGAACATAGGGGATCACCTCGTTGCGTGGATGAAGACGTACGAATTCCTCGTAGCTCAACGCCGCTTCGTAGTACTTTAGATCACCGAAGTAAGCGTCGCCGAGCTTCAATTCGGCAAGGATCGCGTATTTGCTGTAAGGATAGTGTTCCTTGAGGTTCTTAAAATCCTCTTCCGCTTTTTCGTAATCTTTTTTCTCGAGATTCGCCATGCCCGAAACAGCGAGCTGTTCGGCAGTCTTGTCGACGGTCGCCGATTTCTTCTTGAACATGTCGCCAAAGGAGTACTGTTTTAGATTGGCTAACGAGCATCCGTTGACGGCCGCAAGGGCAATGAGAAGCAACAAGATGCCCAAAGGACGAAAAACCAGCTTAGAGCGACCGGAGATACAAACCATAAGAACTCCGTAAATCATCCTGAGGGTTGAAGATTGTTCTCTATATAACGGCCCGCTTTGAAGGCGCCTGCGGCCTCATTGCCCACGGTCAGGCGCAACTCCTTGGGGAGCGGATAACTCAATCGGCAAAAACACCCCCGACGGCTGTGGTTTATCTATCACACTGCAGAGAATAATGAAATCTTTTGATTCCGGCCGGAATGCTTTTTCTGAACTGCGCCATCCAGTCGCGCCCGTGCGTCATAAAGACCGGCCGTAAATCCAGCCAGCCGACCGCCGATAATGTTCGTATCGTAAATCTCGTTGTCTGCCATAAACTCGAGAAGACATTTTCGGAGGGAATCGGAACACGCCTATAAGGGGCGAAAGGAGGGCATCTAACCCACAGCCTTATTGATTGCCGCCGTAATCTGAGATTTGGCGACAGCCCCGGTGATCTGCTCGCTCACATTGCCGCCCTTGAAAATAATGAGAGTAGGGATGGCGCGAATTCCATATTTTCCCGGCACTTTCGGGTTATCGTCAACGTTGCACTTTACCACCTTGAGCTTTGGCCCGTAATCGGCCGAAAGTTCCTCAACAACGGGGGCGATAGCACGACAGGGACCGCACCATGGAGCCCAGAAATCAACCAGGACGGGTAAATCGCACTGAAGCACTTCCTGCTCGAAACTGCTGTCTGTAACTTCAATAATATTGCCGCTCATCAGCTTGCTCCTCTCACTAAAATAGGCAGTTACGCCTCTGCCGGCTCCAGGACTTTCTCCGGAGTTATGAGCTACTCTTATAAAACATTCCGTTCAGCCTTGTCAATTTCCAATCGAAAACATGCCGAACGGAGATCAGAGAAGATAACACGTCTTAACAAGCAACACTCAAATCCAAACAATGCGCAAAGCCCCAGACCAGGCAAGCCCTGCGGCGTTGTCTTTCACGGCCGGGCGTGGCTGCAAAGGGCGGCTAAGGTTTTCTCATTTCGCTTGTATTCGGCCGGTTGGTCGGCTAGAATTCCCCAAAAACCCTGAGAGCGCCGTTCTATTGCGGCTGGAATCCCCCGCCGGCGGTGCTGCCCGGCACGTTTGCGGAAAAGATGTGAAACCTTGGGTCAACAGGAAATTTTTCTTCCTTTTTTTTCTTGCAGTATTGACTGCATGTCCTCCCATTTGCGCTTCCGCACGCAATAAAGCGCAGATTTCAAACATCGAAATCGATAAGGAAGGCAAGAACCTGGAGGCCAGTTTTCGCCTGATCGATTGTTTTAATACCGATATGGAAGAGGCTATCCTCAATGGGGTCCCCACAACCTTTAGAATCATAGTGTATGTTGAGAAGCCCTCCCTGCTTTTAGCTTCGAAGATCGCCGATTTTACCCTGCGGCATACAATCAGATACAACCGCCTGAACAATGAATTTCAGGTGGATCTGCCGGAGCATCCGCAGAAAATTCTGGTGACCAGGAGTTTCGATGAAGCAAAAAAATGGATGAGTACGGTGGAGAACCTTCCAGTAATCCCGACGTGCTGGCTCAAAAGGGACCAGAAGTATTATCTGAAGGTAAAAGCTGAGCTTTCAAAAGTGGAACTCCCACTGTTTTTCAGATACATTCTTTTCTGGGCGTCTCTCTGGGATTTCGAGACCGAATGGTACACCGTCGTATTTCTTTACTGAAGCAAGCTATGGGTACTTTGGATAACAAATCGACTGAAAAACGCCGCTTCTGGGAACGAATTCTGGTCTGTGGGGCGTTCATCATTATCCTGACGCTGGGGTTGGTGCAGGGTTGGTTCTTTAAGCCTCCATCAGAGGCGCCCCTGTTCGGCAACATCCTGCTGGTTGTGTTCATCAATCTGAACGTCCTGCTCCTTTTGCTGTTGGCCTATCTGGTCCTGCGCAACTTCGTAAAGCTCATTTTCGAGAGGAAAAGAAACATCCTCGGCTCCAAGCTCAAAACAAGGCTGGTCGCCGCCTCCGTTTGCCTCACGCTCATTCCGACAGTACCTCTTTTCTGGTTTGCCAGCCAGTTTATCTTCTCGAGTCTGGATCACTGGTTCAGCTCCAGTGTCCAGGAGTCACTGGAGAATTCGGTTCTGCTCGCCAGGCAATACGTCGAGCGGGAAAGGACCAATCTTGTCTCCGAATGCCGCGCTCTGGTTCCGGAAGCCGCCCGGATGATAACCGAGCATAAAGAGACGGCTCATCTGGAATCAGGTATAGGGTTCCTTTTCGCTGCCAGAATCGACGCTGCATATCTGTTCAATTCTTCCGGAGATCTGAGGTGGAGCTTCAGGCAGAATGCCGGCCAGGAAATCGACACTGATCTGCTCACACGCAGTTTTCAGAAGGAGAGCGGCACCGCTTCGAAAATCATCAGTTTTCCAACAGGAGCGCAGAACGCCATAGCTGCGCGTATCCCTCTGCAGTCCCTGACAGGGGACGGATCGGCCCTTATAGTCCTGCGGTTCCTTCCGGGAGAGCTTGCCCTCAAACTGGGATCTATTACTAAGGGATATGATAATTATGTGCAGCTCAAGATGCTTCACATGCCTCTCAAGAAGAGCCATTTCATCACCTTCTCGATCGTTACGATGCTGGCGATATTTTCAGCGGTCTGGTTCGGTTTCTTTCTTGCCAAGAACCTTACAGGACCTATCCAGAAGCTTCTTACAGCAACCCAGCAAATAGCCGACGGGAATCTCGATGTGCGCCTGGACCCCGACAGGCAAGATGAAATCGGGATGCTTATGGCTTCGTTCAACAATATGATAGAGGACCTTAGCGAGGGCCGCAAGAAACTGGACCTGGCCTACAACGCACTTCAGAGCACAAATATCGAACTTGAAGACCGCCGACGCTACATGGAGGTAGTGCTCAAGAATATAGCGGCCGGAGTGGTCAGCGTGGATGCCGAAGGCAAAATCACGACCATAAATAATTCGGTCGAGGTCCTTTTCGGAGTGAGGGCAGAGGAGGCAAAAGGCAAACATTACACTGCCTTCCTCGACCAATCCCAAATGGAGATCGTAAAAGCCTTTATTACCAGCTACAAGGAAGGCCGTCATGCATATCTCGAACGGCCTGCCCAGGTCAAAGTGGCCGGGGTGCCCATGTCACTTTTCATAAAGGTATCGGTCCTGCGCGACGACCTGGACCAGTTCATGGGTATAGTAGCAGTACTGGACGATTTCACCGAACTGGAAAAGGTTCAGCGCATGGCCGCGTGGCGCGAGGTGGCCCGCCGCATCGCCCACGAGATCAAAAATCCTCTGACCCCCATTCAGCTTTCGGCCCAAAGACTGAGGCGCAAATATCGTGAACTGGTCGAGGGGGACGGCTCGGTTTTCGACGAATGCACGCGCACAATAATCCAACAGGTCGATCACATGAAGAGCCTGGTAAATGAGTTCTCCCGGTTTGCGAGGCTGCCCAGGGCGAAGCTGGAGCCATGCAGCCTATACGAGATTGTCGAAGAGGGGCTTGGCCTGTACAGGCACAACTTCAGCAGCATTTCGTTTCACCTGGAAAAGGATGATGATATGCCTGCGCTTCGGCTTGACCGGGATCAATTCAGGCAGGTAATCATCAACTTGATCGAAAACTCCTTGCATGCCATCGGCCAGGAAGCAGGAGAAATCTCGATCCGGCTCTCATACGACTCGGCCCTGAAGATCGCCCGGCTGGAGTGCGCCGATACCGGCCACGGGATTGCGCCTGAAAACAGGCAGAGAGTTTTTGAACCATACTATTCGACAAAAGAAAAGGGGACCGGTCTTGGGCTTGCCATAGTATCGAGCATTATCGCCGACCATAACGGCTTCATCCGTGTGCGTGGAAACGAGCCGCGCGGGACTGTGTTCACCGTGGAATTGCCCGGCTAGCGGAGAATGAGATGAAGCAGAAGATACTGATCGTGGATGATGAGGTAAGCATTCGGCAGTCCCTTAGCGGGATTTTGGGGGACGAGGGCTATGAAGTGATCCTGGCGGCCTGCGGCGAGGAAGGGCTGGAGAGGGCTAAGAAAGACCAGCCGGACCTCATCATCCTGGACATTTGGATGCCGGGGACCGACGGCATAACCGTGCTTGAGGAGATAAAAAAGCTCTATCCGCTCATTCCCGTAATGATCATCTCCGGCCACGGCACCATAGAAACCGCAGTAAAGGCCACCCGGATGGGCGCTTTCGATTTCATAGAAAAGCCGCTCTCGATCGAGCGTGTCCTGGTTTCGATTCAAAACGCCATCGAGTTTTCCCGCCTGGAAGAAGAAAACCGCCTGCTGCGCAAAAAATCAGACCGCAGGATAATCGGTGAAAGCGCGGCCGTTTGTAATCTTCGCGACCAGATTCGGCTTGTCGCCCCCAGCAACTCAACCGTGCTCATCACGGGAGAAAACGGGACGGGCAAGGGACTGGCTGCCCGGATGATACATCTTCTCAGCCGCCGCGCCACGCGTCCGATGATAGAGGTAAATTGCGCCGCGATTCCGGAGGAACTGATCGAAAGCGAGCTTTTTGGCCATGAAAAAGGCGCTTTCACCGGCGCCTATGAAAAGCACAAGGGCAAATTCGACTCGGCAAACGGAGGTACGCTCTTCCTTGACGAGATCGGCGACATGAGCAACCGGACACAGGCCAAAATCCTTCGGATAATCGAGGAGCAGGTTTTCGAGCGGGTCGGAGGCTCTCACCCGGTGGAAGTGGATGTGAGGATCGTCGCTGCGACTAATAAAGACCTCCAGAAGGAGATAGAGCTGGGCAGGTTCCGGCAGGACCTCTTCTACCGGCTCAACGTGATTCCGATCTCTGTCCCGCCTCTCAGGGATCGCCTGGATGACATCGCCTTGCTGGTCGAAAATTTCGCCAATGAGATCGCAAGCGAGAGCGCACTTGGCAAAAAAAAGATCGATTCGCGCATCTATCCCATTCTACAGGAGCGTTCCTGGCCGGGTAACATTAGGGAGCTTAGAAATTTCATCGAAAGACTCATTATAATGACGCCGGGCCATGTAATCGGGCCGGGCGACCTGCCTGCGGATTTCAGAAATGTCCTTCAGAAAGAAAACGGCGAAACGGCCTACTTCCACTGCCGGAACCTGGAAGAGGCGCGCTCGTGTTTCGAACGCGACTACCTGCTTAGAAAGCTGGAAGAAAACGGTTGGAACGTCTCTCTGACCGCCGCCAGGGTCGGGCTGGAAAGGACCCATCTCCACAAGAAAATGAAAACCCTGGGGATTAAGAAGAATGGGGCATAACCTGGTTCCGGTTAGTGGTCAATATCCAATGTGTGAATAAAGTGGTTTTCCAGTAACGAAACAGTGGTACTTAACGGGTTCGGCCGATATATCGCAATTAAACCGTTGAGGTATAAATTCCGGGTAACATTCCGCCTTCGACGGAGTGATAAAATAAGAAAAGATCTGGTTCACATCCGGCGTCACATGCAGGTGGGCGGGAGGGTAGGCTCGACGTCCTCCAAGTCGAGTTCGACGCTTACCGATTTCTTGATTATGTCTACGCTGACGATCAGCCTGCCTTTGTGGAGATCCACCCTGTTGAGAATACCGATGCATCCGGCAAGAGGTCCGCGCACAACATGGACCCAGTCGCCCTGTCTCAGATAGGAATGGATTTCGATAGGTTGGATTGCGTTGATCATGGTCCGAAGGTTTTCGATCTGATAGGAGGGAATTGACAGTGGGCCTTGGGAGTTGTGCAGAAGGCTGAGCGCCCCGGGGGTCTTGACCACAGTCAGGTGCACGTTGCTAGCCAGCAGTACGTGAACGAAAACATAGCCGGGGAACATCGGAAGTTGTATTTTTTTCCTGCGGTCCCGCCTCTTGCTCCAGGTTTCCATGAGTGGAAGAAAGCAGTCCATTTCCTTCTGTTCCAGCCTTTTCACGACTTCCTTTTCGTGGTTCACCTGCACATAGAGAGCGTACCACTCCTTGTCGGGTGGCGTATGATCCAAGTGCTGCCCGGCTTGCTCAGGATCCAGACTATCGTTATGGATTTCCATTTGGCGTCTTTCGCTCAACAGGACATTGACGTGGCGCTCAGGGCCTTTCCCTTTCGCTCTAAAAGTATCCTTGTCCCGAGTACCCCGTTGATGCCCAGCATAATCAAATTCGCATGAAAAGTCACCCCCCGCATGGACATTTGGACCCCGGATGCAAACAGACGGAGTTCATCTGTTTTCATCGGTGGTTCTTCGATTTCCGTCGAAAACCAGATCATCTATTTTCCACGGAGTCCCAATCCGCAGCAAGCGGCCGCTCTTATCGCTGTAAACCAGATATCCCTTCTCCAGGCCATGGTAAAAAAGATCGCGCGTGATGATAACGTCTTCCGTGCAATAGGTGATGAGATTTTCCCACTCGCCTTGACGGAACCACCTGACGGCCTGGAGGCCGTCCCCTCCTTTCGGGTGGCCGAGCGTTTTTTCTGCGAGGTGTCCAAGGCTGAGGCGAAAACCCAGCGCTTTTTTAATCTCACTCAGGATGTCAAAGGTGGGAAGCCTGTCCGGGTCGAAGGGAGTATAGGCCCTCAGGACCCTGTAATCGAAACGCGAGATGTTGAATCCGACGATGAGGTCGAGCACTTTGAGGTCTTCGATGAGTTGGTGGATTTCATGCTCTCGGTAGACCTTGAATGTATCGGCCGGGACCTCATGCAGAACAGCGACCGATACACGCATGAGGTGAGTATTTTGCCATCCGCCCACTTCTTCGGCCAGCTTCTGGGTTTCGAGGTCGAAGAAACCTATCCGCAAGTCCCGGCAGGGTCGCCCCGCTTTGGCGGGAGCACAGGAGACTTCGGGGACCGTCTTTTCACACTCAAGGCTGTTGTCCCCCAGATTCTTCTCTGCGGAAAGATATCTCAGAAGCTCGAGCGCAGCCGCTTTGTCCAGCGGTTTGTTTCCCGATCCGCACTTGGGCGAGTGGATGCACGCCGGGCATCCTTGTGAGCAGCCGCACGATGCGATAAGCTCCTTTGTCCTCTCAATCAGGGGCAGGATGATATCATATCCGCGAGCGGCCAGCCCGATGCCCCCCGGATAGCCGTCGTAGACGAAAATGGCGCCCTTTTCGATCTGCGGGTGCATAGGAATCGAAATCCCCCCAATGTCATTGCGGTCGCATACGGCAAAAAGAGGAAACATGCTGATCAGCGCATGCTCGATGGCATGAATTCCACCCATGAAATCGAGGTCTGCTTTCCTGACTTTGCTCTCCAGGATCGGTTCAATTTCGATCCAGAAGCCGACCGTCTCGAAGATCTGCGGTGGAAGGTCGAGCGGATTTTTCGAAATAAGTGCGTGAGAGAAAAGCCGTCGAACCTCATAGGCCGTTATATTCTCGGTAACCCGCAGCCGACCCATCCGGATGATGAAGTTCCCGGCGGGTTTGGAGGCCAGCCTCTCCAGTATCTCGGTTTCTTTGTTGCCGACAGCGCGTGTAAAAAGGGGAACTTTCGTCGGGGCCACGTGGATCAACTTCTTTTCGAGATCCAGCGATTCGACCGAATAGGTTTCTCCACGGTGCAGGTAGATTGCCCCTGGATGGCATTCCTTGAGCGCTCGAATGCCTTCGTTTTTCCCAAGCGTCCAGGTCTGGCCGTTGCTGGCCGTGGTGATCGTATATGAGGGGCCGACGGAGCGAATGTCTATGAGGCGGTGTGGCCCGCTGGTGGGGCATATCCACTGGTCGCCCTCGAAGGTCTGAAGCAGGCGTCCGCATAGAGTAAGCTCGTTTAGCGCTTTTGAGAACTTTTCTTCAAAAAAATCGTCATCGGATGAACATATTGGCAGCTCAGCCGCCGCGCACGGAAGATGGGCCTTGAGGATTTCGGAATTGAACGGGTCTATTACCGCGTTCTCAAACTGACTTTCGAGGAATCGGCCGGGGTGGTTCACGATGTACTGATCGAGCGCATCCTGGTCAGGGATCAGAACTATGGCCGATTCACGCCCGCTTCTTC
>Ga0187864_10004714_pt1 | contig 10535 bp, 10 predicted proteins | sample June2016WEW_11_4_FD_132985 | JGI IMG/M metagenome (GOLD analysis project Ga0187864, IMG submission 132985) | Peatland microbial communities from SPRUCE experiment site at the Marcell Experimental Forest, Minnesota, USA - June2016WEW_11_40 | ecosystem: Environmental > Terrestrial > Soil >... | reverse complement strand
TCCCGGCAATCTGTTGTTGATCGGGACCGCAGCCGGACATCCGGTGCTTGGCGCGCCCGGTTGCGCCCGCAGTCCCAAGGAGAACGGTTTCGACTGGGTACTGATGCGCCTTCTCGCCGGCCTGTCGGTGCCGCGAGAGGACATCACCGGCATGGGTGTCGGCGGCCTCCTCATGGAGATCGTCACCCGTCCGCAGCCGCGCGAAGAGCCGGTGCATCCCGCCCGCAGCATCGCGGCGCTTGTCCTCGCCGCCGGCCGATCGAGCCGCATGGGAGGGCCGAACAAGCTTTTGGCCGAGATCGGCGGCCGGCCGCTTGCGCGCATCGTCGTCGAGGCGGCGCTCGCTTCGCGCGCGCGGCCGGTGATCGTGGTCACCGGCCATCAACGGGAGCGCGTGGAAGCAGCGCTTGCCGGCCTGCCGATCGAATTCGTGCACAATGCGGATTTCGCCGACGGCCTCGGCACCTCGCTGCGTGCCGGCATCGCCGCGCTGCCGGCGCAGGCGGACGGCGTCATCGTCTGCCTCGGCGACATGCCGCAGGTCGACGCGGCCATGATCGATCGCCTCATCGGCGCGCTCGATCCCGATAAGGGGGCGCTTATCGCGGTGCCGACCATCGACCGGCAGCGCGGCAATCCGGTCGTTTGGTCGCGCCGATTTTTTTCTGACCTCATGGGCGTCGAAGGCGATGTCGGAGCGCGCCACCTGATCGGACGCTACAGCGAGGCCGTTATCGAAGTGCCGCTCTCCGGCACCGCCGCGCTCACCGACATCGACACGCCGGAAGCGCTCCAAGCGGTGAAGGCGGAGCTGGAAAGGACGTGATCCGAGTTCCGCGATTCACCAACTAGCAACCCTTCCCCGCTAGCGTTGGTCCCGTTCCCCTGGGGAAGGGCCTTCCATGATCCGAATTGGGCGGAGTTCCGCGCTCGCCGTCATGACGGGATGCATCCTGGTCGCGGCGATTGGCGCGGCCAATGCGGCCGGCGCATTCGCCGTCGGCGCCTGCGGCGCTTACGGCTATGCCTATGACTACAAGCGCCTGACGGACGCGCGCACGGCCGCGGCACAAAAGTGTTCCGGCGCTTGCAAAATCGTCGGCGCCGTCCGGCGCGGCTGCGGGGCGCTCGCGATCGATGCCAAGCATCCTTGCGGCTCCTATGGCTGGGCGATCAATTCGCATCTCGGCAAGGCGGAGAACGCGTCGCTGCGCCGCTGCTATGAATTTGGCGGCCGCGACTGCGTGGTGCGCGCCTGGGCCTGCGACGAGAAGGGCTGAGCCGCCGCATCAGTCCCTGAATTCCCGCTCGTCATGCCCGCTTGCCATGGGCATTTGCGTCTCCAAAAGCGGAGCCATTCAAAACCTCATGGCCGGGACCAGCCAAGCCTGAGCTTTTGCAGCGGACTATCGTCGCTGTTCTCAGTATGAGGTGCCTGCCCACGGACCCCCGGGGACATTCGGCTTGATTATGACTGACCGGTCAGTCATAACGCCATTATGGCGACCGCCCTCAAGAAAGCGCCAAGAAAGCCTGTCGCCGAGGCGGGCCGCACTATTGCCGCATCTCGGCAGGGCGCGCGTACCGCGAAGGCTGCCGCGCGGCGGGAAGCGATTCTCGACGCGGCGCTCGATGAGTTCTCGGCCCGCGGCTTTGCCGCGGCCAGGCTCGATGACGTGGCGCGGCGCGCCGGCGTCGCCAAGGGCACGATCTATCTGTACTTCAAGGACAAGGAGGCTCTTTTCCAGGAACTGATTCTGTTTCAGCTCAGTCCCGTGGTCGGCGCTTTCGAATCGGCATTGGCGAGCGATCTGCCGCTTGCCACGATCGTCGATCAGGCGATCGAGATTTTTATTCGCGAAATCTACGGCACCCATCGCAAAGAGGTGATGCGGCTGATCATCAGCGAGGGGCCGCGCTTTCCCACGCTCGCCGAGTTCTACTATCGCGAGGTGCTCGCGCGCATCCTCAAGGCGATGCGGGCAAGGCTCGCCCGCGCGCTCGAGCGCGGCGAGATCGCCGACGACGTGCTGATCCGCTTTCCGCAATTGCTCGGCGCCGCCTCGGTCTTGGCCGTCATCTGGCAGGGATTGTTCGACCGCTTCGAGCCGCTCGACGTGCGCGCGATGATGCGGGCCTATTTCGATCGCCTTTTTTTGCGCGCGCGGGGGCCGACATGACCGCTCGTCTGCTTGCCGCCGCCGCCGCCGTCGGCCTGTTCGCGCTTGCAGGCTGCAACAAAAGCGACAACGGCTACCAGGGCTGGATCGAGGCCAATCTCATCTTTGTCGCGCCCGATGAAGTCGGCCGGGTGCAGACGCTGTCGGTGCGCGAGGGCGACGTGGTCAAGACCGGCGAGCCGCTGTTCACGGTCGACGACGATCTCCAAGAGGCCGATCTCGCCCAGGTCAAGGCTTCGCTGACGAATGCGCAGCAGACCTATGACCGCGCCTCGATGTTGCTGAAGACCGGCGCCGGCACGCAGAAGGATTTTGACGCCGCCCAGGCGGTGCTGCGCGACGCGCAGGCGCGGCTCAACTCGGCGCAGACGCACCTGTCGCGCCGCAGCGTTTTCAGTCCCGTCGACGGCACCGTCCAGCAAATCTATTTCCGCCCGGGCGAGATGGTGCCGGCCGGGCGTCCGGTGCTGTCCTTGCTGCCGCCGGGCAATATCAAGGTGCGTTTTTACGTGCCCGAGTCGGTGCTGCCGGGCATCACCTATGGCGATGTGGTGAGAGTGACCTGCGATGGCTGCACCAGCGGCCTTACCGCGCGGGTGAGCTTCATCGCCGGCCAATCCGAGTTCACGCCGCCGGTGATCTACAGCCTCGAGGAGCGCGCCAAGCTCGTATTCCTCATCGAGGCGTTGCCGGAAAAACCCGGCGACCTGCGCGTCGGCCAGCCGGTCGACGTGACGCTGTTGCGGTCGCCGGCGCCGCAGCCGGAGGTGCCGCGATGACTGCCGCGTCCGCTGCCGCCCTCGTCGCCCCTTCCGGCGCGGCGCCCGATATCGTCATCGACGTGCACGGCCTTACAAAATCGTTCGGCGACCGCACGGTGGTGCGCAACCTGTCGATGCAGGTCAAGCGCGGCACGATTTTCGGCTTCATCGGACCCAACGGCTCCGGCAAGACTACGACCATCCGCATGCTGTGCGGGCTACTGACGCCAGACGCAGGCAGCGGCACCTGCCTCGGCTACGACATCCGCACCGAGGCGGCGAAGATCAAGCTCCGAGTCGGCTACATGACGCAGCGCTTCAGCCTCTACGACGATCTCTCGGTCCGCGAGAACCTCGAATTCGTCGCGCGCATCTACGGCATGCCGCGGCCGGGGTCGGCGGCCAAGGCGATGATCGAACGGCTCGGTCTGCAGGGCCGCGAGGAGCAGATCGCGGGAAAGCTCTCCGGCGGCTGGAAGCAGCGTCTTGCGCTCGGCGCCTGCACGCTGTCGAATCCAAAGCTCCTATTGCTCGACGAGCCGACCGCCGGCGTCGATCCCAAGGCGCGGCGCGATTTCTGGCGCGAAATTCACCAACTCGCGGCCGAGGGCCTCACGGTCCTCGTCTCCACTCACTACATGGACGAAGCGGAGCAGTGTCACGAGATCGCCTACATCGACCTCGGCGAAGTGCTCACCCGCGGTACCGTCCAAGAGGTGATCGCGAATTCGCATCTCGTCACCTTTACGGTCAACGCAACCAACGGCGAAAATCTTTCACAGCTTGCCGGCGAGCTGGCGGCGCGCCCCGGCATCGCGATGGTGGCGCCGTTCGGCACCAGCCTGCACGTATCCGGCCGCGACGGTGCCGCCATCGAGGCGGCGATCGCGCCCTATCGCACCCGGCCCGGGCTCGACTGGGAGCGCGCCGCCCCCTCGCTCGAAGATGTCTTCATCGACCTCATGGGCCGGGCGAGGGATAATCTCCAATGAGCGCGCTCGCGGTTCTCGGAGCCGACGGGTTCTGGCGCCGCGTCGGCGCCATGCTGCTCAAGGAAGTGCTGCAGCTGCGCCGCGACCGCGTCACGCTGGCGACCATGATCTCGATCCCGCTGCTGCAGCTAGTCATGTTCGGCTATGCGATCAATACGACGCCGCGCGACCTGCCGACGGCCGTGCTGCTCCAGGAATCGAGCGACGTCGGCCGCTCCATTCTCGCCGCGTTGCAGAACACCAAGTTCTTCAAGGTCACGCGTCAATTGCGCGACGAGGCCGAGCTCGACCAGGCGCTCGCCTCCGGCGCGGTGCTGTTCGCGGTGGAAATTCCCGCCAACTTCGAGCGTGCGCTGCGGCGCGGCGACAAGCCGGCGCTGCTCGTTGCCGCCGATGCGACCGATCCGGTGGCGACCGGATCGGCGATTTCCGCGCTGTCGGTGATCGTGGAGACGGCGCTCGTCAACGATCGCTGGATTCCCGACAGCGGCCAGCCGCCGTTCGAGATCCGGGCGCACGAGCGCTACAACCCCGCGGCATCGACGCCGCTCAATATCGTTCCCGGACTGCTTGGCACCATCCTGACCTTGACGATGCTGATTTTCACGGCGCTTTCGGTCACGCGCGAGATCGAGCGCGGCACCATGGAAAGTCTGCTGGCGATGCCGATCACGCCGCTCGAAATCATGCTCGGCAAGATTGCGCCCTATGTCTTGGTCGGCTTCGCGCAGGCGGCGTTGATCCTCGGCGCCGGGGTGCTGCTGTTCGGCGTGCCGATCGTCGGCAACATTGCGCTGCTTGCCGCGCTCACCACGCTGTTCATCGCCACCAACCTGTCGTTCGGCTACACCTTCTCGACGCTGGCGCAGAACCAGCTGCAGGCGGTGCAGATGTCGATGATGTTCTTTTTGCCCAACATGCTGCTGTCCGGTTTCATCTTTCCCTTCCTCGGCATGCCGCGCTGGGCGCAAGTGATCGGCGAATGCCTGCCGCTGACGCATTACATGCGCATCGCGCGCGCGATCATGCTCAAGGGCTCGACGCTCGCCGACTTGCAATACGACACGCTGGTGCTCGCCGGATTGATGGCTTTCGCCATGATCATCGCCGTCACCCGTTTCCGCCGCACGCTCGACTGATGCGGATCCCTTTCTCCGCTCATTCCCGCGAAGGCGGGAATCCAGTTCTGCGCTGAGTGCGAAACTGGTTCCCCGCTTGCGCGGGGACGAGCGGAACCTGAATCGGTTCGGTCAATACCGCGCGTTGACACCGAGGCGCAGATAGGGACCGGCGCGGCCGTCGGATTCTACGGCCCAGCCGCCGGCCGCCGACCATTCCAGCGCATCGATGCGAAAGCCTGTCACATGCACGCCGAGCCGCACCTGTTGGTAGTCGGCGCACCAAAGTGCCTGGGTCTCGGGACCGACAAAAAAGGGTTCGGAAAAGCGCCAGCCGATGGCGGCGCGCAGCGATCCGGTCGGGCCGATGGACGTGACCGAGCCGTCGAGCGCGAGCATGGTCACCGAATTCGGCTGGTACCAGACGTCGGCCGCGAACTGCGCCCCGCCGTAAAGCCCGTGCAGGCGGCTGCCGGGATCGTACGGCGTGAGCCGATAGTCCTGGACCACGGGGCCGGCATACAGGCCGATGGTGATGCCGTCGCGCGTCATTCGCCAGCCGGGCAGGGCGGCGGCGGACAGCATGGTGCCGTCCACGTCCGTGCGCAATCCGCCTGAGGGATAGGTGTAACCGCCGCCGCTGAGGAGGAGCTTGAGCGTAAATCCGTCCGCATCGAGCCCCGCGGGTGACCACAACAGTCCGCCATGAACGAACGCGCCGTCACGCCACAGATCGGTGCCGGCGAACAAAAGAAAAGAAGGATTATTCGGCCCATCGGTACCAGCCTGGCCCGTCGTAGCATGAAGAACCATCATCGTGGCGGTCCCGGCTGCCACGAAACCCCTCGACACACCCACTAAGGCCGCTCCCCCCGGTGCGCCTCTACACACCTGTGCCTTATCGAAATACCGACACGTTAAGTTTAAGTCGAGGGCGCGTTGCGACGTTAAGTTGCATACGCCGCGGCGGCTGCGGCGCCGGGGCTGCCCTGCAAAATCGGGGTAGGTCGATGCGACGCTAGGCGGTATACGTTCGTGCCGCGATCCGGGACCGATCAATGACGACCGAGTTTTCGACCTCTGCGCGATTTCCTGCCGCCGACGCTGCCGCCCGTTCTGTCGACCTCTCGCGCCGGCGGCTCGCGATCGGCTTTCTCAATGGCGCCCACGCGCTCGATCACTTCGTGATCCTGATCTATCCGATGGTGGTCATCGAGCTTGGGGCGGTCTATGGCCGTTCCTATTCCGAGCTCATCGCGCTCGGCACCGCCTCCTTCATTGCGTTCGGACTGTTCTCGCTGCCGGCGGGGTGGCTCGCCGACCGCTGGAGCCGCCGCAACATGATGGCGGCGTTCTATGTCGGCTGCGGAGTTTCACTCCTCGGCGCGGCTTTCGCGCCGTCGCTCATGATGCTCGCCGTCGCGCTGTTTGCGCTCGGCGTGTTCGCGGCCATCTATCATCCGGTCGGCACCGCGATGATCCTGGAGAACGCCACCCAGCGCGGGCGCTCGCTCGCGTTCAACGGAGTCTGCGGCAATCTCGGTGTCTCGCTCGCCGCCGGCGTCACCGCGGCGCTCACTGCGGCACTCTCCTGGCGCGGCGCCTTCCTGGTGCCGGGCCTGATCTGCATCGCAACCGGCGTGGCCTATCTCTGGCTCATTCCCGACGCGACACGGCACGCAACCTCGCGCAGCACTTCGCCCGATGTTGCTCTTTCCACCCCGGTCGCCGCGACGATCTTTGCCCTCTTTGTCGTGGTCGCGCTCAGCGCTGGGCTGGTGTTCAACACGCTATCGGTTGCGTTGCCGAAGATCGTCGACGAGCGTGTCGGCAGCAACATCTCCCTCGTCGCGGTCGGCGGCCTGACGACGGCAGTGTTCCTGTGCGGCGGGTTGGCCCAGATTGCGGTCGGCCGGCTGGTGGAGCGCATTCAGCCGCATATCCTGTTCGCCGCGATCGCCGTCATGCAGTTCGCCGGCGTGGTGTGGGCGGCTTATGCGACGGGCGCGATGCTGCTTGTCGCACTGGCCTTTACCATGGCGGCGGTCTACGGCCAGATAACGGTGAACGATCTGGTCATCGCGCGCTACACGGCCGACGCCTGGCGCGGGCGCGTCTACGCGGTGCGCTATTTTCTCACTTTCATGGTCTCGGGCGCGGCGGTGTCGATGATCGCCGTCTTGTACGGCCGCGGCGGCTTCGGCCTCGTGCTCGGCGCGACGGCGATCGTGGCGCTTGGCTTCCTCGTCGCGGCGCTTCTGATCGCGCTTCTTGCCAGCGGCGTGGAAAGGGCGCGCCTGCCGCAGCCGGCGCCCGCGGAGTGATCTTATCCGCTCATTCCCGCGCAAGCGGGAATCCAGTCTGGGTCCCCCCTTGCGCGGGGACGAGCGGGATCCTGTCAGTCCACCGCGTTCAGGCGGGGTGCCGGGGGTGCCGGGCGGCGACCGCCATTCCGATCATCGCCACTCCGCCGAACAGCATGTTGATCCCAACCAGCAAGCCGAGCGCCCATTCCGCCGTTCCCGGCAGTCCGGCAAGAATGATGCCGGCGAGGATGAGGTCGATGATGCCGCTTGTCAGCATCCAGCCCCAGCGGCCCGTGATCTGATTGCGGTGCTCGATGGCATACATGATCGTGGCGATGCCTTCGATCACAAAGAAGGCGATCAGCACCAACGTCACGGACACCATTCCAGTGATCGGCCAAAGCAGCAGCAGGATTCCGGCGATGATGGCGATGATGGCCGAGAGCAGCGACCACCAGAATCCGGGGGCATGCCGCATCCAGAACGTCGTGACCAGCCCAACGACGCCACTGATCAGGAACAGCCAGCCGATAACGATCGTGATTGCTAGCGTTGCGATCACCGGCAGCACGATCGCCGCAATGCCGAGAAGGATCAGAATGATGCCTTCGATCAAGAAGAGCACCCAATGCTCGTGGATCGCGCTGGCGACCGCGCGTCCGATGCGCTCGGCATCGGTCTGTTGATTCATCGTCATCGTCCACTCCCTGAAATTGGGTCACCCAGTCGTTGAGGTCCGCGGTGACCTGCGTGTACGTTGAAGAAATGCAAGGATCGCCGGCATGAGGCGATCGAAGCGGCGGCTATCAAGGAGCCTGATCGCTTCAAATGAATAGTCTTGCATAAAAACGGGTCTTGCATAAGAGCAAAAGTGCGCCTATCTGTGTTGGCAGTGACGTTGATGCCCTTGCGGCTCCGTCACTGGACGGCCACGAATGACGACGGGGTGACGCCGGATGTACGCGCACCTTCTCGTTCGTGGCCGTTAGCATTTTTGCTGCAGCGGCAGGGCCGCATCCGCGCTCGCACGGTGGATTTGTCATGTCGGAATGGCGCCGATCCGGTGTCATAAGGCTGTAATCGTCCGCCGTCATGTGATTGAAATAATCGAGCGAACGAGCAGGGGGACGCGCTATGGCTATGGCGGATATACCCATCGATTTCGGCCTCTTGGCCGGTGCGGGTGCCCCAGTACGCACCTACAAGGCCGGCGATGTCATTTTCCGGCAGGGCGACAAGGCCGAAGAGCTGTTCGTCATCCAAAGCGGAAGCGTCGAGATCCGCCTCGACAGTCGCCTGCTCGACACCTTGCCGGAACGCAGCATCTTCGGCGAAATGGCCTTGATCGATGGCGCTCCGCGCAGCGCGACGGCGATAGCGGCCACCGACGTGAAGCTCGTTCCCGTCGGCGAGAAGCAGTTTCTGTTAATGGTCGGCCGCACGCCATATTTTGCGCTCAACGTGATGCGCGCCTTGGCGCGGCGTCTGCGCCTGACCAACAACGCGCTGTAGGCGAAGCCAGGTCGCTGATCGCTCGACGAGGCGGCGCCGAAGGCTCTTCACGCCTTCAATCGCTCGATCAGCGCCATTGCCGCCGCCGGCGCGCGAGTTTTGCCCTCGTGGATGACGTAGGCAAAGACGTCGCGCGGCGCGATTTTTTGCGGCTCGTGCGCCGGATCGACGCGCGGCAGGTCGTCCGGCACTTTCCCTTGCGCCCAAATTCGCAGCCGGCGCGCCCAGGCGTCGAGCTCCTTCGCCGGGTAGGCCGTCGGGATTGTGTCTTGCCCCTTTTGCAGGCGCGCATAGATGAAATCGCCGGTGACGTCGGCGAGCGACGGATAGGTCGCGTGGTCGGTGAACACGATTGGCGTCGCGAAGTCGCGGGCCAGCGCAACGAATTCCGGCGTGCGGAAGCTTGCGTGCCGCACTTCCACCACGTGCCCCAGGCGCCGGCCGTCGGCCCGCGCCGGCAATAATTCGAGGAATTTCCCGAAATCGGCGGCGTCGAATTTTTTGCTCGGCGCGAATTGCCAGAGCAGCGGCCCGAGCCGGTCGCCCAGCTCCAGGACGCCGGAATCGAGGAACCGCTTGATGGAATCGCCGGCCTCGGCAAGGACGCGCCGGTTGGTGGCGAAGCGCGGTCCCTTGACGGAAAATTTAAAACCGTCGGGCACGGCGTTCGCCCACTTGCGGAAGCTCTCCGGCTTCTGCGAGCCGTAGAATGTTGAATTGATCTCGATCGAGGTGAGGCGGCTCGCCGCATAGGCGAGTTCCTTCGCCTGCGCGAGACCCTTGGGATAGAAGACGCCGCGCCACGGCTCAAAATTCCAGCCGCCGATGCCGACGCGGATTTGACCGGATAAGGCCGTCATATCGCCGTCATGCGCTTGCGCCAAAGTACTACCGCAATCGGCGGCGGAGTTCGCCCCCCACGCCGACAGCGGCCACGATGAGCCGGTGACGCCGGATGAACGCGCACCGTTCATTCGTGGTTGTTTCTTTGGCCTGTCAAGTCTGTCCCAGCCTGAGTCTCAAACGGACGAAGGCCCGGGGGTTTCCCGGGCCTTCGTATTTTCACGTCGCCTGATAGTGCGGCTTAGAAATCCTGGCGCTTAAGTGGATTTCATTAGAAATCCATGCCGCCGCCGCCACCCGGCATCTGAGGCATCGACTCCTTCTTCTTCGGCAGCTCGGCGACCATCGCCTCGGTGGTGATGAGCAAGCCGGCTACCGAGGAGGCGCCCTGCAAGGCCTGGCGTACGACCTTGGTCGGGTCGATGATGCCCTTCTTCACCATGTCGACGTATTCGCCGCCCTGGGCGTCGAAGCCGAAGTTGTACTGATCCTTCTCCAGGATCTTGCCGACGATGATCGAGCCGTCCTCGCCGGCGTTGATGGCGATCTGGCGCGCCGGAGCGGACAGCGCCTTGCGCACGATCTCGACGCCGTGCTTCTGGTCCTCGTTGTGCGTGCGCACCTTCTTGAGGGCCTCGGTGGCGCGCAGCAACGCGACGCCGCCGCCGGGCAGGATGCCTTCCTCGACCGCGGCCCGGGTCGCGTGCATCGCGTCGTCGACGCGATCCTTGCGCTCCTTGACCTCGATCTCGGTCGCCCCGCCGACGCGGATCACCGCGACGCCGCCGGCGAGCTTGGCCAGCCGCTCCTGCAGCTTCTCGCG
>Ga0187864_10004713_pt1 | contig 10535 bp, 11 predicted proteins | sample June2016WEW_11_4_FD_132985 | JGI IMG/M metagenome (GOLD analysis project Ga0187864, IMG submission 132985) | Peatland microbial communities from SPRUCE experiment site at the Marcell Experimental Forest, Minnesota, USA - June2016WEW_11_40 | ecosystem: Environmental > Terrestrial > Soil >... | reverse complement strand
CGGCGAAATTGAAAACCTTTCCGGTCGGGCCAGTCATGTAAATACGGAACCGACCGGCGCGATCGACGCCATGCGAAGCGCTGAGCCCGTAATCGTTCCCGAGCGCCGTTTGGAGCGCCGCGAAAAATGCGCACGCGTACATCGTTACCGATTCCCAATAGGACGAACCCTCCGGCCACGACCCTTCCACGCCGTAAGTAGCCAGGCCGTGCGGGATCGAATCGAAGGCATAGCGCAGAACGGCGCTGCACTTGTCGTCAATCGTTTTATCGGAATCCCCGGCGATGGCGAGTGCGCCGAGTCCCAACCCCGCGTTGCAGACGATGTTGGCGTTCCAGGGAGTCCGGGTCCACCCGGTTTCGCGTTGATAAAGCGGTATCGCCTGATCGAGCGCCTTCGTCACGATGGCGTCGCGAATCAACGCGCGATCCTCGGGCGAGAGCACATTGTAAAGCCAGTCGTACCCTAGCGCGAACGCGTGCGTCATTTCGGCGGTATCGGCAAAAATGGCCGGGTTCCAGTCGCGGAAATTCGCCGCGGCGCGAAGTTCAGCCATGGCCCGGCGCTGATAGGGTTCGCGCTGTGTGATTCGATACATTAGGGCCAGTGTGGAAACGCGGTCGAGCACCCTGCGGCTTTGTGCCCGGAGGCGCGGTCCAATGAGTTTATATTCCGTCGGCGGAGCCGTCAGCAACCGCTCCGATTCTTTTTCCAGATCGAGGTAGATCCGATGCGCGAGAGGATTATCGCGAGCCAGTCCGCGCAGCCGGTCGATATCGGAATCGAGCAGAATCAGCCGCGGATGGGCGGTGTGCAACTGGCGCAACGGATCGTCGTCGCTCTGCGCCCGGAGTGCCACGCAAGCAAGCTGGCCGATCAGGACCCGGCGTGTGATCGCGTAATCGCCCCTCATCTGAGAACAGTTTGGCACAAACGCGGAAAATTATATTTCGCGCAGCTCTTTCGTCGTAGGCGTAAGGATCTCGCACCCGCCAGCCGTTACCAGGACCGTATCTTCGATCCGGATCCCGCCCCAGCCCTCCACATAAACTCCAGGCTCGATCGTGATCGCCATCCCCGCTTCAAGTCTCGTTTTATCTTTGCGGCCGATGCGTGGCGGCTCGTGGATTTCAAGACCGAGACCATGCCCGGTCGAATGCGCGAACTCCCGTTCCAGACCATGCCGCTTCAGCGTGCTCCGCGCCGCCCTATCGACCGCATTGGCCGTCGCCCCAGGCTTCACCGCAGCGATCGCGGCAAGCTGCGCCTCAAGCACCGCGCGATATGCCCGCTTATACTTCGGCGTTGCGGGCCCGATATGCACCATCCGGGTCATATCGCTCGCGTATCCTTCGCGGAACGCGCCCATATCGATCAGCAGAATCCCCGGCCCGATCTTCGTGGCCCCAGCGTGCGCGTGCGGCAAAGCCGAGCGCTCTCCCGCAGCGACGATCGTATCGAATGAAGGCCCGTCGGCGCCCAGCCTCCGATTCGCATAATCGATCTCGGCCGCCAGGTCCGATTCCCGCATCCCGATCCTGAAGCGCTTCAATGCCGCATCGAGCGCCCGCGAATTCGCAATAACCGATGCGCGAATGCGCGCGATTTCACCGGCGTCCTTGATCGTCCGCAAGCGTTCGACGAGCCCCGTCACAGGCTCCAGTTGCGTTCGAACCGGCAAGTCCTTCTTGAGCGATCCCAGTTGCGCGACAGTCAGATTGTCCTGTTCGAATCCGAGACGGCGCACGCCGGAGCGATCGATCTCCTGCAGGATCGATTTCGTCAACACCCCTTTGGCGATGCGGACGCGGCAGTTCACCTGTTGCTGTGACTGTACGGTATAACGCGGATCGGTGAACAGAATCGCAGGCCCGGCCTGAAACAGCAACGCGGCGCCATTGCTGCCTGTGAAGCCCGTCAGATAACGGACATTGTGAAGATTCGTAATGAGCAGCGCATCCAGCTTCGCTTCCGCAAGCAACGAGATTGCGGATGCGCGCCGGTTCTCCTCGACAGTCTTGATCGGCATCGTGTCGTTTATCAAAATGCCGCTATGGGATCAAAAGTAATTTACCCGAGGTCCTGCGCGCTTCGAGATCCCGATGCGCTTCCGCCGCGTCCCCGAGCGCATAGGTCTTGTCGATTTTGAGCTTCAGTTTTCCGGAGTTGATCCAACCCAGTACGTCGCCCGCGCGCCACAGCAGTTCCTCGCGCGTCTGAACATAATGCGCCAGACTCGGCCGCGTCAGGAACAGCGAGCCCTTCGTATTGAGAATGCCAGGATCGATCGGTTGCACGGGCCCGCTCGATTGGCCGAACAGCGCCATCATGCCTCGCGGGCGAATAATATCAAGACCCTTCAGGAACGTGGTCGCGCCGACGGAATCGTAAATTACGTCAACACCCTTGCCGTTCGTAAAGCGCTTTACCTCCGCCGCAAAGTCTTCGCGTGTGTAAACAATCGCTTCGTCCGCGCCGGCTTCCTTCGCAATGGCGGCTTTCGCATCGGTGCCCGCGGTACCGTAGACCGTCGCGCCCAGCATCTTCGCCATCTGCACAACCAATCCCCCCGCGCCGCCGGCTGCCGCATGTACCAGCGCTTTATCGCCTGGCTTCAAAGAAAACGTCGAGTGAGTCAGGTAGTGCGCGGTCATGCCTTGCAGCATGGCCGCAGCCGCAGTGTTGAAATCCACGTGATCCGGCAGAGTTACCAACTGAGCGGCGGGCACAACCGTGTACTCCGAATACGACCCGCGCACCATGGCGTAAGCCACGCGGTCGCCCGGTTTGACTTCGGTAACGTTCGGGCCCACGGCTTCGACCGTTCCGGACGCTTCGCTGCCGAGTGTGAACGGAAGGTCGGACTTATAGAGTCCGCTGCGGAAATAAACGTCGATGAAGTTCACGCCGGCCGCAGCGATCTTGACCAGCGCTTGTCCCGGTCCTGGAGAAGGCTTGGGGACGTCCACCAGTTTCATGACTTCGGGACCGCCGTACTGGGAAATCTGTATCTGTTTCATAATTTTGTCGGGTGCAGGAACTGCCGTATCATTCTGCCGGAGTGCGCGGCGAAAGCATACATTAACAGATAGAGAAGGCTGAAGGGAAAAATGAGTAACCGCCCGATCGTGCGGATCGAGCCTTCGCCGGAAAGCCCCAGGCGAACGAGGCTGAATTCCCGGATCGCCTTTGTGTGCTCGCGATTCATCCAGAAATAATCGCCATTCTCGTTTACGATGAATACCTTTGCGGGCAGGCGCAGTGCGATCAACCACTTCCACTTCGTCATGATCGGTTCGCCCGAGCAGATCACACCAACGAACGAGTAATCGCGCGCGCGCAGTTGCCGCACGAGTTCCTTGTGGCCGTCGGGCGATTTGTAATCGGTGACGCGATAAACGATCGTTTCAGGCCCGAAGCCGGCTGAAAGTCCTCCGTAGCAGGTCACGAGATCAATAGGGATATCGCGGGCCCAGCTCTCGCGCAGATGCGGGAGCAGTCCTTCGATCAGCGAGCGTGACCCGCTCTCGATCAGGAGAACTCTGGTGGGCGGCGGCTCGCGGCGGCTCAGGAAGTATCGCATTGGGAACGCCGGCGGTCGTTTTTTGGCTGCCGGTTCTTCATCTTCATCAGCATACGCGATTTGCAACCGGGGCCCCGCTCGCGGGATGAGCGTGGTCTAGAATTTTGGCGGCTTGCGCGATCCATGGCGGAAATGAAGAACCTCAACCAGGCCCTTCTCCTCATGAATTTGGTAGTAAACGAGAATCGGGCTGTGGATCAGCTTGCGCACCCGCGACCTTTTGCGAATGGTGTTCCCCATGCGGGGAAACCGGCCGAGCAAATCGATGTGATCGAGCAAAGCCTCGCCAAAACGGGAAGCAGCCTCGTCGTCGTCCCGGGCGATATGCCCGACGATCTCGGACAGATCGTTTAGTGCTCTTTGCGTGAAGAGGATGCGGTAATCCACTTGGGCAAGAGCTTTCGGACCTCTTCTATCGGCACCGTGCGGCCAGCCTCGGCGTCACGGATGCCCTCATCAATGGCCGCAAGGGTTTCCTCGTCTTCCTCCCCATCAATGGAGGTCGGGTCGTCGAAGTCAATTCTACCGGCTTCAGCCATAGCTTCACGGTAACTCGGATCAGCGGGCAGTGCAAACGGATGATTGCCGAAATTCGCTGACAATCGCGGCTTTCGTTCCTGGGATCAACTGAACAATTCAGTCAGCGGCGAGACACCATCATTGACCGGTTCAATCCCCATCGCCTTCCGGATCGTAGCGGCAATCATCGCCGGGGTCACTGGCTTATCCCGAGGCTCGGCGCCGATGCGATCGGAACTCCCATAAACCTGGCCGCCTCGGATCCCGCCGCCCGCCATCAGAATCGAGAAGCAATGCGGCCAGTGATCGCGGCCTCCATCGGGATTGATGTTCGGCGTACGTCCGAATTCCCCCATCGCAACCACCGACGTTTTTTCGAGTAACCCGCCGCGGCTCAAATCCTCCAGCAACGAACTATATGCCGCATCGAACATCGGCCCCACATAGCGATGGCGCTCCATCGAACCGAACGGCTCCCATCCATGAATATCCCAATCGAACATATTCACGACCGTCAGACGTTCCGACAACTCTGGCGGCAACATAACATTCCACGCCGCCTCATGTGTGTTGACGTCATGATGGACCGAGCGGATAATCGCGTATTTATCCGCATGCCGGGCCATGCGCGGAAAGATCTCCGAGATCTCGATCCCCGGAACGTTCGTTCGGATCGGCCGGTACGGACCGCGAATCCCGCTCGGCGCATTCGGCTTCATATCCCACGTATCGAGGTGCGAAGGTCCACCCGTCAACTGCAGCACAATACACGCGCGAGACGTGCGGCCAACCCTGAGCAACGGTGCCAGTCCCGTATACAAAAACTCCCGCCGCCGGATCACTGGCTGTCTTTAAACTCCTCGTACCAGGCCATCTGAATGGCCTCCAGTTTTCCCTCATTCGATTTTGCGGGATCGTCCCCGAAATCGGGCAGCGCCGTAATCCACTTGTGGAGATCCGTAAACCGGACCGTCAAAGGATCCACGTCCGGGTGCTTCTCAAACAACGCCAGCGCAATATCCTCAGTGTGTTCCCAGGTAAGTCCAGGCATCAACTAATGTTAACGGCTTTCCGTGCTATCCTGGCCATGTAGACGTGTCCTCCCGCCGGCCGACCCTCATTCTCCTGATCGCTGCGGCCGTTTGCGGGCTCATACTTGCTCAAACGACAGTTGGCCAGCTAACCCCCAAACAAAAGGCTGACAACCTCGAATCCTTCGAAATCGTCTGGCGCACCGTGCGCGACCGTCACCCGGACCCCAATCTCAACGGCCTCAACTGGCTGGCCATTCACGATTCCACAAAACCCGCCATCGAACAGGCCCGATCGATGCCCGAAGTTCGCCGCATCCTCAGCGACATGATCGGGAAACTCGCCGCCTCGCACTACGCCATCATTCCCGGCGATCTTTACAAGGAAATAGACAATCCCACCGCGCAATCCGGCAAGTCTGTCGAAGAAGGCAGTTCCGGCATCGTGCCCCTCATCGTCGGCAACAAAGCCGTGGTCGGAAGCGTCGAGCCCGATTCTCCCGCCGCGCAAGCCGGACTTCGCCCCGGCATGGTTCTCGACTCCATCAACGGCGCAAAGATCGATCCCTCCCTGCGGCTGCTCGACGACCTCAAGGACCAGGAATCGCACCGCATTGTCGAACAATCGGTTACCCGTAAACTGGACGGCCCGGCCAACGAGGCCGTAACGCTCGACGTAATCGACGAGCAGGGACGGGCCAAACACATCGAGCTCGGACGGACGCCTCCCAAAGGCACGCTGGTTCACTTCGGCAATTTGCCCGAGACGCGGGTCTACTTCGAATCCCGCGCGTTGCCCGACGCCACGGGCTACATCCACTTCAACGAATTTCTCGATCCTGGTTCCATGATGCCGAAGCTTGAAACCGCGCTCAAAGGCTTCGCCCAGGCGCCTGGCGTCATCCTCGATCTCCGCGGGAACCCCGGCGGCATAGGCCTCATGGCTATGGGAATCGCCGGTTTTTTCATCGACCAGGAGGGTCTGAAACTGGGCGAGATGAAGATGCGCGAAACCACCTTGAAATTCGTGATCTTCCCGCGCCCTGAAACGTATGCCGGCCCGCTGGCAATTCTCATCGACGAAGGCTCGGCTTCCACATCTGAAATCCTCGCGGGCGGATTGCAGGACCTCAAGCGCGCGCGCATCTTCGGCGTCCGCAGCGCCGGCGCCGCCCTTCCCTCGGATATCATCCGACTCCCCAACGGCGATGGCTTCCAGTACGCGCAGGCCCTTTACACTTCAGTAAGTGGCAAGGTTTTGGAAGGGCGAGGCGTTACACCGGATGTCGTGGTCCAGCAGACGCAGGAAGCCCTGTTATCGGGACACGATCTGGTCATCGAGGCCGCGGATGAGTGGATTCGCTCGACCCGGCGCTAGCTGGATACTCATTGCCGCCGTCTTTGCCTCCTGTCTCCTGGCCTGCTCTCTTTCCGCCGCACCCGCGAGTTCCCCCACCGCGGGCGCAATTCTCGATCGCTACGTCAAAGTAACCGGTGGCGCTGCCGCCTGGCACGCGAAGCGTTCCGAACGCGATGAGATCGAAGGCCGCACTCTAGACGGTGAGCGCGTTGTGCTGCGCGCCACCGTCGCCATCTCCCGCCGGGGTGATTCCTTCAGCGACATCCAGGTGCCGCAGAAAGCAAGCGAGGGGGTTTATAACGGCATCGCCTGGGCCCTGTCCGAGTTCTCGGGCGTCCGCATCAAAAACGGCATGGAGCGCGAGGAGGCAATGCGCGATTCGCGTATGCTCGAAGAGGCTGATTGGCGCTCGCTCTATCCGAAATCCCGGCTCGCGGGCATCGAGACGATCGCCGGCCAGCGCTGCTACAAAGTTCTTCTGCTCCCGTCGCCCGTCGAGAAGGCGGAGTGGTTCAGCGTCTCTTCCGGATTACTCGTCCGGCGCGCCTCGTATGAAATTTCGACCTCCGGCGACACACCGGCCGGTTACACGGTTGAGGAATGGGCCGAGCACGATGGCGTCGTGCAGCCGCGGGTCATGCTTGCTTGGCGCGGCGACTTCCAATACCGGCTCGCCATCCTCTCGACCGCATTCAACACCCATCCCCAGCGTGAGGATTTCGCATATCCCCCGGAAGTCGCCGAATACGTCGCCGCTGATCGCGCCGGCAAAGCGCTGCCGAATGCGGAAGAAATCGTCGAGCGCCACATCTTCGAATCGGGCGGTCCCGAAGCTTATGAAATGCTGCGAACCCAGCAGATCACCGGCACGCTCACCTTCGTCGCGCGCAACATCGAAGCGCGCACTGAAACCTGGGCTGCCAGCGGAGGCAGGTATTACCAATCGACGGACATCGCCGGTCTGGGCAAACAGGAAGAAGGCAGCGACGGCAGAATCGCGTGGGACCGTTCGCCCGCCATAGGTCCGCGGGTCCGGCCGCGCAAGAACCCGGGAGCGCTCGGCATCACGCTCGATGCGGCAGGTGTAATCGCCTGGAGGCTATTGATTGAACAGGTGCGCACCGAGGCGGAAGAACAGATCGATGGCCACGATTGCTATCGCGTACGGCTTGTTCCGCGTAACGGTACAGGGGACATGATCCGCTGGTATGATCGCGCGACCGGTCTGCTTTACCGTTCGTCGCTCGCGGCAAGAACCGATATGGGCGAGGTGCCGGTGGTCATGACCTTCGAGGAATACCGCGACATTGCCGGAGTCAAATGGCCGACGCGGATACGCACTACGGCCTCGGGACAGGACACGGTCTTCGCCGCCGACGAAGTGAAATTGAATGAACCTTTAGACGACGCCGTCTTCGACGTACCGCCGGAAATCCGCGACCTGGCGCAAAAGAAAGCCCTCGAGTAGGAAACGCGATTTGAAGTTGAAATCGCGTCTCCATTTTTTTAAAATAAGGCACCGGCGACAAGATCGCCGGCGTTCCCGGAAAAGTTGGAGCGCTCCACCATCCGATAAACCCTCGGATCGGGGCCTTTTTGGTCTCCCGGAAGAAACCGGGGCCGCACCAATAACGGGAGCGCCTGCCGCCCATTGTTTCTACGGTTCACCGCGCAGAGCCTCGAGGACTGTATGGTTTAGTGACCGGATACGCCATGGGTACGATCCGGTTCTCGATTGGAAAGTAACACGTGGGTCTGCAATTCAGGGGGCAGGCGTCGAAGAGCGTCGCACGTAAGTCATCTGGATATAGTCAGATAGCGGTAGTTATTTTTATTTGAAATTGTTGTCATGCTAACCTGACGGGTACAGACATCACGCTACTTTTGCCGTTTTTCAGTCTCAGGAGCCGGTAGCTCAGTTGGTAGAGCATCGCACTTTTAATGCGGTGGTCGCGGGTTCGAGCCCCGCCCGGCTCACCAAAATAACTCTCGTATTTTCCGCTAGTTGGCGCGCTCCTCTGTTTCGTGTCGCGGATATGTCGCTGCCATTCGCTGGGGCGCACCGTCTACGGGCGCCGTATTCCCCTTCAGCATTTCGATCTGCGCGATAGGATCGTTGCGCCACGCCCGCGTAACGTCGGCCTCGAGTTGCATTTGGCGGGCCTGAACCCAGGGGGCGTAGTGGCGCCCGGTGATTCTTACTGAAGAATGCCCGAGCAGAACTGAGACCCGCTCTATCGGTACGCCTTCGAGAAGCAGCTCCACCGCGAGAGTATCGCGGAACCGATGTGGATGACCATCGCTCACGCCGGCGATTTTGCACAAGCGCCGGAACGTGCGCCGCCAGTTTCCCGCCAGCGTTTCCTTAGAACCGATGCCAGTCCAGAACCTGCAGGTTTTTATGTGGCGCCGGTATAACTGGAGCATAGGGTGTGCAGGTTACCCAATTTGGAGCCGTTTGTGAACGCGGTCGAGGACACTTTCCGGTATTCGGATGGTCTTATAGCTGCGTCTTCCTTTTCTGACCGGAGACTGAAATACTAAAACACCGGGCTCATCCTGAAAGATGCGCCGAATGGTCTCGACATTCAGGTTCCAGCGTTCAGCCACTTCAGACGGCGCATAATGGCGCTCAGTGAAACCGCCGGGTCCAGAGAAAGGCTCGACAATCATCTGACGTTCTACGGATTCGTTTCGTCGTTCGGTGACTTCCGGGTGCCGATAGTCACACGGGCCAACCACTCCATTCACGATCGTCGACTTATCGACACGTGATCCGCTTCCAGATTTCATTGGATTCGAGGCGTCGGAAAGGCCGAGATTCTCAGCTCTTGTCTGAACGGGTCAGAGTAACGTTCCACAATTTGGAACGCTCGTGAAAGGTGACTTCGCTCTGCACATTACGATCCGTGCGCCTGCCTGCCGCTGGCTGCCCGTGCCATACGGTCCCCGAACCGCGAATTGGACATCCAACACCGGAGGTCGCGGGCAGATTGCCGAATCGTCGTTCGACTCGCATCATTAGTGCGCCGACTGAGGTCAACGGTAACGCGGACCAGTTTCCTTCGCGAGTCATATAGTGGTACGCCCGCAGGATGCCTGTCGGCTCAGATCCTACCTCGCGACCGTTGTCGATCAAAGCGATATCCGCAAATATCGGTATGTATTTCAATGTTCGCGGTAGCCGACCTTCTCACGGTTGTCGGGATTGACTCTTGAATCCAGCGCGAAGCAGCTAGCAGCCGTTGCTCGGGCATGAGGGCCGCATCTTTCGCCCGCCCTGCCGGATTGGGTGAGCGCCGCGTCAGCCTCGAACAGGAGTTGACGGAACGCGATCGATTTGAGAGCGTCAAGAGAGCGGGTAGCAACGAGAAATCCAGATTTCCGGGCACTCTCGCGTCGGAGGGATGTTTGTTTATCGCGGGTCAGGACATTTTAGAGACCGAGTTTGGAAGATTCCATGTGCCACCAAAGCCAGGTGGTCGAATTTATGCCGCATCATGGCAGAACTGCATCCGCGCGATGTCGCGGCCCGGCCCCAACGCGGGGAGTCCCGCCGCGGGCCGGGAGCTGGTGAAGTCCAATCGCCGTCAGGGGTCAATGGCTTCTGCGATCGCTTTATCAGCCTTAGCCTTGGTTTTGATGATGGCCGGGGAAGCGCGTGCCAACAATTTCTACGTTTCGCCAACCGGCAGCCCATCGAACATCGGGAGCATGGCGAGCCCCTGGGATATCAATACCGGTTTGAACAATCAGACTATCCAGCCCGGAGATACCGTATGGCTCCGCAATGGCACATACGGGTCAGGCGGGTTGTCTACTATCTCTTCGTCCCTGACGGGTACCGCCGCCCTTCCGACTTATGTACGCCAGTACCCGGGCGAGCGAGCGACCATTAACGGTGGACTGGAAATTACCGGCAACTACGTCTGGTATTGGGGGTTCGAAGTCGCGAATCTCAATTGGGCGTTTCCCAGAAGGACCCAGGACACCGGCTCTTTTCCGGGCGGCAAACCCCCCGACGGCATTGTCTTCAGCCAGG
>Ga0187864_10004708_pt1 | contig 10546 bp, 6 predicted proteins | sample June2016WEW_11_4_FD_132985 | JGI IMG/M metagenome (GOLD analysis project Ga0187864, IMG submission 132985) | Peatland microbial communities from SPRUCE experiment site at the Marcell Experimental Forest, Minnesota, USA - June2016WEW_11_40 | ecosystem: Environmental > Terrestrial > Soil >... | reverse complement strand
CGCGGCCTCGTCGCCGAGCTCGCCGACCACCCAGTCCCTGGCCGAGGTCGCGTTGGTGAGCGTCTCCAGCGTCCCGAACGTCTTGGACGAGATGATGAACAGCGTCTCATCAGCCGCCAGGTCCCTGGTCGCCTCGGTGAAATCGGTCGAGTCGACGTTGGAGACGAACCGGAACACCAGGTCGCGGGCGGAGTAGTGGCGCAGGGCCTCGTATGCCATCACCGGGCCGAGGTCAGAACCGCCGATGCCCACGTTGATGACGTTGCGGACCGGCTTGCCGGTGAAGCCCAGCCACTGCCCGGACCGCACGCGCTCGGCGAAGGCGAGCATCCGGTCCAGCACCTCGTGCACCTGCGCGACCACGTCGACGCCGTCGACCACCAGCGACGTGCCTCTGGGCATCCGGAGCGCGACGTGCAGGGCCGGGCGGTCCTCGGAGACGTTGATGTGCTCGCCGCGGAACATCCGGTCCCGGTGCCCGGCCAGGCCGGACTCCGCGGCCAGCTCGACCAGCAGCTGCATGGTCTCGTCGGTGACGCGGTTCTTCGAGTAGTCCAGGTAGATGCCGACCGCCTCGGCCGTTAGCCGCTCGCCCCGGCCGGGGTCCGCCGCGAACAGGTCGCGCAGGTGACGGTCGGCGAGCTCCGCGTGCTGGCGCTGCAGCGCCAGCCACGCCTTCCGCTCCCGCAGGGGCGTCACGGGCATGTCATCTCCTTCGGTCGGTAGCCGCATCCCTATCCCAGCACGGCGGCTGCCGGTCACGGCGAGCGGGCCGGTCGGTGGTCATGCCATCGCCGAATCGTGCCACCTGCCGGGGCGGACGGTCCTGCGCAGGCCGGGCAGGCCGCCACGGCCGAATTCCCTAGCTAGCTGATGGGTAAATCCGCCGCAAGCCGGACCAGATCCCGCCGATGGCGCCTTATCCTGGGATTTGACCCCTGGACGGGGCATGCCCGGGCATCAATCGGGCCAGGAATCCTGGCCGATGCCGGGCCGGGCGTGGCTGGTGCGCAGTTGCGGAAGCCGGCAGGTAACCGCACTGAGCACCGAGGGAGTACGACGGGGTGGTCGGGGACGGGGTGGCCGCAGTCGCGGCAGACCGAGGGCGGCCGGGCCGTCCCGGCCGCGGCTGGGCGCTCGCCTTCCTCGTGTTCTTCCTCATCAGCGCGGCCTGGGCCATGGCCAGTCCCTACGACGGAACGCCGGACGAGGTCCGGCACATCATCCGGGCAGCCGGCGTCGTGCAGGGGCAGATCTTCCCCCGGCCCGCCACCGAGCCCGGGGTCGGCAATGTCGGCGCCTACCAGAGCGTGCCCACCGGCCTGGTCCGCGGCACGGAGCCGCCGGTCCTGACCAACCGCTACTGCTATCACTGGATCCCGTCCCGGAGCGCCGCGTGCGCCCCGGTTCCCGGCGACGCGAAGGACCCGGCCAGGCTGGTCACGGTCGTCACCGCCGCGGGCCGCTACAACCCCCTTTATTACGCCGTCGTCGGAGAGCCGCTGGTGCGCTGGCCCGACTGGACCGGCATCCTGCTCGCGCGGCTGATCAGCGCCGCGCTCTGCGCCGCCTTCCTGGCGTCGGCGTGGCTGAGCTGCCTGGAATGGGGCCGTTCCCGGCTGCTGATCGCCGGGCTGCTGGTCGCGGCCACCCCGCCGTTCTTCGAGCTATCCGGCGGCATCAACCCGAACTCGGTGGAGATCGCGGCCGGGATCTCGCTGGCGGCCGCCGCGGTCCCGCTGCTGCTGGACACGGGCTCGGTGCGGGTGCAGGGATGGCGGCGCCGCGCCGCGGTGGCGGCCATCGGGATCGGCCAGTTCCGGGCGATGGGGCCGGAGCTGATCGCGGGCCTGCTGATCGTCCTGCTGCTGCCGCCAGTCCGGGCCAGGCTGCGGCAGCTGCTCCGGCAGGCGGCGACCTGGTGGTGGTCGGCGGCGGTGCTGGTGTCCTGCGCTCTCGGCGTGGCCTGGACCGTCATCTCTCAGGTCGGCGACGTCGGCAATACCGCCCATCTGCGTCTCTCGCCCTTCCGCGTGCTCCGGGTGGAGTTCACCGGCTGGCTGACCAAGGTGATCGCGCAGATGATCGACGGATTCTCCTATTACGACACGAACCCGCCGCACCTGATCATCTGGGTCTGGGCGGCCGCGCTCGGCGCACTGCTCGTCGCCGCTGTGATCTGCGGGAACTGGGCCGACCGCTGGCGGCTCGCCGCGCTGGCCGGCGGAACGCTGGCCATCCCTGTGGTGTTCGAGCTGCTGACCGTGAACTCTTTCGGCTTCTCCTTCCAGGGCCGCTACATCCTGCCGCTGGCGGTCGGCATCCCGGTGCTCGCCGCCTTCATCATCGGCAGCTCTGGCCGGCTGAGCAGGGCCCCGCAGACGGCCATCATCCGGGCGATGATCCTGCTGCTGCTGCCGGTCCAGCTGCTCAGCCTGGGGTACGTGATGGACCGGTTCCAGTCCGGGGTCGGTCCCGGCCACGCGCTTGACCCGCTGCTCGGCAGCTGGCACCCGGTCACCGGCTCGGTGCTGCCGCTCGCGGCCATGACCGCCGGGCTGATCAGCCTGGGCGTGATGGCCTGGCGAGAGGCGAGACTGCCCGATGAGCTGCGGCTCCCGCTGTTCAGTTACCCGGCAGCCGAGCCGCAGCGGGAGCCGGTCCGGAAATTCCCCCCGTAACCGGGCCGTGGCCCAGGGCCGCGGCGCGCGGTGCCGCCGGCCCTGCAGCGGCTGCGAGCCGCCGTGGCCGCGAGCCGCTGTGGCCGCGAGCCGCCGTGCTAGCCGGGAGCGGCCGGCAGCGCACGGGATAGCAGGGCCCGCTGCACGACGTCGCGCCGCTCGGTGAGCACGCGGACGAGGCCCGGATCACGGTCCGCGGCGGCCAGGAAGGCGTCGATCCTCGCCAGCAGCCGTGGTGAGGCTGCCGGGTGCGGGAACAGGGCCTGGCCCAGCGTCACGCGGATGTGCTCGCCCCGCCGGGACCAGATCCCCGGCAGTGCCTGCAGGTACCGGTCGGCATAGGGCGCGAGCAGGCCGGCGTGCTCGGGCTGCAGGAAGGCGCGGGCGGTCTGGGTCACTGCCGCCGCGCCGAGGTCATCGGTCTCCGTCAGCAGCTGCCAGGCAGCTTCCTTGTGCGCGGCGTCCGGTATCGCGGCCCGGGCGGCCGTCGCCTGCCGCCGCCCGGCGTCGGTCTGATCCCGCTGCAGCTCCGCGGCTATGTCGCTGTCCCCGGCCCGGCCCGCCGAGGCCAGCCGGCGCAGCAGCGCCCAGCGCAGCTCGGTATCGACGGCCAGGCCGGGCACCGTGACCTGGCCGTCCAGCAGGCCGGCCAGCAGGTCCAGCTGCTCGGCGGAGGTGGCGGTCCAGCTGAGCAGCTGCGCCCAGGCGAGCTGGTGGTCACTGCCCGGCTCGGCGGCGCGCAGCAGCCGGGAGGCGGTCGCGGCCAGTTCCCGCTTGCCATCGGGCACCCAGGCCGGGTCGCCCGCCAGCCGCATCATCTGGTCGGTCACCGACTGCAGGACCGACAGCACGGACACCGATGTCTCCGCGCCGAGGCCGGCCGCGAGCATCGCCGTGAAGGCCGGCAGCGACAGCTCGGCCTGCTGCAGCATGTCGATCGCCGCGCTCCAGCAGACCGCTCTGGCCAGCGGGTCGCTGATGCGCCCGATCCCGGTCAGCAGGGTGCTGAGCGACCGGGAGTCGAAGCGGACGACCGCGTAGTCGATGTCAGTGTCATTGAGCACGATCAGGTCGGGCTGGCGGACGCCCGTCAGCTGCGGGACGCCAGCGTGCGGTCCCTCCAGGTCGAGCTCCACCCGGCTGGTCAGGCTCAGCGTTTCCCCGGCACGGTCGTAGAGCCCGACGGTGACGTGATGCGGGCGCAGCGCCGGATACTGGGCCGGCGCCTGCTGGCGGACGGCGAACGACGTGAACGCGCCGTCGCGGTCCAGGTCGAACTCGGCGTGCAGCGAGCTCGGCCCGGCCGTCTCCAGCCAGGCCTTCGACCAGTCCGCCAGCTGGACCCCCGAGCTTGCCTCCATCGCGCGCAGCAAGTCAGCCAGCGTGGCGTTGCCCCACGCATGCTCGGCGAAGTAGGCCCGGATGCCGGCCAGGAAGCTCTCCCGGCCGAGAAACGACGCCAGCTGCCGGAGCACTGATGCGCCCTTGGCGTAGCTGATCCCGTCGAAGTTGGCCACGGCCTGGCTGAGGGTCCGGACATCCGCGGCGACCGGGTGCGTCGAGGGCAGCTGATCCTGCGCGTATCCCCAGGTCTTGCGGCCGATGCAGAACGTGGTCCAGGCGCCGGTGAAGCGCGTGGCCTCGGCGCTGGCCAGCGTGCCGCAGAACTCCGCGAACGACTCGTTCAGCCACAGGTCATCCCACCACTTCATCGTCACCAGGTCGCCGAACCACATGTGCGCCATCTCGTGCAGGATGACCATCGCGCGCAGTTCCGGCAGGGCGTCGGTGACCCGGCCGCGGAACAGCAGATCGTCGGAGATGACCACGCAGCCGGCGTTCTCGGTGGCGCCGGCGCTGTACTCCGGCACGAATACCTGGTCGTATTTCGCGAACGGGTAGTCGGACTGGAACAGGCCGGTGAAGAAGTCGAGCCCCTGCCGGGTGATCAGGAAGATGTCGGCTTCGTCGAGGTGTCCGGCTAGCGATGCCCGGCAGCCGAGGCCGAGCGGGATCACCTGGCCGCGGGCCGTGGTGTGCGAGGACCGCACGACGTGGTACTCGCCGGCCGCCACGGCGGCCAGGTAGGTCGGGATCGGGGGCGTCGGCGGGAAATGCCACACCGCGCTGTCGCCCTCGCCCCGATCCGGCCCGGCTCCCGGCTGGTTGGCCAGCACGGTCCAGTGCGCGGGCACGGTGACGTGGATCGTGAACGAGGCCTTGAGGTCCGGCTGGTCGAAGTTCGCGAAGACCCGCCGGGCGTAGGCGGGCTCGAACTTCGTGTAGGTGTACACCCTGCCGTCCGCGGAATCGACCAACCGGTGCAATCCCGTTCCGTCGCTGGAGTAGCGGCAGTCGGCGCGGACCCGCAGCTCATTGCGGGCGGCAAGGGCGGGCAGCAGGATCCGGCCGTCGGCGGACGCCGGCTCAGCTTCGAGCGGCCTCTCGTTCAGGACGACCTCGCGCACCCGGTCCGCGATCAGGTCCACGTAGCTGGCGGCGCCGGGGCGGGCGCAGCTGAACCGGATCACGCTGGTCGAGCCGAAGACCTCGCCGCCCCTGGTCAGGTCCAGCGAGACGTCGTAGGAGTCGACGCGCAGCAGCCGGGCGCGCTCGCTTGTCTCAGCGCGGGTGATCTCGGCGACGGGCATGGTGATCGTCCTTGCGGCAGCGGCGGGCTGGGAATCGCTTCAGACTAGAGCAGCCGGCGCCCGCCAGGATCGCGGCTTCCCCCGGCCAGCCTGCCGGTCAGAGGTCGCCGAGCGCGCTGACCGGCGTCTCGATGCAGTCGGCGACGAAGCGCAGGAATCCGCCGGCCGTGCCGCCGTCGCAGACCCGGTGATCGAAGGCCAGGGTCAGCTGGGCGAGCTTGCGCACCGTGACCGCGCCGCCGGCCACCCAGGGCCGGTCGATGATCCGGCCGAGGCCGAGTATCGCGACCTCGGGGTGGTTGATGATCGCGGCCGACCCGTCCACGCCGAAGACGCCGTAGTTGTTCACCGTGAAGGTGCCGCCGCTCAGGTCCGCCGGGCTGGCCGTGCCGGCCCGTGCCGCCGCGGTCAGGCCGGAGATGGCCGCCGCGAGGTCGCGCGCTGAGAGCGCGTGCGCGTCCCGGACGACGGGGACGATCAGCCCCCGGCTGGTCTGCGCGGCGAAGCCGAGCCGGACGGCGGACGGCAGCACGATCTCATCGGCCTCGACCCGCCCGTTCAGCTCGGGATAGCGCCGCAGGCCGAGGATGGCGAAGCGGGCGACGAGTGCCAGCACGCTGACTGGCCGCTCGGGCTGGCGCGCGTTCATCGCGGCGCGGGCGGCGAGCAGCTCGGTGGCGTCCACGTCGACCCAGACCGTCGCCTCGGGGATCTCCCGGCGCGACCGGCTGAGCTTGTCCGCGACCGTCTTGCGCAAGCCGGTCAGCGGAATGCGCACCTCATCAGCAGAGGCTGCGGGCTGCGGGGTGACTCTGCTGATCGCGGGAACGGGGCCGGCCGCGGGAACGGGGCCGGCCGCGGGAACGGGGCTGGCCGCGGGAACGGGGCCGATCGCGGGAACGGGGCCGATCGCGGGAACGGGGCCGGCCGCGGGAACGGGGCCGATCGCGGGAACGGGGCTGGCCGCGGGAACGGGGCCGATCGCGGGAACGGGGCTGGCCGCGGGGCTCGTCACGGAGCCCTCCGCCTGGGGCTGCTGCCGGATGGCGCGCTCCACGTCCTCGCGCAGGATCAGGCCGGACGGGCCGCTGCCGGTGAGCGCTGACAGGCTGAGAGCGGCGTCCCTGGCCATCTTCCGCACCAGCGGCGAGATGACCGGCACGCGTTCCCCGGTTCTCCCCGGCGCAGCCGGGACTTGCTCCCTGACCGCGCCGGCCTGGCCCGGAGCCGAGCCCGCTGTCGCCGCATTGGCCGCCGCCGGGGCTGGTGCGGGAGCGGGCGAAGTCGCCGGCGGGCGGCGGCCGGGCCTCGGGTGCCGGCGGCGCCTTCCTGATCCACCCGGCGTGCCGTACCCGATCAGCACGCTGCCGCTGCCTGCCGCGGTCGCCGGGCTGGCTGCCGCGGCAGCCACCGGCCCAAGAGCGGCCGGCACCGGGGCGGCCGGCGGCGGCCTGTCCGCAGGCGGCGTGATGACGCCCGGCTCGCGGAAGCCGTCGGCGGCCGGGCTCGTGCCGTCTGCCGCGGCGCCGCCTGCCGCGGCGCCGCCTGCCGTGACGCCGTCCGCCCTGACAACGGCGGGCGTGACGCTGATCAGCGGCGCGCCGACGGACAGCACCTGGCCGGGCTCGGCGTGCAGCGCCGCGACCTGCCCGGCAAACGGGACCGGCACCTCGACGGCGGCCTTGGCCGTCTCGACCTCCACCACGATCTGGTCGGTGACCACCTGGTCGCCGACCTGGACGCGCCAGGCGATGATCTCGGCCTCGGTCAGGCCCTCGCCCAGATCGGGCAGGCAGAAATCAGGCATGGTCGTCCCACTGCAGCCGGGCCACCGCGTCGAGGATGCGGTCCGCGCTCGGCAGGTGATGCTCCTCGAGCTTGGGCGGCGGATAAGGGATGTCGTAGCCCGTCACCCGCAGGATCGGGGCTTCGAGGTAGTGGAAGCACTGCTCGGTCAGCCGCGCCGCCACCTCGGCTCCGTAGCCGCAGAACCCGGCCGCCTCGTGCACGACGACCGCGCGGCCGGTCCGCCGGACTGACGCGGCCACGGTCTCGTCGTCGAAGGGGGAGAGGCTGCGCAGGTCGATGACCTCCAGGTCCCAGCCGTCCTCGGCGCCCGTCTGCGCCGCCTCGAGCGCCGTCGCCACCAGGCCGCCGTAGGCGATGACCGTGGCGTCGCGGCCCGGCCGGCGGACGGTGGCGGCGGTGATGTCCGGGCCGGCGGCCGTCAGGACCGCTGCCTCCCTGGCCCAGTAGCGCCGCTTGGGCTCCAGGAAGATCACCGGGTCCGGGCAGTCGATGGACTGGCGCAGCAGCGTATAGGCGTCGGCGGGCGTGCCCGGCGTGACGACCCGCAGTCCCGGCGTGTGCGCGTAGTACACCTCGGAGGAGTCGCAGTGATGCTCGACACCGCCGATGCCGCCGCCGTAAGGCACCCGGACCACCACCGGGAGCTCCACCTGGCCCCTGGTCCGGTTGCGCAGCTTCGCGAGGTGGCTGGTGATCTGCTCAAATGCCGGGTAGGCGAAGGCATCGAACTGCATCTCCACGACCGGGCGCAGGCCGTTCATGGCCATCCCGATCGCGGTCCCGACGATCCCGGCCTCGGCCAGCGGGGTATCGAAGACCCGGCCCTCGCCGAAGCGCGCGGCCAGCCCGTCGGTGACCCGGAACACCCCGCCGAGCGCGCCGACATCCTCACCGAACACCAGCACGCGATCGTCGGCCGCCAGCGCGTCGGCCAGTGCCTGGTTCAGCGCGGCGGCCATGCTGACCGGCGCGGGGGCCGGCGGCTGCTGCGGCCGGGCAGCCTGGTGGAGCACGCTCGTCATGTCCCCGCTCCTGTCTGCTCGGCCAGCTCAGCCTCGGCGAGCTCAGCCTCGGCGAGCTCAGCCTCGGCGAGCTCAGCCGCGAGCGCCCGGTGCTGCGCGGCCAGCGCCGCGGTTGGCTGGGCGTAGACGTGCCGGAACAGTTCTGCCGGGTCGCAGCCGGGCTCGGCGTTCATACGGTCGCGCAGGTCGGCCGCGAGCTGCTCGGCCTCGGCCTCGATCGCCGCCAGCGCGGCGTCGTCCAGCAGGCCGGCCGTGCGCAGGTAGTTCTCCAGCCGCAGCACCGGATCGCGGGCCAGCCAGGCCTGCACCTCGTCGCTGCTGCGGTACCGGGTGGCGTCGTCGGCGTTGGTATGCGCCTCGATACGGTAGGTCAGCGCCTCGATCAGCGTCGGGCCGTCCCCGGAGGCCGCCGCCTGCACGGCGGCGCGGACGGCCGCGTAAACGCCGGCCGGGTCGTTGCCGTCGATCTGCTGGGATGCCATGCCGTAGCCGATGCCCTTATGCGCCAGTGACGGGGCCGCGGTCTGCTTGGCCAGCGGCACGCTGATCGCGTAGCCGTTGTTCTGCACCAGGAACACGACGGGCGCGTTCCAGACGGCGGCGAAGTTCAGCGCCTCGTGCGTGTCGCCCTCACTTGTGGCACCGTCCCCGAGCAGCACCACGGCGACCGTGTCCTCGCCCTTGATCTGGGCCGCTCTGGCCAGCCCGACCGCGTGCAGCGTATTGGTGGCCAGCGGCGTGCACTGCGGGGCGACCCGGTGCGCATAGGGGTCGTAGCCGCAGTGCCAGTCACCCCGCAGCAGCGAGAGCGCCTCGACCGGATCCACGCCGCGGGACACGATGGCCACCGAGTCCCGGTAGGTCGGGAAGAGCCAGTCCTGCCCGCGCATCGCGTGCGCCGCGCCCACCTGGCAGGCCTCCTGGCCGCGCGAGGACGGGTAGACAGCCAGCCGGCCCTGCCTGGTCAGCGCCGTGGCCTGGGCGTCGAACCGGCGGCCCACGACCATCGAGCGATGCAGGCCGGTCAGCACGTCCGGGCCGGGCATCTCCAGGCCGCCGGCTGCCAGGCCGGGCACCGGCGGGTCATCCTGGCCGACTGGCATGCCGCTGCTGTCCAGCAGCGCCAGCGGCCGGTCTCCGGGCAGCAGCGGGCGGCCCGCCCGCGAGACCGGCATCGATGGTGCCGAGATGCTCATGCCGCCTTCCCTTCCGCAGGTTGACGAGGCATAATTGTCGGTCTTTGCGAGCCATAGGTCCAGATGTGAACCACGTAAGTAGATGAAAATGATGAATCGCGGATATGTTCTGGACGCATGGCACTCAACCGCGTCAGTGATGCCGGGCCCGCTGGACAAATGGCCGGGCTGGACGACGTTGACCGGCTGCTGGTGGCCGCGCTGCGCGCGGACGGACGGCTGTCCATGCGGGCACTGGCTGAGCGGCTGCACATCTCCCGGGCCAGCGCCTACGCGCGGACGGAGCGGCTGGAGCGGTCCGGCGTGATCACCGGCTACACCGCGACGATCGACCCGCAGCGGTACGGATACGGCCTCTCCGCGTACGTCTACCTGAAGATCAGCCAGCAGACGTGGAAGTCGGTCCGGCAGCAGATGCTCGCCATCCCGGAGGTCGAGCAGGGCGCGCTGGTCGGCGGCGAGAACGACATCGTGCTGCTGGTCCGGACCAGGGATGCGGCCAGCCTGCGGGACCTGGTGCTGACCAGGTTCCACGAGATCCCGGAGGTCCTGTCGACGCGGACCGAGCTGATCTTCGATGAGCTGCCGCTGGCCCCGCTAGCCCCGCCGGACCTGCCGGATCCCCGCCGGGGGGTCCCCGCCGCGGAGTCCGCGCGGCCCGAACCGGCCCGCCCCGCATGAGCCGCAGCGTGGCGGTGCCGGGCGGAGGCGGGCGGTGCCGGGCGGGGCGGGCGGTGCCGGGCGGGGGTGGCAGTGCGCGTCGTCGCGGGTGATCGAGCCGTGCGGGCCAGCGCCCGGCCGTCAGGGGGCGCGGCGGAGGCGCAGGCCGTCGAAGGCGACCCGGCAGACCGCGTCGGCCAGGCCGTCATCGACCCGGCGGGTGCCCGGCCGGTACCACTCGACCATTGAGTTGATCATGCCGAACAGCAGCCGTGCCGTCACGGCCGGATCGACGTCCGGCCGGATGTCGCCGTCGCGCTCGGCCTCGGCGACCAGGTCCGCGACGATCTGGTCGAACTGCCGGCGGCGGTGCAGGGCGCGGCGCTCGGTATCGGTGTTACCGCGCGCCCGGACCAGCAGGGTGACGTAGGCGAGCCGGTCAGCCAGCACGCTGACGCTGCCCCGGACCAGGTGCTCCAGCCGGTCGATGGCCGGCTCGTCCCGCGCCAGGGCGTCGGCGGCGACGG